>Ga0099364_10000141_pt1 | contig 119180 bp, 105 predicted proteins | sample TergutTh196P3_FD_73070 | JGI IMG/M metagenome (GOLD analysis project Ga0099364, IMG submission 73070) | Microcerotermes parvus P3 segment gut microbial communities from Pointe-Noire, Republic of the Congo - Th196 P3 | ecosystem: Host-associated > Arthropoda: Insects > Digestive system > Gut ...
TTCGTTCTATCTCCGCTTTGCTCCGCTGTCGATTTCACTAACCGACTAAAGTCGGAAGTTCAAATCGCAATCCAGCAAAGCTGGCAAGACGAAATGGTAAGAGCAAAAGGCGATTCGACTGATAAAAGGGCGACTAGGGCACAACCTCACATCTTCGATATGAGGTCACACCTCCGCTTTGCTACGTTGTCGATTTTACTAACCGACTGAAATCGGAAGTTCAAATCGCAATCGACTAGATGAAACAACTAGCATATCCGTAAGCGCTAAAGCGCAAACGGCTATCCTATAAAGTCGCAAGGCGAAGTGGTCTTGTCCAAGAAGCCTAGGCCCTATGGCAGTCGGACGAAATTCAAGGATTGCCATTCCGACTAGGTGCTTCAGCACCGTAGCGAGGATGGACAGCGCAGCGAAGATAGTGCTGCTCTGATAAAATGTGCAATTTGTATAAAGAAAATGTGCAGTTCAATGCTTGTTAGGAGAAACCGTTTGCATTAAAATGGATAGTATAGAAAGTGAATACAGGAGAAAAAAATGACAACACTTAGTTTAGACAAGATTTACAAAAAATATCCTAATGCAACTCAGTATGCAGTGGAAGATTTTAACTTGGATGTTAAAGATAAAGAATTTATCGTCTTTGTAGGACCTTCAGGATGTGGTAAATCAACTACTTTGCGTATGATTGCTGGTTTGGAAGATATTTCAGAAGGTGAGTTCAAAATTGATGACAAAGTCATGAATGATGTGGCACCAAAAGACCGTGATATTGCGATGGTTTTCCAAAACTATGCCCTTTATCCACATATGACTGTTTTTGACAACATGGCTTTCGGGCTTAAATTGCGTAAATATAAAAAAGATGAAATTAAAAAACGTGTTGATGAAGCCGCTGCAATTCTTGGATTGACAGATATGCTTGACCGTAAACCTGCCGACTTGTCTGGTGGTCAACGTCAACGTGTGGCGATGGGACGTGCTATTGTGCGTGATGCCAAAGTCTTCCTTATGGATGAACCTTTGTCAAACTTGGATGCGAAACTTCGTGTATCTATGCGTACTGAAATCGCAAAAATTCACCGTCGTATCGGTGCAACAACGATTTATGTTACCCATGACCAAACAGAAGCAATGACACTTGCAGACCGTATCGTTATCATGTCTTCATCACCAAATGTGGACAAGACTGGTACTGTTGGACGTATTGAGCAAGTAGGTTCACCTCAAGAACTTTATAATGAACCTGCATCAAAATTTGTCGCAGGATTTATCGGAAGTCCAGCGATGAACTTCTTTGAAGTGACGGTCAATGGCAATAAATTATCTAATGGTGAAGGTTTAAGCATCGAAATGCCAGAAGGTAAAGAAAAATTGCTTAAAGATAAAGGATACAATGGCAAGAAAGTATGGCTCGGTGTTCGTCCAGAAGATATCTCGGCAGGTGAGCTTCAAGCGCAAGCCTATCCTGACTCACGTGTAGATGCTGAGGTTGTCGTATCAGAGCTTCTTGGCGCAGAAACAATGCTCTATCTCAAGACAGGTTCAACTGAATTTGTTTCTCGTGTTGAAGCACGTGATTTCCGTAATCCAGGTGAAAAATTGACAGTGACATTGAACTTGAATAAAGCACATTTCTTTGATGTTGATACTGAAAAACGTATCACAGAATAATCTTAATTACGGTTTTCCTCTTAAAAATAACTCTGTCAGTACTGACAGGGTTTTTTGTCAGTAAAATAATAATTGACAGAAAATTATAAAAATATTATACTGTTTTAAATGATGATTTTGAAAGGAAAAAGATATGGATTTTTCTAGTAAATTTGACAAATATCAAAAATTGACTGACGAAGAATTGCTGAATGTCTGGGGTGGATGTTTCTCTGAAAATTTGAAAGAGCAGCGACTGATATTAGGGATGAATCAAGAGGAGTTGGGAAATCAAATCTTTTTCTCAAAGCAAGCGGTTTATAATTGGGAGAAAGGAATAAGAGAACCAAATATTGATACACTAAAAAGCTTGGCTCAGCTCTTTGATATTTCTATTGATAAGTTGGTTGAATAAGTCAACAAAATGGTTATTGACAGAAAAATCAGGCAATTATATAATGTTCTTGTAGCTACAGGAGAGAAAGGTATGACGAGCTTAAAACTTTCTCATAAAATTTTAAAGAAAGCAAGGTATTTATCATGACTGAGAAAAATATAATTTTTGATTTATCAATCTTTGAACAGTTTAAGAAATTGACTGATGAAGAGTTGATGAAAGTAAATGGAGGACAGGCATTAACTGTTTTACCTAATGGAGATACGGTTAATGCAGCAAGTTATTATCATTATGTTGGGTCACTCAATGATTGATAAGAGAGCTGAGCGCTCTCTTTTGGAGGTTTTATGAAGCGTTTTGTTCATGAATGGGGAATTTTTATCCTCATCATTTCGCTTATTGTGGTTTCTCGGTTATTTTTTTGGAGCCTAGTAGAAGTTTCAGGGCATTCAATGGATCCAACATTGGCAGATAGAGAGCGTTTGGTTGTTTTAAGACATACTGCGATTCATCGTTTTGACATTGTGGTGGCTAAGGAACCAGATAAGGATATTGTAAAACGTGTCATTGGACTTCCAGGAGATACGATTTCCTACAAAAATGACCTACTCATAATTAATGGCAAGAAATATTCAGAACCTTACCTTCGTAATTTTCAAAACGAGCTATCAGAGCATACATTGGCAAATACTTATGCCAAATATCCACTGACAAAAAGTCTGTCAGTTACTGACAGAAAAAATTTTGAACTATTGGCTCGTAAGACAGAAAAATTTACAGAAAAAAATAATCAAACATCATTTACTGTAAAAGTTCCTGTTGGAGAATATTTTTTGCTTGGTGATAATCGAGTGATTTCTCTGGATAGCCGAAGTGTTGGTGATTTTAATCGAAATGAAATTCTAGGTGTCGCTAAAGTTAGAATTTGGCCGATTACTCAATTGAAAATCTTTGGTAAAATCTAAGCAAAAATTTGCTGACTAAACATTTGGATTTATGCTTCCTTTAATTCCCTTCGGGACAAATGTTCTATTGACATTGATTATTGCTTATCTGTTCATTTTAGTAGGAAACACCCCGTCTGTGACTGCTTTAAAATTGCTTTAACTTAGCCAAATGTAAAAGAAAATTGACAACATACCGTTGTCCTTTTTTTCTTGTAAAATGCTAAAATAAATTTAGTCAAAATTTAATATCATGGGGAAGCTATCGATTTTTTCTGATTTATATTTAAGTCACATAAAGAACACCGACACCGCTCTTTATGCAGAGAAAAGGTTGAATAAATGCTCTCTCAAAGAAAGTTTGAAAATGAAAAAAACAATGGATGGAAACATGGCGGCGGCACATATTGCCTACGCTTTTTCAGAAATTGCTGTAATTTATCCAATTACTCCAAGTTCACCGATGGCAGACTATACGGATGCGTGGTCTGTAGCAGGACGCAAAAACATTTGGGGACAAACAGTAAAAATTACAGAAATGCAATCAGAAGCCGGTGCAGCAGGTGCCATGCACGGTGTTCTCAAAGCAGGAGGAATTACGACAACATACACAGCTTCACAAGGGTTGCTTTTGATGTTGCCCAATATGTATAAAATGGCAGGCGAACTACTCCCTGCGGTGATTCATGTAGCAGCGCGTGCGGTAGCAACGGGTGCGCTCAATATTTTTGGTGATCAGTCGGATGTGATGTCTGCGCGTTCCACAGGCTTCGCCATGTTAGCTGAGTCAAGTGTGCAAGAAGTGATGGATTTATCAGCCGTCGCACATTTAGCTACGATTGATGGTTCAGTTCCTTTCATGAATTTCTTTGATGGTTTTAGGACAAGCCATGAAATTCAAAAAATTGATGTTATTGATTATGAGGATTTGGCACCGCTTATCAATACTGACAAACTGACAGCTTTTCGTCAGCGTGCGATGAATCCTGACCATCCAACAGTTTCAGGAACCAATCAAAACGCCGATATTTATTTTCAACAACGAGAAACAGTCAATGCTTATTATGATGAGTTGCCACGCATTGTGCAAAAATACATGGACAAAATCAATACCTTACGAGGTACAGATTATGATTTAGTCAATTATTATGGTGCTTGTGATGCAACTGAGGTTATTGTCAGCATGGGTTCAGTTGCTGGGACTATTGAGCAGACGGTAGATTATCTGAATAGCAAAGGACGCAAAGTTGGTTTTTTGAACATTCACTTGTATCGCCCGTTTCCAACAGAAAATTTCCTTGAGAAATTGCCGAAAAGTGTGCAAAATGTTGCAGTGCTTGACCGTACAAAAGAGTCAGGCTCAAATGGTGAACCGCTCTTTCTTGATGTGCAGTCTGCACTATTTGATGAAAATATAAAAGTTATTGGTGGACGCTATGGTGTGGGTGGAAAAGATACACGTCCAGAGCATATTGTTGCTACTTTTGATGAACTTTTAAAATCAACTCCTCGTCGTCAATTTACCATCGGAATCACTGACGATGTCACAAATTTATCTTTGTCAGTGGCTTCCAAACTTGATTTGACACCATCAGACACTTTTCAAGCGAAATTTTGGGGCTTCGGCTCTGATGGAACAGTCGGGGCAAACAAAGCGGCAATCAAAATCATTGGTGATCACACCGATAAGTATGTGCAAGCATCCTTCGAGTATGATTCCAAAAAATCAGGCGGACTGACCATCAGCCATCTTCGTTTTGGGGATAGTCCAATCAAGTCGGAATACATGACTGCAACGCTTGATTTTGTCGCGTGCCACAACACGACCTATGTCAGAAAATATGACTTAACGAAAGATTTGAAAGCAGGTGGAATCCTCCTTTTAAATACCTCTTGGGATGATGAACATCTTTCAAAAAATTTGCCAAGCAAGTTAAAACGCTACATTGGCGAAAACCATATTAAATTCTATACCATTGATGCAGTAAAAATTGCAAGAGAAACAGGCTTAGACCGCAGAATCAACATGATTATGCAAGTCGCATTTTTCAAACTTGCTCAAGTGATGCCATTTGATACAGCCTACGAAATTCTGAAAAAAGATACTCAAAAATATGCGCGTAAATCACCCAAGATTGTTGAGCAAAATCTGAATGCTATGGAAATGGCGCTTGATTATCTTCATGAAGTGCAGGTTCCAGAAGATTGGGCAATTGCAAAAGAACGCGAACTAAAGCCAGTTTCAGCGGCAAGTGCGACGAAAAAATATGTTTTTGAGATTGTCAACAAAACAAATGCTTTTGAAGGCGATGAGCTTTCGGTGCAAGATTTGGTGGATAATGGAATGACGACAGGTAGTAGTCCACTCGGCACAGCAAGCTATGAAAAGCGAGGAATCGCGCTTGAAGTCCCTGAATGGAATCTTGAAGCCTGTATTCAGTGTAACGAATGTTCATTTGTATGCCCACACGCGGCGATACGTCCGTTTTTAGCAGATGAAGATGAGTGGAATGTTGCACCAGAAGGCTTTCAAGTCATGGATTATAAAGGAAACGATGGTCTGAAATATCGGATACAAGTTTCTGTCGAAGACTGTACAGGATGTGGTTTATGTGTCGAAGCTTGTCCGAAAAAAGGTGAAGCGCTAAAAATGGTTCCTTATGAGTCGCAGCAAGAGCAAGCGGTCAATTGGGCTTTTGCGCAAACTTTGAAAACAAAAGAAAATCCAATGGCTGGACGACTCACAGCTGCAAGCACGCAGTTTGAAAAGCCTTTGTTTGAGTTTTCAGGTGCTTGTTCAGGTTGTGGTGAAACACCTTATATCAAACTTTTGACACAAATGTTTGGTGACCGGATGATGATTTCAAATGCGACAGGTTGCTCATCAATTTATGGAGGAACGCAAGCGACGCCTTATACCACAAATGATGAGGGACAAGGCCCCGCTTGGTCAAACTCACTTTTTGAAGATAATGCTGAATACGGCTATGGGATGCATATGGCATCGGTGACTCGCCGCCAAAAACTTGCTGACGAAGTTCTGTCAGTGCTGACAGAAATGTCAGAGGACTTACAACTCCTTGCTAAAGACTGGGCAACGCACCTTTTTGATAGTGAGGGAACCAGAGCGCGTGCTGAGAAGTTCAAGGCATTGCTCAAAGAAGAACTGACGGCTTTAGTGAATCAGGAAAAAACAGATGAAGTCGCTGACAGAAAGCTGTCAGTATTAAATGCAATCTATCAGCAAAAAGATCAATTTGTCAAACCGACCCAATGGATTTTTGGCGGTGATGGTTGGGCTTATGACATCGGATTTGGAGGTCTAGACCATGTCATTGCCTCAGGTGCTGATGTAAATATTCTCGTGATGGATAATGAAGTCTATGCCAATACAGGAGGACAGGTGTCAAAAGCCACACCTGCTTCTGCCATTGCTCAATTTGCCGCAGGAGGTAAGGGTGGAGCGAAGAAAGACTTAGGTGCTATGGCGATGACTTATGATGATGTGTATGTCGCTCAAATTGCTTCAGGAGCGAATATGATGCAGACCATTAAAGCGTTTGATGAGGCAGAAAAGCACAAAGGACCAAGCCTTATCATTGCTTATACACCATGTATCAGTCACGGTGTCTATGAAGGAATGCATATGGTGCTCGACGAAGCCGAACACGCTGTAAGAAGTGGCTATTGGCAACTTTACCGATATAATCCAGAACTTGAATCAAAAGGAAAAAATCCAATGATTCTTGACTTCAAGAAGCCAGATTTTTCAGAAGTACGCGGACTTTTGCTCAAACAATCTCGTTTTGGAAATCTTTTAAAAGTCAACAAAGAACACGCAGAAGCTTTATATGATAAAGCCGCTACAGATTCAAGAAAGCGATTCATACGTTACGCACGTTTATCAGGAGATTTAGAAAAATTTTTAGAGCGTGAAGCAAAAGCAAAAGGTGAAACAGTAGAAATCAATCAAAAACCTAGAAGAGAACGAACAGTTGATCCCGAACGTGAGGCTAGACGTGCAGCAAGAAAAGCTCAAAAGCTTGCAGATAGGAACAAATAATCTAATTTCATTTTGAAGTAATCACTTCAAAATGAAAAGAACCTTACTGACAGTTTTTATCAGTAAGGTTCTATTTGTATAAGTGACAATATTTTCAGTGAAGCATTTATCATTTATCAGCAGGGAACATAAAATTTTGGTATAATTAAACTAATTAATTATGGATACTGTCAGATTTTTGACCCGTCTGTTGTATTGCGCGTAATATCAATAAGTGGTGAAAATTCTCACACAAACAGTATCTCTACAGTTCAATATCTAACTACTAGTTCGTTTCTAATTGACTCATTACATCAAAGTGAAGATATGAAAAGTTGCAATTATCTCTGTAATCGAGTTGTTCTCATTGTTTAGTCACACCAATCAACAAGAAGAGTAAATTGCACAGCCTTTTTACAGGCGATCAAGTAAACAGCAGTATAATTGACATTGAACGAGTATATAAGGAGGAAAAAATTTGAGCGATTTTAATCAATTTTTTAACCTTGAATTTTGGCAAAAGATTTTTGAGCTGAATGAATCACCGCTACGTATCATGATTGCGGTGTTAGACATTGCTATTGTAAGTTTTTTCCTCTATAATGCGATAAGATTTGTCCAGGGAACAAAATTAATGACGCTAGTGCGCGGAGTAATTATTTTCCTTTTTATAAAAATTATTGCAGGACTCATTGGTTTAACCACAGTAGAGTGGTTGCTTAACCAGGTCATTACTTATGGGGTGATTGCAGGGGTTATCATCTTCCAGCCTGAGATTAGACGGGCGCTTGAAAGTTTGGGACGTACCACAACTTTATTTACACCGACAAAAAAAGCTTCTAAAGATGGGCATATCACAGCCTATGAAAAATCTTTTGCCTATATGTCTGAGCGTAAGATTGGTGCTTTGATTGCTATTGAGCAGTCCCAAAATCTTAATGAATTTGTATCCACGGGAATTCGGTTAGATGCGGATATCACAAGCGAATTAATTATCAACATCTTCATTCCAAATACCCCCTTGCATGATGGTGCAGTCATCGTTCAAGGAGATAAGATTGCCGTGACAAGTGCCTACCTTCCCTTGACTGAACGCAGAGGAATTTCCAAAGAATTTGGTACGCGACACCGTGCAGCTATTGGTCTTTCAGAAGTTTCAGACGCTTTGATTCTTGTCGTATCTGAAGAAACAGGGGGCATTTCGATAGCACATAACGGTGAGTTTTTTGCCGATATTTCTAAAGAAAGATTTCATGATATATTAGTCAGCATTTTAACTCCAAAAGTGGAAAAAACACTCCCGCGTTTAGGCAAAAATTCAGGGAAATCTAGTAAAGATTCGGAGGCTAAAAATGGGAAATAAATTTTTTACTTCAAAAATATTTTATATCTTGACTTCTGTATTTTTTGCAATTGTTCTCTTCTTTAATGCCAATGCAACCTCTATCCGAAATCAAGGAACGAACCAATCAGGAGAGGTTTACACAGCTACAATTAATAGCGTACCAGTTGAGTTAAAATACGATACAAACAAATACTTTGTCAGTGGCTACAATAGTAGCGCAACGGTACATTTATCAGGTTACAATCGAATCTCGATTACCAATGAAGAAAATCCCGATACAAGAAATTTTTTCCTGAGTATTGATTTGACCAGTGTTAAATCTGGAAAAGTTGACGTTCCCGTACGAATCGAACAGCTTCCAGGAGGGGTTAATGCATCAATTGAACCAAAGACGATGAACGTAACGGTAGAAAAAAGAGCTTCTCGAGAATTCGAAGTGACTCCCAAAGTGGACTCAACACAGATTCCAACAGGATTTAGTATTGATACGATTGATTTGAGCGATGAAAAAGTCAACGTCGTTGCTGGTGAAGAAGGTATCAAAAAAATTCATGCCATTGAAGCAGCTCTTCCTAGCGATGTGAATCTCACAGATAATTATTCAGGAACGGTTACCTTACATGCTGTAGATAGTACAGGAAAAATTCTTCCCGCACAAATCACACCTTCGACAGTTCATATCAAAGTGTCTGTAAACAAACCAAGTAAACAAGTGCCAGTCAAACTAAAAGTTACAGGCACGCTTGATACAACACTCTCTAGCATGAAAACAAAACTATCTGATGAAAAAGTCACCATATATGGCGAGCAAAGTAAGTTAGATGAGATGAGTAGTGTCGAAGCAAATGTAAGTATTACAGGGATAACTAAAGAAACAAAAGTTTCTGTACCACTGCAGCAATCAGGTATAAGCATCCGTCCGCGAACAATAGATGTGACATTGACGCCAGTTAAAAAGAAGTAATTTTGTAAAGACGATTCTGATTATATTGGTTCCACATTGAAGTAATTACTTCATCAGTGAGAGATTTTTTCTCTCCCACTGATGTTAGGGCACAACCTCTAGGAGTAACAACTAAGCGACTTGTACGCAGCTAAAGCTGCAACAGTCTGCTTAACATCAAAGATATGAGGTCACACCTTCTCGCTCTATCTTCGCTTCGCTCCGCTGTCAATTCTCGCTACGGCACGAACGGCGTGCGAAGCACGTAGCACCGTAGAGCGAATGGACAGCGGAGCCCAAAGGGCGGAGATAGCGGGCACTTGCTTGGTTAAAAACTTAAAGGCTGTTACCATGCGAGCTTTGGTAGAGTTAGGGCACAATATCATATCAAGGATTATGATTCGGTTGTAGTAAGCTGTAAGAATATGACTATTAGTTATACGTGATGGCTTGTGCCACAGATTCTGCATTATGGGGTAGAAAAGCAAGTTATTTTTGAAGCATTAAGAGAATTTTGAGATAGATTTAGTAAATCAAGGAAAATGAGATAAATCATGATAAATATCATGAAAAAATAAATTGGAGACAAAAAAATGGGTAAATATTTTGGAACTGACGGTGTGCGTGGAGAAGCAAATGTTGAACTTACGCCAGAAATGGCTTTTAAGTTAGGGCGTTTTGGAGGCTATGTTTTAAGCCAACACGAAACTGATACACCGAAAGTTTATGTCGCCCGAGATACACGTATTTCAGGACAAATGCTTGCAACAAGCCTCATTTCAGGACTTTTATCCGTTGGGATTGAAGTTTATGATCTTGGTGTTATTGCAACACCTGGTGTCGCTTATCTCGTGAAAAAAGATGGAGCGTCAGCAGGGGTTATGATTTCAGCCAGCCACAATCCAGCTCTTGACAACGGTATTAAATTCTTTGGGGGTGATGGTTATAAACTTGAAGATGCTAAAGAATTAGAAATTGAAGCTTTGATTGATGCACCCGAAGACACGCTGCCTCGCCCGTCTGCAGAAGGGCTTGGAATATTACATGATTATATTGAGGGTGTCCGTAAATATCAAGCTTTCCTCAAGACTACAGCAGAGGGTGATTTTGAGGGATACAAGGTTGTTCTTGATACTGCAAACGGAGCTGCCCATACTTCAGCACGTGCCGTGTTTGCAGATCTTAATGCAGAGTTGACTGTTATTGGTGAAAACCCTAATGGGCTTAATATTAATGTTAATGTTGGCTCAACTCATCCAGAGCAAATGGCTGAGAAAGTCCTTGAAGTGGGGGCAGACATTGGATTGGCATTTGATGGAGATGCTGACCGTCTAATCGCAGTAGATGAGTTAGGGCATATTGTAGATGGTGATAAAATCATGTTTATTGTTGGTAAATATCTACTTAGTCAAGGCAAGTTAGCCCAAAATACAGTAGTTACAACAGTAATGTCAAACCTTGGCTTTCATCTTGCGCTTGAAGAAACAGGGATTAATTCAGTTGTGACAGCAGTAGGTGACCGCTACGTTGTTGAAGAAATGAAAAAAAATCACTATAACTTCGGTGGAGAGCAATCTGGTCATATGATTTTTCTTGATTATAACACAACAGGAGATGGACAACTTTCCGCCATTCAATTGTTGAAAGTGATGAGAGAAACAGGAAAAACTTTGTCTGAACTTGCAAGTGAAGTAACAATTTATCCACAAAAATTAGTCAATGTTCGTGTTAAAGATAATGCTGCTAAAAAATCTGCAATGGAAGTACCAGAAATTCAAAAAGTAATTGCCGACATGGAAGAAAAAATGAATGGCAAGGGTCGTATTCTTGTTCGCCCTTCTGGCACAGAGCCACTCTTACGCGTAATGGCTGAAGCACCAACTCATAATGAAGTCAATGAAGTTGTTGATAGTATAGTAGAAGTCGTGGAAGAAGAAATTGGGGTAAAATGAAGTCAAGACTTATTCAGTGGGAGTTTCGTAGAACATTTGTCCATGTGCTACGCTGTTCGTTTGCCTAGCTGCTAAAGCAGCAAGAGCAAAAGGCGATTCGACTGATAAAAGGGCAACTTACCACTGAATTTAGTCGGACGAAATTCAAAGATTGCCATTCCGACTAGGTGCTTCAGCACCGTAGCGAGGATGGACAGCATAGCGCAGCGGAGATAAAGCACGCACTTGCTTTGATAAAAAAGAGAGTATATGCTCTCTTTTTTATTTAAAATATTTGAATTTGGTACAACAAATTAGCCATAGTATGGCTTTTTTTATTTATCTTTTTTGGCGTCTTGCGAATTCTGTGAATCTAAAACGGTCAACTTGGTGTCTGGATTCTGTATATTGAAACAATGTGTTATCAGCAAGGTAAACCCTGGATTTAACAGAAACAATATGACGGTCTTTGGGATTTAAGTCCAATAAATCAAAATCTTCTTCACTTGCGAAATCAATTGTAATTTCTTTTTGGGCATAAGCGATATCCAGTCCAAGTTTTCCTTCTAAATATTCATAAGTTGAATTTTTAGCATCTTCTGGAGTTAGATGGTCGGCATAATCTTTTAAGAAAAAATCACGGTCTAAGATTGAGTATTTTCCTTCGACTTTCCGACGTCTAAGGATATGAAGTGCTTTGCTCCCGACAGGAAAACCTGTTAATTCTGACAGTTCGGCTTCAATATCAATTGATCCAAATATGACAACCTCAGTCTCGCTCTCAAATCCCATAGAAGTTTGCAGTTCTTTATATGAAGTTAGACCTGAAATGGGGAAAAGCAATTTATCATGAGCGATAACAATACTACCAAATCCATGACGACGTTGAATTACACCATTTTCTTCTAATATTTTTAAAGCTTGTCTAACGGTTGAACGGCTACTATTATAAATTTTTGAAAGTTCGTTTTCACTAGGTAAAACATCATTTTCTTTATAGATATCATCGAAAATTTTCTTTTCTAAATCTTGTAAAATCACTTCATATTTCTTCATTCCTATATTTTATCATAAAAATAGATGCTAGCGCTTGCTGAAAATGCTTTCATATGGTACAATGTTTTTATCAACTTGTACGTACAAGCTGCAAAATGATAGGAGGTTCATAATGTTTGGACTAGGAAAAAAGAAAGAACTTCAGGATGATAAAGGGCTTTATGCACCGATTTCTGGAGAGGTCATTGAAATTTCAGCTGTTAATGACCCTGTTTTTTCAAAGAAGATTATGGGTGATGGTTTTGCCGTTGAACCTACGGGAAATAAGATTTATTCGCCTGTAGCTTCCACAGTAACTTTGGTTCAGGGTCATGCGGTTGGCTTTACTCGAGCAGATGGTCTTGAGGTATTACTCCATATTGGGATTGATACTGTTTCACTCAATGGTTCACCATTTAAACTCAAAGTTAAAGTTGGTGATATAGTCAATGGTGGAGATGAAGTTGGAAGTGTTGATTGGACTCAAGTTGAAGCAGCAGGTCTTGAAAAAACAACAATGGTCATTTTTACCAACTCTGATAAGCTAGATTCTTTTGATGTTCGCTATGAAAAAGTTGAAGCAAAAGAAACGCTTGGAAAAGCTCAAACAAAATAATTGGAATTTTTGGAATGCTAAGGCTCTAACATTTTATATGTGTTGGGAGTTAACTGTCACGAAAATATTTTTGTGCAGTTATACTAGTCAAACTTTATACAGGATTAGGCTAGTACAAAAAGTGGATGTAAATATCCTTTAATTTCTGAGAGAAATGTTGGGAATTAAATATTATGGGATAAAAGTTAATAAAATAATTTTCCTTTTTAAGAGGGAAAGCAGGAGGTCTTATGGCAAATTATTCACAACTTGCGACAGATATTATCGCAAAAGTCGGTGGCGCAGAAAACGTCACAAAAGTTATTCACTGTATTACCCGTCTTCGTTTCACTTTAAAAGATAAAGACAAAGCTGATACTGCGGGGATAGAAGCATTACCTGGTGTTGCAGGTGCAGTATATAATGCAAATCTCAACCAATACCAAGTGGTAATCGGTCAAGCTGTTGAAGATGTCTATGATGAAGTGATTGCACAGCTCCCTGATGGATTAGCAGGTGGAGAAACAGAAGCTGATGATGCAGGTGGTGCACCTGTAGGTGGAAGTAAAAATCCTATTGTCCGTGGTTTTCAAGTTGTTATTGGTACAATCACGGGGTCTATGATTCCAATCATTGGATTACTTGCTGGTGGTGGTATGATCAATGGACTTTTGGCTATGTTTGTCAAGGGAAATCATATCTTCAATGTGATTGATCCAACAAGTTCAACTTACATTATCATTTCAACAATGGCGATGGCGCCTTTCTATTTCTTACCTGTGTTGGTTGGTTTCTCAGCTGCACGGCAGTTAGCTCCAAAAGACGGAAGCTTACAATTTGTTGGAGCAGCTGTTGGTGGATTTATGATTGCTCCTGGTTTGAATCCTTTAACTCAGGCAACAATCAGTGGCACAAGTGTTGTACCTGCGCCTAACGCAGTGGCACATTTGTTAGGTGTTACTTTCAATACGAGTTATTTTGGAATTCCTGTGGCATTACCTAGTTATGCTTACACGATTTTCCCAATCATCGCTGCAGTCGCAATCGCAAAACCTTTGAATGCTTGGTTGAAGAAAGTTTTACCTTTGGCTTTGCGTCCGATTTTCCAACCTATGATTACTTTCTTTATCACATCTTCTATTGTGCTTTTAATCGTAGGACCAGTGATTTCTACACTTTCTTCACTTCTGTCAAATGTTATCAGTTTCTTTCTTGGACTTAATTTGGGTATTGCAGGGCTTGTCATTGGTGGATTCTATCAATGTTTGGTTATCTTTGGTTTGCACTGGCTCATTGTTCCTATCATTTCGCAACAAATCGCAGCAACTGGTGAATCTTCACTTAATATGATTGTGTCATTTACGATGTTGGCACAAGGTGCAGGAGCGCTTGCAGTCTTCCTGAAGACTCGCAAATCAGATATGAAAGGTCTTGCTCTTCCTGCTGCAATTTCTGCATTTTGTGGGGTTACTGAACCTGCAATGTATGGGATTAATTTGAAATATATGCGTGTCTTCATTATGAGTTCTATTGGTGCCGCTGCTGGTGGTTTGGTTGCTGGATTGATGAATCTGCGTATGTTTGGTTTCTCTGGTTCATTGATTGGTTTCCCTAACTTTATCTCTAATCCTAAAACGCATGAAGCTCCAGCTGGTAATTTAGCTACATTTTGGATTGCATCTATTGTATGTATCGTAGTAGCGATGGTCTTGGTATGGTTCTTTGGATATAAAGATACTGACGAAATGGGTACTGGCGTTGAAAAGAAAAATGCTTTCAAAGATGCAGTTAAATAATTTATAAATTTCATTTGGAGTCAGGGCCAGTGGCTTCTGGCTCCTTTATTTTTGAGAGAAAGAAAGGCAAAAAATGACGGAAACGGATAAAGACTGGATGATCCAATATGATAAATACGAAGTAGGAAAACGTTCGTATGGACAAGAATCATTAATGACTTTAGGAAATGGGTATCTAGGTTGGCGTGGTGCTCCTGTGTGGTCATCTTTTTCAGAACATCATTATCCTGGGCTTTATGTAGCTGGTGTGTTTAATTGTACAACGACTGAAGTTGTTGGTCATGATGTAGTCAATGAAGATATGGTAAATTTACCTAATCCACAGTTGATAAAAATTTTTATTGGTAATCAGTTGGTTAAGTTTACTGAACAGACGATAATTAGTCGCCAGTCAGCAATTAATTTTAAGAATGGCACTCAGAGGGATAAATATGTCGTGAAAGTTGATGAGGGTAAGTTGACTTTGACAACGACAAAATATGTTGATCCAATTGATTTCCATTGTTTAGGATTTGAAGGAGAAATCCTTACAGACTTTGATGCAACACTTCGTTTGGAAAGCTTGGTTGATGGTTCAGTTTTAAATCAAAATGTAGAACGTTATCGTGCTTTTGATAGCAAAGAGTTTGATGTGCTTTCTATTTCTGAAAATATTTTAGTGGCAAAAACAAGGACAACGGAGATTGAGTTTGCATTTGCTGTGAAGACAACTTTGGCAGGTAGTTCGGTTGTTTTAGCTGAGTCAGGGCATCAAGAAGTTTTATTAGAAACTGGACAAGTTGAACTGCATAAAAATGTTCCTGTTCATTTTGAGAAAGTCATTGTATTAGCAACGAGTGCTGAAGAGAAGCAGCCTGTTGATTTTGTGAGAAATGAACTAGCAAAGTTATCAGTAAGCAAAATCAGAGAAAACAGCGCAATATATTGGTCAAAAGTTTGGGAAACAGCTGATATTGTCATTAAATCTGATGATAAAGATTTACAACGAATGGTGCGGATGAATGTTTTTCATATTCGTCAGGCGGCACAACATTTGGCAAATCAATATTTGGATGCTTCTGTTGGTTCACGTGGTTTAACTGGTGAAGGTTATCGTGGTCATATTTTTTGGGATGAAATTTTTGTTGTGCCGTATTATGCGGCAAATGAACCTGAAACAGCGCGTGATATTTTGCTTTATCGCTTGAATCGTTTACGTGCGGCACAAGATAATGCAAAGGTTGATGGAGAAATCGGAGCAATGTTTCCTTGGCAATCAGGACTTATTGGAGATGAACAATCGCAGTTTGTTCATTTGAATACGGTCAATAATGAATGGGAACCTGATAATTCGCGACGTCAACGTCATGTTTCACTTGCGATTGTCTATAATTTATGGATTTATACTCAGTTGACAGGAGATTTGAGCATTTTACATGAGGGAGGTCTGGAACTTTTACTTGAAACAACGAAGTTCTGGTTGAATAAGGCTGTGCTTGGAGAAGATGGTCGCTATCATATTTCTGGTGTGATGGGTCCAGATGAGTATCATGAAGCCTATCCTGGAAAAGAGGGAGGAATTACGGACAATGCGTATACCAACCTCATGCTTGTCTGGCAGTTGAATTGGTTGACTGAGCTACAAACTAAAAATATGTTTGATTTTTCAAATGTTGATGTGGAATGGCTAGAAAAAGCTCAAGATGTTGCACATAAGTTGTATTTGGATATTGATGAAACTGGAGTCATTGCTCAATATGCAGGCTATTTCGATTTGAAAGAGGTTGACTTTGCTGCTTATGAAGCGAAATATGGTGATATTCATCGGATTGACCGCTTGATGAAAGCGGAGGGGATTTCGCCAGATGAATATAAGGTTGCTAAGCAAGCAGATACACTAATGTTGCTTTATAATTTAGGTGCTAATCATACAGAAAAACTTGTAAAACAGCTTGGTTATAGGCTTCCAGAAGATTGGCTCAGAGTAAATCGAGATTATTATCTTGCGCGTACGGTACATGGCTCAACAACATCACGCCCAGTTTTTGCAGGAATTGATGTGACGATTAATCAGATGGATGAAGCAGTGGAGTTTTTGACTGAGGCAATTGGTTCAGATTATTACGACATTCAGGGCGGAACGACAGCTGAGGGAATCCATATTGGGGTAATGGGCGAGACACTTGAAGTCATTCAAAACGAATTTGCTAGGGTAACTTTACGTGATGGTGAATTTGGAATCGCACCGCGGTTACCAAAGCATTGGTCTTATTTGAAATTTACCCAGCTTTTCCGTGGAAATAGAGTGACAGTTGAGATTTCTGACAAGGAACTTTTACTGACAGCTGACAGAAAGATGGTAGTCAGAGTGTATGACACGTTATTCCAGCTAGAGTCAGGAGAAACAGCTGTTTTTGAAGTAAAGCAATAAAGTGATAAATTATACTAGTTCACCTCTAAATCTACGCAGCAGATTTGGTAGATGAACTGCAAATATACTACCTTGCGACGTAAGAGAAAAGCGTAGCTTTTCTTAATTAGAAAGTTACTGACAGAAATCTCAGAAGTCTGTCAGTAACTCGGTGATTAACAATTAATGCAAGCGATTGCGTTAAATGATATTATTTGATAAAATATACTAGTTCCACTTTAAAATTCAACAGGATTTTATTGATTTTAGTGGTAACTGTTTTATCAGTCTTCAGTGGTGAGATAAAACAGACAACGAGCATTGACCATGTAGTATGATAGCATGGAGATAATAGGTGTAACGTGTGATGCATGGAGTGTGTCATTGTCATGAAGTTAGACCGTATAGGATTTAATTAAATTTGTCCGCTTGAAGTTGGGCTAATAATTGATGGAGGAATGTAATGTTTAAAGCAGTTTTATTTGACTTGGATGGTGTAATTACAGATACAGCAGAGTACCATTTCCGAGCTTGGAAGGCATTGGCAGAGGAAATAGGAATTGATGGTGTGGATCGTGCATTTAATGAACAGTTGAAAGGTGTGTCCAGGGAAGATTCTCTGAAGAAAATTTTGGCGTTAGGAAATAAAACGGTGTCAGATGAAGCGTTTGCATCGCTTGCGAAACGTAAAAATGATAACTACGTTGAAATGATTCAAGATGTATCGCCTCAAGATGTTTATCCAGGTATTTTGACTTTGTTGAAAGACTTGCGGAGTCATGGGATTAAAATTGCCTTAGCATCTGCCTCTAAAAATGGTCCATTTTTGCTGGAGAGAATGGGTTTGACAGATTATTTTGATGCGATTGCAGACCCATCAGAAGTTGCGGCTTCAAAACCAGCTCCAGATATTTTCATTGCGGCGGCGCACGCAGTAGGTGTTAATCCAGAGGATTCCATTGGCTTAGAGGATTCTCAAGCTGGGATTCAGGCGATTAAGGATTCTGGGGCATTGGCGATTGGTGTTGGTCGTCCAGAAGATTTAGGAGAGGACATTGTTGTTGTGCCGGACACTTCACATTATACGTTTGATTTTTTGGTCAAAGTGTGGTCTGAAAATAGAAACTGAAGCTGAGTATATCTGTCAGTACTGACAAAAGTTAATTTATACAGTTTACTTCTAAAGTGAAACAGGCCAGATCCATTTTGAAGTGATTACTTCATCAGTGAGAGATTCTTTCTCTCCCATTGATGTTAGGGCACAACCTCTAGGTGTAACAACTAAGCGACCTGTACGCAGCTGAAGCTGCAACAGTCTGCTTAACATCAAAGATATGAGGTCACACCGTAGCAAAGCTTCGTTATCCATTCGCTCTATCTCCGCTTTGCTCCGCTGTCGATTTCACTAAGCCACTAAAGTGGCAAGTTCAAATCGCAAGCGACTAAAGTCGCAAGGCGAAGTGGTCTTGTCCCTGAAGTCTATCTCGTTTTGCTCCGCTGTCGATTTTGCTAAGTTGTTAAAGCAAAAAGCTCAAATCGCAATCGCTAAAGCGCCAAGACCCTAGGGCAGTAGAACGAAAGCAAAGCTTGCCATTTCGCCTTATCGCTTTAGCGAGTTGCGACTTCGACTAGGCACATTCGGTGCCGTAGCGAGAATCGACAGCGCAGTGAAACGGAGATAGAGCGAATGGACAGCGTAGCCCAAAGGCAGACACTGCTTGGTTAAAATTGAGAAAGATTTTATATCAAAGTGTCTGTCTGTTCTAAGTTGATAAAGTAGCAAAATGAAGTGGTTAGTAGTAACTACAAGTGCTGTCTCTTTTTATCAGTCAATTTAGCGATAGATACAAAGAGTGTAACGAATGGAGAATGTTCATAAAACCATGTATCATAGTACTGTGCTATGGCGGTCAATTCATTGTCGTTTTTTACAACAAATTAGTTATAGTTTTATAAAAATAAAATCCTGTCAGTATACTGACAGGATTTTTTTAACTTTCATTAGTGAGTTGGATTTGTTTTTCAAGCCATTGTACTGCCCACAACAACCAACGCTGCACAGATGGTTTAATATAATTGTCATCAGGCGATGTAACTCTGTTAGCTAAAGACAGTCCATGAGGACCATCATCAAAAAAATGCGCTTCAAAAGGAATATGGTACTTAGCAAGACGATCACAGTATTTTAAACTGTTATAAATCGGAACACTGCAATCATTTCCTGTATGCCAGATAAAAGTCGGAGGAGTTGATGAAGTTACCATTTCTGCTGTATTATATTCGGCAGAGCTAGGAAGAGCAAAGTTGAAATGAGTCATATTGTTTGGCCAACCAAAAGTGAAAGAAGTTACGGGGTAACAGAGAATGACACCTTTGGGTTTATAAAATTGATACTGGTTACTGTACCAGGAGGCAAGATGTCCACCTGCTGAACAGCCAAGTAAAAAGATTTGCTCAAGGTTAATATTCCATGCTTCATGGTTTTCATGGATAAGTTCAAAAACATGATGAAGTTCAAGCAATGTTTCAGAGAGAAAATTATGAGTTGTTCCTTTATTCATGACTGTATAATTAAGGACGAAAACCTGATAGCCTTGTGCGAGAAAAGCAAAGGCAAGGGGTTCTGATTCACGTTTGGAAATATGTTCATAGCCACCACCGGGACAGATGATGATAGACGGGAAGGAATATTGAGTCGGTCTAGGATTCTCCTGTTGATAGAAGTCCACCCAGGCTGTATCGTTAATTGTATGTCTTGATTTGTTCATGTTTTTATTGTATCAAAAAGGGGCATTATTTTGCAAAAACAATGAAAACGAATACAGATAATCTACTGGTATTTAGTATGTTGAAAAGCATTTAATATTGGAGTTGAGCTAAACTAACCTTGACGTAAAAGCGCACGAGTTTTGTCATTTTAGTGCATTAGCAGATGTAGGCATCTCATCTTTAGCGGAGAAATGTATGACCCAGCACAGAATTTTAATCCCACAATAATAGTAATTTATAAAGAAAATGCTGAAAAGTGTTATTTTTAAGTTAGCTTAAGGAAAATGACATAGAATTTTCTGTATGAAGAAATTGATTTATAGTATTACTTTATTTACGATGGTAAGTTTTCCAATCGGGATACATGCGGACACCACTACCAGTGGACAGGAGACACAGACTGCTACAAGTGCTGCAAATGAAAATACTCAATCGTCACAATCAAGCACATCATCAAGTTCGACATCAAGTAGCTCTAATTCGAGTGATTCAACTGGTACGGCAGAATCTACTCAAACGCCAGCAAGTACAACGACCGCGCAACAAAACGTTACAGAAAATTCTCAAGCACAAAATAATCAAACGCAGAGAGAGAATAATGCACAGGCGACTACTCGGAATACAACAACTCAAGAACCTACAAAAGGTTCAACGACTATCATTAATGAAACAGTCAACAACACAGGAAAAAATTCAGCAAATATTTGGACAATTATATTAACGAGTCTGTCAGCAACAGTTACAATTATTGGAGGAGTTACAGCGCTCATTCGGCATTTCCATAAAAAAATAAAAGCTAAAAATGCTCCGAATGATAAATCATTGACAAAAGTTGTGAAAAAATCACAAACAGAAGATTTTACTAAAGAAACAGCGATACTGACAGCCTCTCCGTCACTGACAGAAACTCAAAAAATGAACTTACAAGCTGACAGAATTCTAAAAAACCAGAAAAAACAATCTGATTTCCGGAGAAGAAGGAGGTAACTGTTGGGCGCTAAGTTTGTGTTGTGAAGTGCAGAATTGAAGTGATTACTTCATCAGTGGGAGATTCTTTCTCTCCCACTGATGTGAGGTTGTAACTCCGCTTCACTTCGTTATTCATTTGCTCTATCTCCGCTTTGCTCCGCTGTCGATTTCGCTAAGTTGCTAAAGCGACAAGCTCAAATCGCAATCGCTAAAGCGGCAAGAGCAAAAGGCAAAGCACAAAGAGCCAACTGGTATTTCTCTCCGTTTCTTGACGGTGTTGCTCACATCTTGGTATAATAAAATCATGAAATTTAACGAAGAAGAAATGCTGAAATTTGCAGAGAAGTTGGGACGTTTATTGAAAGCACAGGATGTGATTGTACTGACTGGTGAATTGGGTGCAGGTAAAACAACATTTACTAAAGGATTAGCTCTAGGGCTTGATATTCATCAAATGGTAAAAAGTCCGACTTATACAATTGTTCGCGAACTTGAGGGACGGTTGCCGTTATATCACATGGATGTTTATAGAATTGGTGACGATCCTGATAGTTTTGATTTAGATGATTATTTGTTTGGTGATGGAGTCTCCGTCATTGAATGGGGCGAAATGTTAGGAACGGATTTACCTCAAAATTATTTAGAAGTTGTTTTTGACAAGTATTCTCCTGAAATTGTTAATGACAAAGAACGCGAGATTGTGTTAAAAGCTCATGGTAAACGTTATGAAGAACTCATAGAAACATTATAAGTGAATGTTGTAAGCTTTATTTTTCAAAATAATCCTAACACGATATAAAAGTCAAATTTTATGATAATGAATGACTCCAAAATTGTCTAAATTTTTTCTTTCATATTGTTAAATATAAAAAATTTGGTATAATGCTAATATGAAACTATGGATAAAAACGCTCCTAATGTTAGGGAGTATCATTTTGGTGACAGGTGCCGCTGTTGCTGCTTATACACTTACAGTGTTAAACAGTACCACTCAAGCCTTTAAAATGACTTATACGAATGCAGGAAGTAAGCAAACAGAACAGGTCATCAAAGCAACGAAACCTCTAACGATTTTGGTAATGGGGATCGACACAGGTGGAGCAGGACGTGGGACGGCAGATTCATGGAACGGAAATTCCGACTCTCAAATCCTTATCACGCTTGATCCTACAAAAAATACGACGACTATGGTTTCGGTTGAGCGAGATACCATGACGAATATCCTCGATGGCTCTGGAGATATTGTTTCTAAACAGAAGCTAAATGCCGCTTATCCGTTAGGGTACAATGCAGGCGGGAAAACTAAAGGATTAGAAACAGGCGTTTCCTATGCGATGAAAACAATCGGGGAGCAAACTGGGATTAACATTGATAATTTTATCACGATGAACTTTGATGGTTTGATTAACTTAGTTAATGACGTTGGTGGAATTGACATTGTTAATGACAGCAATGGTGTAGATGCTTATCAAAATACAACAAAAGGGCAAAAAATAACGCTTCCAACTGGAGAAACTATCGATAGTGGTGCGATTTATATCTCTGATACAGAGCCAGACTATAGCGCTTATATCCCTTATTATAGCGATAATCGTGTGCAACATATCAATGGTGAGCAGGCGCTTGTCTTTGCACGTGATAGACATACGCTCGCAAACGGAGACTACGGTCGGATGGCGCATCAACGCGAAGTTATTTCTGCTTTGATGAAGAAACTGTTGGCTTTAGATAATATCACACAGTATCAAAAATTATTGACAGACGCTTCAAAAGACTTTAAAACCAATATTCCAGTTAATGCATCAACAATTACCGCTTTACTAGGGTATAAGGATTGTTTCAATAAAATTGTTTCTATCCAGTATGAAGGTGTTGGAAATATGGTTGATGGTGTATCATACCAATTTACCCCGACAAATGTGTACCTTGCCATGCAAAATGCCATGAAGAAATCACTAGAACAATCAACCGTAACAAGTTTACCAGAAAGTTTAATCACGTATGAAAGCACTTTTGGCTCATATAGTTCACCGCAGTATTATATGCCTTCAGCAACGATTACTGAGAATGGGAAGTCGACAGTTTATGGGATTGATACAGAAGGAAACTTTATCACGATTAATTCTAGCAACTCTAGTCAGTATGTTTCAACAGGTGGAGGATCTGTTCAATCGGATAGTTCATCAAGCTCAAGTGGAACAAGTAGCTCTTCAAGTACAGCTAGTAGCTCATCTCTAGATTCTACAACATCAGATACTAACTCAGGTAGCGGTACAAGTTCTAACGACTCTAGCAGTTACGGAAATAATACTGGAACTTACACAGGACAATAATTGAAAAAATAAAAATAATATGATAAACTGGTTTCTGGAAGTCGCTTATGGGCAATCAGATTTTGCTGATTACTCTGTAAGTTGCTGACAGGAACCATATTTGGTCCAGTAGCTCAGTTGGATAGAGCATTCGCCTTCTAAGCGAACGGTCGGGGGTTCGAATCCCTCCTGGATCATGGTGCCAAACCTCGCCTCACTTTCGTAGTGGGGCTTTTTGTTTACTTAAATATTCAATTGTTAAAGTTGAGGTGCTATGATGAATCATCGTTGTTATGTGATTTGACTTTTAAGTGAGGAGTTTAACTTAGCAAGTGCGTGCTATCTTCGCTGTCCATCCTCGCTACGGTGCTACGTGCTTCACACGCCGTTCTGCGAACGGTTTTCGCAACTTCATTGCTCCGCTGTCTGTTTGATTGCCATTTGGCGTTGCTTCTATTCTTGTCACTTTAGTGACTTAGAGATAGAGGACAAATGTTCATCAGCACTTTAGTGAATTACAGCCAATGCCTTTTGCTCTTGTTGCTTTAGCAGCTAATCAAACGGACAAATGTCCTGTGGTCATGCGAAGCTAACTGCTAAAGCAGTAAGAGCAAAGGGCAAAGCACCTAGTCGGAGTGGCAACTCCCTCACCTCTTTAAGGTGGCGGGATAAGCAGCACTATCTCCGCTTCGCTACGATGTCCATTCGCTCTAATCGCTGAAGCAATAAGGCGAAATGGCAAGCTTTGCTTTCGTTCTACTGCCCTAGGGTGTTGGCGCTTTAGCGAAATCGATAGCGGAGCAAAGCGAGATAGACTTCAGGGACAAGACCACTTCGCCTTGCGACTTTAGTCGCTTACGATTTGAACTTGCCACTTTAGTGGCTTAGTGAAATCGACAGCGTAACAAAGCGGAGATAGAGCGAACGAATAACGAAGTGAAGCGGAGGTTGTACCCTAACATTGGTGGGGGGAGAAAGAATCCCTCCACCAATGAAGTAATCACTTCAAAAATTAAACAGTACGAGTATTAAAAAACTCCAATCTTATCATCAGAAAAACAAATGAAAGTCAATTAATAAAATGTGCTATAATAGAAAAATGACAAGATACAAAGCTACGATTGCCTATGATGGTACGGATTTCGCAGGTTTTCAAACGCAGGTTAACCAACGCACAGTTCAAGCAGAGCTTGAAAAAGTATTAACCAAATTGAACTCGTACGAGCCAGTAATTCTGCAAGGTTCTGGTCGTACTGATGCAGGCGTACACGCTTTTGGACAAGTGATTCATTTTGACCTTTTAGGACAACCACGTGATTTGGAACGACTCCGATTTGGACTTGATACTCAAACTCCTGCTGACATTGCTGTAAAAAAAATAGAGCAAGTGGATGAGCAGTGGCACGCACGTTATTGTAAGCATGAAAAAATCTATGAATATTATCTTGAAAATGCAGTGACGAGGAGTCCTTTCAGCAGAAATGCAAAAGCATATTTCCGTTATCCGTTAGATTTTGACAGGATGCAAGAAGCTCTGTCAGTGCTGACAGGAACACATGATTTTACTGGTTTTACAGCATCAGGCTCATCAGTAGACGACAAGGTTCGAACAATTTCTCAAGCAGAAGTCATTCAACTTGATGAAGAAAATTTTAAATTTGTCTTTAGAGCGAACGGCTTTTTATACAAACAAGTTCGTAATATGGTCGGAACTGTCATCAAAATTGGTAATGACAGAATGCCTGTCAGCCAGATTGAAAAGATTTTGATGACAAAAAATCGTGATTTTGCTGGACCAACGGCAGCCCCAGAAGGCTTATATCTCAAAGAAGTGATTTACGACCAAGGGGAATAAATCAGCGGCGGATGAAGTTTTACGCAGCAAAATGTCAAAAGGAGTGTTATGACAAAAAATAAAAAGATATTGACGATTGCAGGCTCCGATATTTTTTCAGGTGGAGGAATGCAAGCGGATTTAGCAACATTTGCTCATGATGGTTTTTACGGATTTTGCGTACTAACAAGCATTGTTACAGTCCGTGAAGATAAATTTTTTGTTCATCCAGTTGAAGAACAAGTTTTTAAAGAGCAACTTAGCAGTCTTCAAAGCATTGATTTTTCAGCAGTAAAAATCGGACTTTTACCCAATAGAAAACACTTACAGCTGACAAAAGAATTTCTGTCAGTACTGACAGAGAGACCTATCATTCTTGACCCTGTCATTGTTTTTAAAGAAAATGATGATTACAGTGTCAATGAAATGCGGGAGTTATTCATCAGAACGCTCATTCCAATTTCGACAGTGATTACTCCCAATCTACGTGAAGCAGAAATTCTGTCAGCGACTTCCATATCCACAATTGATGACATGAAAGAAGCAGCCAAAATTCTTTATCGTTTTGGTGCCAAAAATGTTGTCATTAAAGGTGGAAATCGTTTTAATCCAAAATATGCCATTGACCTCGCTTACGACGGAGATCATTTCTATGAATTGAGCAATCCTGTTTTGGATAAAAATAACAATGGTGCTGGATGTACTTTTGCAGCAAGTATTGCCACCCATCTCGCACAAAGAAATACTTTTGAGCAGGCAGTAAGTAAAGCTAAAAACTTTGTTTATCAAGCGATTCAGAATTCTAACCCATACGGCGTTTTTCAAAACGCAAAATAAATCAACTCAGTAGATAACCAAGCTTCTATACCCCCAAAAAATTCTTTACTTTTTATCAAGGCAAGTGCGTGCTATCTCCGCCTTACGGCTCGCTACGCCACTAGATGAAACAACTAGCTATCCGTAAGCACTAAAGTAGTTTGCTACGCAGTCAGAACCTGCTAGTTGTAATCACACTAGGTAGAATTGTTAGATGAACTAGTATAAAAAGTAAAAATCAAACTTTGTTAGTATTCATATCATAGGAGATGAAACTCATGAATCAGACCAACACCAATATCAAAAAAATTACAATTCTTGCCATCTGGACAGCCATCAGTTTTGTTCTCGGCAGAATTTTTACTTTCCCCATTCCAGGTTCAGCTGGCAATATTTTAACGTTACTAGATGTTGGAATTTACAGTGCTGTTTTTCTACTAGGAAAACGTGAAGCTGCTGTTATCGGCGGACTCTCTGCCTTTCTATTAGATTTCACAGCAGGTTACAGCAATTATATGTTTTTTAGCTTGATTATCCACGGGTCGCAAGGTTATTTGGCAGGACTAACACGCTTTAAAACACTTAATTTTATTCTCAGCGCGATTGTTATGGTGGGCGGATACTTCATTGTAGGTGGATTTATGTATGGTTGGGGTTCTTCTATTGCGGGACTTTGGGTCAATATCGTTCAAGTTGCAATAGGCTTTATCCTCGCAAGAGTTGTTAGCCCATTAATCAAAAAGGCAGGTATTTTAAATGGATTTAGAAAAGCTTAAAAACGAAACACAGCTCATCATCAACGATGTCCTTGAAAAATCTGAAATAAAAGCAGGACAAATCTTTGTCCTAGGTCTCTCCTCATCAGAAGTAAATGGCGGTCTGATTGGTCACGCCAGCTCCGCTGAAATTGGCGAAGTCATTGTCGGTGTCATTCATGACATACTGACAGAAAAAGGTATTTACCTTGCAGTTCAAGGCTGTGAACATCTCAATCGCGCCCTTTTAATCGAACAAGAATTAGCAGATAAAAAAGATTGGGATACCGTTTCTGTTATTCCACAACTCCATGCAGGAGGAAGTGGACAAGTCGCAGCATATAAACGATTTAAACACCCCGTAGAAGTGGAACACATCACGGCTTTTGCAGGACTTGACATTGGTGACACTTCGATTGGGATGCACGTCAAGCACGTCCAAATCCCAATTCGTCCAGTTTTGCGTGAATTAGGTGGTGCACACGTGACCGCACTGAAAAGTCGCCCTAAGCTTATCGGTGGCGAACGTGCGAGGTACAAATAAATGAACGAAATGCTCATCATGACACCTGGACCGACAGCAGTTGCGGAAAATGTCCGACTTGCAAGAAGCCAAACAACAACAAATCCAGACATTGACCTTGATTTTTATGACTTTTACAAAGCAACCTGTGAAAAATTTGGAAAATTTCTCCAAACAAAAAATGACGTCCGTATTCTAGCTGGAGAAGGTATTCTAGGGCTTGAAGCAGCCTGCGCCTCATTAACTGAGCAAGGAACACGTGTCCTCGTGTTAGATAATGGCATTTTTGGACGTGGATTCGCTGATTTTGTGACAATGTATGGTGGAGCGCCCATTTTTCTGAAAAGCTCGGAGACAGCAAGCTTTGACCTCACACTTTTAGAAGAATTTTTGGAAAAAGACCACAATTTCAAATATGCTACGGTCGTTCATTGTGATACCCCTTCAGGCGTGCTCAACGACATCTCAAAAATCTGTCCCTTACTTAAAAAATATGGTATTTTAACTGTGGTTGATTCAGTGGCAGCAATGGGAGGTGAACCTTTAGCTGTTGATGACTGGGGGATTGACCTTGTACTCGGAGGTTCACAGAAAGTCCTGTCGGCACCTCCTGGATTGACTTTTGTATCAATTTCACAAGCAGCTTATCAAGCAATGGAAAATAGAAAAACACCAATTGCTAGTTTTTACTGTAATCTTCTCGTATTCAAAGATTATTTTGAGAAAAGATGGTTTCCTTATACAATGCCAATTTCGGATATCTATGGTTTGGGCCAAGCAATTGATAATCTATTGGCAGATAAAGAGATTTTAAAACGCCATGCGGATATTGCTGAGGCAACGAGACAGGCGATTGTACACTCATCTTTGCAGCTCCATCTGGAAAATGGTTTTTCAAATACGGTCACAGTCATCAATGTTTCTAAAGAAACGACGGCTCAAGCGATTTTAAAAGAGATGAAAGAACATTACAATGTCATGATTACAGGCTCGTTTGACCGCTTAGAAGGAAAAGTCCTGCGTATCGGACATATGGGCGAAAATGCTAGAGCAAGCAAAGTGGCTTATACCCTCTATGCCCTTCAACAAACATTGGAAAATCAAGGCGTGAACCTTTTAAGTAACCTACAAGATGATTTTTTGAAATATTATCAAAAACTGACTTTTGACAAAAAATAAAAAATCGTATATAATTATTTTCGGGCACTGGTTTTTCATTTTTGAAAAACTGGTAACGGTAGAAGCTCCCCTTTGGGGAGCTATTTTTTTATTTTCCCCTACGATTGTTTGGAAAAATCGAACAGACTGAATTGAAGTGATTACTTCATCAGTAGGGAACTCTTTTGTCCTACTGATGTTAGTAGAACGAAAGCAAAGCTTGGTGCTGCTTATCCCCGCGCCTGGGGATTTAGCAAGTACTTGCTTGGTTAATTTGAGTTTTACTCTGCTGAAAACTTATCGTTTAAGGGAGTTAGGCTTACATCTTAGAAGGAGAAAACATGGCAACTAAGTATATTTTCGTCACAGGTGGTGGAACTTCATCAATGGGTAAAGGGATTGTCGCAGCATCACTCGGCCGTCTACTTAAAAATCGTGGGCTTAAAGTAACGGTTCAAAAATTTGACCCATATCTTAATATTGATCCAGGAACAATGAGTCCTTATCAACACGGTGAAGTATTTGTTACTGATGATGGCGCTGAAACCGACCTTGACCTTGGTCACTATGAACGTTTTATCGACATTAATCTGAACAAATATTCAAATGTGACTTCTGGTAAAGTTTATAGTGAAATTCTCCGCAAAGAACGTAAAGGGGAATATCTTGGAGCGACAGTACAGATGGTACCTCACGTAACCAATATGCTCAAAGATAAAATTAAACGTGCAGCAACAACAACGGATGCTGATGTTATCATTACTGAAGTTGGTGGAACAGTTGGTGATATGGAAAGTTTACCTTTCATTGAAGCTTTGCGTCAAATGAAAGCCGAAGTAGGTGCTGATAATGTCATGTATATCCACACTGTGCCTATTCTTCACTTGCGTGCGGCTGGCGAATTAAAGACCAAAATTGCGCAAAATGCAACAAAAACTTTGCGTGAATACGGGATTCAAGCCAACATGTTAGTTTTGCGTAGCGAAGTACCAATCACGACAGAGATGCGTGATAAAATTGCGATGTTTTGTGATGTGGCACCAGAAGCTGTCATTCAATCACTTGATGTGGAACATTTGTACCAAATCCCACTGAATTTGCAAGCGCAAAATATGGACCAAATCGTCTGTGACCATTTGAAACTGGATGCACCAAAAGCAGATATGACTGAATGGTCAGCTATGGTGAATCATGTGATGAACTTGAAGAAAAAAGTTAAAATTGCGCTTGTTGGTAAATATGTTGAATTACCAGATGCTTATATCTCAGTGACAGAGGCCTTGAAGCACGCAGGCTATGCCGCAGATGCAGAAGTTGACATCAATTGGGTTAATGCTAATGATGTGACGGACGAAAATGTCGCAGAACTTGTAGGTGATGCAGCAGGAATTATCGTTCCTGGTGGATTTGGTCATCGTGGCACGGAAGGTAAAATTGCAGCGATTAAGTATGCGCGTGAAAATGATGTGCCAATGCTTGGTATCTGTCTAGGAATGCAGTTGACCGCTGTTGAGTTTGCACGTAATGTTCTTGGCTTTGAAGGGGCTCATTCTTTTGAGTTAAATCCTGATACAAAATATCCAGTGATTGATATCATGCGTGACCAAGTGGACGTTGAAGATATGGGCGGAACCCTACGTTTAGGTCTTTATCCAGCCAAACTAAAAAATGGTTCTCGTGCTAAAGCAGCATACAACGGTGCTGAGGTTGTGCAACGTCGCCACCGTCATCGTTATGAATTCAATAACAAATATCGTGAAGATTTTGAAAAAGCTGGCTTTGTCTTCTCAGGTGTATCACCTGACAATCGCTTGGTTGAGATTGTAGAACTTTCTGATAAGAAATTTTTTGTTGCTTGTCAATATCATCCAGAGTTGCAATCACGACCAAATCGTCCAGAGGAACTTTACACAGAATTCATTCGTGTATCCGTAGAAAACAGCAAATAAAGTCAAGACTTATTCAGTGGGAGTGTCGTAAAACATTTGTCCATTTTCTCTAGTCACTATCTTCGCTTTGCTCCGCTATCGATTTCACTAAGCTACTAAAGTCGCAAGGCGAAGTGATTTTGTCCCAGAATCCTAAGTACTAAAGCACTAAAGTCGAACGAGATTCAAAGGTTGAACTCCAGCTAGGCGTTTTAGCGAGGATGAACAGCGGAGCAGAGTGGAGATAGTGCTGTTTTGATAAAATAAAAAAACTCTAACAATCTTTGGTTAGAGTTTTTTATAGTTTAATGACTTAGACTGATGAGGTAATATGAAGTTGTAGAGTATTGCCAATCGTTGTTTTAACAAATAAAATGAAATTAAAATTCTTTTTTGTTTTCACGCTTTAGTGGCAGGACAATCACTTTAACTTGTTGTGAGTTCATCATCGTCACTAGTGTTTTCTTCAATATTATCAAGGGATTCTTCGAAATCGTCCAATGCATCTTCGACATCATCAAGTCGTTCTCTGATATCTTGATTTTGCTGATAAACTTCATTGAGTAAGATTTGGATGTCACCGAGCATCTCAGTTTGAATTTTTTGGATTTGCATATTAGATGACTGGTCGTCCATCATAAGATGGTCAAGTTTATCATGCAAAGCGGCTACACCTTTTTCAGACTTGATATTGACTTGGAAGTCATTTTTTGCGGTCAATCGGTCATGGTCGGCTGCACGATTTTGACTCATCATGATAAGAGGAGCTTGTAAAGCTGCAGTGATTGAGAGAAAAAGATTCAGCAAAATAAAGGGATAGCGATCCCACTCTAAGTGGAAAAGAAGTCCTGTGACATTAAGAAACATCCAAACAATGAGAATGCCTAGATATGTAAGGATAAAAGCCCAAGAACCAACAAATTCAGTAACTTTGTCTGCAGCTTTTTCACCCCAAGTTTCCTGAGCTTCAAGCTGTTCCTCAACGTCACGGATTTGAAAATTTGCCTTTTCGAGTTCTTCATTTAGCCGGTCATTAACGGTAAAATTTTTCTGTAAGTCTAAATGGAAAAGAGTGTCTAATACTTCTAGCCGAAACTTAACCTGATGTTCATTACAAATAAAGTCATGCGCTGTTGCATTGGGATAATCGCGCGTGATAACAGTTTGGAGACTTGGGTCAAGATTTTCGAGAAAGTCACCGCCTGATACGCGGTGAACACGACCGTTGACAAGACATACGACTTTGTTTTTATTGATTGGAGTTGGAGCCATTTTATAGCACAGCTCAAGCTTGATATGAATGGTTACTTCTTATCTATCTGTAAAATAGATTTTTACGCTATTGTCCTAAATATACAGATGTAACTTTATGACAGTTTATTCCCAGTTTTTTCGAGGCAGTTTGATAGTTGAATCACAGTTAGACTGGTTTTCTTATCTAAAATCTTATTAGGAATTAAACAGTAATTAGAAGCCAATTGGACTTAGCTTGTCAAATTGTTCAAGGAATTATTGCTAAATGTGGCACATAAAAATTGGGCGCAAGAAGAGCGCCATTTTGGTCAATTTGACAAAATAAGTCAGTTGAAAATTCGGGTTTGGGTCGACCTTTCAAAGCTTGAGCGCTCTCCTTCCTTTTGATTTTTTATAGCGAATTGCCGAGAGGAACTTTTGTTCCATATTAGATTATAAGATATTTTAAAATATTTGCAAGCCCTAGAATAAAAAAACGTCCCATTGGAACGCTTTTTTATAATTTTTAGTTAGCTTTGGCTTCTTTTTTCCACAGCAATTGCCTGGAAAATGTAAACAAAGAATCCAAAGATAAGCGAGATGAGTGTTGTCCAAAGTTCAGGATCTGGCACGCCAGCTAGGGCTGTCATGATATAACCAGCAACTTGACCGATGGCGAGCGACCAGAAAAGTGTGACAATAAGTTTCATATTTACGCTTCTTTCCATTATTTCTTTATCCAATTTAGTATAATATAAATAACGAGAAATTTCAAATTTTTGTTAAGACTAGAAAAAAGGCGCAGTAGTTTGCTTGTGAGACTACTGCGCCTTTTTGTTTTGATTTTGGAACAAGAAATTTAAGTTTTATAACGTTTGAATAAATATACTTAATAATGAATAAAAATGCACGAGGAGGGCTTATGAAAACAGGATGGATAATGTTTGGCATAACTATATTGTCATGGGGAGAGTCTATCTATACTCTATTATCTTATGAAAGTTTATGGACGTGTGTTGTTGTACTGACTGCTTCTATATATTGTACTTTATTATACTTGACATTTCTAATTTTAAAAATCAGAAATGATATTTTGAGAGAAAAGGGATAATAGATTTTACTAAAGCAGGCATCAAGAAAGAATTTGGTTTGATAAAAGAGGTTCGACTCCTCTAGTCTGTATTGAAATGTGGGTTACGTTTCATAATTAACTGACAATAAATAACCTTTAAGCGTAAATGCGCCAACATTATACGCTTTCTAGCAGATAAGCTCAGAATGAAAGTGGCTGAGTTGGAAGTTCGATACTTCCTATCTGCATTAACAAAAATAAAACAATCGGACTCTTCTTGGCGGAAGAATGCTGATTTCTAGAAAGAGTTACACTTATGTCAGTTAAAAAGTATAAGAAGCATAAAGGATATGAAAGCCTTAAGCGTGAATTTCTGCAACGTTCAACAAAGGATTTGAGCTTGGAAGCTATTGGTTTACTTTCCTACATGGAAAGTATGCCTGATGATTATGTTTTTCATAAAACTCAACTGTACCGAAATTTTGCTAAAAATAAAAAAACATCAATTGAGCGTATTTGGAATGAATTATTAGACCTTCACTTTATTATTGCATTTTCAAAGGGAAAGGCACCTAAGCAAGAATTTGAATATCTGTTTAGTCATGAAGGTTTCTCGGAAGAAGAAATTGGAGAAATCAATCAAGAATATTTGAATAATGGATGGCAAGTTGCTTATCGTTCAGGTTCAAATAGAAAGCCAGCATCATACTATCAAGAGCGAAAAAAAGCTAAAAAAGAAGCTGAAGCGGAAACGGCTCAAACCAGTAATTATCAAGGTGTTGAAAACCAACACCCTGATAACAGTGGGATTTCTCTAGGTGTTGGTTTTGAACAGCATGAAACGGACAGCACAAAACCAACAGGTATTAAGTTTACTACTACCAAGTTTAATAAAAAAGTGATTGGAGACATAAAGTTACCTGACGAGAAAACTCATGAGAATTCTAATTATCAATTTTCATCAATAAAAACGTTAAAAGATTTTCCGCTTGATTTTCAAAGTGCATTTAATTCATCTTTTTTGACAAAGAACATGGTCGATTTAATTTCATACTTTGGAGTAAGGACAGTTCCAAGACAGGATGATAGTGAGATGCCCTCGGTAGATGAAATTGCAGATGCTATCTTTCAAGAAAAGGCAAGAGTAGATTTTTCTAACGCTGGCAAACAAAGTCCCATTGATGGAGAATTATGGAGTGATTCATTAGAACAGGTACTACAAAGTTTTGTTTTAAAATATAAAATTAGTCAAGGTGTGGACAAAACTGATAAAAAAAGAGCTCATAAAAAAATTGATAAACCTCTTAATTATTGGCATGGTATTTTAAAAAATTTTTGGAAGAATGCAGCTATTATTGAAGCAAAAGGAATCATTGAAGTATATGAGCAACGCAGAATACTTGAAAATCCTAAAGAGTTAATGAACTCTTATATCAGTCACTTTAATGAGTAACAGTTATGAAAGGTAAATATTGGGAGATGAGGAGATATTGATTGAAGAACTTGAAGAAATACCACAGTAAAATTCACACGTTACCAACTTATCGCTCTGTTTGTCAGTTCTGTCAGAAAATAGAGCCAATACGTGAATTAACTCAAACCAAGGGAAAAGTGACGGTGTGTAAATCATGTAAGAAATTTAAAGGGATGCAGGTGCTTTGTATTGGAGAATTGAGTCAAGGCGGTTTAGGGAAGGAGTGCTGAGCTAAGATGATGGAAAAAGAAGAATTTAAACAAAGATTTGTAAAAATGGTTTATGGAAAATATGGTAGATATGATGAATTTGAAGAAAAAGCGCTTGAACTAACAGAGCTTGTTGAAGAATACTTGGAAATTGATTATCAAGTCAATGATGGAGAATGGACTTTGAAATGCTGAAAAATTTAACACGTGTAACGTTTGGAGATGAAATCAATGACGGATAGAACGACTACTGAAACAATAAAACTCTTAGCTCACCCGACCCCCTTTGAAATAACTTCTACAATAATAATCATACTAGTTGTTCTTGTCATTTTCATTGGAGGTTTGCTGTGGATTCATGATGGTGATGTTCTTGTAGGAGTGCTATCTCTCAGTGTATCAGTTATTTTATTGGGAGTAACAACAATGTTCATAGTGAGTTGGTTCATCCCCCTTAATGTCACAAAAACAACGCAAGTCCAAAAAGAAAAATTCCAAATTGTCCAAGTGGAAGGTAAACTCTTAAGTTCGGATGGACTTACAATATTTACGAAAGATAGTAATGGTCATTACGGTAAGCAAACCATTACTGTAGATAGTGACACGAAGATAAAAGAAGAAGGAACGAGTGATCACTTTACAAAAGTGAAAACCAAGATTACCTATCATACCAATCAAAAAATTCGTAAAATATTCCAATCGTTACCAAAGAATCAGATTAAGACTGAAACAATCTTAACTCTGCCAAAAGGAGAGTTGAAATAGAGATTAAAATAAAAAAGGAGTGAGTGATGGATATTTTTTCAAAAGGGGCAATCCTACAGCCGAGACAATTGAGAAGACTCAACGGTAAGACTGTTGTTTTTCAAAGTGGCGAACAAGGTCGGATTGCTTATCCTCTAGTGATTATCAAACGAGGAAAAGAATTTTGCCATGTGAGTTTAACCAATCATAGAGTATTTAAGGAAATCATGCAGATTAGATTGGGTAAGACGATTATTGCTGAAAGAGTGAATCAAAAATCACCACTCTATACCACAGGAAAAGGGATACGGCAAGTCAAAGCAAAGTATTCTTTCAGGAGTGAGGAAAGCTGATGGGTTTAAAAATCACTCATTATTTTCGAATAAAAATATAAAAAGGAAATAAGCTCATTGGGAGCGCTCAATCATTATTTTGACAAGGTTCGATTCCTTTATTTCCGATTTCCCGCTTTGTGGAACATTAAAGATTAAGAATGTTACTTCAGTCCCATTGTATCAAGGGAAGTAGAGGTAGGTTAAGCACAAGAAACCAAAGCAAATGGAATTAGACCTTTGACAATTTAAATAGTCGGCATTAACTCGGTTAAGATGGTATGAATTGAGCTTGGTTAATGACCGCCCTCCCGATTAGCGTGGCTACTAAAAGGGGCAAAAGGGGAGTGTGAGTTGATTAGGCTTTCTTCTTCCTTTTTGAGTGAAATCACACCGTGTCAAGGGACACGTATACGTTATCAGTCCAATAACAGAAAGACTTGAACATGAGAAAAGTCGGGACGCCTAGATGTGAGAAAACATTGGGAATAAACCTACTGCCTGCGGGTCAGGGTGTGCCACAGTTGAGGTCGCTGAATGCGTAAACGAGCCTCTGAGTTAGGGGTGTTCTACAAACCCTGCATAAATATTATTAGCGTCAGAAAGACGACCAAAAAGTATTCTAAAAAAATAATTAAAAAAATGTTATAATGTAACTAAAAAGTAATAAAAAAGGAGTGGATACGATGTTAGCAATGTTAGCCGTTATCGCAATTTTTGTATTAGCAATTGGAGGTTTTCTCTCCGTTTTTCTCCATATTTTGATGGGTGCATTTTTCATTTTTATGTATCTAATGGGTCTATTGCTTATCGGAATTGCAGATGTGTATTATAAAATAAAAAGATTAGTAACAAATTAAGAAGAAGTAAGGAGTATTTAATGATTAAGGGAATTGATGTTTTAAGAGTGATGGCAGAACATAGAGCGAGTGAATTTGAGTTTAGAATCTACTCTCCTCAAACCGAAAAAGGCTTATCTGATACAGAGTTATCAGAGTTTCCCGCTTATGTTGAGAAAAATAGTCCCCTAGCCAAGTTGAGAGGGGCTGAAAATTCAGTGATTCCAGTCCTAGCATTTTTTGAATCAGACTTTCAAACGATTGCTTCATTCAAAATGGATGGAGAATTAATTTGTGAAAGAAAAGCCTATGGACAACCGATGAAGGCAATAAATCAGGCTTTATTTGAACAAGGGGCTTATTCTGAAATGCTTGAAAATCAATTTAGAGGGCTTCGTACAGGAAGAGAAATTATTGTCCCTGAAATGAGCGAAGCTACTGCAAGTGGAATGATGAAAGAGTTTATGGACTGGAAACAAAAAGGAGAGGCTTAAAATTTATGAAAATGAATCCAATAACTTGGACAAAAAAACAAAAAATCACAGGAGTAGTTGTTTTATCAGTATTGATTCTTGGGGGAATTACTGCAGGAGTTGTGAACCATCAAAATCAAGTTTATGCCCAACAAGTGGCGCAAGAAAAAGCTGCGAAGTTGAGTCATGAGCGTAAAGTTAAAGCACTAGAGAAAAAGAAAGCCCAAGAAGCAGAAGCGGAAGAAAAAGTTAAAACCCTTCTTGAAAAAGCAAATCAAAACCCAAGTGAAGCAACGATTAAAGCAGTAAATATGGCTATTGCTCAATTAACTTCTGAGACAAAACAGGAGAAATACCTGACTGATTTGAAACCAATGACGGCAAGATTAACTTTGCTTAATAAAGCACGTGCAGCAGTGAAAGATTATCAAGCTCATGCGACAGAACCGACGAAGCAAAAGCTTGCGCAAGACGCGATTAATGCACTCAAAGATAAAAATGATGCGGATGTGAAGGCAGAACTTCAAAAGCAATACGATGCGAGTCGTAAGCAAGCAGAAGATGCTGCAAAGACTGCTAAAGCTAAAGCGGCACAAGCGGATGACACCGCAAATGCTCCTGTAGAAGCTCAATCTCAAAATGCAAATAACTCTGCTCAATCTAATAGCTCAACTTCTGCAGGGAATGGGACAAGTTATAATCCTAGCACACCAAATTATGGTGGTTCAAGCCATACAGGCTCAAATAACACCAATCAAAATAATAATACAGGCAATAATAATTCAAATGGTGGCGGTAATGCTGGCAACTCAAATAATAACAATAACAACAGTGGAAATACTGGTAACGGTGGGGGAACAACTCCTACGGTAAGGTATGCAGGGGTTGTGTATGTGGATGGTGTTGTGAAATATCGTCAGGTATTTAATACAAACACTGAAGCTGTTTATTGGGCTAGTGAAATGTATAAAAAAGAATGTTTGTCTAATTGGACATCAGATATTAGCTGGGCAACAGAGATAGTATCCTGAAAAAGAATTAATATTAGTGAAAAGCAAAGGGTGAAATCTTTGCTTTTTTTGTTTTGGGATTGAGAGGGAGAGAAGAATGGTAAAGCAGCAATTTAAAACAATAAACGAATTTTATACTTGTAGCCAATGGAGAAATGTTTTTGTTCTTCCGAATAAAAAACCACCGTAGCGCACCGATTTTGACCTGACTATGTCATTAAACCAGTTCATAAAAAAGTAATCTGTCCCACTGACAGATTTTTTTGTTTTAGCTAAAACAAAAACAGAAAGGAAGTTTTACGATGAGTAAAAAACAACGCAAGGGCTTAAAGCGAAACTTTGAGCTCCACCCACAGCGGTCAGCCTTTTTAAAATGGGGCAAGACGCTGTTAATGATGTTAGGCATCTCTCTTGTTTTTGGAGTGCTTGGAAGTCTGGTTTATGCTGCCAACCAAACAAAATCAGTTTTTCCTGCACCTCCCACAGATACGACAGTGACGTGGGAGAACAATAAACCGCTCTACTATGAGGTTGACCAAAATGGAGTGGAACATCCTAAACCTCAGCTCTTGTTAGGCGATGGAATAACACCTGCATGGTGCTTAGGACTTGGAGTTCCACTTCTCAATAATACGACACAGGCTCAACATGATGCCACAAATCAGCTTTTTCAAAAATTATCAACAGAAGAAAAAGCAGTACTGAATAATGTCGCATTTCTTGGGCGACAAAAAGGAGGCTTAGAAGGCTACGCTGAAGCTCAACACGCCACTTATCTTTTATTGGATGAGGCAGGGGTTTCTGAAAATCAATCGAAAGATGTCATCGTTAAAGATAATACACTTTTACAAGATGCGCAGAAAATCAAAGATGGGGCGAATGATTTAATCAAACAAGCTAAAAAACTGCGTGAATTGCCTAGCTTTAATGGCACAACCATTCAACTCCTTCAAGGCGTTCAAAAGACAATTACTGATACCAAAGGGGTACTCTCAAATTTCCCTTATACTAAAAATAATGTTCCAGGATTGACCGAAACAATTTTAGGAAACGATTTGACATTAAAAGCAGATAGTTCTACCTCTTTAGGTACTTATTCTGATGCAATACAATTTCAAAATATGGATAGTGGTCTCTCAGTGAATGACCTTCCTTATTTTGTTTATTCGACAGATGGAGACAGCACAGGGAAACAAAGCCAATCCGTTATGGCAACGACAGATCCGTCTCGTGCATTAGCTGGTTTGAACCTTAATATCATCGGTCTTGGCTCAACGACTTTAATCAAGCATGATGCCGATACAGACAGCACAGACACGCAAGGGAGTGCTCAGTTGACAGGCTCTGTATGGGGCTTGTATCTTGAAGGAACGGACACCCTCGTCAAAACTACGGACGGCTATAAAGATTATCCGATTACCGTCTCTGCAGGCGAACAAGTCAATGCCCAAACCTTGCAAGTTAAACTGACCGATTTGCTCAAAGGGGCAAGCATTAAAAACCTCGATAAAAGTAAAGACTATGAATGGGGAGAGCTGGTTGCACCTGAAGGTTATGAACTCTCAACGAAACGCTATCCTGTTCATTTTGATGAGCATAGCGCCTTTGATTCTAGCACAAGTAACTATCTTTCTGATGTTACAGCAACTGACCGTGTGCTTAAAATGAGTTTTGGCTTTATCAAAGCCCAAGATGTTAACGGCTCATTGACAGGGCTTAGCGGTCGTCGCTTTACATTGACCCCTCAAGGCGATACTAAAGGCGAGGTGCTCCATTTGACCTCAGAACAAGCCGAAGATGCCAGTGGCTTCATCAATAATGGGGTCGTCAAAACACCGCTCTTTGCGATTGGGAACTACCTTGTAGAAGAACAAGCTGAAGACAACGACAAGCTCCAACTGATTAACCCGATTTCAATCACAAGCACAACGGTGAAAGACAGCGATGGAAAAATCACAGGCTACACGGTCACGTTTACTGACACCGTCACAAAACAAGTGATTACGACGCTTAATGTTCCGATTGAGAAATTGGTAGACAACAATGTCATGTTTAAGGTTAACTTAGGTACGCTCGTTGATAAACCTGTCACTCCTGTTCTTCCCACCATTCGGACAAAAGCCCACACTAAAGACGGAGACCAAATCATTCAAGTCGGAGAAGTATCAGAGAAAACTTCGATGGTTGATGTGGTGGACTTCACTAATGTTAAATTAGGCGACCAACTTTTCTCATATCTGCACCGTGTGGTCAGGGATAAAGACGGGAAAGTGACCAGTGATAAAATTGTTCAAACGCTAAGCTTTATTGCGGATGATGAAACCGTTCAAAGCCAACAACACCGTTTTGATACCACTGCGGACACGACAAAAGATTTCCAAGAATCTAACGGGTCAACGGTCACTTATGTGTTTACAGAGGCAAACTTTGACAAAGACGCTAATCCTGAAGTTGACGAGCCTTTAGCTAAACATGACGACTTAAACGATAAAGACCAAACCTTGACTTTTGAAAAAGTAAGTCCTTCGATTGATATTGAAAAGTCTAATGGAAAAACACCTGATGCTGGCAATGGGAATTACACCGATAAAGATAATAATGTTGGAGTGAATGACCATGACACCGAAGACACTTATTTTGAAGTTAAACCAGGGGCTACGACAAAAATCTTCTTCCGTGGGACGAATAACGGAACTGAGCCTTTAACTCATCTTAAAGTGGTTGATAAAACGACGAATGGCTCTGTCAATATCAAGGACATGAGCTTCACGTTCAACAATAAACCCTTGACTGTCAATAAGGAGGGTGAGTTTGAACTGGATGGAAAACTCCTCGTGCTTCAACCTAAAGCATTTATTTTAGGGACAGGCGATTTAGGGGCTTTACCTGCAGGCGAACTCCACGGCGATAAAGTGACCATTACTGGTGAGGGGCTTTATTCTAAGCAAAAAGTGGGCGATGACGATAAGTGGCACGGAAAAGTTGAAAAGGCAGAAACACCCCTTCAAAAAATCGCTAATATCTATCTTCCAAAAACAGGAGATTCAAAATCAATCCTAGCTGCACTTGGGGCTTGGTTGATTACGTGTTCTCTTCTTGCTGCCCTTGTTCTCAATGAACGCAAACGGCATACAGTGAGGATAGGAATTAATCAATTTAAACGCCACATTAAGTTATAAAAAGCAAAAGTAATTTTTTGCTTTTTTTTGAATAAGAAAGAATGCGAATGAAAATTAACTTAAAGCAATTCCAAAACCTAATACGTTCTCCAAGTGGGAGCGTATTATTTGTTTTGTCCTCAGTTGTTCTCTTTTCTGTCGTCGCCTTGGCTACGATTTCTGTTTTCCTATCAGGGTTTGGGGCAGACCAATCTGCAGTCGCAACTCAAAACGAAACTTTAAAAGTGAGTGCTCCCAGTGCTTCAAGTCATTCTAAGACTGAGAGAAGCTCGCAAGTGAAGGAAAATAAGGCAAGTCCGAATGAAAAAGCCGTTCAAACCACCTCACAAAGCCAAGAGAAAGTTGAACCCCCTCAATCATGCACTCAAACTGAAAAAATACCCCCTCAGTATTCACAAGCTCCTACAATGACTGAACAAGCGTTGAATGACCAGGCACAGGCTTTAAGAGAAGCGCAATTGAAGCAAGAAGCTGAAAACCAAAAAGAGGCGGAACGTTTGAGAGCAGAGTATGAAGCCAAAGGTTACACCGTTAATTTTATTTATCAAGAAGGAGAGTAAAAAACAATGAAAAAAAATGCCAAAATTATAGATACGGCTTCGGTAGAGACAATCAATGATTTTGTCAAAGGAAAAAATATCGAAAAGATAGAACCAATCATTAGGGAAAATGTCTACAATGGCAAGAGAAGGGGAGACTATATTTGGGGTTACATTGTCTATTGGTGGGATGAGAACAATGAGCAGAATTGAGCAATCATGAAATAATTCATTTATAAAGAGAAGGAGAAAAATGCCATATACACAATCGGAGCGCACCGAATATAAAAAAAGCGCCAAAAAAATTGCCCGTCTTTTGGGAGACGATTTTTCAGAGCTTGAAAAAGAAGCCCTCGACCTTCAGACCGACCATTATCAAAGCTATGCCCAAGAGGGACAAAAACGTTTAGTTGAAGCCCTTGAAAAAAATAACTTCAGCTTGGCACAACTCGAAGAAAAAAATAAACGTCAACCTGATCGTGTGCCAGGTCATCAGGTTTCAAATGAGGAGAAAACGACACATGAAAATCACTGATGCGATGTTACTCGCCGATGCTGCTATTAATCAAGATACGATTCTGACCACCATCGGAAATTTGATAGGAATTGCCCAAGTGATAGGGATTGGGGCTGCGGTCTTATCTGCGATTGCTGCAGTTATTATCTCGCTTTTTGCAAGTGAGAGAAGTAAGGATACGTGGTACGGACGAGCAAAGATTGCCTTTGTTATTTCTGCACTCGTTGTCCTTATCCCACAACTTATTAAATGGCTGTTAGACCTCTTAGGACAAGGCGATAAATACAAACTCAATACAATGATTGGCTTTGTTAAACAAGTCGCTATTTCGCCATTGACTACTTTAAAATCACTACTCTAAAAAAGGAGAGGCAATGTTTAAAATAAAATTAACCTCAGACCAACAAACCACCACCTCAACGCTTGAACAATCGGCGGTTCAAATTAGCGCATTCCAACAAAGCTTACAACAGGATGCTGAGGTGGTGTTTGCGGTGTTTGATGAGGATGAAACGATATGGACAGATAAAATCACACTCTCACCCTATGGGTCAAGCAACTTGAAAACCTATATTTCAGCATCGTTAGAAAAAAATGGCGTTCAACAAAAGGAAGCTGAAGCGTTTTTGTCTGAGCTTTTTGAAGCCCAATCTGAGCAAGAACAGAAAAAAGAAAAATCAGAGCCAATAAAAGAACCCGTACAAGCCCAAAAAATCAAATCAGAGATTCATCAGGTCACGGCACAAGCAGGGCAAAAAACAATTCGTGTCATTGCAAGCTGGCAAGTCGTGCTCCTTGTTGTGCTTTTGCCTTTGATTTATCTCTCGGCTTTATTGGTCTTATTCACAAGCCTTCATTTCCAAAATGTTTGGGTCATTGGACTGACACTGATGGTTTCAGGTTTCATTTTGGTCTGGTACTTGGCAAAAGTGATTAAGGCGTCGCAACGAAAAGTGTTAGAACAGACGATTACCAAAGAAGTTTTTATTCATGTGGGGCAAGAACAATTGAAACAACGTGCAAAATTGGCGAAACAGCTTCAAGTGTATGATGACCTCTTTGGCAACTCAAACTTGGAACGCTTAGCCACTACGGATGGGGTTCGTTCTGCCGAGCTGTTGCTAGAAGAAATGGCGGACATTCAAGATGAATCAACGCTATAAACAATGGAAAAAGTGGTTAGCTGAACCAAAGTTACTGGTGAGCCTAGCCACTTTTGTTTTTATTATGACCTCGGTCGCCTTTAATGTCATCTATCATCTCATTTTATTTTTCATTGATTCAATGAAAGGGGCAACGGCACTAAGCTATGGGCAAAATTGGAGTTACTTTGTCTATCAAGTGAAACATCATCTCGTTTCGCTTTTTTTTCCTTACTGGACAAAACGCTCCTACTGGCTACTCTACTTCCTCATTTTAGTGGTGGTCGGTATTTTTATCGCTGTTCTAAGCTATAAAGCTCGTCGCTCTTACAGGGATTTAAATAAAGGAACAAAAGGAACTTCTAAATGGACAACGCTCGAAGAAATGAGAAGACAGTATCCAAAAGTTTCCATTGATAAGAACGTTGAATTTGATTCCCCTCCTGGTCTTCCTATTGCAGTTGACCCGAATCGTCAAGAAATTTATTTTGACCCTGCCCCGACCAATTCTAAAGTGATGGGCGGAACACAAACAGGGAAAACACAATACATTACTTATCCGACCATTGACTTAAATCTCCGCTCAAAACAGCCTGATTCAATGGTCATTAACGATATTAAAGGAGACATGACAAGGCGGACATGGGAACACCCCCTCGCCCGCAAGAAATTCAATCGCTTGGTTTTTAACTTGGTCAACCCCAAAAATTCCTTGCGGTATAATCCCCTGCATGAGGTCGCTAAATATTGGGAATCAGACAATGACCGAGCGCAAGAAGCCATTAAAAGCATCAGTAGCGTCCTTTTTGATGAGCCTGAAGCCAAAGACCCGATTTGGAATATGGGGGCAAAATCTGTGTTTGAAACTGCGGTGGTGCTTGTCTGTGAAATTGCCGTCAAAGAAAATCGACTTGAATGGGTCAATATCTCCTCCGTTTCAGATTTCATTGATTTAACCACTCAAACCAAAGACTTAAACAAACAAGGGCAATACCTCCTTGACCGCTATGTGGAACAACTTCCAAGGACACACGTGGCTCGAAAATTCTACCGTCAAGCCAAACGTGGGACAGAGCAACAAAGAAAATCATTCATGATGATTTTTGATGGGAAACTCTCTTTCTTAACCACCTCCTCAATGATTCGCTTAACCAGTGGCAATGACATTGATTTTAATGAGTTGGTTTATCCAACGAATGGAAAACCCACCCTTTTATTTGTCGTCTTTCCCTATGCTGATGAAGCCAATGCGATTATGCTCAGTCTGTTTTACAATCAGTTGTATCAAACGATTGCTAGAACGGCGACGGAAAAAGGCAAAAAGTATGCGTTCAGACTCCAGTCTATTTTTGAAGAGTTCCCTAATATCCCGCCAATCATGAATCTCAATAAACACTTAAACGTAGGACTTGAAGCAGGAGGCATCTTCAGGCTTTATTCACAATCCTACCAACAAGTTTATGAGAACTATGGGGATACCCTAGGAAAAGTCATCTTACAAGCCGCAGGCAATAGTATTTTTATCCAGTCGGATGATAAAGAAGATGCCAAAGACTTTGCGGAGAACTTGGGAGAGACGACGGTCATTGTGGAACAACGTTCAGGCTCGCCTATGGACTTGAACAAGAGTTTCACAGAGCTTGAAGATGGACGAGAACTCATTAATACTTACGAATTGCGTAAGTTGTTAGAGAGTGAAATCATTCTTGACCGAACTAAAAAACGGAAGGATTTAGAGGGACGAGATATTCGTCCCCACCCGATTAAAGCCTATAAGAAACAAATCAATAAAGGTGAGGGAGAAAAGGAATTTGAAGAATTTGAAGATTATACGAATATGCTTGGGGCATGGGAGTATTTATTTGGCGAAGCGGGCGGAGATTTTGACGACCACGGCAAAGGCTTGAATGACTTCAACTTTAATGTTGGGGATGATTCAGATGCCCCCTTGATTACTGAGGAAGCCATTCAAATGCATATTAAAGTCCCCACGATGAGTCAGACTGAAGTGTCACAATCTGAACGTGAATCGAAGACTCAAAATAGAAAAAAGAGAAAAGGGACGGCTCCAAAAGGTACATCAGACCCCCAAGGGGCTGAGGAGAGCGCAGAGAAGCAGTCGTTCACTGAACCGATTGAACGGCAAGATGAGAAAAGAACTTCTCCAAAAGTTGAAGAAGTTTATCGCCGTGAGAAAGTTGAGAAATTACTGACCCATTTCTTTGGAGAAACGCTTCGGCTTTACTTCAGAGAAGAAGTGACCTTTGCTTTTCAACTTGACCAGCTCATCAATCAAAATAAAGTAAAAATTTCAGAACAAGAGTTGAAAGAATTTTTAATGCTCTTGGCTCAATCAAAAAAATAAAGGAGGAAATGTGAAAAAAATAATACGAACGTGGGTCATTGTTTTAGGGCTTTTAGTTGCGGTGGCTGTTTCAATGCCCCTAACCACCCAAGCCGAGACATTCAATCCCCCCGATTCAAATTTTACACCCCCGACGTTTAATCCCGATGATGAAAATACGACAGGGAATATTATTGAAGATGGGCAAGTTGCCGAGGACTTAAATGGAGACCTGAAGAAGAACCTCGAAAATTGGCAATCCGATTTAGAAGTCAGTGACCCGCTCAAAAGTATCTTTCGAGGCTTTGGTTGGTGGGTCATCATTCAAGGCGGAGACCTTGTGAATGGGATTACGGGGGCGTCCAAGAACACCTTTGATTTATTAAATATCTATGGTTCTGAAGAAAACCCAGGCCCCCTTCAAAAAACAATTGATGATTATATGCCCCTCTTTGTGGGCGTGGGGACGCTTGTTTTTGTCATCATGACGCTAGGGATTGTGTTTTCAAAAAATCAAGAGGTGGTTGGGCTGCTGAAATCGTTGCTTTTATCAGCTTCTATCCTTGTCTTACTCCCTTTTGGTTTTGGTCAGTTTTCTACGTTGACCACCAACACAGGAAAGTATGTCGCGACCCAAAGCAATACAGGTTATGCGGTCATTGATAAAAATGTCCGAGACCTCTATGCCATTGACCAGAATTACGATTGGATTAAACCGTCTGCGGAGACGGTCGATGAAACAGCTAAAAAGCAAAACTATTTGGGTAAAACCACTAAAGAAGAGTTGCAACGGATGGATGTGAATGGCATTGCCGACCCTTCAAAACTAGGAAAAACAGGTTCAGAAATCACTAAAAATATGCTCGTCATCAACGAAAAAGGGAAAGTGGGAGTGGTTTCCTTAAATGATGGAGTAGGTAAGAGTTGGTGGCAAGCTCTGCTCACAGGAGATGCGAATTATTATCGCTATCACATCAATTTCTTTACCATTATTTTCTATGAATTGCTTGTTCTGATTGTTTCTGCTTTCTTGCTCTATAAACTCATCAAGATTGAGTTTGAGATTGTCACTAACGCAGGAATCTTACAAGCAACGGCAATGACAGATACCAAAGGGAAACGAAATTGGGAACTCATCACTAAAATTTCATCAGGTTTTAGTGCGATGATTATGGTCATTTTTTTACAAGTTCTATTTTCAGATGGTTATGCGGTCACTTCGACATTGCCAGGGGGCGTTTTTGTTCAATTTATTGCAGGACTTGCCCTTGCCTTTGCGGTCATTGAAGGTCCGAATGTTTTCCAATCCCTTTTTGGTGTCTCTGCAGGCTTAGACACAGGATTGAAAGATTTAATGACGCTCTCACAAGGTTCAATGTTAGCTAAAAACCTTGTTTCTGGCGGGAAAGCCCTTGGGGGTGGACTCATGAATATGGGCGCTTACTCTAGTGGTGGAGTCGCAGGACTGGCAACAGGAGCGTTTAGCAATGGAGAAAATACAGACCACCTTGGCGGTATGCACGCTGAAACAGAGGCGGAAGAGGAAGAAGAAAGCACACAAAATCAATCTTCTAACATGGAGAATGAGGAGCAGATGAACACTCAACCGTCAGACGAAAGAAAGGGTGGCGCTCAAACAGGAGAGCCTGAGCAGAATGGTACAAACCGTCCTTTAGATGAAACAGACCCTGATTTAGCCAATCGAACTTCTGAAATGGGCGGAGCGGATTCCAGTCAAGAGATGGGACAAGGAGCTTATCAAAGCTTTGATGAAACACCAAATGGACAGGGCTTTGATGAAACACCCTCAAATGGCTCAAAAATGGGCGATACAGCAAGCGAACGAATGGGACAAGGAGAAAGCTCACAAAACCATGAAGACGCCTCTACAAGCTCAAAAATGGGGCAGAGCGATTCTGATGCGCTGAAAGGGCAGTCACCTGCTCGTCCAATGACATTTGGGATGGCGTCTAAAAATATAGCGAAAGGCTTTGTCAATAATAAAATCAATTCGCCTAAACCTAACCTGATTCAACGCTATCACAGTGCCTACCAGTCAAGCAAAATGTTAAGTCAAGGCACCATTCATTCGTTATCAAACTTAGCAAATAAGAAAGGAAATACCAATGCCTAATCAGACACAAGAACCGAGACAATATAAAGTAAAAAATGGGACAGAAAATGATAATTGGGATGAATCACAATTGCTTGGAATTGTCTTTGGGATTGTTTTTGCGGTTCTGACTTCATTTTTTATTGTTCCTATTGATGTCGTCCGCTATTTGTGGTTAGCCTTTGTTGTAGGGCTGACCCTTTGGTTGACGATGCGGAGCCGTTCAAATAAAAATATGCGAAATTACATGGTCATTTATGCTTATCTCTTTTGCCAAAGGGGACGGTATGACTTCACTAAAAATAAAAAATTAGGGAAATAAAAAGATATGATATAATACTTAAGGCATCTCCTTGCCTAGGAAGGAGGTGGAAAATGTGTACAATTCAATTAAGGAAATTACTATAACTGTCATTGCAGGGATGGTGATTGCTGTCTTTACAAAATGGCTCGACGGTAAAGACAAATAGCCCCTAGGCAAGTCAGCCACACAACGCTTGATAAGTGAAAAAAATACCCAGACTGTTAGAGCAGTCTGGGTATTTGTGTACAATTCAATTTAATTAAATTATAGCAAAAAAAGAGGCATTGTCAAGTTTTATCTTTTAAATAGCTGATACTTGAATGGGTAAGAAATATAAAATCAGGAGGAATAAAATAATGTTTTTAACTTGGTCGATTGGTTTTTGGATTTTTTTAACACTATTCAATTTGATGATGAGTGCGTCAAATAAGAATAAAAAAACATTCACTTGGGAAAAATATTGGAAACTCAATTTCCAAGTTGGGGGTGTCGTCTATTTTATTTATAGTGCTTTGGGCATCGTAAACGCTGTAATAGCGACACTATGATTATAATTTTGCCCTACCTACAATGAGAGAAAACAAAACATGAATAAACCCTGACTATGCGGTCAGAGTTTTTTGTTATAAAAATTGATTTACAAATGAGGAGAAAGACATGAAATACGATTTCGTCAATCACAACGCTGAAACGAAAAAACATCAAGAACAAGAAGCTGTGGAGATTGCCACATCAGAACAACAGCCCCAATCATCGCCAACGGTTGCTCCTTTGAGTGATGAACCTTTTGATTTTGTGAATTTTATTCAAGGAGAGCGGAAAGCAGCACTTGAAGAAGAAGCACAGAGGCATGAAGAAACAAAAAATGAAATTAATCGTTTGTTTGATGAAATGGCACGTCTTGAACAAGCTCGTCCTGAAGCACTCCAACACGCCCGCAAAAAAGCGAATGAGACACTGGAAGCCATTAAAACGTTGATTTCAACACGTTCAGAAGATGTCGAGCTTGAAGTCAATCAAGTCGCAATCCAACTGCGTGAGAAAACGAGTGCTATTGTAGGAGATTTGAAAAATGAAGCATTATAATTTCATCGAAGAAGCGCTTCAAAAGGACGAAAAGAAAAAGCAATCCTTTCCTTTTTTAAAGGGGCTTAAAAATAAAAAAGAGAAAAAATCTGAACCTCAAGTCCAAGATAAAAAACAGGCTTTGGCTAAGGAAACAAGCGACAATCGTCCCCTCTCAAAAATAAAGCAAGACTTTGAAAAATATTTTAAGTTAAAAAAAGAGGCTTTGTTGGTTTACCCCATCGACCGCCCGATTGATTCTGCTGGACGGCTTCATGCCACCATTGATGGAAAAGAAGAATATTCCTACCTGCTTGCCGTTAAAGGGTATGATTTAGCGGGTCAATCAGCGGAAGAATACAGCTCAATTAAGGCAAGATATTGGTCATTGCACAAAAATTATACCCCTGCTTTTAAAGAGCTTTATATGAATTTCCCAGAAAATAATTCAAAAAATCAAGCCTACTTACGGAGTAAATTTTCAGGGAAAAAAGGGAATCAACAGCTTAATGACATTAAAGATGAATACCTCAAAGAAGAAATTCGTAAATTAAAAGTGGTTGAAGAAGAGTTTAGAAGTAAACGCTCGTTTATTGCGATTTATGGACAAACCAAAGCCGAATTGGATGACCGCTTACGGCAAATGAGAGAAGCTGGTGGTCAACTCTTAGGGCTTCAAAAATTAGAACAAGAAGAAGTTGAAACCTTGTTTGAATTGTTGAATCGAGGAGAGCTACAGAAAAAAACAGGAGCTGAAAACTTTATCGAAAAAACAGCACCTGCAGAGATTTGCTTTGATTATGCCAATCATATCCCCGTCAATGGACACGAGGAGGCCATCGTTGTGGTGACCGCTCTCTCGACAAATGTAAAAAATGGCTGGCTTCAAACCTTCACACATCACGCGGATGCGGATGCTACAACAGTGGATTATCGTGTGAAAGAAGAGGTCAATTATTCAAAAATGATGTCTGATTCTATTGAAGTCTTTAAAAAGAAATACAAAAAAGCTAAAAATGATACGAATAGAGACCGTGCCCAACAACAATATAATATATTAAGACAAAAAAATTATGATATGGACAATGAGGGGGAAGTGATTAAAGAAATCACGATTCGACTGCTGGTCTCTGCACCAGATGTGAAAACTTTAAATGATAAAGTGGACACCATTGCAAGAAATGCGAGTGGTAAGGGAGCGCAAGTTCAAGTTTATAATAATATGGGTTTTTACGACTGGTCAAGTCGCTTTATTTCCTCAGATTTTCAACAAAACCTCACCCTCTCACGTGAGGGTGTGGAGCGTTCAGCGCTTGCTTTAGCGCTTGGTTTTGCACATAATCAAACATTTTTGAGTGACCCTACAGGGCAATATTTCGGACGAACAAAGACACAATGCTCGGTGTATTTGGATATTTTTACAAAAACGGAAGACCGTTTGTCTTACGACATCTTTATCTCAGGAATGAAAGGGAGTGGGAAGTCCACCTTCCTTAAAAAGTTGACCCTCTCCAACTTTATTGTTGGAAACTTTGTTTATGTTTTTGACAAGGCAAGAGAATTTAAAGCCTTGACAAGCTTACTAGGAGGGGATTATTTACCTCTTGATGGGACAAAGGGCTTAGTCAATATGTTACAAGTCCTGCCTTTGTTGTCTTTAGGAGGGGACGAGAGCGACGATGTCACTAAAGATATTTGGGGAAGCTACAATCTCCATATTTCTAAAACGATTAACCGTTTTAAAAACTGGATAGACTTCACAAAAGATGAGGCTTTAGATGTCAATAGTATTCTTGATGACTTCTATCAAGACTTTTTTGTCCGAGAGAAAAGTTACCAATGGAAGCAGTTCGATATTACTGGTCTATCAAATCAAGACTATCCGACCTTTGATGATTTTTATGATTACCTTGTCAGTGGGAAAGTGAAAGAAGTTGACCCTCATACCACACAGCGCCTCATCAAAATGACAAAGAATGTCATCACTCGTAAACGCTCAGCCTTTGTGGGACACACCACAATGGATAATCTTTTAAGCAGCCCATTCATCACTTTTGATATTTCTAATCTCACGACCGAAACAACAGGCGATGCCGACATCCTCTTTGATGTGACGCTCTCTCTTCTTTTTTCAATGGCTCAAAATCGAGGGCGAAAAGAAAAACACCGTTATGAAACAGGGCAAAAATCTTTTGAGGAAATTGTCCGCACACTCATTGTGGTTGATGAATGTCATAATGTGTTAAATCCTTATAAGCTTCAGGCAACGGAGATGTTCCTCGAAGCCTTGCGGGAAAATCGGAAGTTCTATTATGGTGTCGCTCTTGCGACACAGTTGATTGAAACGATGATTCCTGATAATGCAGCACAGATGAGTGGCAATCAAGGGCTTGCCGTACAAAACTTAAAAGCCATTATTGGACTCTGTCAGTATAAAGCATGGATGAGACAATCCAACATGAGTATTCAAACGATAAAAAATAATTTCTCAGGCTATTTCAAGGAAAGTGATTATCACGCCTTACAACATTTTAAAGTCAATAAAAATATCGGAAGTGAATTGATTCTATCAGGGACTGGAGAGCGGGGACTGGAAATGTACCTCTATGCCACCCCTCATGAATTATCACTTTTTCAAGGGGGTGCTTAATGAAAAAAGGGACAAAAATAGGGATAATGATTGGCTTGATTCTCTTTTTTTTAACTTCAATTTTTGTCTTTTGGTTTTCAACGTTGCCCAAAGCACAAGAAGTTGCGCCTCCTAAAAAATTTATCACATCGCAAAGTCCTGCAGAACAAAAAATAGAAGTGAGTTCAGATATTTTGAGAAAGTCCAATGAATTTGTGGCTACTTTTTTTCTCTTTGACAAAGATAAAGTGAAGCCCTTTGAGTCAATACAAGGGGTTGCTTCAGATATAGCGCACTATGAGGAACAATATGGAAAAGGAAAAGCCATTACTTACAAAATAAAGCAAGCCACACAAGATGAAAGTGCTAACCTCTTCATCACTTATGAAGTCAGCGGAAACTATCAAGGCAAATCACACCAGTTTACAATCGTAATGAGCATCGGACAAACTTATAGCACGGTGCCAAGCATTCAAAGTTATACGGTGGTCGCCAATGAATAAAAGAAAAATCATGATGTGGCTCATCACTTCAATCACAGGATTGAGTGGTTTCTTCATCACGGCACTTGTCATGCTTGTTTTTATCTTCTTAGGAATAGCTTCCTTAAAGAATAACCACTCAAATGACCTTATTCCAGACGGTAATGCGCCCGTTTCAGGGCAAGCCCTAGTGAATGCGATGGCGATTGTTTCAGAGATGAAAAAAGAAAATGCCTCCCTCCAACAGATTGCAGGAACCCTTTCAAATTGGGACGCAGAATCAGGGGGTGACCCTACAAGTGTTCAAAAACGAAACTGGGGAACCATCACAATGGCAGAGCTGTATCTCCAACCCGCTTTCGTTATTTCAGAGACAAAAAAATCAGCCATTCATTGGTTTGTTTCTACTTACCCTAATGGGAACTACCCTGCGGATGGCATTGGTTACGCAGGGGGAATGATGCAATGGGATGGGCCACGATTAGTGGGCTTAATCAATTACGCCAAAAAAATAAATAAAGACTGGTGGCGAATTGATACGCAATTTGCTTATTTAAGAAATGCGGATAGCTATGCGCCGAGTTATAAAAAGTATTTAACCCAATCCTTTAAAACGGCCACAGATGCTGCCAAATGGTGGTATGGGAACCTTGAATATTCGGTCGGTTGGGACAACGCCCCAAGTGCAGGAAATGACGGAAAAGAGAAACATTTAAGCACAGCCGAGCAATGGTACAACTATCTTTCAGGAGGGGCAAGTTCAGGCGGACAAGGGTTGTCAATCTTGGATAAAGTGCTGGGTCAAGCACTAGACATCGACGGCTTTGAAGGCGCTCAATGTTACGACTTATCGGCTTATTATGTTGAATCACTTTCCCACTTTAGACCGCTTGCTCCTCATGGCGCTTCTGGTCTGTTTGCGGACAGTCCCGAACAATGGACGAGCCACCAATGGTCAATCATCAAAAAGCCAAAATATACCGATTTGAAAGTGGGCGATGTGATTAATTATCAGCCAGGGGGACAAGTGGATGGATGGTTTGCCGACAGCACTTATGGACACACAGGCGTTGTTGGAAAAGTGCTTGGAAATAACCGTTATGTCCTGTATGAGCAAGGTGGAGGTGCGCCAGTCCACACGAGTACCTATACCTACCATGCCGAGGGTGTCGCTTCAATTATTAGACCACCAAAATAAGGAAGAAAATATTATTTAAGCGAATTTGATGATAAAATTAATGTAGAATAAATAAAAAAGCTCATGAGGAATAAATATGCTAGAAACATTTTATAAAATTATTTTTTCAAAGTATGATACGCCAATATGGAATATCATTATTCGCACTTTCATAAGTGGAATGATTGTACAAGGGTTTATTTCTTTATTGACGATAGTAGTGTTCAATATTGAATTTTTATTTGGTAAGTCTGTATTAACTGCTAACTTAACTTCTTTTTGGTCTTCATCAATGTTGATTATATTTATGTTTGTTGTAATGTTATATACTTCAGTTTCAAAAAAGTTTTTTAATAAGAAAAAAATAAAGATAACCACTAAACAAAAAATAGAAAATTTAACATTACAATTTATGCTTTTAGGGATGATATGCACTCAATTTCTACTCTTTTGGTTTTTAAATCATTCAACATTCAATGACAGGTTAGTCGATTGTTTTTTGGGGCTACCACTTGTAGTTATCATCATAGTATTTTTTAACAATGTTCCTAAACTAAAAAATAGTATGGTAGAAGAATATATTCAAGAAATTTACCTAAATGATGAAAATGTAGAAGTGAAAAAATTTTTTGAAGATACATTATTAGGAAAAAGAATAGTTCTAAATTCTGTAAATCTCACACCAAAGGTTGAGAAGTGCATTTTACTTGGCATTTTTGAAACTAGTATGACAATGAAAAAAGAATTATTTCCTAATAGTAGTTGCCTGAGAATTGTAATATCTCAGGAATGTTTGACCATGTATCAAAAATATAAATCAGAAATTAAAAAGAGTTAATAAAAACTGAATTAGAACTAGCTTAGATATCCAACAAAAAGTATTACTGTTTACAAATTATTGTAAACAGTTTTTTAGTTAAAAAATAGGGAAAATCATGAAAAAGAAATCATTAATTATCATTGCGTTAACAGTTGTTCTTATGCTGATTGGGTTGTGTTCCTTTCTTCAAGCAAGAAAGCACCCCGTAGAGCGAGTATCAAAAGAATATATCACGAATAAGAAAACCCAAGCGTCATCTTCAGCACCTGAACCTTCAAGCGCTTCATCGTCATCAAAAGAAGAAAAAGTTGAAGTCAATCAGGCGACACAAGAAGTTATTAGTCAATTCTTGATGACAGATGTGACTTATGACTTGACCGTTAAATCAATCCTTGCTCGTTCTGAAACGCTCTCTAAAATCATGACTCAGGAAGCTTATAAGCAATTGAAAGTGCAGTCTACCACGGATAGTTTGGTCGCAATGACCAACAAATGGTTGACGACAAAACAAGTGGATACTTCATCAGGAGAGGTGCAATTGGTCAGTCAGAAATACCAATCCGCAAGTGTGACACCAAGTGCTTCAGAACCTCATCGGTTTTATGTCGAGTTGCACTATGATGAAACGCCTGTGACCACAAAAGAAACCCAATCCAAAACACAGCTCCTTTGGTTATCTGTCACAGATAATAAAGTCTCTGATGTTGAAATTATCACAACAAAATAAGGAAAGAGAGCATCAAAAAATGATAAATTTGCATATTGTCGAGGGACGCTTGATAAAAAATCCCGACTATCGGGTCGATGAGAAAAACAATCAAACTTTTGCGAATGCGACCATCGCTTGCCCACGTAATTACAAAAGCAGAGCGGGGACTTATGAGAGCGACTTTATCAATCTCACCCTCAAAGGAAAGGAAGCGACCAACTTCTCAAAATTGTGTCTGAAAGGCGATTTAATTAGTATTGCGGGGCGTACTCAAACGGATGTGGTTCAAGGCAGTGATGGGAAAAAACAATACTACACTAAAACGCACGTGATGGTTTGGAACTTACTCTCAAAAGCAAAAAATGAAAGCGAACAAACACCCCAAAACACACCACTATCGTCTTTATTTACAAACTATGACCCGAACAGAGATTTTACTGCAGTCATTGAACAAATGACACTTCCTGAAGAAGACAGAGACATTTTATAATGTCTCTTTTTACTATGCTGACACCGTCAGCGCCAACAAAAAAATAGAAAGAGAAAAGCCATGTTACTCGTTAAAATCCCCAAGCAATTTTATGAAAAAACACTTCCTGATGATGACCTCTTCGTTGGGCATCGAGAAGAAAATGTTTTAGGCTTAGTCGTCAATGATGGTCAAAGAACCTATTTCTCACCGTTGCTGAATAGGGCAGAATTAACGCACCCTTTGTCTGACCCTGAGAGTTTTGTGAACCTATCTGATCGCGAAAATGACCCACCTGAAGACATCATCTCATTAGAAAAAACAATCGTCTTAGAAGATGAATTTTTCGATAATGATGTCGCAAAACAAGCCCTTATCCCACCCCAGGAGTACCGCAATTTGAAAGCAAGAGAGCTTGAATATCAACAACGGCTTGCCCATTATGTTTTAAGTTATCAGCTCGATGCAAACGAGCCGAGATTCAAAAATACTTCGCTCAAATTCTTTAAACCACAGCTTGAAATTTATGAAAGTCAACTTGAACTGACAGAAAATGACAAGCCACTGGTTCAACCTTTTTATGATATTCATAGTCAAAAGCAATATGACTTATTCGCACATACCGTAGATGCGCAACGCATTGAACACCATGACCGTGAGAAGTATCAAAAACCAAAAGAAAAAGAACTCGATTTAGAGTTGTAGGAGGACGAATGAAACCATTAATTTACGATAAATATAACCTTCGGTACTTTATTCCAATTGTGCTCTGTGTCGTCCTCACGATTGGCTTTTTATCGAGCGGAATCATCAAAAAGAAAATGCAACCTGTTGTCACTACCTCCATCGGTCGTGTCCTGAATGTCGAAAATAAAACAAGCAAAATTGTCTTTGAGCGGGCAGATTACTATGGGAAAAGTAACTTACTCATCACGAGTTTTTATTTGAAAAGTGATGAGGTTGTTCCAACAGATACCCTTAAAATTGAGAGCTATAATGGACGGACGCAACAGAAGATTGAAGCCTCCGTTGAGAAAATCAATGCCAATTATTACGTGGTCTTTATCCCAAATGTCGCTCCAAATTTTAAACAAATCATTAACAATCTCATACTTAAAGACAATCAAAATCAATCCTTTGCAGTGGGTGCGATTGCGGTCACTCAGAAGAATGTTTCTAAAAATAATGCGTCCTACCAAGCGAAACCCTTGGACTTTTATGTTGCTCAATATAAGGACTATGCCCGTCAAGAGGTTGAAGAAAAAATTAAAGGCTACGATAAGGACATCGCCAAATTTAATGCTCAAATCGAAGCATTAAATAAAGAAAATCAACTCTACTTAGCAGACATGGACTTAAAAACTGCAGACCAACAAAAAGAAATTTTCGCTCAAATGAAGTCCAATAATAACTCAATTGCAGGAATCAATAGCCAAATCAAAGCCGTTAAAGAAAACCAAAAAAAGGTCGAAGAACAACGTAAAATCCTAAGTAACTAATCAGGGTTTGACCAATGTTGACCAAGAGGTGGAAAAAAGTGATTTTTCCCTTAGCTTTTTCGCTCAAATTAGCCTAAAAACACACTATAAAAAAGCATTAAAACACTATAACATGAGAAAACTCTCATAATTAAACACTATAAAAAAACGCAAAGATACTATGCGAAGGCGTGGTTAAGCCATTTTAAACACTATAAAAAAATAGCAAAACACTATAAATGAGAAAAAATCTGACCCCTGACTAAAACAAGTCGCACTGCGACTTCTATCAACTTTTGATAGCAGTTTCTCTTATGCTCTTATATAAAAAACACAAAATTAGATTAGAAAATCAAAAAAGCTCTTCAAGAAAGGGAAGCCATGCATATTTTAATTCGTTCACTGACCAAAGAACAACTCGTTAATCTAGATAAATTAGCTAAAGAAAACAAACTTTCGAGGGATAAACTCATCTCTAAAATCATTGGAGAATACCTCGATGGAACAAATTTTTTAGAAGCGCATCGCACTTTTTTTAAAGAAGAAGTCGCAAAAATAATTCCTCAACTTGAAAAGAATAATCAAGTCATGGAACGAGCATTAGACCTTCTCGAAGAGGAGGAAGCAAATGGAAATTAAACTTCGTTTCCTTGACGAAAAAGAAGTGGCTCAATTAGACCGACTTGCCCACCAAAGAAAGATTAGCCGACAAGAATATTTACGTCGGTTGATAAGAAGAGAATTAATGACGGCAAGTGAGTTCCTAGAGATGGATTCCGAAAGTAAAATACGATTATCACTTGCCTCTCAACTCAAAAAAAATAATGACTTAATTCATATGTTAATTGCTCAAATCGAAGAAAGGATTTAACCGATGGCTGAAAAAATTAATGTTCAACTCACAAAGCAACGACACCCCAGACTCTTTGACTATTTCGAGTCCTTTGATGGAACATCTATACAAGCCCTTGAAGCGCTCCTTACTCAAAATGAGAAACTACAAAAAAAGCTTGACGAACGGAGTGATATTTTAGAAGACTTTACAAGACTTTTAAAGCCTGAACTCTTACAAATGCGACTTGCACTTCGAGCCACTGAAAAGCAAACTTGGATGCTTGCTCAAATCAAAAATACTGAATTGTACGAGCGGGAAGTGCTTCGCCCTGACCAACCCTTCCCCAAGGCAAAAACATTGGCAGATTACCGTTCTGAACCTTACGCAATCCTTGAAGGAAAATGGAAAGAAATGTTAACAACGATTCGACAAGAACGAGCAGAACGAGCCAGTTATGAGATGGAAAAATGGGAGGAGGGACTTAAATGAGTAGTCCAGGGGTCATTGATTCCACCAAGTTTGTTTCTGCCAGCTCTAAAGGCTTTCAATCCTATTTAGATTATATGAACCGTCCCGAAGCCGTCCGAACCAAAGCCTATGATTGGTATAACGTTGCAATGGATGATTTAAAAGAATCAAACTTTGAAACGTACAATGATTACATGAGCAATCCTGAAAAGACCTCTGCCTTGTTTAGTGCGTCGCATGACTTCCTCACCCCTCAACAAATGGAGCAGATGATTCGCTTATTTAATCAAGCACAAGATAACCGCTCGCTCATGTGGCAACACGTGGTTTCCTTTGATAATGCATGGCTTGAAAAACACGGACGCTATGACCCTCACACGCATTTATTAGATGAGGAAGCGGTCATGAAGGGGACACGAAGTGCCATGACAGAATTGATTCATAATGAGGGGATGGAAGGGGCTGTTTGGACTGCCGCCATTCATTACAATACAGACAATATCCATGTCCATATTGCAATGGTCGAACCTGTTCCCACTCGAAAAAAATACTATCCCTTAGACAAAGAGGGCAATCGCCTTTATTCCTCTCAAACAGGAGAAGTCATTTGGGATTACAAAGGAAAGCTCCACCAAAAAAACTTAGAGCGGATTAAGTCACAGGTCGCAAGTGCCATTGCCGACCAAAGTGAGATGTTATCCAAAATTAACGACCTATCAAGGCAACACGTGGGCAAGCGTGATTCTCTTTATCATGCCATTAGTCATGACCGTCAACTCCAAAAAGCTTATGACAAAATTTATCATCAACTTCCCCCCAATCGTTCGCTTTGGAAATACAATAATCATGCCCTTGATGATGTGCGCCCGTTAATGGAACAATTCATTGACGATTATATTGAACGTTACCACTCCGATGAGTTTAAACAGCTCAATGAAGCCTTAGACCATGCCGTCTTCTTTTATAAGGAAACCTACGGGGAAAGTCGCTATGATGACTTTAAAGAAAATAAACTCAATGACCTCAAAGCAAGCCTTGGTAACGGACTTTTAAAAGATATGAATGAGTTTTATAAAGCGAACCAAACACAAGCTAAGTTACTTGTAAAGTATCCGAACTATCCCACCTCATTTCATGGCCGAGGGCGAAGTTTGAATCACTTAAATGCCGCCTTTGAGAAGTCTTACAATGAACAAAAAAACCTCCGTGATTATGAACGGATGAAAGAAGAAATTGAATATGAAAATAATGCGGAATATTAGCCCGCATTTTTATTTTTGGAAGGAAACAACATGAAATTTATTAAATTTACAACCCTAAATAAGCATTGGCTGAATTTTTTAATGCTCTTAAAAGACGGCTTAATCATTTATGCGAACTATTACATCGTAAGCATGGCTGGAGCGCTCGTTTTGTCTGTCGCAAAATCCAAACCACAAGTGTTAGAGGTGGTCGGCGTCTATGAGAGCCTTATAGGAACTTTGTTCCTTTTGACAATAGTGTTTATTCCAGTTTTTGCCATTTTGTTAAACTTGGAAAAACCATCAGGAATGTTAAGTAGTCTCAGAAAAGTGCTCAACAAATTTGTAAGTAAACGTCGAAGCATTATCTTGTTTGGACTATTCGCTTCCTTACACGTTTATTCAGATGGAATGGAGCGGCTTAGCCATCATTCTATTGGAGATTTCACGCCACAACTCTTACAACTTAGCTTAGCGATGTTGCTGTTAAGGTTCTTCATCGCAGAAGGAAAAGAACGCTACTTAGGTTATCTTTTCTATGTTTCTAAATCTAATTCCTCTTTTTTAACTTTGGAGGGCGATTTTACTCCTTATGCTAAAGAAAATATTACTTTTTTTGATGAATGTGGAACTAAAAATTTAGAGTGTCCATTCGTTCAAGGAGAAGTAAAGTTAAATGTTAGGTGCTTACTCACTCCAATCAGTAGAAAGTTTGTAAAGACACCAGATGGACATTATCACTTTGTCAATAGTCGCTATATCGATGCCTTATTTGCCTTGCACAAAATTGCCATGTTCTTTAAAGGGATTAGAAAAGCAATCAAGTATCAATCTCCTGCAGCAATTCGTTCGATCATGAAGCATGAAGTAAAAGTGATGACCGCAAAGCAACGCCAAATTTATGCGCTCATTTTATTGGTGCTAGTGAGCGTTTTGTCTAATTATTTCTATTATTGGTTAGGACGGTAAAAATAATGAAAAACCAAAAAAGAAAATACAGTTTGTGGGAAAGTTTGAAATTTGCTCAGTTCATTCTAGGAGTTTATACAATGATTGTTGGCTTTATCTTTCTGTCTTTCTATAACAGTATAACAGAGCGCTTACTTGAATTGGGAGGGCTTGCTTGGATTATCATTACTGCCCTTTGTTGGAAATGCGAACCCAAAAGCTGGGACGATGATTCCGAAAATAATTCTAATAATAACTAATTATGCACGTCGAAAATTCGATGTGTTTTTTTGAAAGGAATAATCAATGGTTACCGATGAACAAATTAAAGAAGCAAATACTAAAGATATTCTAAAAATTGCGGAGTCGTTAGGACTTCCCATTACCAAAGTAGGGTCAGGCTACCGCTCAGGAAAAAACCTTGCCTATCATTTTAATGAGCAGACCAATACCTACTCGAATTATCGCACAGGGGTCAAGGGTGCGGATGTCATTGCCCTTGTTCAAAATGAAACAGGCTTAGATTTTGCAAAAGCAGTCGAACACTTACAAAGTACAGAGGTCAATCTTGTTGAAATCAATCACACGCCTCAACCGAAAGAACCTTTTCGTTGGTATTTTAAAAGCTCGCCTAATGCAGAACGAGTATCTGATTTTCTTATCAATAAGCGAAAACTTCCTGAAAAACTGGTGAAACTATTAATAGAGAAACACTATATCATTCAAGATAAATACCAACAAATCGTCTTCCCCTGGTACAAGAATGGTCAGGTGGTTGGGGCAGATGTCAAAGGAACTGTTTATCGTCCTGATGAAGAGCATCCTTACTTTAAAGGGATTGCGAAAAACTCGGAAAACTTTGGGTACAACATCAAAGTAGGAAGCGGAAATGTCAAAGACATTTATATTTTTGAAGCGCCTGTTGATTTACTGTCTTATTGGGCGCTCCACCCTGAAATTAAAGACTGTCTCCTGTTCTCAGTGAGTGGGACTTCGAACGCCAATCGTGTAGAGTTAGCCATGAATTATGCGCAGGCAACTTATGGCATGAGTCAAGAACCAAAAGAGATGGAACGTGCGATTCATATTTGTGTCGATAATGATGAGCAGGGAAGTAAGTTTTGGAAAAAATTTGCTAAACAAAATGACCTTGTCCTTGAATGGAATGGCGATTCAGTGCTTTTTGAAGATGACCGTCCTGATCCCGCTTATGGAAAAGACTGGAATGATGTTTTGACCTACCATGCTAAAGCATACGAACAAGCCTTAGCTGAAACAACGACAAAAGAGGAAATGGTGATGGGATGAAAGAGGGAATGAAAAAAACAAAACAAATTCTATTCTTTCTGCTTTTATTGCTTATCACTGGAGCAATTGTCCTCCCTAAAGCTTTAAGGATTGACTTGGGAGATAAAATCACTCAGCTTTCTAAGCCTACTTCAATTTTTGACAGTACAACGCCAAGGAGTACAAGCCTTTCTCGCTTACCTAACCAACCACCAATCCCCAAAACACCATTTAAAGGGAAATATCAACTTAAATTAAGTCCTCTTGACCCTTTGGGAAGAGCAACAGGCGCTCATATTCAGCTCCAAGCCAAAGACTTACCCACTCAAAAAAGAGAGCCACGCCTTTCCTATAATCCTGTGGGGTGGCATAACTATAAATTTAATGGACATTGGCTCATGAATCGAGGGCATTTGGTTGGCTATCAGTTCTCAGGATTGAATGACGAACCAAAAAACCTAGTCCCTGAAACAGCTTATCTCAATGCAGGAAGTCTTTCAGGAATGGATGATTCCAATACCAAAAGTATGCTTTATTATGAAAATCGTTTAGCGATATGGCTTAAAACACACCCTAGTCAATGGTTAAGTTATCAAGTGACCCCAATTTACCAAGGCAACGAACTCATCCCTAGACAAGTCTCCCTTTCCTATCAGGGCTATGATGCAAAAGGTAAAGCTGTAAAAGTTGCGGTGGGAGGAAAAGAAACCCTTGATAAAAATGGAATCACACAAGTCACTCTTGACAATATTAGCCCTAATGCAACGATTAATTACAGCGACGGAACTGCAGTACAAAATTAAGGAGATTCTAAATGGAAATATCACAAAAAAAATTAAATGACATCGTTACAAACTGGTTTGAAAGCTACCAGTCTGTTATCGCTTTAGTTGAAGGTAGTTTTGACCCTTTTGGATATAGCGAAACCCCTCATAATGCTACTCAAAAAGAAGTCGAAGAAGCAGGCCTCGATTGGGAAGTTTATCAAGCACTGAATAATGATAATTCAGATGTTTTAAATGTTTTTAAAAATCAAATACATATTGGGATGTCAGAAAATGAGCAGCCCCGTTATGAGCTATACAGTAAATCTTTGGAATTGGTTTTTGTTTCAGAAAATTTAACAGACTTAGTTCAAAGCAATGCCTTCTACAATCAAGTTGAAGAAACACAATCATCAAAAACTGTTTTTGAACAAACTACAAATTTGAAACTCATCGTTGATGAAGCAATGACAGAAACTCAATCCTTTATGGATGATGAGCCTTATTGGAATGATGAAGAAGCACTAATTCCACTTCATGATGAAAATCTCGTTGCAGCAAATGATATATTTGTGAGTCCAACCGGTGATCAACTTCTTGAATTTGCCTATGAACTCAACCCAAAAGATGTCAATGTCGGAATCAATACTTATGAAGATTTTTTTGATGAACCTGTAGTAGAAACTGAAGATGATTATATCTTTTGGAGTAGAATTGGTTCTGGAGAAGCTTCTTTACGTGACTTTGTATCGGACTTTAGTTTTGAACATGACACATTAACCGCTAAGTATGGCGATGACTTAGATTGGGAAGCCCTTAATAAAGTATTTCATCAATTGTTAGAAGAAAATCGAGCGAATGACTTAGAAAATAATATGGAAAATGATAATTTAGAAATGTGAGAAAAAAATGGATAGAAAACAAGTCGTACAAGAAATGAGCCATTTTCTAGCTGATTTTAATACTTTTTCGAGAGAAGAAAAGCTAGATTTTTTAAACTTCAATCAGCGCCACCACCAACGAAAAATCAATGACATCATTTCCATTTACTTACAGAACCCTGAAGCGACACTTTTGGGTTCTTTTCAATACTGGAAAAATTTAAGTACAGAATCTAGTGTTGAATTTGGACAAAAAGCAAGTGTGAGATTATGGGATGAACACGGACGAGTCAAAGAAACGCTCTATGATATTACGCAAACCACCTTACATGAGCCTATTCGTTTTCAAGAGACGCTGGTGGATGAACGAGTGCTTGTCAACACCATTGGAGAGCTGACAGGACAAGATTATTTGTTAGGGGACTTTGATTTGGAAGAGTATAACAACTCTCTCTCTCAATTCATGGAAGCCTATATTGAGCAGACTGTTAAAACGCTCCCTCATTATACAACCGAGCAAATCAATCTTGCGCTTGTTATTGCTAAATACAATATTTTAGAAGAATTTGGGGCATTTTTAGAAGAAGATAATTATTATCAAGAAATTGCACAAACGGTCTTAACCACCTTTGAGAAAACTTCTGACCAAGGGAGCCTTTTACGAAGTTTTGCTTTAGGAAATAACTTCTCACAAGAATTTTCTCGTCAAATTCTTGCCGATTACGAAAACGTTATTCTACTGACAGAAGAGCAACTCGAAAAGCAAGAGACGCTTCAGCAAAAATTAGAGGAACTAGAACCCAACATCAATTTTAATTCAGAAATCAATACCTTGGATAAAGAGGTTGACCCAAAAGAAAAAGTAATACCTCAAAATGATAAGACAAGCTCCTTTCCAAACTTTACTGAAGAACAAATCGGAGCCATAAATGAAATTATCCCAACGTTCTATGAGGATTCCCCCTCTGAACTTTCTGATGATGATTATATTGCATTCTTTGATAGGCTAAGAAATAATTTAATCACTGACAATGATTTAGTCGATTCAGCGAAAATCAATATCTATCGTGATTTTGAATTTATTCTTAACGATACTATTAATAAATATTTAGTACAGCATTATCCCGAACAAAATCAGTTATATCAGTTCCTCCTTAATCATCAACCAATTGATTTTCAACGTGTAATTGGAAAACAAATTTTTGAATATATTCGTGAGCAAGCTCATCTTGAACTTGAACAAAATTCTGACTCAACAAGTTTTGCTGATTTTAATGATGTAAATATTCCAGAACAATTCCTCATAATGTTTGAACAGGAAGAAACAAGTAGAGAGATTAATGTCAAAGAAAAAATAGTGGTATTTAACTTTTGGGCTGAAAAAAACGAGAAGCATGGAAGACATCTAGTTATTTATTATGATATACCTGACAACCATGAAATTCATAGGTTAATTTATGGAGAGAATGGTTTTTATAATGAGTCATTTCCTCCTGAAGTAGCAAGTTTATTGGAACAAAATCTCCTATTCGAGAAGTACCTACTAGAAGTACTTTTTGATAAGTGGCCCGAACTGACATTAATGCAAGAAAAAAACGAGATAGAGAGTAGCAAACCTATATCTCTTGATACTCCAGTAACCTCAAAAACTTCTCAAGCAACACGACCAGAAGTACAGCGAAGCGCCGTGGCAGAGGTGGAGTGGAACGAAACGACTTCTGATTCAACTTTTGAATTTCTCAATATTAGTCATGACCATGCTCCAATAAATCTTTCCGTACTTCAAGCGATGATTCGAGATGAAATCAGATTAGAAACATCACTTGAATCAGGTTATTATAAGGTTGCTACAACACTTGACCGTTTGGACATTGGCGACGGCTTTTATGCAAACAAGGTACTCTATCAAGCGCTTGCAGATGATAATGATTTACCGTTAGATGTGCAGAGCTATTATGAGCGTATTGTATTGGAACAAGCCAACGTTGCTAGTATTCAAACTAATCTCAACGCTGACTCCGATAATGTGAGAAATATCCCACAAATGACATTGGGACAACTTGAGGGTCAGCTATCTGATGGTATTTTTGATTTTATTGCTGCAGACAGCGATTGGTTTGAATCCTTGGGCGATTCGTTTGTAAACATTCAAGTATCCATTGATGAAATTTATCAACGGTTTACCGCTTATCAGGTTACCGAATCGACAGGCAGTATTCCTTTTATTCAGTTGAACCTTGCAACTGGTGCATGGCTTTCAGGGTATCATTTTAAGAACGATGCACAAAAAGAAGAATTGTTACGCTATATTCGCTCTGAGTTAATTCAAGCTGGTTACTTGCAGCTTGATAAAAAGATACAAGATAACGTTGTTGCTAAAATTGGGGAGACAGAGAAAGGAATTGAGCTACTCGAAAGACCTGAACCATCAACAAGCCAAGCTGAAAATACGGATGCTTTGGAGAGTGATGCTGAGGTCAATTCGGAAGAGCCTTCAGTAATCACTGAAACTGAGCCGAGTGACCATGATTTGTTAAAAGAAGTCTTTAAATATGGTTCAGGCTTTGTGGAGGGGAAAGAGCGGATTCAATATTATTTTTCAGAGCATGAATTTACGCTAACTAAAACTAAGGCAGTCGCTTTTTTGAAAGATGAATGCGGGATTGGTGGTCGAGGAGATGGAACCTTTGATTTCATGACTGATTCAAAAGGGGTTAAAATTTGGAAACCCGTTGACCGCATCATTCCTTGGTCTAAAGCCGTAGAATATTTGAGTGAAACTGTGTTAAGCGGTAAATACTTGGATAGTCAAGCCCAACTGGATTATGAAACGTGGAAAAGTGAGCCTAAAAATATTGATTATGCCAGGGCACGTTGGCGAGAAGAAACTGTAGTTCCAGAAAAAGAACAACAAACTGAAATCTCCCTATTTGACTTTGAAGATAATTACGCTGAAGAAGTTATTCCAGAATCTGAGCCCACCATCGACGTGCAAAATAATTCTTCTAATTTAGAAAAACAATCAGGCCAGGTCAACGTGGATAAAAACGATGAAGTGCTGGTACAAAGCGATTTAGATAAAGCGACTCTTGCTTCTAAACCGCTCATAGATTATTCATTCCCAGTCGAATCTATTTATTCTCAAAAGACTGCAGATAAAGTTCAAGATAATATCAAAGCCCTTCAACTTTTGAAAGAATTAAACACTGACAAAAGAAATGCGACGTCAACTGAACAAGAAATTCTTGCAAAATATGTCGGTTGGGGTGGTTTAGCCAATACTTTCTTTGATGAGAGTAATCCTCGATTCCAAACCGAACGAGCGCATTTAAAATCACTTGTTTCAACACAAGAATATAGCAAGATGAGAAAATCAAGTTTAACCGCTTATTTCACTGACCCTGACATCATTGCACGGCTTTATCGTCAGCTTAATGATTTAGGTTTTGAGGGTGGTCGAGTGCTAGAGCCTTCGATGGGTTCAGGGAACTTCTTTTCTGCAATGCCAAAGGCTTTAAAACAAAAGTCAGACCTCTACGGCGTTGAGCTTGAAACACTCTCAGGGCAACTGTCTAAACAACTTCATCAAACAGCGAATATTCAAGTTAAAGGGTTTGAAGCCACTTCTTTTGCCAATGATTCGATGGACTTAGTGATGACGAATGTTCCATTTGGACAAACTTACATTACTGATGATAAATATGAGAGTAATTATGCCATTCACGACTATTTCATTAAAAAATCTCTTGACCTTGTACACGAGGGCGGATATGTTGCAGTGATTACGAGTACTTTTACGATGGATAAGCAAAATGATCGCTTTAGGCAAGAACTCGCAACAAAGGCGAACCTTGTTGGCGCAGTTCGTCTTCCTGATACTGCCTTTAAGGAAATTGCGGGAACGGATGTTAGTTCAGACCTTTTAATTTTCCAAAAAACTTCATCGCCTGAACTTAACCCTATTTGGTTAGATACTGTTAGACAATCGGATACTCTTGGCAATGAAGTCGCTTTTAATCGTTATTTTGAACAGCACCCTGAAAAGGTATTGGGAGAATTGAAAATTAAGACCTTTAATGGTGGGACACTTTCTATTCAAAACAAAGCGAGTCATGACGAGTTGATGGATGCGCTTGATGGGGCTTTAAATTTTGAAGAAAATCAAAACATTGCTGTTTTAGAGCGCCAATCAGAGGTCTTTGAAATCGCAAAGGCTAATGATGAATCAATCCCTGTTGAAGTGCTAGGAAATATCGCTCCATTTACCCTCTATGTGCATGAACAACGCCCTTATTATCATAATGGGAAGACGGTTGAACGCCATCAAAAAACTTCTAGTATCACCCTTAGAGCGAATGAAGATAGAAAAGCTCAACTTGAACGTTATGAGCGAAATAAAGATAAAATTTTTGACCAAAAAGAAAAATTTGTTATTTCCTATGTTGGAAAGGGCTACTTTGATAGTTGGGATAATTTCATTCCAACGACATCAGAGGCTAAGAACAATCTACCACCTATTGCCCCTGAAACCTTAAAAGAGCTTGCTCAACAAGGTGCTGCCTATTCCAATAATAACCGTTATCATTTTGACCCTAAGACAAGTCAATTAACCATCGAATCTCTTGAAAGTGCGCAGTATTTTTACCACGTCGATTATAATAAAGCAGATGTTAAAGCCATTGAGCAGATGATTGATTTGCGTCAAACCTTACAAGAAGTTTTGAAAGTTCAACATCAGGCTGACTTTGAAAAAGCTTATGAACCTTTGAGACAATCGCTCAATGAAAAATATGATGCTTTTGTCGCTCAATATGGCGCAATTTCTTCTCGTAATAACCACTCGTTGATGAAGAAAGATGACTACTATCAATTTCTTGCTTCAATCGAGGACGAGCTAGAAGATGAACACACCAAACTTCCTAAGTATGTTAAAGGAACGGTCTTCTTTGAGCCAACCATTCAGGTCGAAAAAGGGGTGGTCGAAGTTACTTCAGCTTCAGATGCGCTCCTCGCTTCTCTTAATCATCGAGGGGCACTTGATTTTGATTATATGAAAGATATTTACCCTCAACCCAAAGAAGAGATGGTTGCAGAATTAGGCGACCGTCTTTTTTATTTAGGTGGTAATGAATATCAAGTCTATGAGGATTACCTCTCTGGCGATGTGAAAACGAAACTGTCAGTGGCTATGACCAACCGTGATTTTGATTTTGAAGGCTATGACTGGTCTCGGAATATCTCAGCCTTAGAAGAAGTCATTCCCAAAGATTTGATGTTGAGTGAAATCAATTATAAGTTTGGGACTCGTTTTATTCCAATCACGATTTATCAGAAATACCTAGCTGAAGTCTTAGAACAAATTCCACGTGGAAGTGATAAAGTAGAACCTGATTTTGTCACTATTGATTACGACAAAGCTTCGGATGTTTACCGAGTAGAATTAGAGAAAACCAATACCTATGCAGTTACTGATAAATATGGTTATAGAAACTCTCACAAAAATCAAAGTTACACTGCAGATAAATTAGCGACGACTCTATTAAATCAACGTGCGCCAAAAATCTATCAACCTGACCCCGAAGACCCTACAGGAAAGAGGCGGATTCTTGATTCAGAGGCGACCGCTTCTATCCAAGAAAGAGGTTCGGAACTTGCGTCACAATTTGAAGAGTGGGTGATGAAAACGCCTGAAGCGCAGGCAGAAATAGTCAAAATTTACAATGAACGCTATAATCGTTCTGTTGTAAAAACTTATGATGGCTCTTCTCTGTCAGTCAATGGTCTTGCAAAACAGTATCAACTAAGACCACATCAAAAAAATGCAATCATGAGAATTGTGCTAGAACGCCGTGCAGGACTCGCTCATGAAGTGGGTTCTGGTAAGACATTGACCATGCTTGCGTCTTCGATGAAACTTCAAGAATTAGGGGTTATTTCAAAACCAATGTTTGTCATCCCTAAACCTTTAGTTGAGCAATTTGCAAGAGAAATCTATAAATATTTCCCTGAAAGTAAAGTCCTTGTCGCAACTACCGAAGATTTTACTAAAAATAATCGGAAACGATTTATCAGTCGAATTGCCAACGGAAACTATAATGCCATCGTCATTGCGGACTCACAGTTTGGTAAAGTGGCGATGAGTCGAGAATACCAAGAATATTATATTAATAACGAAATTACTTTAGCACGTGAAGCACTTAAAGCTATTAATTCTGACTCTGAATCTGAAAATAAGTATACAGTCAAACGCATTGAAAAGAAAATCGAGGGACTTGAAAATCGTCTTGAAAAGCTTCAAAAAACTGATACGGACACCTTTATTAATTTTGAAGAGCTAGGCATTGATTTTCTCTATGTGGATGAAGCCCATAATTTTAAAAATCTAGCGCCTTACACTCAGCTTAATAACGTTAAAGGAGTGTCAGATACACGCAGTCAAAAAGCGATGGACTTGATGATGAAAGTGGAGTACCTTCACAATCTCTACGATAACAGAAACGTTGTCTTTTCAACGGGTACACCAATGTCAAACTCGGTAGTAGAGCTTTACACCATGATGAAATACATCGAGCCTGATGTACTTGAAAAATATGATTCAGCAAGCTTTGATAGTTGGGTTTCCTATTTTGGTGTGATTGATAACAACTTTGAATTAACGGCAGCAGGCACGTTTAAAATTAACCGTCGATTCACGAAGTTTGGGAATGTCCCTGAATTGATGAAGATGTTTCGTGAGTCATGGGATATTCAAACTTCTGATATGCTCAATTTACCTGTCCCTGAAGCGACAACAACTCCTCACTATACGACAGTTACGAGTGCTCAAGCTGAATACATTGACGGACTAATTGAACGTGCAACTGAGATTGAAAATGGTAATGTTAAGCCCTATGAAGACAATATGCTTAAAATTGTCGGAGAAAATCGGAAATTGACGCTAGATATGAGAGCACTTGATGATTCAATATACTCTGACATCGACTCTGATAAGTTGAATCAAGTGGTTGCCAATGTCTATCAAATTTATCAAGAGAATGATGATAAAAAATCAACACAAATGATTTTCTCTGACCAGTCCGTCCCTTATAAATACAGAAACAGCCCAACCTACAACTTAGACGGCTCAATCAATAAATTCTCTGCATATGATGAGATAAAAGCCAAACTTGTTGCAAGAGGTATCCCTGAGCAAGAAATACGGTTTATTCATGAAGCTACTGACAAAAATAAAGAAGCCATGATGCGTGAGATGCGGACGGGTAAAATTCGAGTATTGATTGGTAGCACCAGTAAGGCGGGGACTGGACTTAATGTGCAAGACAAACTTATTGCAGCCCACCACTTGGATGTCCCTTGGCGTCCTTCTGACATTACACAACGAAACGGTCGAATCATTCGGCAAGGGAACGAAAATCCTTTAGTTCAAATTCATTTCTATATCACAAAAGGCTCAATGGACTCATTCCTTTGGCAAACACAGGAAGTTAAAAAGAATTTCATTGAGCAAATTATGAACGGTCGCTCTGAAGCAAGAGAAATGGAAGAACTTACCACGGACACACCAAGCCCCGCTTCATTTAAAGCTGCAGCCAATGGAAACCCTCTTCAAGCAGAATTTATGAAACTAGACATGGAACTACAAGTGCTGAAGCGTTCACGAACTCGTTTTTATGAAGGGAAAGCAACAGACCAAAATAGAATTGGCGAAGAGAAAAATCGTTTGTCCTCTTTTGAAAAGCGTCTTGATTCTATCGAGAAAGACCTTTCTAATATCACTGACAATAAAAATAATCCCTTTAGTCTTGAACTCACTTATCAAGGAGAAATAAAATCCTTTAATGACCAGGATAAAAAATCTGACGTTGGAGAATTTCTTGCTAAACGTTTAAATGGAAATGTTATCTCCTCTCAGATGAATGCCAGTCAAAGAAATAACACCGTAAGTTTTGGTCACTATAGAGGGTTTGAATTACTTCATGTTGTAGCCCATTCCCAAGAAATAACTGAAGATATTATTTTGAAGGGCAATGCACAATATTCTGTACGAGTGGATACATCAGCCCCCACAGGAATTTTAATTCGGATTGATAATAAAATAGATGAGGGAATTGCACGTGACCGAGAAAATACCCTCAATGAAATTGACCGCCTTCGAACAGCGATTAATAAAATTGAGGAAGCGGAAAACACTCCTTATCCTAAGGAAGAGGAATACAAAGAGAAATTAGAACGTTATAATGATTTAAAAGGAATTCTTGAAGCTGAACGTTCTAGCACACTTCGTGATGTGACAAATGATTATGAACACTCTGATGAAATGGAGATGTGATTCTACAAAAAACAACCATTAGAAGTTTAACGTTCGGTATTTACTCTTCTTTCACGTGGAAAAATCCAGGTATTTAAGAATAATTTCCGAACAATAAACATCTGATGAAATATCGGATGTCATTATAGAGATGGCTTTGGTATACTATATTAAAATAAGAAAAGAGAGTTAGTATGATAAACAATGTTACTTTAGTAGGTCGTGTAACTCGTGACCCTGAATTACGGTACACGCCACAAAACCAAGCCGTAGCAACTTTCTCATTGGCAGTCAATCGCCAATTTAAAAATGCGAACGGCGAACGTGATGCGGACTTCATCAATTGTGTGATGTGGCGAAAGCAAGCTGAAAACTTAGCAAACTGGGCTAAGAAAGGCACTTTAATTGGTCTTACTGGACGAATTCAAACACGCAATTACGAAAATCAGCAAGGTCAGCGTGTCTATGTCACAGAAGTCGTTGCGGACAATTTTCACCTGCTGGAGCCTCGTCAAAATGTAGCCCCACAAGCTCCGATTCAAACGAATTCTGGACATGGAAACACCCCTGATATGAGTCAGCCTGACCCTTTTGCCAACAGTGAACCAATGGAGATTGACGACAGCAACCTTCCGTTTTAAAGTAAACAAAAGCCCCACAAGTTTTCTAGCTTGTGGGGCACTTTTTTGTTATAATAGACGGGTAGATGTTTTAAATAGACGGTGGCTCTGAAAGTGGGGTGATGCTTATGTATGTAAGTTCAAAATCCAACAGAAAGGAGCATCTTGTGGTGGATGTAGCATTATTAGTTATCGCAGCTTGCGGTTTTCTAATTAGCCTGCTTACATTTATCGTTTTGTTAATCGAAAAGATAGCAAAAAAATAAGAACCGTCTTGACTTTGGTAGAGTAAACGGTTCTTAGAATCAAATCTGCCACCGACTTTTAATCGGCTACACTAGGACTTGTTAGCGCAAGTCCTTTTCTTTACCTTTATTATAACACAACTTTTTTTTACTGACAAATCTATAAATTTTTAATAAGTGAATCTATTCCTTTCACTTTGTATTATTTTTTATTTTTGTCTTTATACGATGCTTTAGCTTCTGGCATTGTAATAAAAACGGCTACAAGCAAAACAAAAATTACAGTTATAATATTAAATCCAAACTTCAGAGGAACAAGAGATGCAGCAATTACGAGCAAACCCTTAATAATTCGAATAAACATCTTCATTTTATCACTTCTTTCAACTAATTATTGGAACTGTACCGCCCAAATTTGCGATCCAAGATAATTAGGAGTTGTATTAAATACTACACCACCAGGAAAATGAGCTAAACCAAATCCTAAAATACCAGCAGCAGCTTGAATTGCAGCTCCAGCTGCTTTTACTTGTGGTGCTGGAATGAAGTATAAAACTCCAGCTAAAGCTCCTACACCACCAGCGGTAGCTGAACCAACTTTTCGAATTGTCGTTCTAGATACTCCTACCCTTTTACCCCACCAATAAGTGTGTACATAATTACTTCCTTCATGGAAAATAGCTCTTGTTTGAATAGTTGTTCCTTGCATTTCAGATTCAGCTGTTTGAAGATTGTCTGCAATTACAATTGAATTATCTGACTCTGCAATGTTATTCTTATTAGCAAGAGAAAGTTGTTGTTGCAAATCTGAATTGCTTTGGGCAATAATTTGGTTCAATTTTACTAATTCATCTTGAGTAGTATCTTTAGGAAGTTGAGACTGAACAATAACAAATTGGTCATTGACTAACTTGATAGAATCATTAAACCGATTAATAAAACTCTGATTGATTGTGTTTGCGGATGAATCGCTTGTTTGCTGTACTGTTGGTGACGAATTGGTGTCAGCCATGCCCTATCGCTCCTGTCAATAATAACGTCAAGGTACTTGATAACATGATTTTTTGATTCAATTTGTTCATTTGAGCTTCTCCTTTTTAGATACTTCATTATTACACGTTCATCTTATCACAAACTCTGATTTTTGATATTAACATTTGTTAACATCTCCCTTTCTAAAAATCACAAAATACAGAAATATTTTGTCTTTTACTAGGTTCAAATATCGTTTTTTTGATTAAAAAGCCTCTCATTTTCTCATAAAATTGCCATAAATTGCGATTTTTAGCTTATTTCCCCAGCGATAAAATAGAGAATGGCTCAATGGTGGGATTTTGGGGTTGTTTATCTTTGTGAAATCAATAATTCATAAACAACAAAGTATTAAAGTCAAAATTTTTAAAATAAGTTGATATTTCCATAACTTGTTCTATTCTGTTATCGTTGTCTATAATATTTTTTGCTCCCTCTTCGCATTTTTTTAGTTCATCTATACTAACTTTTCTTTCACTCCTTTTAAATTTATAATAATCTCTTATTATGGAAAGGTATCGAGTATCGGACAAATCGTTAAAATATTTTTCAATCTCTTTTTGGATATTTTCAACTATTCTTTTCTTTAAAATAATATATTTTTCATCAGCAATCTTTTTTTCTTTAGCACGATAGTGCAAAAAATCTTCGTAGCTATTTGAAAGGTTGTAAGCTCTATTATTCGGATTTGTTTTTAGTTCAATTATTTTTAAAATTTGAAAGGCTTCATTTTGTTCAAGATAGGCTCTATCGTAACATTGTTTTTCCCAATTTAATTTCGGTTTTTTTCCTTCTAAATACCAGTTGTTTATGTCAACTACCATATAGATTATTCCTGAACCTATGACCTCTCTCTCAAAACTTGAATCAATTATTGAATGGAGAATCGTATGCTCAAAAAGGTCACAATAGACTAAATTTTTCTTTTTTTGATGTTCAAAATCCAAATTTTCATCTTTAATACGGTATGCTTTTGATAACTGTCCATATCTATTTTCATTAATATGGTGGCAGTACAATCCTTCACTAGTTCTTTGATAATTTCCTTTCGTTGGTCTTTTTATTTCTCCTCTCAAAAATCTTTCATAAGATTTTTGAGAAAAATAATCATCTTTTCCTACTCCGTATTTTTTCTTTAAAAATTGTATAGCATTATCATAATCCATATTATATAAACTTATATAATTATCAAATTTTGCTGACATCAATATCCTCTATTCTTCTTTAATTAGTTAGTTTGCTCAACTCTATTGTAAGTATATCAAAAACAATAATATACCAACAGGGCATACTCTGTTGGATTTACATTCATTGAGATTTCTCAGTGATAGGAACATATTTTTAATTTATTTTATTTGTGGAGACTTGAAAAAACGGAGTTAAATATGTAAAATAAATGTAATCACAAAAAAACATATTGGTAAATTGTGAAAGGAGATAAAAAAGCAGGAGCGGACTAGAAGGAAAACACTAGTTAATACTAATATAAAGGTAAAATATTTATGACAGGAAAAATTCAATCTAACACTGTCGAAGCACAGGGCGCTATTTCAGAATTGACAGGACTGAAAGGAATGGGGAGCTTTAAAACCGTAGAATTTGGTGAAAGTAATATTACAAGTATGATGTCGGGAAAAACTCTTGCGAATGAGTTGATGAAAGATATTTCTAAAATCACTTCTTGCGTACTGACACAGGCAAATAAATTTCCTGAATTAGCAGAGCGTATTGAGGCACGTGATAAACAAGATGCGAAGGGGTGGAAATAAAATGCCTAAAATTCTTACTGAAGAAGATAATTTTAGTTCCTTCACTTGGAAAGACCTTCCCCAAGAAGCTCTAGCTTTCATTCATCAACGCTACTTTACAAAAGAAATGTCCCTCGAAGAATATATTGCTACTTATTTTTCGAATACGGTTAGAGGGTTCAAGAATGAAGCGGATAGACTATTTGAAGAAGCGAAACAGGAATGCTTAGCTGAAGGGACATTTCCAGAGGAACTGCAGGAGATTCAAACAAAAATTATCATCAAAGCAGAAGTTATAAAAGAGAAACAAAAAACATCTCTGACCCGTTCAAGACCTAAAGATAAAAATGCAGATAAACGTGCGAGTTATCATCAAAAAATCGTGCAAAAAGAGAATGAAATAGATGAGTTGCGGCAACTTAACCAAAACATTCAATGTTCTAATGAGCAGGTGATGATTGCTTCAGGACGCTATATCCAAAATGCAGAAGAACTACTTGAGCAAAAAGTTCGTTATGATTCAAGACAAGCTCAGTATGAGCAATCACTTTTTTCAGAGATTCAACAGCAATTACGTTCAAAGATTAACTTGCAAAATGAAACGCTTGAATTAACTTGTAAAAAAGAACAGTTTCAACAAGAAGAGAAGTTAGAACAACTTTATCAAGAAAGGAATGCACTCGCATGGTAATTTACAATAGTAGCGATTCAGACCAGTTGATTGAAGTGATGACTTCCAATTTGAATAGTGCTGAAATGATTCTCAAACAAATTCTTAAGGGTTGCAAACATTTGGACAGTGTCATTGCTTCAGGAACATTATCAGGAGCTGCTTATAAAGCTGGACAAACCTTGTTTCAAAATTGTATCACACCAATGATGCAACAACTTTCTAGAGCAATCACAGACATTAAGAACGATTTGAAAGCTTATCAACGTGCAGACCAACAAGTGAGAGCGCTTGGTGGACATCTTGATGAAGCAAATATCAAACAACTTCTCGATAATACCAAAGCGCTTTATGATTTAGTTGAACAAAAGATTCAGGCTGACAAAGATGTGATTCAGACATTTATGTCTAAAGGTTTTGAAGGAGTAGCAACTGGCTTGGGAGAGTTGCCAGGGCTTTATGAGCAACTTGACCAACTTAATCAAGTTAAAAGTATTTATGAAAAACAACTTGCAGGGCTTGAAGAATTTTCAAGCTCAACAGCTCCACTATTCACTGACAGTTTGCAGGCATTCAAATATGCCCTTCAGGGTGTAGAAATGCTTAATCATTCTAAAGCAAATCCTGATGGGACAATCGTATTTCCAGCAGGCTCTAATATGACTTGGCTCACTAAACTTCAAGGAGAGAAATTTAGCTCTACTCTTGCAAAAGAAAATAAAATAAATCCAGAGAATATTGATGTCAAGTGGACAGCAATGAATGGTGCAGGTCAGCAATTCCCTCTCATTTATGTGAATGGTAAACTAGATAAAGATAAGACAGAGTCGGCACGTTGGGCAATGAATAAGATGGGGTGGGCAAACTTTAAAAAACTTGCCCCTGGTGTTCTGGCAGAGTTACTTTGTGTTAATGATATTAAAATTTTACTTGATCCTCATTCAAGCTTTGCACAAGATGGAATGAGTTTCTTATCAGTCTTGCTAACTTATTTTCCAGCAAGTAAAGCAGTTAAACTTGCCAAAGCTATGGAAGCTGCAAAACTTTTAAAAGCAAGTGGGGAGGTTGCGGTTGATTTGAATAAAATCGGAAAGGCTGCAGGATTAACGGAAAAAGAATTAGAAGCTTTTAAGGATTTATGGAAATCTGAACAGGTCAGTAGTAAATTTGCTTCAGGGCTTAATAATCTTGCTCCTAATAAAGTTAATCATATTATGCAAGTTAAGCATGATTGGGAACTTGTTGCCAAGCCACCAACATGGGAGAATGTGAAACCTTTAGTTGCTGAAGTGATGGAAAAAGGTGTTGCTAAACCTTATGGGAGTATTCCAGGAGTATTTCAAAAACAAGCTAAAATAGGGGATGAAATAGTAACAGTTACTTATAGAGAGATTAATGGAAAAATCAGTATATCAGATGCTTGGGTAAATTATTAAAGTAGGGGACATTGTAATGGAAAACTATTTAGAACTTAAAGAAAATATTGTTGAAGGAAATTTTAACATTGCACGAAGACTGGCAAAAACACTATCTAAAGAAGAATTTGGAAACTTTATGATGGGGCAACCCTATGATGTGGAGAGTGAAGTTGTATTTTATTTCTTTTTGGTAGACTGGTTATTTGAAGAGGAAAGTGCTGAATTACAGGAACTAGCATCAGCTGTTATGAGTTTTGGATTAAATTGGATGCCTGGAGCTTATTCATTAGGATTAGGACATATGCGTAGAGCGATGGAACTTGATTCTGACAATTTGAATTATAAACAAGGAATTTTGATTTTCCACGACATCCCTGACCGACTTCTTCCGAAGCAAGAAGCGATAGAAATTTCAAAAGAAATCTTATCAAAAGACCCATCGTGTGCTGCAGCACAAAATATCCTACAAAAATATGATATTGATTTTTAATTAAAAGAAGCCACCTAAAGCACATCGCCTGATGTGCTTTTTATCGTCTTAATGATTGACGACAAAGGTATTTTAAGATATAATATAAATATACAAGTAAACTAATTTATTCGTTTAATTAAATACTTGTCTAATAGTAAACTAATAAACAAAGGAGATTTCAATGAGTGATTCGCTATGGACTATTTCAAAACATTATCAAGAGGTCGTTGATAAAATTAAGGGGTTACCACTTGCCTTAATTATCACTTTAAACAATTTCAAAGGTGGAGTGGGTAAGTCAACTCTTACAGCCCTTTTCGCTTATATTATGATTCAATTCAAAATTAAAGTTTTAGTTATTGATAGCGACCCTCAACGAACATTAACTAAAAAATTACTGAAAAATTTTGATATTAAAAAAGAAGCTACTGACACATTTATGGGAGGGATAAAAAAAGGGAGTCTCAAAAATTGTATCGCTCAATTGGACGATTACCTATATATTGTGCAAGGGGATTGGGAATTAGCCAAACTAGATAAATATGCAAGAAATAATCTGACTCAAAATAATGAGTATTATTTATATCAATACTTAGTTGATGAACTAAAGAAAGATTATGACATCATCATGTTTGATAGTTTACCAACAACAGCGCTTCAAACTCACAATTGTATCGTTGCAAGTGACTATGTTATTGCACCTGCTGAAGCGGAAGAAGAATGCTATGACAACACAATCTCATATTTGAATTATTTGAAAGATATGAGACAGTATAATGAAAAAATTGAAATTCTGGGAATTGTTCCATATATGACGGAGGCAGATAACACTACTAATAAATTATATTTAGATAAGTATCAAAAAACTTTTGAGGGATTAACGTTTAAAAATATTATTAAGTATAGTGCTAGAGTCATGACATGGGGGACAAAAGGAATAAGTGAAAATCAGGGGTACGATAAACAAACTTTGAATATGTACTTTGAGGTATTCAAAGAATTTTTAGGTAGGTTAGATAAATAAACATACTAATTGACTTTTATACTAGGTTATTAGTATAATAGTAAATAGGTAAACTAATATAATTATAAACTTATAATATGAAGGAGAGGGAACATGGGATTAGATGAATTTATCCAAAAAAACGGAAAAAAAGATACACCTTTTGAAAGTAAAATCAAGCTGACTGAGGCAACTAAACTTATAAAGATAAATGAGCTTTTGCATGAAGAGCTTAAACTTTATGCCGTAAAAAGCAAGTTGACCATGAAAGATATAGCTGAAATGGCAATACGAGAATATATAGATAAACATTAAAGAGTAAAATGAAGGATAGACAAAAAAGTCAGGTGGAGTGACACTTGGCTTTTTTGCATTGATGAAATTTAACAGACATTTCTCTTTTTTAGCCCGTTGGAAATATTTGGTGGATTATTTTATTTAGAAGTAATCTATAGAATTATTTTGATATAATTTTAAAGAGAATGGAGTCATTATTGAATGAAAAATTTTTATTGTAAGATGCTTATTTTACCCTTATTAGCTACAGAGATAAGTGGGGAGATGTATGGCGATAACTAAGAAAAAACTAGATGCACTAGCTGAACCCCTACCGTGGTTTATTAGAGAATATTATCAATCAAAACTTTCACTGCAGTATAGTCTTAGAACTCTTAATTCTTATTTTTGTGAGTATAAACTCTTTTTTAACTACATGATTGAGAATGATTTGAGTAGCGCAAAAACTATTAGTGATATAGCATTAGAGGAGCTGAACAATCTCAGAAAGAAGAATGTTGAGGCTTATTTTTTATATCGACAAGAAGTTGCTTCAACTCATATCAATTATAACCCTGAGTCAGTTGTAGCTACTAATCGTTATGTATGCGCAACACTTAAGAGTCTATTCAGATATTTATCAGAAGAAACGGAAGATGATGAGGGGAAAACTTATCTTATTCATAATGTGATGAAGAAAATACGAGTGAGGAACAGGATGGTAACGATGAGTGAACGAGCCTATAGGCTGGAAAAGCTTATTTTCACAAAAGATGAAACTCACAAATTTTTACAATTTATAGAAGAAGGGTATGCCCGATATGTCAGTGATAATTGTAGAAAAAGAGCACACTTTGAAAAACATAAAGAGCGAGATACTGCTATTCTAGCTTTGTTTCTTGGAACAGGGATTCGTTTGACTGAACTTGTCAATTTAGATATAGAACATATAGATATTGAGCAACAAAGGGTCACTGTTAGACGAAAAGGTGGCAAAATGGATACAGTAGCGATTGCAGGTTTTGCACTTAAGTATTTAAAACAATATATGTTGGTTCGGGAAATGAAGTATCGTCATGCTGCAGAAAGTCCTGCATTATTTTTTTCTACACGAGGACCTATTGTAGACCAAACGGTGCATATCTTGGTGAAAAAATATACTAAAGCTTTTAATCACGAAGTCAGCCCTCATAAATTAAGACACTCTCTTGCTTCAATGCTCTATAACGAAAGTCATAGTCAGGTATTGGTAGCTCAACAATTAGGGCATACAGATTTATCTACAGTTGCAGTATATGCTCATGTCGGTAGTAAAGAAATTATGGATATTCTTAACCGATTGTAATAGTATATCTGTCAGTGAGTGCAGATATTTTTTGATTTTTATAATATTGTTCGTTACTCATTCTCAAAAGAAAAAAAGAAACCAAACAGAATTTAGTGACTGTTTGGTTTTCAAATTATATTTCTTTATCTTCAGGGATATAGCCAATAATTTCTTGTGTAACTATAACTTTTCCACCGTGCCAACGCATTGTATTATCTTTCGAGCCACGTGCTTTTGTAATTCTTATTCTACCATATCCGTTTTGAGTATTTACAATTGCTTGCATCCCTTCATGTACTTTTATATGTTCAAGTTTCTCAGGAACAATCCAATACCGCTTTTTTCTGTCAGTGCCGTTAACATGGACTCCTTGAATTATTTTGACCATTCTGTAATCCTCCGATGTACTCTTAAGTACTATTTTAACATAAATAAAATAATTATTTTTTTATTGAACAAAATCCAACGCATAGATTATAGTTTTATTTTTAGCCAGGGTATGATTAGCTGTATTTGTTGGTTAGAGATTCAAGATTATTACGGCTAAAAATATCTAATTTTTGTTAAAAATGTGTAATAAAATCTTGCAACGAGAGGCAGCTTATGCTATAATTAAGGTAAATAAAAAAGCCAAAAAAATCTCCCCAGATTTCTTTGGCTACAAGCAGACAGAAACCCCTGACCGCTTGACGTTAACTTATAGTTATTATAAATAATTATGCAAAAAATGTCAAGTGGAAAGGGTCTTAGTACCCTTTTTTTTGGTCTTAATTATATTATAATTTAGTATAATATAAATAACGAGAAATTTCAAATTTTTGAAAATGGCTTTCATAAATTTATTGACAGAATTTGGTCAGTAAAAGTTTCTATAAAAAAGTTGTCAGATGAATCTCAGATATGATGTAGCAGGATGTTTAAAAGTACGGAGTACTAGCTAAATAGAAGAGGTTGATATGAAATAGAGAGAAGTTTTCATATTTTAATCAATTGAGTTCCAAAGTCTAGAAATTGCGAAAAAAGATAAAATTTTGAATCTGTGTTGGAGTGAAACCAAAAAATTCCCTATTTTTCACAGTTTCTGAGCGAGACTTCCTCACATCTTAAATGAAAGGAGATGCGATGTTTGTACAAATCAATACAAAAACAGAGTATAGTTTTTTAGACAGTGTCGTCAAAGTTGATGATTATCTGGAAACAGCGAAGCAAATGGGCTACCAAATGCTTGGGATTTGTGATGTAGGCAATCTTCATACTGCTTTTCGTTTTGTAAAAAAAGCTGAGACAGTGGGGGTTCAGCCTATCATTGCTATCGAGCTAAATTTTTCCTACGATGGTATACCGATTTCCTTTTCTTTTATCGCCAAAAATACAGCTGGTTACAAAAATTTATTAAGAATTTCGACATTACATAATTACGGACGACGCCAATTTGATGAAATTAAGGGTTACTTATCGGATATCGCACTAGTAGTTCCAGAAACTTATGGCACACTCAGCGGAATTTCTGCTCTGTCGCTACTTACAGAAACTTATGTCGCGATCAGTATGCTGACAGACAAAGAAGCGCATTTTAATTTGCCAACATTGCCGTTTCCATCTGTCCGTTATTTGTCTTTTGGGGACAATGAGACACTTTCGATTTTACACGCAATACGTGACGGTGTACCTTTTGATGAAAGCTTAACTTCAAATAATGCAGAGCTTTTGCAACGACCAGAAATTTATGAAAAATATTTTCGTCAGTATTTTCCACAAGCTGTCACAAATCTGTCAGTACTGACAGAAAAAATTTCATATCATTTTGATGAAAAACTAGAATTACCACGATTTGATAAAACTCGTGATGCAAGAGAATTGCTGCGTGAGGAGTCTCTACAAGGTCTGTCAGCGCTTTCGAAAAAACGGTCAGCGCTGACAGAGCAGCAAACCGTCTATCAGGAACGTCTGGATAAAGAATTATCTGTGATTCATCAGATGGGGTTTGATGATTATTTTTTGATTGTGGCAGATTTGCTCCGCTATGCTCAGGAACAAGGGATTTATTGTGGGATGGGACGTGGTTCGGCAGCAGGCTCACTCGTTGCATTTCTTCTCGGTATTACGCACGTTGACCCTGTGGCTAACAACTTATTCTTTGAACGTTTCCTCAATCCTGAACGCGTAGCAATGCCCGATATTGATATTGATATGCCAGATGATCGTAGAGCTGAATTACTCTCTTACATGAAAAATCGCTATGGCTCTGACCATGTCGCACAAATCGTAACTTTTTCAACACTTGGAAAACGTCAAGCTTTACGTGATGTGGGGAAAGCTTTTGGAATGAGTGAAGCTGAATTGACTAACTTGACACGAATGCTTGCTTTTCGTTTTGGTAGTCTTGCTTCCGAATATGAGGGAAATCAGCGTTTCAGAGCTGAGATTTTGAAAAATCCACGTTTAAAAAATATTTATGAAGTTGCACGCCACATTGAAGGAATGCCACGCCAAACCTCAACTCACGCTTCAGGAGTTGTCCTTGCCAATGAATCATTGGTTAATTATGTTGCGTTAAAACCTTCAGAAGATTTGGCGTTGACTCAATATGAAGCACCCGATGTAGAAGCTATCGGTTTGTTAAAAATTGATTTTCTAGGGCTTAGAAACTTAACGATTATTGCAAGACTAAGGGAGCTCGTAAAGCTAAGAAAGCAGATTGATATTAATCCACTTGATATTAATCTTGAGGATGAAGCGACCTTAGCGCTCTTTAGAGCGGGTAACACAATGGGAATCTTCCAGTTTGAAAATCCACAAATGCGGAGGTTTTTACGTAATCTTCTCCCTTCAAAATTTGATGATATTGTAGATGCAACTTCAATTTTTAGACCAGGTCCATCACAATTTATTCCACAATTTATCGCTCGTCGTCATGGAAAAGAAAAAGTGGAAATTATTGATCGCGCGATTTCAGAAATTCTCGCACCAACATATGGAATTATGATTTATCAAGAGCAGATTATGCAGGTAGCACAAAACTTTGCGGGATTTTCTCTTGGGAAAGCTGACCTTCTTCGCCGGGCAATCTCTAAGAAAAATAGCTCAGAACTCACAAAATTAAGAGAAGAGTTTTTAAATTCTTCTGTGAGTACAGGACATTCTCTTGAAAAGGCGGAGCAAATTTATGATTTGATTGAACGCTTTGCAAATTATGGTTTCAACCGCTCACATGCTTATGCTTATGCTGCATTAGCGGTTCAGATTGCCTATTTTAAAGCTCATTTTCCAGATGAATTCTACGAGATTCAGCTTCGTGATCGTAAACGTGAAGTGATGATACTAGATGCGCTAGATAATGGTTTTACGTTACTTTCGCCTTCAATCAATAAGATGACGATTTACGATTTTGTTGAAAAAAAGAAGATTCGATTAGGGCTTACTCATATTCAAGGGATATCTCGTGATTTGGCACGTTGGATTGTTGAACATCGTCCTTTTCGCGATTTATCGGATTTTGTTAAGCAACTTCCAGCCCAATTTCAACGTGAAGAAATGGTGCTGCCACTTGTTCAAATCGGTGCCTTTGATGATACTGATGGTGAAAATCGTGGAAAGTTAGCTGATAATCTTGGGCAATTGATTGCCTATCATCAGACTTTCCAGCTTGATTTGTTTGGCCACACAGAGTTGAAATTTAGCTATCAGCAGGCAGAGGATTATACTCAAACAGAGAAATATGAGTTTGAGAAAGACTTGTTAGGAATTGGGATTACACCGCATCCCTTACAACGCTTATCAACACAGCTTGAAGGAAATTTTACACCCTTATCACTACTTACCAAAAATCAAAAAGTGACAATTTTGGTCGAACTCAGCTATATTCGAACACATCGAATCAAAAATGGACAAACTATGGCTTTCCTCTCAGTGACGGATAGTCGTGAAAAACTTGATGTTACACTATTCCCAGAAGTTTATCGACAATTTTCTCAAGAACTTGAAAAAGGGAAGTTTTATCTGATTACTGGGAAAGTATCTGAGCGAAATGACGAGTTACAGTTAGTTGCTGAACGGCTTACTCAAGCATTTGAAACGACACGTAAATTTTGGCTAAACCTTCCTGATAATAGATACAACCAAAAAATCTATCAAATATTGAAAGAATTTAAAGGAAGTCACCAAGTCATTTTGCACTTTGCAGATAGTAAGATAACAACACAAACCAAACTCTATGTAGAGGAATCAGAACTTTTGAAAAAGCGCCTCGAAGCTTATGTATTGAACGCTGTTTATAAATAAGTTGGCCAAATCAATTTGTTTTTTGCAACCAAATGAAGTCAAGATTAACTTTGATAAACATAAGGTAAAGAAAACTCCTAAAATATTTTGGGAGTTTATTTGTCGTAAAGATGACCAAAAATGATGTTGCTTTACAAGCTTATGGTTAAAAAATAGTAGAAGCCAACTCAGATGCAGACGGTACTAATACTGTTTAACCAAGCAAGTGTTTGCTAAATCCCCCAACTCTTTCAGGTGGGGGATAAGCAACACTAAGCTTTGCTTTCGTTCTACTAACATCAGTGGGAGAGAAAGAATCTCCCACTGATGAAGTAATCACTTCAATTTCTAAAAAGAACTTTTAGAAATTACTTCACTGCACTCTCGCTACCGTGCTACGTGCTTCGCTGTTCACCTCTTGAAGTTCAAAGTAGGATTAGTACCTATCTTCAGAGTTGTTTAGACCTTTAAAAAGTGGTAACATTAGAAAAAATATACAGTAGGATAATAGAATTGGAAGAAGAAATGAAAAAAGTAACGATTAAAGATGTTGCGCTAAAAACAGGGCTTTCAGTAAGCAGCATTTCTAGGGTATTTAATAACTATGGAGATATTAGTGCTGAAACAATCAAAAAGGTGACATTGGCAGCTAAAGAACTAGGTTATACTCCAAATAGTGCAGCAAAGCAGCTTTCGAGTAAAAAGAAAAAAATCATCGCCTTAATCTTGAATGAAATCAATGTGACACGCGGTGTAGCAATGCCGCTTGAGATTTTAGGAGGTGTTGTTGATAATTTAGATAAAACGGATTATGAATTTGTCTTTTATGCAACGAACTCAAAAAAACAAAATCAAAAAAGTTTGAGGCAATTTTGCAATGAACGGGACATTACTGGTTTGATTATCCAAGGATTACGTATTTCTGACCCTTATTATCAGGAGCTAGAAACATTTGATTTACCAACTGTTGCGATTGATTTGGATATAAAAAATGAAAAAGTTGGGACGGTATCAACAGATAATACAAAAGCGGCTTTTGAGATGACTCAATTGCTTGATAAAGCAGGGTATCAAAATATTCTTTTTCTAAATGGAACAAAGACTGCGACAGTTGCTCAAGCGCGGGAGGCTGGTTATCGTGAAGCGGTGGATAATGCTCAGGTTTACTATGCAAATTTCTCTGAAAATGAAGCTTGTAAATGGGCGATTGACTATGCAAAAATGAATAATTTTAACAAAATTGATGCAATTTTTGCGGCGAGTGATTTGATGGCGATTGGGGTGATTAAAGCTTTTAGAATGCTGGATTTAGAGAAAAATATAGCAGTGGCTGGTTTTGATGATATTACTTTAGCGAGCTATGTTACCCCCTCTTTAACGACAGTTCGGCAAGATATGGGGAAAATTTCTGAATATGCAGTCAAAGATTTGATACGCCAAATAGAAAAAGATGAGATCAAACATCGTTTTGTTCCATACCAGATTATTGAACGAGAGAGCGCTCGACTGACAACTGATAAAATCAATACTAAATTTGAGGCATAGTGCTATAAAATCTTTCGCTCAAGCGGTGGAAGATTTTGTTTAGTTAAAAATTAGAGAGCAGATGAATTTATTATTGATTTTTTATGCTGAATGAGTGAGAGAACGAAGTTGAAAATGAATACACACTTGCTTTGATAAATAAATTAAAATTTCTACTTGACAAATGAAAACGATTACTATATAATACTTTTTAGAAAGCTAAAACGTTTTAGGTGATTGTTAATTTTATCTCTCGAATCGTTTACAAAAAGGAGGATAATATGAATTTGTTAATGCTTATCCAACGATTTTTGGCAACATTGATTGATTTGATTATTGTTTATCTCCCATTTTTGCTTCTCGTTCACATTATTTTTACAGGTGAAGAGTTTTCAAGTATTGCCAATCTGCTCGCTGGAATTTTATTTGTTTTGTATAATATGATTTCAGAAAGTAGCTTTTCAGGAAAGACAATCGGAAAGTTCTTTGCGAAATTGAGAGTTAAAACCGTGTCAACGGATTTAATGGAAATTGGTCAGCGAGAGTTTGCTAAGTTGCTTTATTTTCTACCAGTCGTGGGTTGGATTTTTATTGTGGTTAGCGTTGTAATGTACTTTACAGGTGGACGATTTTTACATGATAAGATTGGAAGAAGTGAGGTTATTGTAGGTGTTTGATGGAAATGATATGCCAGCGATTGTTAAGATGCCTGTCTTACCCTTATTTTCAGTTTTTATCTTGACAATTATTGTGGCTTATGTCATTGCTTGGTTTTACCGCAATGATTACGATCCAATGAAAATGATAAAAGCTTATTTGATTTATGTGCTTCCGTTTTTGGTGATAAGTGTGCTTTTACATGTGAAAATTATGCTTATCATTGGAATTTATATTTTGGGATTAATCATTTTGGTTTTTCGAAATCAACATTATTTTGACCATTAAGGTGGTGAAAATTATTTGTTTTATCCCATTTGGAACAGTGAATGACAAGGGAGACAGCTAGGAGTGCTGTTACGTTGCACATTTAATGGAGGTTTGGGTAAATTTTTATCATTAACTAAAACGTTTTAGTTAAGAATTAAGCTCGTCTTCTAGAAATATGTGAAGTCGTGCTTGTATCTTGAAGGAGAAATATATTGAGTTTGATGCACTATGACAAAGAAAATCTTTGGCAAATTGAACAACAAGGTTTTGATGAGCAACTTTTAGGAAAAACAGAAGCTGTCATGGCTTTGGGAAATGGATATCTTGGAACACGGTCAAGTGAAGAAGAAGCTTATATTGGGGAAACTCGTGATACTTTTGTAGCTGGAACCTTTAATTCATTTGATGAAAATGAAGTGACAGAACTGCCAAATGTCCCCGATATGTGGGGAATGGAGTTTAGCTTCGATGGTCAGCGTTTCTCATTGTCACATGGAGTTGTAAGAGACTATAGCAAACGGTTGAACTTGAAAAATGGAGAATTGATTCGTGCGTTCATTTGGGAATTTGAAAACCTTAAATTGAAATTTGAGTTTAGAAGATTTGTTTCAAAAAATCGTCGTCATTTGTTGTTTAGCCATTTGCAACTTACGAATCTTTCAGAGCGTGCTGTCAATGTCAAAATGCGTTCGGGGATTAATGGACAGGTGTCCAATGAGGGAAGTCAGCATTTTACAGATGGTGAAAAAGGATTGATGGATGGTAAGTTTATCCAGATGATGCCTGTGACGACTCATTCTCGGATTCAATTTGTCCAAACGGTCGAACATAAATTTGATAGAATGGTATCAGAACGACCTGAAACTGGTCGACGTTCTTTCTTTATGAATTACAGCTTTGAGCTTGCTGCTGGTAGTGACGTTAGCATTGAGAAACGTGGATCAATCTACACATCAAATGATAATGATATTGAAAATCATGAATTGAGTTCAATTCGAGAAGTTGCAGTACAAGAGCTTCATGACATTGATGATTTGAGTTATGAGCAGCTTCTTTCAGAATCACAATGTGCTTGGGAAAAAATATGGAATAAACATCCGATTGAGATTGAATCTGAAAATTTCCGTGACCAACTCGCGATAAGATTTGCCAAATATCATTTGCACGCGATGGCACCGTGCCATGATGAACGGATGAATATTGGGGCTAAAGGCTTGTCTGGCGAGGGCTATAAAGGCCACGCTTTCTGGGATACTGAGGTCTTCATGTTGCCGTACTTTAATTTCACGCATCCTGATATTGCCAAAAAACTCGTGACTTATCGCTATCTTGGACTTGACGGAGCGCATAAAAAAGCGGCGAGTAATGGCTATGAGGGCGCGCAATATCCGTGGGAGGCAGCTAATCCTGCTGACGGTGAGGTGACACCAGTCTGGGGTGCGGCGGATATTGTCACAGGGCAGGCGACTAAAATCTGGTCGGGCTTCATTGAGCAGCATATCACATCTGATGTGGCATTTGGGGTCAAGCAGTATATTGATGTCACGGGTGATGATGAGTTTGAGGTGGAAAAAGGTTATGAAATTTTAATTGATACGGCGAAGTTTTGGGCGAGTCGTCTGGAATACAATGAAGAGACTGACCAATATGAAATCCGTGATGTCATTGGACCTGATGAGTACAAAGAACACGTCAATAATAACAGCTATACAAACTACACTGCACATTGGAATGTGGCTTATGTCCTCAATCTGATTGCCCATCTCAAGTCTGAAGAACCTGAGATTTATGCGCGGTTGGATGCAAAATTTGACCTGTCAGTACTGACAGAAAAGCTGTCAGCAAAAGTGGATAAAATTTTCCTACCAAAAGCGACTGCTGACGGAATTATTCCGCAGGATGACAGCTATCTCAGTAAAAAAATCCTTGATTTGAGCAAATACAAGGCGTCTGACGGCGTGGATAGTCTTTTTCATGAGTACAATCTAGAGCAGGTCAATCAGATGCAAATTACCAAACAGGCGGATGTTCTGCTCTTGATGCTGTTGTTTGAAGATTTGTTTGATCGTGAGCAGAAGTTGAAAAACTTTGACTATTATGAGCCAAAAACGACACATGATAGTAGCTTGAGTTTATCGACACACGCGATTTTGTCCGCAGATTTAGGCAAACTTGAACAGTCTTATGACTTTTTCAATCAAGCCATTAATATTGACATGGGTGAATACATGAAGTCCTCTGATGCGGGGATTCATGCAGCTTCGCTGGGTGGCATTTGGCAGATGATTGTCTTTGGCTATGGTGGTGTACGTATGGTCAACTCGAAGCTACGGATTGAGCCGCATTTGCCAAAAGAATGGTCACATCTGGAGTATGGTTTTGATTATCAGGGTGAGGAAATTTCTGTCAGTGCTGACAGAAAACAAATGACACTGACAAAACCAGATGATGGGCATGAGATTCATTTTTTGAACAATAATCAAGTATATACATTGAAAAACCAATTAACCATTTCCATATAGGAGGAAAACATAATGAAAACTTGGAAAAAAGTAACACTGACAGGTGTTGCATTGATGGCAGCAGCAAGCTTGGTCGCTTGTGGAAATTCGTCAGCAAAAGCTGGAAAATCAGGCTCTGTCAAAGGACAAACGCTGACGGTCGGCTACTGGAAAGGCTCTGACACAGAAAATGCAACTTTTGATAAACTGGTCAAAACCTTTGAAAAAAAATATGATGTGACAGTTAAACCGAAAGTTTATACCAACATCACTCAACAACTCCCAACAGACTTGTCAGGAGGTACTGCGCCTGATGTTTTCTATATTGACTCAAGTTTCTATCCTTATCTGCAAAAAGAAGGTGTGCTTAACAAATTGAGCAAATCAGTAGCAAATCCGAGTGATTTTTATAAGACATCAATCGGTGCATTTACTACTGATGGAAATGTTTACGCCGTACCAAAAGACGTGTCCACGCTTGCTCTTTATGTTAATAAAGATATTTTTGCCAAAGCTGGTATTGATATCAACTCTATTCCAAAATCTTATGAAGATTTTCTAAAATGGGCGCCTGCACAACAAGCCAAACTTGATGCAACATATGGCAAAGGCAAAGTGTATATGATGAATATGAATGCTGATTTGACCCGTAACTGGCAATTCATCACAGCAGGAAATCAAAACCCTATTACTAAAGATGGTAAAGGTGTTTCTAAACTTTCTAACCCAACAATTTTGAAAAATTTGACCTTTGTGCAAAAGATGTTTAACGAAGGAATCGTAGCTACTCCTCAACAAGTTGGTGCAGGTGATGAGGGAACAGGATTTGCTACAGGTAAATTTGCTATGGCGTTAACAGGAAACTGGAATTACCAAGTTTATAATACACAATATAAAGATTTGCACTACACAATTATTCCTAACATGACTTACGATGGTCAAAAACAAACGATGCAATATACAGTAGGTTGGGGCGAATATAAAAATACAAAAGTTACAAGTCTTGCTAATGACTGGATTAAATATGTTACAGGTAAAGATGGAATGACAACTTGGACATCTGGTGTTGGAACCCTTGCGACTCGTGCGGATGTCAATGATAGTTCAGAATTTATCAAAGAAAACCCACTTCTGAAAGTTCACTCTGACGAGTTGAGCTATGCTCAACCGTGGCAAGATGGCGTGAACCTGACAACAGTTGTAACTTCTTATGACAACTTTATCACTAATGCTTTCAAGAAAGATGCAACACCAGCACAACTTAAATCAGCGTTGAAACAAGCTGACCAAGATGCAAATAGTAAGTTGAGTAAATAAGCGGCTCAGAGATTCGCTTTGATAAAAAATTACTGACAGACCGCATCATCAGTCTGTCAGTAAAATTTTTATCTTAGTAAAAGTGATTTACATAAATGAAGTTAAGACTTATTCAGTGGGAGTTTCGTAAAACATTTGTCCATTTTCTCTAGTCGCTGAAGCGACTGATAAAAGGGCAACTCACCACTGAATTTAGTCGGACGAAATTCAAAGTTAGTGCTGCTTCATCCCCTACCTAAGATAGGATAGCCGTTGTTGCTTTAGCAACTTACGGATATGCTAGTTGTTACACCTAGGTAGGGGTGTTAGCACGCACTTACTTCGATGAAAAGGAGTTTTCTATGGAAATGAAACCGTCCAAACCTAGACGCAGTAAAAGAGCGTTTGGCGAGATGATTCAAGGTTATGGCTTTCTTGCTCCCGCTTTGGTTATCATTTTGATTTTCTTTGTACTTTCAATCCTATTTGCAGTGTATCTGAGTTTTAACAATGTTGATTTAATTTCTCACACTTACACATGGAATAATTTTAAAAACTGGGCAAATTTGCTCACTGATAAGCAGTTGATTCGTGCACTTCAAAATACAAGCTTTTTTGCTTTGATTGTGGTTCCAGTACAGACTTTTATCGCATTGGTCATTGCTTATATTCTTGCCAATAAGTCTATTCATGGTAAAAAGATTTTCCGATTGGTTTATTTCTTACCTACATTGACAAGCTCTGCCGCATTAACAATGATTTTCATGTTTTTGTTTAACTTAAATGGTCCCGTTAATGGTGTACTGCAAAGTTTGCATTGGATTAATCAACCGATTAACTTTATTAATGATACACATTGGACATTGAAGATTATCATGGTGATGAATATTTGGTCGACTGTTCCTTATTTTATGACAATCTATCTTGCCTCACTTGTAGATTTGCCAGATTCAATGTATGAAGCAGCAGAAATCGATGGCGCTAATGTTATTGACAAGTTGCGCTATATCACGATTCCTTATTTGCGTCCTATCACGACTTTTGTACTTTTGACAGGAATTATTGGGACTTTTCAAATGTTTGACCAAGCTTACATCTTTTCAGGTGGTACAGGAGGTCCTGCTAATTCTACATTGACAGTTAGTCTTTTGATTTTCCAATACGCTTTTGGGACTAATAATCAAATGGGTTATGCTGCCGTACTTGCGATATTGCTTGCAGTAATTATCTTTATCGTGACACGTATCGCTGAAAAACTCAATGGAGGAAATGGAATCAGATGAAAAAAACAAAGAAACAAAAAGTGTTGAAAAGTCTGCTTTATATTGTTCTCATCCTTTATGCCATCATTACCTTTTACCCATTTTTGTGGGCAGTTGCGGCGAGTTTCAAACCCTTATCAGAAATAACAAGTGGCTCTATGTCGTTAATCTCAAAACATTTCACAACAGAGCAGTATCAATACTTATTTAGCCCAAAATCAGGCTCAATGTTTGTGACATGGTTCTTTAACTCAATGATTGTGTCGGTCATAGGGACAGCCATCAACGTTTTCTTGAATACAATGGCGGGTTACAGCTTGGCACGTCTTAGTTTCCCAGGGCGCAAGCAATTTTATTACGGCATTCTTGCGATGATGATGGTGCCTGCTCAAGTGCTTTTAATTCCCAATTATTTGATTGTCAAAAACTTGGGGATGTTAGATACTTTCTGGGCGCTGATTTTGCCTGCAGCGATTAATATTGGAAATATTTTCATGATGAGGCAATTTTTCTTGAGCTTTCCTAAAGATGTTGAAGAAGCAGCGCGTATTGATGGTTTATCGCGTGTGGGTACTTTTTTCCGAATTGTCATGCCACTTGCCAAACCCTCTATTGCGACACAGGCGGTATTTGTCTTTATGGGATTCTGGAACAATTTCTTAGCACCTATGCTTTATATGCATACACCAAGTAAATTTACGCTGACGCTTGGTTTGCAGGTCTTACAATCCGCAGACCAAGGTGGACAAATGTGGAATCGTGTCATGGCAGCATCAATACTGACCATTATCCCAATTATCATCTTGTATATCCTATTTAACGGTTATTTCTTGCAAGGTGTACGGATGGATGGCGAAAAATAATTCTGACAACATTTTTGTCAGCAAATTAGTCTATAATAAAGTCTGTCAGTATACTGACAGACTTGTTTTGAAAGAAATGAAGGAAAAGAAATGAAAACTTATACCCTCACACTTGACGACTTAGGAAATATTGAAACACAAAATGTTGAAACAATTTTTGCGCAGGCCAATGGTTTTATGGGAGTTCGCGCAAGTTTACCCATTCAGGAGAGCGACAGCTTGCCAGGCACTTTTATCAATGGATTTTACGAAACACATCCGATTATCTACGGTGAAAATGCTTACGGTTATGCAAAAAATCATGAAACAATGGTCAAGTGTTTTGACTTACGAACGCTAGAGTGTTTTGTCAATGATGAAGCCCTGTCAGTACTGACAGAACGTGATTTAAAGCTTAATTTAATGACAGGAATTCTGTCAGAAACGTATCTCTATGAAACAAATTCAGGGCAGCAAATAAAGCTTGAGTTGGAAAGTTTTGCGAGCCATTTTAACCGCACAGCTTATGCTCAGAAAATCAAAATTACGGCGTTGAACTTTTCTGGAGAAGTTCATGTAAAAAAAGAAGCAAAATTATTGCTTCCCAATGCTTCCAAAGCCTTTGACCCAAGAGTTCGTGAGGCAAGTGTTAATTTCCAAAAACAAGGGAATCAATATACTACCCCTAACAGCAAACTCAGCCTTTACACCAAATTTGACCAGATTGATCAAACTTTCAAACTCAATCAAACTCAATCTTTTGAATTTGAACAAATCAATCAAATTTCTAAAGAAAATCAATTTGAAACTGTCAGCTATGAGCGGTTAAAAGCAGAGCAAATCAAGATTTTTGATACTTTTTGGTCTGTTTCAGACATCGAGATTGACGGAGATGAAACACTTCAAAAAGGTGTCCGTGTCAACCTTTATCACCTTTTTAACTCGGCAGGTCGCGATGGAAAAACAAATTTTGGAGCAAAAGGTCTGACAGGCGAAGGCTATGAAGGACATTATTTTTGGGATACAGAGATGTATTTACTCCCCTTTTTTACGCACACTCAGCCCGAGATTGCCAAAAGTTTGCTGACCTATCGGCTGAACATTTTGCCTCAAGCTAAGCAAAGAGCAAAAGAACTCGGCTTTGCAGGTGCATTGTATGCTTGGCGCACACAAAGTGGGCACGAAACCTCAGCCTATTATCCCGCAGGAACAGCACAAGTTCATATTAATGCAGACATTGCCTATGCCCTCGAATTGTATGAAAAAATAACGGGTGATGTCACTTTTATCCAAAAAGCCAAAGCCATCATCTATGAAACAGCCCGATTTTGGACTTCTTACGGATTTATGAGTAAACGAGGATTTGAAATTCATGAGGTCACAGGTCCAGATGAGTACACCGCACTTGTGAATAACAACTACTATACAAATAAAATGGCTCAAAATAACCTTCGCTATGCGGTAAGACTCGCTCATACCTTTAAAGAAAATCAAGAAGAAGCAAAAATTTGGCAGCTAGCTGCCGATCAAATGTATTTTGGATATGACGAAACAAGCAAAATTACCAAGCAAGACGATAGCTTTTTGGATAAAGAAGTATGGGATTTTGCACACACTCCAAAAGAAAACTATCCGCTACTTCTTCATTATCACCCCATGAAAATTTACAAACATCAGGTACTCAAACAAGCCGATACAATTCTTGCTCATATGCTTTTTGCTGAGGATAAAGCACAGGTGGCACGTGATTTTGATTTTTATGAGCCATTGACGACGCATGATAGTAGTTTATCAAGAGCTATTCATGGTGTTGTAGCAAGCCGTCTAGGACGTACCCAGCAAGCTTATGATTTCTTTGCCGACAGTGCAACAATGGATCTTTCAGATATGCAAGGGAATGCAAGTCACGGCATACATGCAGCAAATATGGGTGGGACTTGGTTAGGATTAATCTATGGTTTTGCAGGATTGCATATTGACAATGGTGAATTAAAAATAGAAAATCATTTACCAAAACAAATCAAAGCTTTAAGATTTAACATCCTATATCAAGGAAAGTTACAAAGTTTTGAGTTAAAAAATGAAAAGAACTGAATATTGATGGAGGAATGTAATGTTTAAAGCAGTTTTATTTGACTTGGATGGTGTAATTACAGATACAGCAGAGTACCATTTCCGAGCTTGGAAGGCATTGGCAGAGGAAATAGGAATTGACGGTGTGGATCGTGCATTTAATGAACAGTTGAAAGGTGTTTCCAGGGAAGATTCTCTGAAAAAAATTTTGGCGTTAGGAAATAAGACAGTGTCAGATGAAGCGTTTGCATCGCTTGCGAAACGTAAAAATGATAACTACGTTGAAATGATTCAAGATGTATCGCCTCAAGATGTTTATCCAGGTATTTTGACTTTGTTGAAAGACTTGCGGAGTCATGGGATTAAAATTGCCTTAGCATCTGCATCTAAAAATGGTCCATTTTTGCTGGAGAGAATGGGTTTGACAGATTATTTTGATGCGATTGCAGACCCGTCAGAAGTTGCGGCTTCAAAACCAGCTCCAGATATTTTCATTGCGGCAGCGCACGCAGTAGGTGTTAATCCAGAGAATTCCATTGGCTTAGAGGATTCTCAAGCTGGGATTCAGGCGATTAAGGATTCTGGGGCATTGGCGATTGGTGTTGGTCGTCCAGAAGATTTGGGAGAGGATATTGTTGTTGTGCCAGACACTTCACATTATACGTTTGATTTTTTGAAAGAAACTTTTTAAAAATGATAAGTATTACGATTTTTGGAGATAGTATCACAGCAGGATATAGTCGTGAAGCAGGAATGCCACGAATTGCTCCTATTCTAAAAGAGAGGCTTGAAGCAAGACTGACAGAGCTTCAAGTTCGAAGTGAGGTCTTGCTTTGTGGTGTGTGTGGTGAGGATACTGATGAGGCGTTACTTCGTCTGAAAGTTGTGATAGATTTACAAAGTGATTGGACGATTCTCTTTTTTGGAGCAAATGATGCTGCCACTGATCACACAGTTTCTCCGGAGCGTTTTTATAAAAACCTTCAAGTGATGGTAGAGAATTTTGGAGTGGATAAGGTTGTCATTGTTAGCCCGCCTTATCATAATGATAGGGTAGAAAACCAGTTGAGAAATAATGAACTCGTTCATCAATTTTGCGAATCTGCAAAACGTGTCGCTAGTGATTTTGAGGTTCCATTCCTCAATCTTTATCAGGAAATGTGTGAAACAAAAGAACCAGAGCAGTTGTTACAAAGTGATGGTCTGCATTTTTCAAGACAAGGCTATGAGTTACTAGCAGAGAAACTCTCATTACTTCTGGCTAATTTGTAAATAATGAATTTAAGACTTATTCAGCGGGAGTTTCGTAAAACATTTGTTCCTTTTCTCTAGTCGCTATCTTCGTTGCTCCGCTGTCCGTTTGCTTAGCGGCTAGATAAAACGGACAAATGTTTATCGCGTAGCTGCAAGGCGGAGATAGCACGCACTTACTTCGATAAAAAACCGCCATCTTGACACGGCGGTTTTTAGTTTATCAACTTATTGATTCTTGGTTAGCCCACAAATCCATAGACAGAAATAAACATGAGGGCTGCTGCAACGAGAACGAAGAGATGCCAAACAACGTGAGCAAAGGGGAATTTGAAGTGATAAATAAGAGCACCAACAGAATAGATGACACCACCGATAACTAATAACCAGAACGCCAGCGGATTCAGAGCATTCCAAAGCGGATAAATCTCAATCAAAATCATCCAACCCATCACGACATATAAAATTGTAGAGAGTTTTGGTGTTTTTCCCCATTTTGGTAGATAAATTGAGGTCAGTACAATACCTAGAATGGCACATATCCAAATGATAGTAAGTACAATCCAACCGAGCCAATTATTGAGCGCGACAAGGCAATAAGGGGTGTAAGTTCCAGCGATTAAAAAATAAATGCCATTATGGTCAAAAACACGAAAGACCTTGACTGCTCGTGTAAAATGTAAACTATGAGCAAGGGTAGAGCAAAGAAATAGAATGATTAAGGCAGCACCATAAATTGAAAAAGCTGTAACTTCAAGTGCGGAACCCGATTCAACGCCTTTCAAAATGAGTAAAATAAGTGCTACGATAGCTAAGATAGTTCCCGCCCCGTGAGTAATTGCGTTGAAGACTTCATTTAGGATTTGATAAGTTTTTGATTCATAAGTTTTCATGGGTAAAATGGCTTCTATTGAGAAGCGCTCTCCTTTGGAGGTAAGATACATTTTCAGCTATAGTATAAGAATTTCAGTGGCAATCAGCTAGATGAAACAATCACAACTAGAGAAAAAAGCAAAAATTTCAGTATAGGATGTAATTGAACAGATATGAGATAGTGTCTATTTTCTTGCTTGATCTTGATGTAAGGTTAAGGTGCAAGTATAAATATTAAGACTCTATAGGATTGAAAATATAAGGAAAGAATTGTTGGGTAAGATTAATGTTGCCTTAGTCTGAGCTTTGTCTGCTCTGCCTATCACTTTAAAGCGATATTTTAAACAAAGCAAAACAAATTGCCTTGTAAGCTTTGGATAATTTTAACCTTTTTTGTTCTTTCCACCTGAAAATTTGTTATAATATATGATAGCACAAATTGTATAGAAAAGGAATTGGACTTTGTCGTTTGCCATAATGGATTAAACTAAAAGAGTTCAAGTAGTAATTATGCCAATAAAAATTGTGACAGATTCATCCATTACGATTGAGCCGGAACTTGCGCGTGAACTGGACATTACGATTGTCCCATTATCAGTGACGATTGATGGAACAATGTATTCAGACGATGACCTGAGTTTTGAGGATTTCATGGTCAAGATGGCCGCAACAAGGAGTTTGCCTAAAACAAGTCAGCCACCAGTTGGGGTTTTTGCTGAAGTTTATGAAAATATTGCAACTAAAGACGATGAGATTATTTCTATTCATTTGACAGAGGCTTTATCAGGAACAGTTGAAGCCGCACGTCAGGGAGGGATGCTTTCTGGTCGTGATGTAACGGTGATTGATAGTGATTTTACTGACCAAGCTCAGAAATTCCAAGTGGTTGAAGCCGCAAGACTTGCAAAGTTAGGCTTGAGCAAAAATGAAATTTTAGAGAAAATCAAACATATTCGCGAATCAACGGAGCTGTATATTGGTTTTTCAACATTGGAAAATTTGGTTAAAGGTGGTCGAGTAAGCCGTATGACGGGGCTTTTTGGTAGCCTTTTAAATGTTCGAGTGATTGGAACTTTGAAAGATAGAGAGTTAAGCACAATTTTGCGAGGTCGAGGAAACAAGACTTTTTACAAATGGCTTGAGGAACTTGCTGACCATATGAGTACGTCGGGTAGAAAAATACGAGAAATTGCAATTTCACACGCACAAGGACTTGAGTTTTCTCAGAAAGCAAGGGATGTTTTGCAAAAATTTGTTGAAAAGCCGATTTCGATTATGGATACGAATACAACGATTGCGACACATACAGGACCAGGTGCTTGGGCAATTATGATTGATTACGAGTAAGAAGGAAGTTGGACTGATTTCAACTTTTGGAAAAACTTTGCGTTGAAGTGATTTCTTCATTGGTGGAGGATTCTTTTTCCCCCACCAATGTTAGGGTAACAGCTAAGCGACCTGTACGAACAGTATACTTAACATCAAAGATATGGGGTCACACCTCCGCTTCGCTTCGTTATCCGTTCACTCTATCTGCGCTTTGCTCCGCTGTCGATTTCACTAATCGACTAAAATCGGAGGTTCAAATCGCAATCAACTAAAGTCGCAAGGCGAAGTGGTCTTGTCCCTGAAGTCTAAGCGCTCTCTCACGCTGTCCACACCACGGCTATCTGCAACAACTAGCGAGCATCGATAGCGTAGCCCAAAGGGCGGAGATAGCACGCACTTGCTAAGTTAAAAATCAGAGTTGACTTGGCGCGATGATTTAAAGTTAAATAAAAATAGTTTGCAAAGGATTGCAAGATGAAAAAACAATTACAAATATTTGCCGGCTTTCTGCTGGCAATTTTGCTAATTTTTGGATTGTTATGGGTAATATTTCCAAAAGCAGAGAATAGATTTGCTGACAAAAAGCCATCAGTACTGACAGAAAAAACGGTCAAATATGCTGCGCTCGGTGATTCACTGACAGAAGGAGTGGGTGATGCTACGGCACAGGGCGGATTTGTACCACTTTTTTCCAAAGAGCTTGAGAATACTTACAATATTTCTGTCAGTAGCGAAAATTTTGGTAAGGCTGGTGATACGAGTACTCAGATTTACAATCGGATGATGAAGCAGCAAAAGATAAAAGACGGGTTGAAAAGTGCCAACATTATCACCATTACTGTTGGTGGTAATGATGTTATGAAAGTGATTCGGGATAATGTTTCTCACCTGTCAACGATGACAGCAAAAGATTTTTCGAAACCAGAGGTAGCGTATCAAAAACGCATAAAAAAATTGCTTGACACGATTAGAGAAAGCAATCCGAAGGCAGAAATTTATGTTTTAGGAATTTATAATCCGTTTTATATTAACTTTCCAGAAATTACAGTGATGCAAGATGTGATTAATAATTGGAATGATGCTACAGATAGTGTTGTCAGTAAGGAAAAAAATGTGTATTTTGTTCCGATTAATGATTTACTATACAAAGGAACTTCGGGTCAGCAAGCCGTAGAGTCTGACAGCAATTCAGACTCAGTTCAAAATAATTTACTTTATACTGGCGACCATTTCCATCCGAATAACACAGGTTATCAAATCATGGCAAATGCTGTGTTTGCAGCCTATAAGGAGGTTAATCATTAATGAAAAAAAGAAAGCAAAAGCGAAATAAGAAACGTTTGTTTATTGGTGGTGGTTTTGCTTTCCTCATAGTGATTGCGGGATTACTTGGTCTTATCTTGAAACTTAAACCTCATCCTGAAAACTCTAGAACTCAGACTTCATCCATGGATAAGCCATTAATTTCTTCTTCAAGCAGTAGCACTAAAGCAGATGACACAACACGACCTAAGCTTGATTTGACACTTGAAGAAGAAATTGGACAGTTGATTATGACAGGTATGCCCGCTAATAATTATAGTCAAGCAACGCTGAATGCGATTAGTGATTATCATGTTGGTAGTGTTATTTTGACAGGACGTTCTTATCTGGATATTTCTTCGATGAAAGAAATAACTGAAACACTGCAGAATTTAGCACCGAAAAATCTCAAGTTATTAATTTCATGTGACCAAGAGGGAGGAAATGTCCAAGTTCTTCAAGGAAAGGGATTTACGGCAATTCCAGACGGACTAACACAGGGAAGCTGGGCGCCAGATGTTTTAGAAAAATCAGCTCAAGTGTGGGGAAGCGAGCTGATACAAGCTGGTGTAAATTTTGATTTAGCACCTGTTGCTGATAGCGTTCCAACAGCAGCTTTTGCCCCTCACAATGCTCCTATAGGGTATTGGCATCGTGAATATGGCTATGGCACAGATACTATTGTCAGCCATACAGGTGCCTTTTACAAAGGAATGAAAGCTGCAAAAGTCTTAACAACGGCTAAACATTTTCCTGGGCTAGGTAATGTCACTGGGAATACTGATACGACATCAAATGTGACAGATACACAAACTTCTGCTGATAGTGCTTCTGTCATGGTATTTAAACGTTTGATTGATGAAGGAATACCTTCCATCATGACAGCCACAGCAATTTATACAAAGATTGACCCAACACTTCCAGGAGCGTTTTCTCCTAAAATGGTTCAGGGACTGCTTAGAGATAAACTTGGCTTTGACGGATTAGTGATTACGGACGATTTGTCAAACGCTACTCAGGTTCAAGCTTGGACCCCTGAAGAGCGAGCAGTACTTGCATTGAATGCGGGAAATGATATGATTCTTGTAGGAGATGCAACTCAGATTCCAGAAATAGTTTCGGCAATTTTAGCAAAAGCAAAAGAGAACCCAGATTTTGCAAATAAGATACATCAAGCTGCTACAAGAGTAGTTAAGATAAAACAACAAATGAAACTCGCAGAATAGAGAGAAATCATGGATAATCAAGAAAATCAAACACGAAAAGCAAGACAAAATAACGCTAAAAAAACTGGTACAGAAGTTGGAGTAAAAAAAATAAAACCAATATGGAAATGGCTTTTTCTCTTACTCTTAGCTTTGAACATTGCAGGAGTTCTATTTGTTGCAGTACGCGTGATGACTCCACGTGATCAGATCGTACTCAATCAAACTCAAGTGGCAAAAACAGACCAGAGAGTGGCTCAAATCACAACAACAACGACCCAACTCAATCAATTGATTAATAGTTACTTAGTTCCTTATCAATCAAAAGAAATGAGCTATAAATTTTATATCTCAGGTCAACAAGCCGTTCTTGAGGCTTCCTACAAACTTTTTGGTACAAAAATTCCTCTATATGTCTATTTTGAACCTTTAGCACTTCCAAATGGAGGAGTGAGTCTTTCTGTTCAAAGTATTTCAGCAGGTACGTTAAGTTTGCCGACTTCTGATGTCTTGGCGATGGTTAAATCTTACAATCTGCCAAATTTTGTTCAGGTAGATAGCAAGGAGAGTCAGGTTATCATTAATTTACCAAAAATTAAGATGGCGACTGACTTGTATCTTAAAACAAACCAGATTGATTTAGTGAAGGGAAATTTTATCTTTGATTTAATGAAAAAAGCCTGAAAATCAGCTTAAAACGGCATTTTGGCTTGCAAACTTAGTTCCAATTTGCTAAAATGAAAAGTGCCTAAGGTTAAAGGTAAAAAACAAATGGAGGACATTTCTAAAATGGCTAACAAACAAGATCTTATCGCTGAAGTTGCAGCAAAAACAGGATTGACTAAAAAAGATTCAGAAAAAGCAGTTAACGCTTTTGGTGAAGTTGTAACTGAATTCCTTGCAAAAGGTGAAAAAGTTCAATTGATTGGTTTCGGTACTTTTGAAACTCGTGAACGTGCAGCTCGTGAAGGCCGCAACCCACAAACTGGTGAAGCAATCAAAATCGATGCTACAGTTGTTCCTGCATTCAAAGCTGGTAAAGCATTGAAAGATGCAGTTAAATAATTAGTTTATAAAAACTTCAAGTACCACGAATTTCCGTGGTACTTTTTGTTTTGTAAAAATGACTTAGCTTAGTACCATAGATAAAAAACAATTCAAAAGTCTGTGGCTAATTCTTGTCATAGTTGTCGAGCTTACCATGCCCCCAATTCTCAGAAGTTCAAGTGACAAGTCTTTGGAATCTTAGTCGTAAGATTTGGTACTTTAAGTCTGCAGATAAAAATTCAATGTTTTACTCAGTTGTGGTCATTTTTTGAGCGAGTGATGGTGGTTTATCTATCAAAAGTTACTGACAGATTCTTATCAGTAACTTTTTGCTGCTGACGGTCATAAAATTATGTTAAAATAGATGAGTTGAATTCGAAAGAAGGATAAGGATAATGATTTATTTTGATAATAGTGCAACGACAGCGATTGACCCGCAGGTCCTACGCACTTACATGGATGTGGCAACAAAAATGATGGGAAATCCATCAAGCTTGCACGCACTTGGCACTACTGCGACTCGACTTTTAGATGCTTCACGTCGGCAGATTGCTGAGTTGCTTGGAGTTGGTCAACACGAGATTTTTTTTACAAGTGGTGGTACTGAGGGAGACAATTGGGTACTCAAGGGTGTAGCGTTTGAAAAGCGCCCTTATGGTAAGCACATTATCATATCAAGTATTGAACATCCTGCAGTTAAAAATACAGCAGAATGGCTTGCTACACAGGGTTTTGATGTGGATTTTGCTCCTGTCAGCACTGATGGATTTGTCAAAATTGACGAATTGAAAAAATTGATTCGTGAAGATACGATTTTGATTTCTGTCATGGCAGTCAACAATGAAGTTGGCAGCATCCAGCCGATTAATGAAATTTCAGAGATTCTAAAAGACAAACCAACAATTAGTTTTCATGTGGATGCCGTACAAGCGATTGGGAAAATTCCTGTCAGTGAATTTATGACTGACAGAGTGGATTTTGTGACATTGTCAGCGCATAAATTTCACGGTCCACGTGGTGTCGGAATTGTGGTGGTCAAGTCTGGCAAACGCTTGACACCGCTCTTACATGGTGGAGGTCAGGAGATGAATCGTCGTTCTACCACTGAAAATCTGGCAGGTATTACAGCGACATCAAAAGCATTACGCCTTGTATTGACAGATGATGAAGCCAAGCGAAATAAAGTTCATGCGATGAAGCAAATCATTTTTGACGAGCTGAAACAGCATAAAAAGGTCATTCTATTTAGTAAAATGGATGGTTTTGTGCCAAATATTTTGACTTTTGGTATCCGTGGTGTGCGTGGCGAGGTCGTTGTTCACGCATTTGAAAAGCATGATATTTATATCTCTACAACGAGCGCGTGTAGCTCTAAGAAAAATGCAGCTGCAAGTACTCTAGTTGCAATGAATACACCAAGCAAGTTGGCGACTAGTGCAGTTAGAATCAGTCTTGATGCAACAAATAACATGGCAGAAATTGAGCAGTTTCTGACAGTTTTCAGACAAATTTATCAAGAACTTGAAAAAGTGAGTGGATGATTAAGATGTGAGGGCGCGCTCGCTTTACAAAAACGTTGCAATGAGATTCATTGCAACGTTTTTATTTTTCAGCATTTTAGAACAGTCAAGTTCATACTTTATAATTGAGTTCAGGGTGCTGGAAATTAGTAAAAATTGACAAATTATAGAACAGTGCTTTCGCATGAACCTGTAATTTCCTAATTTTCCTAATTTCAAAACGAGCGCCCCCTCACATCTTAATCATTATTTTGATAAATGTGCATGACGTAAATCAAAAATCATGGCGGAGTTATAGGTTGAAACACCCGAAAGTTTAGGATTCATCAAAAGTGATACAGACTCTGTGGCAAGTGGTAAAACGTTTGAGTTCTTGTAGAGTTCATTTTCTGCAGCCTTATAATCAGCATAACGTTTGCTTGCGTTTAGAACATCAGGAGCAGTCGTAGCAGCAGTGTAGGCTTTGTCAAAAGCACTATTACTTACTAAGCCGTTATTCATCGTACTTCCCGTGACAAAATTCATCAAAAAGTCAGAAGGTTCATTGTAATCAGCACCCCAACTTGTCAAAAGAATTTGGAAATTATGATTTTGTGCATCTTTAAGACGTTGAGCTGCGGGGACAAGATTTTCGTTGATTGTAAGTCCAGGGAGTGCTTTTTCTAAGTTGCCCTTGAGATAATCCACTGCTGATTTGGCAAAAGTATTATCGCTTGCACCCTCAAGATCAAGGGTTAATGAAGTTTTTCCGAGTTCTTTCAAACCTTCTTTGAAAAGGGAAGATGCTTTTACGGCGTCATAGTGATAAGGTTGAGCTGCATATGTTGCAAAATCTTTACCATTTGGTGCAGTATCAAGCTTTTTAGGTGTTACAGTATTGGCGATAGAAAAGCTTGGTGCAATACTTGAAAGGAGTGCTTTACGATTAGTTGCAAGGTTTAGCGCTTCACGAATTTTATCATTTGAAAGTGCTGGAACTTTTCCTGATTGATTGTATTCGAGGACATCCACTCTTGGAGAAGATAGTGTTTTGTAGCCTTTGGTGTCCTTGTTTGCAGCAACGAGTTCGGGTGTTGAAAGGTTGGCAACATCAAGTTTTCCTGATTTGTAAAGACTTACTGCTGTTGTAGGATTATTGACGATTTGGTAAGAAACACCAGGGATTTTAACGTTTTTAGCGTCGTAAAAATTATCATTTTTTACAATTGAGAAGTTTTTATTTGTTCCCGTCCAATTATCTTTACCTTTGACAAACTTGAATGCACCGTTATAAAGTGTGGTATCAGAAGAAGTCCCATATTTGCTTCCCATTTTTTTGACAAAAGCTTGATTAACTGGATAATAAGCAGGCAGTGTCAATAATTTTTCAAAATATGGGGTTGGAGTAGCTAGTGTGATGACCAGATGTGTGGCATCAATCGCTTTGATTCCTAGTGAATTTACAGGTTTTTTACCTGTCATGACAGCATTTGCGTTCGCTACTGGACTGAGCGCAAAGGCGTATTCTGAACCCGTCTTGGGGTCAACGGTCCGTTGCCAACCATAAACAAAATCTTGAGCTGTGAGTTTAGCACCATTCGACCATTTAAGGCCATCGCGTAAAGTGACATTGTAGGTCAAACCATCTTTTGAAACATCAATTGATTTTGCGAGGTCATTGACAGGTTTAGCATCCATATTCCAGCGGACAAGCCCTGCATCAACATTGAGCAAAACATCAATAGAATTGACATCAGCAGCAGTACTAGTGTCAAGTGTCAAGATATCCGTTCCAAAACTGTAATTCACATTGCGACTCGTTGCGCTAGTCTTGTTGTCAGCACTTCCACAAGCTGTCAGTATGCTGACAGCAGAAAGAGTAACGAGCGTCAAAGCACTTATTTTATATTTATTCATGGTCAATTAAATTTTTCCTTTTTCTAATTTTGCACATTATAAGTATAATGTGTGTTTAATAAAATGTCAAAGATTTTTTACGTTTTGTTTAAGAAGAAATTACTGACAAACAGAAAAAATCTCTGTCAGTACTGACAGAGACATTATTTTGACTGATGAGATTATCGAAGTAAGTGCGTGCTAACACCCCCACCTAGGTGTAACAACTAGGATATCCGTAAGTTGCTAAAGCAACAACGGCTATCCTATCTTAGGTAGGGGATGAAGCAGAACTAACTTTGAATTTCGTCCGACTAAATTCAGTGGGGAGTTGAAACTCCCACTGAATAAGTCTTGACTTCATTTAGTAAAAGAAGCATTACGTAAATCATAAATCAAGCCAGAGTTGATCGTCGAAACTCCTTTGAGTTTGGGGTTCATCAAAATTGGGGTAGCGTGGGTATCAAGTGGATCAACATTTGCTTCTTCATAGAGTGCCTTTTCTGCAGCTTTATAATCAGCATAAAGTTTGTCAGGTTGAGTAATATCTGGTAGCGTTGAAGCAGCCTTCATTGCTTTATCATAGGCAGGATTATTAAATCGACCATCATTCATGGGGCTGCTTGAAACAAAGCTAGTCAAGAAATCTGAAGGCTCATTATAATCAGCACCCCAACTTGAAACAATAATTTGGAAATTATTATTTTGTGCATCTTTAAGGCGTTGAGCCTTTGGTACGAGGACTTCATTAATCGTGAGACCGGGCAATGCTGTTTCCAAGTCTTGCTTGAGATAATCTACAGCAGCTTTGTGGAAAGCATCATCACTATCACCCTCAAGATTTAGAGTAAGCGAACTTTTCCCTAGTTCTTTCAAGCCTGACTTAAATAAAGTCGCCGCTTTAGTTGCATCATAAGTATAAGGTTGAGCTGCGTATTTCGCGAAGTCCTCACCATTTGGTGCAACATCTAGTCCGTTTGGTGTAATGGTCTTGTTAATCGAATAGTACGGTGCAGCAGTATCAAGGAGTCCTTGACGGTTAGTTGCAAGATTAATTGCCTCACGAATTTTGAGATTAGAGAGTGCAGGTACTTTTCCTGATTGATTAAATTCAAGTGCATCAACACGAGGTGAAGAAAGGACTTTGTAACCTTTAGTATTTTTGTTTGAAGAAACGAGTTCAGGAGTATCAAGGACAGCTAAATCAAGTTTTCCTTGCTTATAAAGCTCAGCAGCAGTAGTCGTATTTGAGATAATTTGGTAAGTGACACCAGGTACTTTCACTTCTTTTGCATCATAGAAATTTGGATTTTTTACAAGTGAGTAGGTTTTATTTGTACCTGTCCAACCTTTGTTTCCTTTGGCAAATTTGTAAGGCCCATCATAAAGTGTCTTATCAGATGTTGTGCCATAAGCTTTACCCTGTTTTTCAACAAATTTTTGATTGAGTGGATAAAAAGCTTGTTCGGTCATTAATTTTTCAAAATATGGGGTGGGAGTTGCAAGGGTGATGATCAGATGAGTGTCATCTAACGCTTTGATACCAAGGCTCGAAGCTGGAGCTTTGCCAAGATTGATTGCTTCAGCATTTTTTACTGGGTAGAGTGCAGAAGCATATTCTGATGCTGTCTTTGGGTCAACCGTCCGTTGCCAGCCATACACAAAATCTTGTGCAGTCAATTTGTCACCATTTGACCATTTTAAACCAGAACGGAGTGTGACATTGTAAGTGAGTCCATCTTTTGAAATACTAATAGATTTTGCCAAATCATTAGCAACATTTGCATTTTTATCAAAGCGAACTAAGCCAGATTCAACATTGAGCAAAGTATTGATTGAAGTAGCATCAGCGGCAAGACTTGAATCTAATGTAAGAATATCGGAACTTAGACTGTACTGCACATTTCTGGAAGTTTCTGAAGCCGTGTTTTGATTACCGCAAGCACTCAGTAAAATAGCGGTAGAGAGTGAGAGGGCAGAAATAACAACAACTTTATATTTTTTCATTTATTTTCTCCAAATTTTCTTCATAAAGTTAATTTTAACTTAGCAGCACTAAGCTCTGCTTTCGTTCTACTAACATTGGTGGGGGAGAAAGAATCCCCCACCAATGAAGTAATCACTTTAACGGATAAAAATCACTGACAGAATTTCTGTCAGTGATTTTGGTCAGCTGTCAGTGATAGATTTATTCACCAAAATCATAGAGAACAGTTGACAAATAGCGTTCTCCATTGTCAGGGGCTAGTGCAAGAACTTTTTTGCCTTTGCCCAATTTTTTAGCGACTTCAAGAGCAGCATAAATTGCAGCACCAGATGAGATACCAACGAGGAAACCTTCTTTACCACCAAGCTCGCGAGAAGTCAAGATAGCATCATCGGAAGCAACATCAATGACCTCGTCATAAGCTGTTGTATCAAGGTTTCCAGGTACAAAACCAGTTGAAATTCCTTGAATTTTATGTGGGCCAGGTTGACCACCTGAAAGAATTGCAGATTCACCAGCTTCGACCACGTAAGTTTTGATTGCTGGATTTGCTTTTTTGAGCGCACGAGAAACACCTGTGATAGTACCACCTGTTCCGGCACCAGCAACGAAAGCATCTAATCCGTTGGCACCAAAAGCTTCAAGAATTTCTGCACCAGTCGTTTCTTCGTGAATTTTCGGATTAGCCGAATTTTCAAATTGTTGTGGAAGGAACCAACCATTTTCTTCGGCAAAGCCTTGAGCTTTTGCGATGGCTGCTTTGATTCCTTCTGAACCTGGAGTTAATACTAATTTTGCACCATAAGCTTGAATTAATTTACGACGTTCAATTGAGACATTATCAGGCATGACAATAACCACTTTATAACCTAGAGCAGCGCCAACGAAAGACAAACCAATTCCTGTATTTCCAGATGTAGGTTCAACAATTGTTCCACCAGGTGTGAGTTTACCGTCAGCTTCTGCTTGACGAATCATTGCAAGAGCAATACGGTCTTTTACAGACCCACCAGGATTAAAAGCTTCTAGTTTTACATAGACATCAGCACTATCTTCAGGAACATGTTGCAATTTTACAATTGGTGTGTGACCAATCAAATCAGTAATGTTTTCATAAATCTTTGCCATAATTTTTCACCTCTAAAATATAGAAATTTGATACACTATTATTATAAAGCGAAAAAATATATTTTGCGCGAAACAAGTCTTATCATGGTATTAAAAAATTTTTATTGCCCTTTATGAAATGAAGTCAAGACTTATTCAGTGTGAGTTAGCACGCACTTACTTCGATAAAATGAAAACCCAATCACTTTACAAAATGCTAAAAAATTCTTATACTAATAGGTAACTATAAAAGAAAATCAGCTCAGTATGATGAAGGAAATTTTGTTCAAATCATGCTAGAAATTAAAAATCAGAGGAGCCTTGATGAAAAATAAATATAAACTAGCCTTGGGAGCGTCTATCGTTGCTTTAGCGAGTCTTGGTGGTATTAAAGTCCATGCCTCGTCAGTTCAGGAAATTGTCAATGCGGCTGTGCCAGTCGCAAATGAGTATGGACTTTATCCATCGGTCATGATTGCCCAAGGTATTTTGGAATCTAATGGAGGGCAAAGCGCCCTTGCGAGTAATTATAACAATATTTTTGGAGTGAAATACACTTCAGGAACTCCTGTTTATCTACCAACCCAAGAGTATCTTAATGGTCAGATGACGAATGTTGTGGAACCTTTTCAAGCTTATGCCTCTATTTATGAGGCTTGCTTAGCACAAGCAGAGCTACTCAGAAGTTCATCTTATTATTCGGGAGCTTGGCGTGAGAATACAAGTTCTTACGTTGATGCTACTGCTTGGCTTCAGGGAAGATATGCGACAGATCCGAACTATGCTGCAAAATTAAATAATTTGATTTCTGAACTTGGGTTGAGTGTTTATGATCAGGGTGGTGAAATTTCAGCGTCGCAGACAAGTATGACAAGCTCTTCAGTAGGAAATTACAAAGTTCAAGAAGGCGATACATTGTCAATGATTGCTGCGCAATATGGAACGACAGTAGATGCACTAGTTTCTGCAAACGATTTGGAGAATGCTAATGATATTCATGTTGGTGAAGTGTTGCAGATTGCTTCTTCTTCAAGTGCAGGTAGCTCATCAACTACTTCTTCACAAGCAGGGAATTATACCGTACAATCTGGAGATAGTCTTTACTCCATTGCCGAACAATATGGGACGACAGTTTCTGCGATTATGTCGGCTAATAATATCTATGATATTGCTACAACGCTTCAAGTGGGTCAAAGCCTTCAAATTCCAGCGGGGAGCTCTACGAGTACAGTAAGTAGTATAAGCTCAAATAGTTACACCATACAAAATGGTGACAGCCTTTATTCAATCGCAACAGCAAATGGAATGACAGCAGACCAGTTAGCAGCGATTAACGGTTTTGGATTAGACCAAATGATTCATCCAGGACAAACGATTCAAATTTAACTTAGCAAGTGTGTGCGTTCTCCGCTACGGTGCTACGTGCTTCACACGCCGTTCTATGAACGATGAACGGTCTACGCAACTTCGTTGCTCCGCTGTCCGTTTGCTTGGCTGCCTAAAACAGCAAGAGCAAAAGGCAAAGCGATAAGGCAAAATGACAATCTCTGCTTTCGTTCTACATAACATTGGTGGTGGGAAAATGATCCATCAATGTTAGAATCACTTCAATGAAAAAAATCACTGACAGAAAATTTTGTCAGTGATTTTATTTTTGTCAGTACGCTGATGAATGTTAGTGTGTGCTAAAAAAAGGGTTATGACGTTTTTCATTGCCAATCGTTGTGGACAAACCGTGTCCAGCGTAGACTTTCATTGTATCAGGGAGAGTAAAAAGTTGTTCGCGAACAGAAGTTATTAATTGCTCATAATTACCTGTGGGTAAATCCCACCGTCCCACAGCGTTTTTAAATAAAGCATCACCAGTAAAAACAATATTTTCATCATCAAAGACAAGACTTACGCCTCCGATGGAATGACCAGGTGTAGGCAAAACTCGAAACCTGAATCCATCAAGTTTGTAAGTTTTGCCGAGCTGATAAAACTTGTCAGCACTAGGGGCGATGACAGGTCGACCTGTCAGTAATAAAGAAGCATTTAACTCGGGGTTTTGCATCCATTCTTTTTCTGACTCGTGAAGGTAAATCTGTGCATCAGGAAAAGTGTCAAGCAATGCCTGAAGTCCGATGATATGGTCAAAATGAGCATGGGTGAGTAGGATATTACTGACAGGTTTGTCAGCAGATATTTTTTCTGTCAGTGCTGATGGATTGCTCCCAGGGTCAATGATAAGACTAAAAGCAGAATTGCTCAGGAGATAAGTATTTTCCTGAGCAATGGCATTAATAATTTTTTCGATTTTCATAGGAATGTTAATTTGAACTTGATTGAGGAATTGTTTGTCCGTTTGTATCTGTCTTGACAATATTTATCCCTTGTTGGACAACACCATCAGGCATTTCCCAAGGAGTAATTGATGATGGATTTGGATAAAGTTGGGTCATCATCGCTTTAAAGACTTTGGTTGCAATGGAAGTATCTTGCCCATAAATCGGAGTCATTCGGTTTTTATAACCTGTCCAGACTGCCATTGAGTACTGAGGAGTATAGCCAACAAAGTTTTCATCGGGGGAAACCATGCCAGGTAATGTTCCGTATTTCTCAGTGATTTGGCTCATTTCATCATCAGAGTAGTTTGAGGTTCCTGTCTTGCCGGCGGTAGGAAGTCCAGGGACTTGAGCGTTTGAGCCAACAGATTGTGAGAGCGGCAAAGATAAAACACCTTGAAGAATATTGGTCATGATATAGGCAGTTGAAGCTGACATTGCACGAGAGCGCTCGGGTTTGTAGTCAACTTCGCGCCCATCTGGAAAGACAAGTTTGGTTACATAGTAAGGCTTTGTATAAATTCCGTTATTTGAAAACGCAGCATAAGCAGCAGCCATTTTTTCAGAACTTGCGCCATATTTACTAATATTTTTCTCACTCTCACCAGTAGGTAAAGTCGGATAGCTTGAGATAGCATTAGAATACTGCATATTTCCAAGATTAATCCCAACATTTTTCAAAAAAGCTTCTGACTTGGCAAATCCCACACTGATTAAAGTTTTTACAGCAGGAATATTCCGAGAGAGGTCAAGCGCATTTTTCACAGTTAATGTCCCCATATAGTTATTATCCCAGTTTTTAAGAGGAGTACCATCAGGGTAGGTGGTTGGTGAGTCTGTGACATAGTCACCAGTTGAAGTATAAATATTGTTTTCAAAAGCGGGACCATAGTCAACAAGCGGTTTCATGGCAGAACCCCAGTCACGGTCAGTTTGCACGGCATAATTATAACCGAAAGTAACATCAGTCGGTTGCTTACGTCCCCCAATCTGTGCAACAACAGCACCTGTTTGAACATTGATAAGTGTTGAAGCGACTTGCATCGTGTCATTTGAGAAAGGAACATAGTCATTGGTGTTGACGATATTATAAAGGTTTTGTTGAGCTGATGTATCAAGCGTGGTGTAGATTTTGACCCCTTCGCTCAAAATATTTTTTCCACCAATTTGCTCCGCTTGAGCGAGTGCTTGCTTTAGGAAATTATCAGCAAAGCTTGGTATTGTTGCGCTTTGTTTAAGGGGCTGTAAACCATCATCAATTGGTGTATTGATTGCCTGTTTAGCTTGGCTCGCGGTAATCTTACCATATTTTTTCATGGCATTGATAACTAAATCACGACGCCATTTTGCAGATTTCGCATTAGTATAAGGATTATAGGTATTAGGCGCTTGAGGCATACCTGCGAGTAAAGCAAGTTGGGCAATGGAAAGTTTGGTCAAATCTTTACCATAATATGCTTCGGCAGCTGTGCCCATCCCATAATAACCGTTTGCCATATTGACCTTATTGACATAGGCGGTAAAAATTTGCTCTTTTGTCCACTGTTGGTCAAGCTCAAGTGCCATCCAAGCTTCTTGAATTTTCACGCGGAGTGTTTGGTCAGAAGTCGAAGTTGAAAAGAAAGAGAGTTTGATGAGCTGCATATCAAGGGTTGAACCACCATTAAGTGACCCCCCTTTAACATTATTGAGAAATGCACCAGCAATACGAATTGGGTCGACACCGCGGGTATTGAAGAAACGATGATCCTCTATAGAGGTAACAGCATTAACCAGCATCACAGGAATATTGTCCGTTTGAACAAGATTTCGCTGCTCGGAGCCAAGTGTTGCAATGACTGTGCCGTTTTTGTCATACATTTTTGGTGAAGGATACGATTCCAATTTATTCAGCTCAAGTTTGGGGGCATCTTTGGCAAAATAGACAAAGACGGCACCTCCAGCAATAAGTCCAAGGATAATTGCTGAAAAAATTGTAATCAAAAATATTTTTAAAGCAGTCCACCATTTCATTTTTGCGGAACTGCGTTTAGGATATTTTTTCTGTTTTTTTGAATTAGGTTTGGTAGAAATTTTAGTGTACCTCACAGAGTTTATTCACAATTTCTAGATATGGAATTCTAGGAATTTGATTGGTTTCAATTTTATAACCTTTATCACGGATATAGTGAATAGGTATGGACTTCAAGCCTTGCTTCTCACGATAAAATGTAATGAGATGTGAGGAAGGAAGGAGATAAGTTTCGTTAATTGTTGCAAAATGTAAAAGAACAAATGCGATGCCATCTTGAGCAAGGACATTACTCATGTGAACAATTTGATGCTCATGGAAATTTTTTAAGGGAAACACTGTTTTTTGTTGTGTTTCTTTAGCTTCAAAATCAATGTAATGCCCTTTATAAACGCCAGAGTAGTCTGTTGTCGAGGCTTGTCTAAAGTAGGCTTCGGTAATTTTTGCACGACTTCTCTGTGGATAATCAACTTTCACAATTTGAATAGGTGTTGGTTTTTTGTGAATCACTGCTAAACCATGTGAAAGGTAATATTCATTTGTTGCATTGATTTCGGCTTCAAAATTCATACCGCGTTTGCCAAAAGCTACTGATTTTTTATTTCTGTCAGTGCTGACAGCTCTTTTAGGAACTTTTGTAAGTAGCGACGAAGTTGATTTTTCCGTAGGAATTCGTGATAAACCTCTAGGGTAATTAAACATTATTATACCTTTATAAAATCTTCAGTTAATTATATAATGACATTATAGCATAAAAATTACGAGGGGAAAATATTTATGAATTCATTGCTAATCATGGGTTACAGCAGTTTCGATTTAGGTATTTTTAATGAAAAAGATATTAAAATTTCTGTGATAAAAAAAGCAGTCAAAAAAAGATTGATTGGTTTCTTAGAAAACGGTCTAAAGTGGATTATATTTACAGGAAATCTAGGCTTTGAGTATTGGGTACTTGAAGTGGCAAAGGAGCTAAAAGAAGATTATGAATTTCAAATTGGTAGCATTTTTGCTTTTGAAACGCAGGGGCAAAATTGGAATGAAGCCAATCAAATCAAGCTTGCATCCTTCAAACAAGTAGATTTTGTGAAATATGCTTATGAAACTTATGAAAACGCAGGACAATTCCGTCAGTACAATGATTTTCTACTAGAAAACACGGAAGGCGCATTTGTATTTTATGATGAAGAAAATAAAACAAAGTTAAAATATATGGTTGACAGAATGAAAAATACATCTGATTATGAGCTATATTTACTGGATTTTGAAGATTTGCAAGAGACTTTTGAAGAAATGAATGAGTAACTTTTGTCATAAAAAGAAATGTTATTTGCCTCGTTCACTTTTTTTGCGGTGTTAATTTTGATATAATACTCAAAGATGTAAAAAATTTCTGTCAGTACTGACAAAATATTCAGAAACACTATAAGTGTGTGATCGTAACTGATAGAAATGAGATTTTGCTGAAAAATTGATGAGAATAGGAAATAAGATTGTGATTGATTTATATTTGTCGCCTTCATGTACAAGTTGCCGTAAGGCGCGCGCTTGGCTGCAAAGCCACAAAGTTCCCTTTGTAGAACATAATATCCTAACACAACCCATGACAGCAAATGATTTGCGCCATATTTTGACAAAAACTGAAAATGGGACAGAAGATATCATATCAACAAGGTCAAAAGTTTTTCAAAAATTGGCTGTGGATGTTGATAATTTAACAATTAATGAGTTGATTGAACTTGTAACAGAATTTCCAAATCTATTGAGAAGACCAATCATTACTGATTCAAAGCACTTACAAATTGGTTTCAATGAAGACGAAATTCGTGCATTTTTGCCGCGAGAATACCGCCGTGCCGAAATGTTAAACACGATTGAAGAATGAGTGTTTAATCTGCAAATGGAACTTTGCAAAGCAAAGTGTCGCCGTACACGATTGAAGAATGAGTGTTTAATCTGCAGATAGAATTATGAAGTAAAATGAAGTTAAGACTTATTCAATGGGAGTTTCGTAAAACATTTGTCCACTTTCTCTAGTCGCTATCTTCGCTAAGCAAACGGACAGCGGAGCAACGGAGTTGCGTAGATCGTTCGTAGCACGACGTGCGAAGTACGTAGCACCGTAGAGAGCACCGATGGCGTAGCCGCAAGGCGGAGATAGCACGCACTTACTTCGATAAACTAGCAATGTGCCATGACTAATTTATATGAACAACAAATTAGTTTTACAGTATAATTTTGCCGTGCATAAGTTGCAAAAGAGTTGTTTCAATTTGATTGCCACAGTGTGAATAACTGTTGCTATCACGATGAGCAGGGACCCTAGTGGTATTGGGGTTTAAAATAAAAATATCGCTATGACACGCCAAATGCAGTTATCACTAAGTATAATTATGACAAAAACAGTGCTGATAGAAATTGTCAGTACTGACAAGATTAAATGAGGAAAAATGAAAGAAAACTATAACTATCCTCTGGATTTTAGTTGGAGTACCGCTGAAATGACAGAGGTGCTCTCTTTTTTCAATCAAGTTGAAAAATTTTACGAAAGTAAGGTTGAAAAAGAAGAATTTTTGAACGCCTATTCTGCTTTTAAAAAAGTAGTTCCATCAAAAATGCAAGAAAAACAATTGGGCCACGAATTTGAGGGAAATAGTGGTTACTCGCTTTATAGAGCTGTTAAGGAGGTACAGGCAAGTGGAAAACGATTTGTCAGTGCCAACTAATTCTTGTCAGGAAGAAGATTTACTGACAAGACTTGAGTTAGCTAAAGATTGGATTCGCGATGCTGGGAATTTTCTTAAAGAGAATTTGACAGAACCATTAGAAATTACAGAAAAAACAAGATATGATGACTTGGTCACCAATTTTGACCATGAAGTTCAGAAGATGATTGTCAAAAATATTTTGCATCATTTTCCATCTGACAAAATTCTGGCAGAAGAAGATAATAAAAAACTCAGTTTTGATGAGCAAATTCCTCATTTATGGATTCTTGACCCCATTGATGGCACGACCAATTTCATTGTTCAAAAAGATAATTTTGCCATCATGATTGCTTACTATGAATTTGGAGTCGGAAAATTTGGCTTGATTCTGAATGTCACACAAGATAAACTTTATTGGTGTGATAGTCATAAAGCCTTTTGTAATCAACGGGAATTAGAACCTAAATTTTCTCCCTTGCGCCATAGCTTGTTAGGTGTGAATAGTTATATGTATAGGGCAAATGTTGGAGGAGTATTAGATTTAAGTCGTCAAACATTGGGTGTTCGTATTTTAGGCAGCGCAGGAATTAGTTATGGACAATTATTAGAAGGCAAAATTCTAGGCTACTTTAGTAATCTTCAACCTTGGGACTACGCTGCTGGAAGTATTATCGCGGAAAAGCTAGGCTATATTACATTAACCTTATCAGGTGAAAAACCTAAATTTGATGACCGTGAAAAAGTATTTACAATCCCTAAAATGCTGCTTCCAGAAATTCAAAAATATATTAAAAATTAATCAAACAGAAATCTTTTGTCAAAACTCATAAGACTTTTGTGCTATAATTTAAAAATAATCAAAGAAAATTATAGGAAAATAGACAAAATGGATAAAATTATTGTAAAAGGTGGGCAAACTAAACTTCAGGGCGAAGTTGAGATTGAAGGAGCAAAGAACGCTGTTCTTCCACTTCTTGCAGCAACCCTGTTAGCCAGTGAAGGAGAAGTTGTACTCCGCAATGTTCCTATCTTGAGTGATGTTTTCATGATGAATAATTTAGTTAATCATCTTGGAGTTGACATTACATTTGACCAAAAAGAAAAAGAAATTATCGCAAAGGCTGGCGTACAAATAAAAACAACAGCTCCTTACGAATACGTTAGTAAAATGCGTGCTTCCATTGTTGTAATGGGACCAATTCTTGCTAGAAATGGACAAGCGAGAGTTTCAATGCCTGGAGGATGTTCCATTGGTTCGCGTCCAATCGATTTACATCTTCGTGGCTTTGAGCAAATGGGTGCAAAAATTACGCAAAATGCAGGTTACATTGAAGCTAAAGCGGATAAACTTAAAGGTGCTTATATTTATATGGATTTCCCATCAGTTGGGGCAACTCAAAATCTAATGCTTGCGGCAACACTCGCAGAGGGCACAACTACTTTAGAAAACGCAGCTCGTGAACCAGAAATCGTCGACCTCGCTAACCTTTTAAACAAAATGGGAGCCAATGTAAAAGGAGCGGGAACCGATACAGTGATTATCAAAGGTGTTGAAAAAATGCATGGTGCTCGCCATGCTGTAGTTCAAGACCGAATTGAAGCAGGAACATTTATGGTTGCTGCTGCGATGACAGAAGGTAACGTTCTCATAAAAGATGCAATTTCAGAACATAACCGTCCTTTGATTTCAAAATTGAGTGAAATGGGTGTGAATTTCATCAAAGAAGAAGAGGGGATTCGTGTGATAGGTCCTAAACGTCTCAAAGCAACAAGCGTTAAAACTCTTCCACATCCAGGCTTTCCAACTGATATGCAATCTCAAATGACTGCTGCTCAAGCTGTAGCTTTAGGAGAATCAATGATGGTTGAAACAGTTTTTGAAAATAGATTTCAACATCTTGAAGAAATGCGTCGGATGGGTCTAGATGTTGATATTACACGTAACACAGCATTGATTCAGGGAAATGCAGAACTTCAAGGGGCAGCTGTAAAATCAACAGACCTGCGTGCAAGCGCAGCGTTAATCCTTCTTGGGTTAGTTGCCAAAGGACAAACCACAGTGAGAAAGCTAAGCCATCTTGATCGTGGTTACTATAAATTCCATGAAAAATTGAAAGCATTGGGAGCCAATATTGAACGTATTCATGATGAAGACGAGGATGAAGATTAATGTTTAAGCGAACCGTAAAATTTTTAGGGGTCAGATTATCATTTGTAATTCTTATTGCGATACTATTGGTTGTATCAGCGGTTCTAGGACTTATGCTAGGTTATGGTGTACTTGGAGGTGGGAATCCTTCCCATGTTTTCAATCATAATTTATGGACAGAAGTGCTAGACAAACTTAATCCAGCAAAATAAGAGAACCGAAAGGTTCTTTTTACTTATTATAAATCTGGAAATAGCAAGGGAAAAGCAATAAACACTTGAAATAGTAGCGATTTTATGCTATTCTTGGGAGGTATGAATTTCTGAGCAATAGCTCAAAATAAGGAGAAAAAAATGACTGTAAGTTTTGAAAAAACTAGTGATACAAAAGGTACACTCTCATTTTCAATCGATCAAGAAACAATCAAAAAAGGTCTTGACAAAGCTTTCAATAAAGTAAAAGGAAACATCAGTGTTCCAGGTTTCCGTAAAGGCAAAATTAATCGCCAAATGTTTAACAAAATGTATGGTGAAGAAGCGCTTTATGAAGAAGGCTTAAATGCTGTCCTTCCAGAAGCATATGATGCAGCTGTAAAAGAAGCTGGTATCGAGCCAGTCGCTCAACCAAAAATTGATGTAACTAAAATGGAGAAAGGTTCAGATTGGGAATTGACAGCAGAAGTTGTTGTTAAACCAACAGTAACCCTTGGAGATTACAAAAACCTCACGGTAGAAGTGGATGCTAGCAAAGAAGTTTCTGATGAAGATGTTGAAGGGCGCTTGACTAGTGCTCAAAATAACTTGGCAGAACTTGTTGTGAAAGAAACAGCTGCAGAAAACGGAGACACAGTCGTAATCGATTTTGTTGGTTCAGTTGATGGTGTTGAATTTGAAGGTGGAAAAGGTGCGAACCATAGCCTTGAACTTGGTTCAGGGCAGTTTATTCCAGGATTTGAGGAACAACTTATTGGTTCAAAAGCTGGTGAAACAATCGAAGTGAAAGTTACTTTCCCAGAAGATTATCAAGCCGAAGACCTTGCTGGTAAAGAAGCACTTTTTGTTACAACAGTTAATGAAGTCAAAGCAAAAGAACTTCCAGAACTTGATGATGAACTTGCAAAAGACATTGACGAAGAAGTTGAAACATTGGATGAACTCAAGGCTAAATTCCGCAAGGAGCTTGAAGAATCAAAAACAGAGGCATTTGATGATGCAGTAGAAACAGCAGCTATTGAAGCAGCAGTAGCTAATGCAGAAATCAAAGAACTTCCAGAAGAAATGATTCACGAAGAAGTTCACCGTGCAATGAATGAATTCCTCGGAGGAATGCAACAACAAGGTATTTCACCAGAAATGTACTTCCAAATCACTGGTACAACTGAAGATGACCTTCATAAACAATATGAAGCAGATGCTGACAAACGTGTTCGCACAAATCTTGTTGTAGAAGCTATTGCAGCTGCTGAAAACTTTACAACTACTGATGAAGAAGTGCAAGCAGAAATCGCTGATTTGGCTGCACAATATAATATGCCAGTTGAACAAGTTGAAAAACTTCTTCCAGTTGACATGCTTAAACACGATATTGCAATGAAAAAAGCAGTAGAAATTATCGCTTCAACTGCTACAGTAAAATAATTAACCTAAATAAAAGACCACATTTAAGTGGTTTTTTATTTAGAAGTAAGGAGTGATTGTATGGTTAAAGGGAGTAACAAAAAGGATGAATAAAAAAAGTTTTGTCAAATCACAACAAATAATTGACAAAGGGTGTGTAGTTT
>Ga0099364_10000142_pt1 | contig 119083 bp, 112 predicted proteins | sample TergutTh196P3_FD_73070 | JGI IMG/M metagenome (GOLD analysis project Ga0099364, IMG submission 73070) | Microcerotermes parvus P3 segment gut microbial communities from Pointe-Noire, Republic of the Congo - Th196 P3 | ecosystem: Host-associated > Arthropoda: Insects > Digestive system > Gut ...
AAGGCAGGGAACCGGTCATCAGCCTTATCACATCGGGGCTTACCCGGTTGTTCCTCGATGCCATCGTTATATCCCTGCCAATACTGGGAACCTTGTTCCTCACTTCTCTGTCAACCGGGCTTATCTCAAAAGCGTCACCTCAGATCAACATCCTTTCCGAAGGCTTCCCTATTTCAATCATGACCGCTTTTGTCCTCATCATCGCCGTTCTCCCCTTCATGACCGAAGCTTTTGCCCGTGTCATCGATGCCGGTTTTGCCAGCATCCAAACCCTGTACACACAGATTGGAATGCAGATTGGGGGGGGACTGTGATTAAAGGTAAAAGTGAAAAGGTAAAAGGTAAAAGTATCATTGATATGAAAGATATGATTGATTCAAGTATGATAAGCGAGGTATCAAATTATGATAACTACTCGCAGCTTTCTGTTCAGCACACCGAAGTTTCCATACAACGGTCTCTTTTACCTTTTATCCACTTACAATGGTTCTCCGACGAATCAGATGCTGATGTTGAAGGGAAAACAGAACAGCCTACCGAGCATAAACTCAAGCGGCTGCGGGAAGAGGGACAGGTACCCAAGAGCCAGGAACTGGTAGGGGCGATAACATTGCTGCTTCCGGCGATGGCGATACTGTTCCTTGCACCGTATATATTACGAACCTGTGTTGAAATGGTCCGGTTTTTCTTCTCGAGAGTATCGGAACTTGATCCTACCAGGGATGCCATTATTGTAAGGGTCTTTTTCAGCTATATTATCCGTCTGGCGCTGCCCATACTGGGGGTTGCAGTGTTTGCGGCGCTGTTTTCCAATATAATCCAGGTTGGTTTATTTTTCTCGGCAAAGCCCATTACCCCCGATTTTTCCAAAGCATTGCCCCGTTTCGGACAGTACTTCAAAAGGATTTTTTCGATAGAAGGGATTTTTAATATGCTTAAATCTATTATTAAAATCCTGATTATCGGATCTGTCGCTTTTTTCCTGATCAGGGGGGATATACATAAACTGGTCAATTTGCAAAAGGCAAGCGTCTGGACAGGGCTGACCACTGTTACCTCTATTGCCATACGCATGATCCTCATCTGTGCCGTCCTGCTGCTGCTGTTGTCTATTCCCGATTTTTTGTTCCAGCGCTGGCGCTTCAGAGAAAAAAATAAAATGTCCCGGCATGAAATAAAAGAAGAAATGAAAATGTACGAGGGGGACCCGCAGATACGGAACCGTATTCGCAGCCGTTTCCGCGACCTGCTCAAACAGAATATCACTGCAGCAGTTCCCCGCGCCGATGTGGTTATCACGAACCCGACTCACTATGCCGTGGCGCTGGAGTACCAGCGGGAAACCATGCCCGGCCCCATGGTCACGGCAAAAGGCGCCGATGAAGTAGCGGCACGGATACGAAAAATTGCCGAAGAACACGGTGTTCCGCTGGTGGAGAACAAACCTGTTGCCCATGCCCTGTACCGGGAGACCGAAGTAGGAGAATTTATTCCGGAAACATACTATACTGTAGTTGCTACAATATTCAGGAAGGTTATGGATATTAACGAACTACGGCGAAAAACACAAGCGGCTAAGGCGGCGCAGCGTGAAGCTGAATTTAACGATGAGTCTGAGGATGATTTACTTCAGGAGATTTACTCTCAGGGAGGCGCCGCATGATAACGGGGGACACACATGGCTGATGCAGCACGCGTAAGCGGCGAAGGAACTCTCCCCAGAGCCGGAAACATGAATGACATTTTCATTGGCGTTGGTGTTATTGTTGTCGTACTGATGATGATCATCCCGCTTCCCACACCATTACTGGACGTTTTGCTGATAGTGAATCTGATTTTCTCCCTGTTGGTGCTGCTTATCGTGCTGTATTCTCAAAACCCAACCGAATTCAGCCTGTTTCCCACAGTACTGCTGGTCGCCACTGTTTTTGGGCTGGCATTGAATGTCTCATCAACGCGGCTCATCCTGAGGGAAGGAGCGAATTTTGATGGCAGGATGATAATAGCTTTTTCAAGATTTGTTGTGGGTTCTTCAGGCAGTGAAGGCCTGGTAATCGGTTTTATCATTTTCATCATCATTATTGCAGTGCAGGTAGTGGTCATTACGAAGGGAGCGACGCGTATTTCCGAAGTGGCAGCACGCTTTACCCTGGACAGTATGCCGGTAAAATATATGGCTATTGACACCGAGTACAGTTCCGGCTCCATAACCGAGGAAGAAGCCCAGCGGCGCAAAGCGCAAATACAAAAAGAATCGAACTTTTACGGCTCAATGGACGGTGCCAGCAAGTTTATTTCGGGAAATGTCAAAGTAGGTATTTTAATACTTGCCGTGGAAGCCATTGGCGGCATCATTATCGGTGCAGCCATGCAGGGTATGGGGTTTGGAGGCGCGGCTTCTCATTATCTGGGGTTAGTCATAGGAGACGGCCTTATCACCCAGCTGCCCGCTCTTCTCATCTCCACTGCCATGGGTATTGTGGTTACCCGGGCTGCGGCCACCGGTAATCTTTCCGAACAGGTAACCGATCAATTTACTACATCTTCCCGTATTTACTGGATTGCATCGGCGGTGCTTCTTGGTTTTGCTTTAATTGGCATTATCGTCCCGAACAGCTTCCCCCCCTATATCCTTATTCCCATGGCCGCGCTGCTTGCCTTTACCGCTTATCAGGTCGGGCGAAAAAAGAAAAAGCAGGATAGTTTTAATGAGATGATGGCCAAGACAAAAGATGCGAAAAAAGGCAAAGAGGATACTGCGGAAATGTCGCCGGTTGTTCCCCTTGATGCTCTTTCGCTGGAACTGGGCTATGGTTTAATTCCCCTTGTGGACAAAGAGAAAGGAGCAGAACTGCTGGAACGGGTGCAGGGGGTCAGACGGCAGTCGGCGCTGGAATTGGGCCTGGTTATTCCCAAGGTACGGATCATCGACAATATGATCCTCGATCCTGCGGAGTATTGCTTTAAGATAAAAGGCATCGATGTCGGCAGGAGCAAGATACGCATGGGCTATTTCCTCTGTATTAACCCCGGCACGGTGACAGAGGAACTTCCCGGTGATAAAACCAAGGATCCTGCCTTTGGGCTTCCTGCCCAGTGGATCAGCGAAGACCGCCGGGACGAAGCCGAGCGCGCAGGTTATACTGTAGTAGATCTCCCCTCGATTATCGCCACCCATTTGACGGAAATAATCCGGCGGTATGCAGCTGATATACTGGGACTGCAGGATACCCAGGCAATACTGAACACCCTTCGCAAGGAATATCCTGCTGTGGTGGACGAATTGCAACGGCCGGAGGTTGGCATACCTGTAGTCAAAATCCAAAAGGTACTCCACGGTCTTTTACGAGAGAGGGTATCTATTCGCAACATGGTAACAATTCTGGAAGCCATTGCCGAGTACGCGCCGCTTTCAAAAAGCACGTGGTTCCTTACCGAAAAAGCCCGGCAGGCTCTGGGCAGCCAGATATGCCATCAGTACGCCGACGAAGATAAGCGGCTGCGCGTCCTTACCATCGCACCGGAACTGGAACAAAAAATTATCGAAAGTAAATATGAAACCCCATCGGGCGTTGTGTGCGCAATGGATCCGCCGACACAGACAGCATGGATTAGGGCAGCGAGTAAAGCCGCAGCAGCGGTAAAAAAACAGGGGTATATGCCGGTTATACTGTGTTCGGAACAGGCACGTTTCCTGGTACGGAATTCAACCGACAGGGAACTGCCCGATTTGGCAGTTATTTCTGTTCCCGAAATTACACCGGATATTATCCCTGAAGCAATAGGTGTAATCAGGCTGGAAGGGGCGAACGAAGGTTCTCGTGCGGGCCAGGATCCAGCGGAAACAGGTTCAGGAGAATAAGCAGAGATGCAAGTATACGTTGAGCGGGGCTACAGCAAGGGAGATTGCTGCTATAAAATTCAAAAAAAACATGGCCCCTATTTCCATATATTAAAGGAAAAAACCATCCCTGCCAGCCTTTTTGGGATCATACCCGAGAAAGTAGAAGTTGAATATTACCTGCCGCCGCACAGAGGTCTTATCGGCGGCGCTCTGGATCAATCCCCGATTTCAGGTTCTCCCCTGCAAAAGCAGGCTTTGCCGGGACAGAGTCAGCCGCTGCCGCAAAAACAGGCTTTATCCCAAAACAAACAGACAACAAGTTCAATGAGTAATAATTCAACCATTGATTTTGATGAAGCTAAAAAACGCGTAATTGCCGCCGCCGGGAAAAAACCTGATGAGGTAATAAAAGAGGTACAGGATCAGGAGGACGCAGCCTTGCTGAGGGAAACCAACCAGCAGGAAATTATAAAAAAACTCAATGAAATTCAAAAAAAAATAGACAATAAAAATGAACCTCCAAAAACGGAACATCCCAACCTGATCCGGCTTGCACAGATACTCAGGCAAAATGATTTTTCCGATCGTTATACCGTTGGCCTTTTGGAGAGGGCGCGCAAGGAGCTGTCGCTGGAAACCCTGGAAAACCTGGATGCGGTTCAGGATAGCTTTCTTGAATGGATTGGAGAAAGTATAAAAATATTTGATGAGCCTGACAGGTTATGGAGTACTAATACACGAATAATGATACTGGTTGGTCCTACAGGAGTTGGCAAGACAACTACAATCGCAAAGCTTGCCGCTGTTTTCAGCATAGAAACTCCGGAACGCCGGGCACTTTCCGTACGGGTGTACACTATTGATTCATTTAGAATTGGCGGAATTGATCAACTTGCAAAATACTGCGAAATAATGGAAATACCTTTTTCCTGCGTGGACAATCATAACGATCTCCGCAGGGAGATTGATATACACCGTGAAGAAGCTGATCTGATCCTGATTGATACCATAGGCAGAAGCCCAAAAGATTCCGTCAAGCTGGGGGAAATGAAAGAATTGCTTAATGCATGCGGATCAAAAGCGGAAATACATCTGGTACTTTCGGCAATAACAAAAACCAGTGACATTGAACACATTCTCAGGCAATTTGAGCCTTTTGATTATCAATCGGTACTGCTTACCAAGCTCGATGAGACCAGAAGTGTAGGCAATATTATATCAGCACTGGCAGACAGGGAAAAACAAGTATCGTACATAACCGACGGACAAATTGTTCCCAAGGATATAAAAAAAGCGAGCGTTGTTCGTTTTCTTATCAATCTGGAAGAGTTTCGGGTTGACAGGGAAAAATTTGAAAAACGATTCCCCGCTACAGAGGCGAATCAATTTCAATGGGGGTAGTTTAAAATATGGAAGATCAGGCTGAAAAACTTCGGGAAATTATGCGGAAAAGAAAATCAATTTCCGCTGCCGATCCATCCGGCGCCCCTGCCGGCGGTAAAGACAGGATAAGATCGCATCCGCACTTCTCCGGTAATGGAAATAAAGACAGAAAGACCCGTATTATTACCGTTACTTCAGGCAAAGGCGGTGTCGGGAAAACGAACCTTTCGGTTAACATGGCGCTCTCGTTCGCCCGTATCGGAAAAAAGGTTGTTCTTATGGATGCGGATCTGGGGCTTGCCAATATTAATGTTATGCTTAATATGATTCCCAAGTACAACCTCTACCATGTGATCAAGAAGCAAAAAACCATCCGTGAAATACTGGCGGAAACAGAGTACGGCATTTCGGTAGTAGCCGGCGCTTCGGGTTTTTCACAGATTGCCAATATGGGCGAGGAAGACCGCCATAATTTTATCAGCGAGATTGATACTCTTTCATTTGCCGATATCATCATAATTGACACCAGCGCCGGGGTTTCCAGCAATGTCCTTGATTTTATTGCCGCTGCCGATGATGCCGTTGTTATCACCACGCCGGAACCTACGGCCATCACTGACGCTTATGGCATAATAAAAATAATCGCCACGGAATACGAGTCGATTAAACTTGAATTAAAACTTGTTGTGAATCGTGCGAAATCGGCATCCCAGGCAAAATCTGTTGCCGACAGAATGATTACCATTGCAGGGCAGTTCCTTAATATCAAAGTAGACTATCTCGGTTTTATTTATGATGATCATGTCGTAGCCACTGCCGTACAGGCACAGAAGCCGTTTACGGTTATCGATCCCAAGTGCAGGGCAAGTGTGTGCGTTCAGCACCTGGTTGAGCGAATGGACAAAAGCGAGATTGACGGGTCTGACGGCGTTGGGTCAATATTTAAAAAGTTATTCAACCGTTCATAGGGGGAGCATGATATGTTTAATGTACGATGGGGTATTATTTCCGCTGTGACAGCCTTTTTACTTGCTCTTACAACAGGGTTGTTAACGAGCCATATCAGTGTCTCAACCACAATTATGCGCGCTATTCTGTTTGCTACATTGTTTTTTTGTCTGGGAACCGGCGTCTGGATGCTTGTCAATAAATTTCTCCCTGAATTGTTGTCTTCAGATATGAACAATGATGATCCGATGAGAAAACTTTTTTCTTCTGTTGATTCCTCCGGTGACGGAGGGGATAATGATACACAGCTGTCCCGTGACCAAGGGCAAAAGGTTAATATTACCCTCGGAGACAGTCATGGCTCAGCCATGCAGGCAGCCGCCATACCGGGCAAGAACAGCGAGGCACATAACATTGATGCTGTGGGAAATATTGCCGATTTAGTTTCCGGGGCAATTAACCCGTTGGAAGAGGCAAAAAAAAACAAAGATATAGACCAAACTCTTTCAAATAGTTATACTGAAAACACTGGGAACACCGGGAACACCAGTGATACAGGTGATTTTGCTCCTGTAACGGATGATCCTGCAATGGATAATTCCAATATTGCAAGTGATTTTCCCCCTGGGTTACCGGACTCTTTGCAAGCGGATGGCGATGACGGGGATTTTTCCCTTAATTTCAGCAGCTTTGTACCCAGCAGTACCGGGATACCGGAATTGGATTCCTTTACGTCTTTTCATTCAGCTGGATCCGGTGGGAATAGCGAAGAAAATACGACCGATGATAACGAACGAAGAACAACAGGGAACAAACCAACAGCTTTTGAGGGAGATTTTAATCCCAAAGAAATTGCCTCCGGGTTACGGACGGTACTGGAAAAAGATAAAAAAGGATAGTTTATGGGGAATGCCATACAGGTAGATACCGCCAAAGAAGAAGAAAGCTGGCTTAATTACCGAAAAACACGGGATCCCTTTATCCGCGAAGCTTTTATCAAGCAATACGCCCCTCTGGTAAAATATGTTGCGGGAAAGGTCGCCATGGGTATGCCCAACAATGTAGAATTTGACGATCTTGTTGGTTACGGGGTTTTTGGGCTGATTGATGCTATAGACAAATACGACCCTGAAAAGAACGTAAAGTTTAAAACATATGCAGTAACCCGCATCCGGGGGGCTATTTTTGATGAACTTCGTCAAATTGACTGGGTTCCGCGTTCAGTTAGACAGAAAATCCGCGAAATTGAAGCCGTAATCAGCTCTCTTGAAGCCCAGCTTGGCAGGGCAGCCACAGACCAGGAGGTTGCCGGAGCGCTGGGCATGAATGAAGACGAATATCTTAAAATAATCCAGAAAATCTCCGGTACTTCAATACTTTCCCTGAACGATATATGGTTTTCCGGTGATGATAAGGACCGGGTCTCAATTGTCGATTCCATCGAATCGCCATCCAGCCTCAACCCTGATGTAGTGGTGGAAAAAGAAGCAATGCGCCAGATTATAATTGCCGCAATTAATGAGCTTCCCGACAAGGAAAAAAAGATTCTCATCCTCTATTATTACGAGGATCTGACCTTAAAAGACATAGGCAGGGTGCTGGAAGTTACCGAATCACGGGTTTCCCAGCTCCACACCAAAGCCATACTCCGTCTGAAGTCAAAGTTGACAAATATACGCAAGGGCATAGTATAACGGTACAACTGAAAACCTCTGGTTAGGTTTTCAGTTGTACTTAGCCGATAATATAAGCAGAGGAATATCATGATAGACTTTGCTCAATTACAGGATATCGTACGCGAACGTCTGGAACGGGATCGTGCTGTCCAGAGTGTCGAAACTGTCGGGCCGACACTTGAAATGGCCGTTGCCGATGCTTCTGCTCTGCTGGAAATACCGATACGGCATATTGAGTACGAGATAATCGAAAGGGGTTCAGCCGGTTTTCTGGGAATAGGCAAAAAGGATTGGCGTATACAGGCTTATGAACATTATTTGGCCAAGAAGAAAAAGCAGGCAGTTGCACTGTTTGAGGACGATGACGGAAGTGAATTCCCTGTCATCGAGAATCGCGACGGCGAGGTATTTGTTCACCTGCAATATGGAGGAGACGCGCTGATTAAAGTCACACCGGCTTCCGGTAACGGGAGAAAGGCTTCAGAAATGTATGCCATGCAGTTTCTACGTGACAGGAAGGTTGCCGATATTAATGCGGGCCTGGTGAGTAAAGTAGTAAATGAAGCATCGGGCAAATATGTCAAAGTCGGCACATTTGAACATCTATCGTATAATGACAGCGTAATCAGGGTTGAAACTTCCGAAGATGAAATGAAAGCTTACATTGATGTAAAAGCCCCCGAGGATGGCGGTTGTGATATTTCCTACGAAACATACATCAGTACCCTCAGAATGAACCATGTTGTTCATGGTATTAGGGAAGAATTTCTGGAAAGTTTTGTTGATCAGCCCATATACGGCGAAATGATACTGGTTGCCGAAGGAACTTTGCCTGTTGACGGTAAAAATGCCTATATCCAGTTTAATTTTGAGACAGATCAGAGTAAAGCACGGCTCAAAGAAAGAAGTGACGGCAGAATTGATTTTAAGGAATTAAACATTATTCAGAATGTCGTGGAATACCAGCCTGTTGCGAAAAAAATGCCTCCGGAAACAGGAGCTCCCGGTAAAACGGTAACAGGAAGATGGCTGACCGCAAAAGATGGTGTAGATATCAACCTGCCGCTTGGGGAAAATGTACAGGTAGCAGAAGATAATGAAACGATTATTTCAACTATAAACGGCCGGGTAATACTGAACAACGGACTTATCAGTGTGGATCCGGTATATATAGTTGAAGGTGATGTTAACCTTAAAACAGGGAATATAATTTTCAATGGCACGGTTATTATTAAAGGGAATGTCGAAGACAGTTTTTCCGTGAAGGCGACAGGCGATATTGAAGTGAACGGGACGGTTGCAAAGTCGGATCTTTATGCTGACGGTAAAATTATTATCAGTCAGGGGATAAACGCAAAAGGCGGCGGCAGGATATACGCAGGAACAAATCTGTGGGCGCGTTTTATCCAGAATGCCAACATTCATTGCGGCGGCATAGTAATGGCTGCCGACGGGATTATCAACTCATATGTTGTTTCCAACAGCCGAATAATCTGCAACGGTAAGCGCGCCAACATCATGGGAGGAAGACTCTGCGCTTATGAAGAAATCAATGCCAAGGTGCTTGGTAATCCCACAAGCGGTACGGAGACCATCCTCGAAGTAGGCTTTGATCCCAAGAGCAAAGAAGAGCTGGACATGCTTGTAATGGAGAGGGAAACTACAACAAAACTGCTGGAAGAAACGAAGCTCAGTATACAGACTCTTATCAATATCAAGCAGCAACGGAAAGACCTTCCCGAAGACAAGGAAGCGTTTTTACAGGAGCTGATGGACAAACGAAACAACCTGACTGTGAGCATGAAAAAACTGGAAGAAGGAATCAAGAAAATACAGGAATACCTCAGTACTCTGAAATCTCTGGGTAAGGTATCGGCATCCCATAAAGTGTATCCGGGCGTAAAGATAGTGATCAAGGATGTCAGAGACGAGGTTCTTTCGGAGTACAAAGCGGTAACATTTGTTTTGGAAGGCGATCAAATCAAGGTAACGAAGTATGTTGAGCCGGATTTGAGTGAAATGAAGGGTATGGATGGCTATACAACCAATTGACCTGCAAACATTATTTACCCAGATGGACAAGGTCGGCAAGGCACAGATGGCCCAGCGCGAAGGCCTTGCCATCCAGCAGGCAATACAGGGAGCCCAGTTGCAGCGCAGGATAGATGAGCAAATGCAGGCTGTGAACGAAACGCAAAATACCGGAGATGACGGAACCGAAAAGGTAAAAGACCGCGGGGCGCAGGCCCAGGACAACGAAAAGAAAAACAAAGGGGAGGAACAGGATGTTGATAATTCACAGGAGGATGAAAATCAGACATTTATTATACATGATCCCCGTCTTGGCAGGAATATTGATATAAGTTTATAGTATGAACAGTTCCCTTATTATATCAGTTATTAGTCTTTGCCTCTGCGTATCTGGCTTTTTCTTCATCCGCTGGTATATTGCGCGAAAAACCGCCGCCAGGGTGCTTCTGGCGGATTACCGTGAAGAAGTATACCGCCTGATAGCTGAAATTGATGCGGCAACCGACAGGGATTCACTTCTCGTGGAAGAACGTATAAAAACCCTCAGGAAATTAATTGAAGATACAGACAGGCGGATTTCCGTGTATTTACGGGAACTGCAGCGCGGCAATGAAGGTGAAACTTTATACAATAGTCTTGGCAGAGGCATCCGTATTGCCCTGGATTCACGCCCTCCTTCGGAGCCATCGTCTCAGCAGAAAACACCGAAGCCCCCGGCACCGCAGAAAATACAGTCTCCGCAGGAGAGGCCGGCTCCCGCCGCAGCGGCTCCTAAAGAGACAAAAACTTCCTCTCAAAGTAAAAAGAGATCTGAATCTAAACCAGCCGCCGCCGTAAAGAAAAGTACGAAAAATGATAAAACACAATCAAAAAAGCCTATTCAGCCGGAAAAGCAACATATTAAAATACAAATCGCAGAAATGTCTTCGCAAGGCCATTCTCCGCAGGAAATTGCCTCCCGCCTGGGTATAAGCCTCGCCGAGGTAGATCTCGCTCTTAATTTGCTGCAGCAGAAACGAATGCCCTGAATGAGAGAGTGGAGAATAGGGATTAGATACTGTAATCAAAAAAAGTCATTGCGCGGCGGGGGAGGTTGGTTTGTACGTTTTTGTTCCCGCATGGATAAGTAAAAAACTACCACAAAAAGAGCTACCAGTGAAACGAGAAATAGTAACATGGTTATGGTGCCTGGTCCGGACCTGGCAGGTTCTTCAAAAGGCATCACTTCCTGCATAAATTCATCTACTGGACTTGTATTACCTCTAAAGATTACAAACAGGGATATTATTACAGATAAGACCATTAAAGCCAGGGCGCCAAGGGCAGCTATTCTCAGCACCTTGCCTGATTTGCGTGAAATTGCCAGAAAAATAACCCCGGCTAATATTGCTACACCCAGAAGAATTTGGAAAAACATCACTTATACCGTACACTTGTAATGTATCCGAACTTGCATTATTATGTCAACAGTAAGGAGATAAAATATGGCTGAATTAAAAGGGACAAAAACCGAAGAAAACCTTAAATCGGCTTTTGCCGGCGAATCCCAGGCACACACCAAGTACCAGTATTACGCATCAAAAGCCGATAAAGACGGCTATCATCAGATTGGGGCAATATTTAGGGAAACCGCCCTCAACGAAAAGGAACATGCAAAAATCTGGTTTAAGCTCTTGCACGGTAATGCAGTACCGGAAACAACCGTCAACCTGAAAGATGCTGCGGATGGAGAACATTTTGAATGGACCGATATGTACGCCAATTTTGCCAAAACCGCAAAGGCAGAAGGCTTTAGTCACATAGCTTCCCTTTTTGAGGAAGTGGGTAAAATCGAAAAAGAACACGAGGAACGCTACCGCAAACTGGTTTCCAATATTGAAAATGCTCTTGTTTTTTCACGTGACAGCAAGCAAAACTGGCATTGCAGTAACTGCGGTCATATAGCTGCAGGGATGAAAGCCCCGGATTTGTGCCCGGTGTGTAATCATTCAAAGGCATATTTCCAAATACGCGCCGAGAATTATTAGACAGGAACCCAAAACTATAAGGACATTCATCGCAATTTGCTTTTTTCGACGGATGATGTATCTTGCCGGTAATTACCGCCCTAACTGCAATACCGCTAAGTGTAAGGTTATCGGAAACAGTATTCCCAACAGCCGCCGAGTAAGCGTAACAATTCACTTTCCGGTTTTTCTGGAACCGATAAAGTAAGTGTCAATTATGCATTTTAACTCAAATATCATTTCTTCTATAATACTGTTAATTTTGTTTATATCAGTACTCAAGTATTTAAATAGTAATTCAATGTTTTCTTTAAATTTTCCAGGGAGCAATTGACAATTTTCCATGCATATTTCCACAATATATTTTTCTCCCGGATTTTTAATTTCATTTAATGCAAATAGTACATCAAAGTAACTGTTTAAAAATTCAGTTATTCTGTTATGTATGTTTACAATGTCTTGTCTGTTTACCGATTTTCTTATTTGCTTATCATAAGAGACTAGTGAATCCGTCAGTAAATTCATGTTTCTTTTGATAATATTATTTTTAAGGTGTTTTGGATAAGGCAATGAAAACCGTATTATTTCTTTTTTCAAATTATCGTTTTTATCATAAACAATTTTGCTTGTTACCAAATTATGCCACAAACATGTAGTATAACCGTTATTGCTTATGCCTTTTTCAACAACTCCGGCAATATTATGTATGAAATTATTCAAATTTCTATAAATAATATCAATGTAAATACCATTATTAAGAATACAGTTATCTTCATTTTCCCAGTAGAAATTTCCTATTTCCATATACTGACAATAAGGAGACAGGATTTTTTTGCGGACAGTATTATCCAATTCTTTTTTTAGATACACATATACATCGTAATCAGAGCTGTCATCTGCCCTTCCGGTTGACCTTGAACCGCCCAAAGTTATTGCCTGTACTTCATTTTGTAAAGATAATAACCTTATAATTTCTTTTACTTCAAAGTCATAGCCTGCAAGACATTTTTCTTTAATTGTAGTGCAATTATTATGCTTTTTTCTGTTTAACAAATCACCAATAAATGATTGCTGTTGATGAAATATCGATAAATCAATAAATGGATGCCGCATTTTATTAACCCTCCGCCCTGTTTGCTTTTTTTACCGGTTGAATTCTTTTTTTAAAACTGGCAGGGATATGATAAAAATACCCTATCCTGCCAGAAGATGTATCAAGTTCATATTCTGTTTTGGAATAATCAAAAGACAATTCCGCTTCTTTTAATTTTTTTTCAACAGTTTCATTTTCTTCCTCATAATTAAATGGCCCGTGTTCAAACACGATATATTCCATTTCAGGAATTTCTATTAAGAGCATATTTTTAGGTATTGGGCCATTATAATTCATTGCCAGCCTCACCCCGTACCCTTCAGCAATTTTTCCGTTCTTTTCATAAATCGTAGCCATAACTTGACCGGAATATTTGCAAGGGTCATCATCGTTACCATCCAGATTACCTTTTATGCTGTCCAATAGCCCGCAAATGGTATCCCAATCCTGTCCGGTGCAATTTTCCTGTTTTTTCCAAAAATCCCAATATCCATGACTTTCATAGTTCTTGATATGCAAATACTTATGTGCGGACATCGTAATAAAATATATTTTTATGTCTTTCGTTGTTTTTACCATACCAATTTCGCCTAAACCAAAAAAATAGCGGTCAAAAACAGACAATTTTGTCCTAAGTACAACAGGTAAAGGATTTTGCCTGTATTTTTGAGGCGTGATACCATATACCATTTTGAAAGACCGGGTAAACGCCTCATGGCTTCCAAAGCCGTATTTAACCGCAATGTCCAGTAACTTATCTTTTGTATCCCTTACTTCAAGAAGGGCAAATGCAAGTTTTCTGGCTCGTATATAATCCCCCAGGAACATACCCGAAATATCCTTAAATTTTCTGGTGATATGAAATTCAGAATAACCAAGCTTTTTTGAAAGGGATTTTAATGTTAAAGCTTCATTATTATGACGCTTTATCCTTTCATCAATCTCGTCAACCAATCTGTGAATTAACCTGTTCCATTCATACATAATTTCATTCTAACCGCTATGTTATAAAAATATCACAAAAGAATTGACTTTGTTTGATAATAATTGCTTTTTTACTCTGCATACCATGTTGGTACACATGATATACAGCAGTATTTAACCTTACTTGAGTTTAATTGGTTCCAGCAAGTCAAGTTGCTGGATACTGTCGTTTCACATTTATGAGGTTATTTTCAGATGGGCTTGGATTATTGACAAGATAACTCTTTATCTATCCATATCTTTATATCATCAGCCAATTTAAGCACTGAATCGTCCAATGAAAAGCTAAACCCATGACAGCCGTTTTGACAGGGTTCGCCGAATTGCTTCGAATCACAACCGTATCCCCTGGCGATTTTTTCTTGCAGGATCAAGGGAAAATTTCCAATTACATCATGATATTTACAAGTGTTTTGAGCCTTGATAAAAAACCGATAACCAGAAACAGGCGAAGCGAAAAATGAACACACTTCTTTGTTTTTATAAAGATAATGAAACCTAAGTTCGATACTGCAAAATGACGGATTACAAGTCAGTCCAGCATTTATGCAATGCTTATGCATTTTCAGTACAAAATTATGAATCTTTACAGGGAGCGCATAAGCAAAATCATTAAAGCGAGAATCCGCGTCAGGCTCCTCCGCCATAAGCACCCTATAATCGCACCACTGGAAAATCTCGTGGTTGTTTTTGGTGCGAAGCTTATTTTGGGCAATCGCCATGACCTTTATTCCAGTCAGTACGGAAGGGTTATCAGGATAGGTTACTTCAAGCGTTGAATGTTTTGGCAGTAGAGATTTTGGCATATCTAAATTAATACCGTCAAAATAAAAACCGCAATCAGCAAGAAACCTTAAAACCGCAATTACTTTTACGTCAGAAAGATTTGATTTACCGCACCCGCCTTCTGCCATTGCAGAGTTTCGTAATAATTGCATATCGCTCAGTGTCAGCAAATTATTGTCGTCAGCAAAATTGCCATGATACCCTATCTTGAATAAAACATTGTTGACATTATCCAAAAACGGGAATCTTGCTGCTATACTTAAATGAGAGCCAGCGTTTTTTGGCGACCTGTCATAAAGGCGGCCATCAGCAATTAAAAGGTCGCAGAGTATATAGAGAAAATCCCTGTAAGCAAGAATTCCGCTGTGTATATTTTTTTCGCTTGAAATGGTATAAAACATTGGCTTTAGTGCATACGATTTTGGTATATTTGCCGGAATTATGCCTTTCAAGTAAAACGCTGCATCATTTAAGGTTGCATTGTAACCGTATATGGATTTTTCTGCCCGGTTTATTTTATTCATAACCAAGCCCTTTTTTTGCATAGGGACAGACAGAAATACATAAACCGCACATCGGCTGCCTGTTTTTTCGGCCTTTTCCGCAGGCTTTAACATCAAAAAAAGTGTCACGGTGAATACCTTGCTCCCACAACCCTTCTTTAATCGCCCCTGTAGGGCATATTTCCGCACAAGCATTGCACTTTACCGGGCACAGCGATTTGGTAATAGGCTTTCCGCATTTAAGAGGGGCATTTGTCAACACAGCCGTTAAACGCAGCGCAGGCCCATACTCTTCTGTTGTTAAAATAGCGCATCTGCCAATCCAGCCGATACCCGCCAATGTTCCCACCATTTTGTGTGATACACCACCCGAAAAATCGGTTTTCCTATAGGTTGTACTTACTCTGTGTCCTTTTTCCTTTAAGAATTTTATTACTGATTTCTTAAACCTCTGCAAAGGTTCAAATGTTGCCTCACTGTCGCTATCAAACCTGTCAGGATTATTTTCAAGGTTCTCTTTCATGCCTCTTGCAGTATATGGTACACCCATCACAATGCCGGTATCAAACCCTTGACGTACACTCTGGGGAAGAATATGTAAATCCGCAAAACCAAATATTGTGCAGCCTTCATTGTGTAATAATTGAGTAATTTCATGATTTACATTCAAAGCCGTAATTTACTCCTCATATGGTTTGATTTTCAATAATTCACTCTCAGTTAAAAACCCTTCTGCCGCCCCTTTTTCTCCGATTTTGTACGATGCAAATATAACCGCTTTTTCTATCGCATAATAGGGATCTTTAGCCTTATTATAGAAATAAATAAAAGATGAAAATAACGCATCTCCGGCCCCTATCGTATTTACAATGTTCCTTGTTTTTACAACAGGGTAATGTTGTATCCGGTTGGTATCCCGGACATAGAGCAGTAAACCGTTCCCGCCTAATCCAATAACAATTATTTTATTAGTATATGTTTCAATCAATGTATTTAAAAATTCGTATTCTCTGCCAATGATATTTTCATTGCTTAAAAACAGTATATCAGCATACTCCATAAAATCCTTGTTATATGCATCATCAATATCACAAACAACATGAACATCAGTCGCTATTAATTTCCCGTAGTTTTTTACCATTTTTAATAATCCTCTTGAAAAATTGATATTACATAATATTGCAATATCCGTATCATTTATTAGGCTATCAATATTATTCACAGGGTAATTGTGTTCCTGAATATCTTTTAAGTCTAAATATATTTTTCGTTTAGTTTTATTATACAGTATTACCGACTGTGATGTTTCGTTCATAATCGGTAAAACATATTCGTTACTTATACCGTATTTTTCCAGTTCATTTTTTATTATATCCCGGTAAATATCATTTCCAATAAGCGAACAAAATATTGGATTTCCCCCCAGTGTTTTTATGGCTTTTACAATATTAAACCCAACGCCGGAAACCGTGCTTTTATTTCCATTAAAGTTAAATTCTATCGGGGAATACTCTATGGGAAAACTATCTATTTTAACCGTTGTCTCTATTGTTATATGCCCGGAAACCAAAAAATTGTTCATTAATCTACCTCTACCGTCAGATGATTTTTCCTTCTTCTGTTTCAATATTATTCATGAAGTCCATGTTATAACGAACAGCGCCGTGATCTTTAATAACCGTACATCGTGTAATGGTAATACGCAGAACGATTGAGTCCGGGCTGTCCTCTCCGCCGACTTCATCAAACCAACTGAAAATTTTTTTTCATATTTGCCCTGATTTCCGCAATCCATACAGACCCCCTTCTATTTCGCCAAAACAGAGGATATAAAAACCATTTTTCATAGAATACATAATCGCAATATAACCAGTCAATTAACAAAATACTATAAAAATTTCGGCCAAATTTGATAATAATTGCTTTTTTTTATAAAAATTATGAATAATCTTTTAATGGAGGAGCCTAAAATAAGGAATGTGCAATATTAAGCAATACACGGCTTAAAGGTATGCATGTATGTCAGGCAACATAATTGAGTTGTCATACAAACCTTAATCCTTAGTTGAAAGAAAGGTTCTGCCATAACTTTACCCTTATTGAGAAGATGATTATCAAATGGCAACTGGGCCAAGAGCTTTCTGGCAGCTATATTCGCCGACTTCTCATCGTTTTCGCTGTTACACTATAACTTCTACAGGGTGTTTGGAAGTTTCACTGAGTTTCAGTAAGTTTCAAAATCTGTAAGTCCTTACTACATAAAGACTTAGCTACGGATTTCCAAAGGAAATACAATGCCACCTCGGAGAATTGAACTCCAGACACGCAGATTTTCAGTCTCGGTTCTGTCTTTGCAGGATTTTGCATCTTTTTGCTAAATCTTTACTAAATAAGGAAATAAGATATACCCGCTTTGCATCCTTTTGCATATATTTGCATCTTTCTGCAAATTTTAGGTTACACCTAAGCCCTTTTTTAGTTACACTTTCCAGTTACACCCACTATTAATAATAAATAGGTCGGCTATCTATGTCAATGCAATATTTAATGTGTGTTACATTGTTTCAAGGCGGTATCGTATACTCACATATGTGAACAGGGCATATGAGGCATAGGCACGATGATTGTACCTATACCCAATCACAATAGTTTAGGCCAGACATATTTACAAAATGCTTTGTGTTGTGGGTTACCAGAATAGAACCATGACTTATACAGAAAGCGGCAGTAAGGATATCCGCATCCTCAACAGTTTGCTTTTTTTCCTTTAGCTCGCAGTAAATATCGGAAGCAAAATCCAGTATGGAATTATCCAGTTTTCCTACACTCAAAACTTTGCAAAGTGCGGCGAATTCCCTGAGCCGTTTTTCCGCTTTTATAACTTGAAGTCCTCGTTTTACTTCATAATAAGCAATAGGGCTGATTACCACTTCATGCCCGGCAAGGATGGTATTATGAACCTTTTGAATGATCTGTTCATCTTGCCGCATGTAAAACGATACGATATTAGAATCCAAGATATAAACGCTCAAAGATCCAACACCCTTGAAAAATTAACCCGCTGGGCTAAAATCTCGTCAAATTCAGGCGGGAGAGGCTCAGTCTCATTGAGTTTTTCCAGATTGCTATTGATATATGTTAGCTGGGCTAGTTTTTTGGCAATTTCGGGGCTTGGGGTTTCTTCTTCGTCAATGGTCAAATTAACCACTTTCCCTGTCGGGATGTTCAGCAATTCAATAGGGAAAAATGTAACGCCGTCATAATAGGCTTTTACAGTTGACATACTCATACTCCTGTATTAAATATATCCCATAATCTAGAAATTGTGAAGCGTTATATCCTACCCAAACGCCTCGTCAATGGCCTGTAGGATTTTTGATTTAAGCTGGGATTTACGTTTTTGCTGGGATACCGTTGTTTTAACCGCTTCGGAAGCGTCGGCATTCACGAACAGGTCTGCCGGGACTATTTTGAGGGCTTTTGCAATACGGTTAAGGTTGTCTGCTGAGGGGAAACGCTTCATTGTCTCGATTTTACCAATTAAGGTAGGTGAGCATCCCATTTTCTCGGCTAGATCCGCCTGTGAAATACCCAAAATTTCACGGAAACGCTTCATGTTATTAGCCAAAAGTATGCGGACGTCTGTCATATCTATTGTTTCCCCCTAACAGTGTCATTAAAATGTCACCATTGATAGGAAATAACGGCAATAGACCTATAGTCTTTATACTATATGACTTATTGTCTTGACATATTTTCAAATCATAAGTACTATTTTTGTAGATAGAGACATATAACCCTCAGTATTAAGGGGACAGCCTGTGTTTACAGCCTCAAGAGCAAGTTTATGGAGATTATGGATTATCGTTTAGGTGTGCCAGAAAATGACACCGATGACCGGTATGATTTAAGGGTTATTTTGATATAAGGGCAATCAAATAACTGGAGCTAATTTTTTGAAACGGTATTCAGATTAAATGCTGAATTTTAGTTTTTAACTTTAGTAAGGAGGTAAGCTATGGCAATACTTATACACATGATGGCTCAATTATTTGTCTATAAGTGCGGTAAATGCGGGCTTGTACAGCAATATGACCGGCTTCAGGGCAATTTAAAATGCCCTAAATGCGGCTGGACAATGCAGAAACAATAGAGAGTTTGAATACCGTTTCATAATTTTGGATGAATAATAATGAGTGATCCATTAAAGGATATAGTACCTCCTTATAATAATTTCCCATCTCAAATTTCCGGCCCTTCCGGTGAACAGGTATATTGGGCTGCGACTGGTTCGGTATACCCTGTTTTTCCTGATGACGTGGATGAGCAATTAATCAGAGAACTTTTCGATAAAGCGGCATTGGCATGGGTAGATCTGGTTTCCCCTGTGTATGACAATGAGATAATTGAAGCGGCATTTGAAAGCGAAAAAGGGATGGAAAAATTAAAGCAAGAAGCTTTCTATGAAGGCATACCGTTTATTTCTCTTTCAAATATACCGCTTGATGAAGAATATTTTGAAGATAACTATCACATATGTTATTTTGCATCTGAGCCTTGCAAAATTAATGACAATACATATATCACTGTTGGGGTTATAGGCCCCTAATGCAATTCCTAATGCCGGATTATTGGTATTGAAGTACTATTAAATAGTACAAATAATAAACAGGCATTTTTGTATAAAGATGCAGAATATAATAAAAGGTGATAATCTATGGAAGGTTTGAAAGATTTTGAATTGGAACTTATAAAGTCAAAAGGAAAGGGTTATCCGCGAGATATTAACTTCTCGTTTGATGATAATGGAAAAACACTTCGCTCTGAATTAGTTGAAAATTTCAACAAGAAAGATTTCAGGCGTTTTGATCCGTATACGCTTGCATGTCTTTCTGACGTTAACAAGATAACCGGTGTAAAAATTTCAAATGTTGTCTTAATGATAAACCAAGACAATCATACCGATAAGCTTTTTACTTTGAACCTTGAATCTCTTAAACGGCGCATATCGTTTCTGGGAATAAATAACGGGGATATTCATTTTGAATTATTATTAAATGACAAGAAAATTGATCTCTACGACAAGAAGTCTTTGTTTGACCGGCCTGCCAATGAAATCATCCGTACCAAAGTGTCGAACCGTAGTGATGATGACACTCCTAAGTTGCTGGAAAAGGCTTTTCAGGCTTTTTTATTTGGCAAAGATTTAGATACCAGAACAAATGACAGGCTTGCCATATTAGGTGAAGATTTTTATAAAATGAAGGGAAAAGAAGTTGGAATATTGCGAGAATTTCCAACCGGAGTTTTTAATAAAGAAGTAGCTGATTCTACCCGAATTCTGCCGACAGAATTTGTAGATCTTGTTACTTTAAATAAATGGGGAAATCTTTCAGTCATTGAACTTAAGCTTGATAACCCAGAACTCGAAGTTATATCTCAAACACTGGATTATGGCCTATATTTTGCATGTTACAGAAAATTATTAATGGAAATGCCGTGCATTGCTGAAACGTTTGAAGTAGGTAAAATACAGAATGAACCCATTTTTTGTTATGTCGCAAACAATCGCTTCCATCCGAGATTTAATGATATACAAAGATATTACAGCACTGATAATAAAAATTACGGATTTTGCTTGAAAAAAGTGGTATTGGGTGAAACTGCAGAAATTGGCAAGGGGTGTACTTAATGAATTTCACAATCCATCGCGGCACAAAGGAAATCGGCGGCACATGCGTTGAGGTATGGACAGATACCAGCCGTATCGTAATTGACCTTGGAATGCCGCTGGTTAATCCTGATAAAACCCCTTTTGATTCTAATGAGATAAAAAGCCAATCCAGAGATAAATTGATGCGGGACGGCATCCTGCCGGATATACCGTCCTTGTATCAGGGCGGTTCAAATACTGCCCTGCTGATTTCACATTCCCATCAGGATCATTACGGGCTTATGAAGCATATCCACCCGTCTTGCCCGGTATATCTCGGTGTTGGGACGAAATTATTGATAGAACTGACCAATACATTTCTGGATAACAAATGGGCAATCGGAAACGCCAAACATATCAAGAACGGGAAAAAGTTTAAAGTTGGGGATATCGAAATCACCCCCTACCTAATGGATCATTCCGCTTTTGATGCGTATGCTTTCTTGATAGAAGCTAATGGAAAAAGCCTCGTGTATTCAGGGGATTTTAGGATTCACGGCAGAAAGAGCGGCCAGTTTGAATTTTTTTGTTCGGATGTCAAAAAACCTGTTGATTACCTGCTGTTGGAAGGCAGTACCATAGGCAGAACTGACAAACCGTTCCCAACGGAAGAAGAACTGGAAGAGCAATTTGTCAAAACTTTTAAACAGGTTAAAGGCATCAATCTTATATTTGTTTCCGGGCAGAATATTGACAGGATAAAAACAATCTACAAAGCCTGTAGGCGGTGTAATAAAATATTTCTGATTGATTTCTATACCGCAAATGTCCTGAAAACTCTGAATAAAAAAGCGGATAATACAGTCCCTTTCCCGTCACGGGAAACTTACCCTGATATAAGGGTGTACTATCCCAAACGCCTTACTGAAAGAATGATAAAACTAGGCAAAGATGCAGAAACCGTTTATCCGTTTAAGCACCATAAAATAGGCAAAGATGAAATAGAAAAAATGGCGGGTCAATTAGTGATGATTGTGCGCCCTGCCATTCAAAATGATTTGGAACGCTATCTTCGTACATACGATAACGGCTGTTTTATTTATTCAATGTGGCACGGGTATAAAACCCAGCAGGCCGGAACAAAAAAATTTCTAGAATTCATTCAGAGCAAGGGGATGCCCGTCAAGGATATTCATACATCAGGTCATGCTGATTTATCCGGCCTTAAACGCATGGCAAAAGCAGTCAAGCCAAAACACATTGTCCCTATTCATACCTTTGAGGCAAAAAGCTATGCGGAACTTTTTGATGGATATAAGGTTATGTTTGTTAATGACAGGGAGATTGTTTAGTCCTTTTTTTTACAGTTCCCTCAAAAGCAATTCGGCAAATTCTTGCGTATTCATTCTCTGAGAGCTTATTAACATCGACAAACTTGAGCGAATAGCCGCTTTGCTGTACCGCAGTAAAGAACAGTTCCTTCGTCTTGAATTCGTCAGGCACAAATTCAAGAGCTTGACCATAACTGCTTATTGCCAAATAGCACAATTCTTCGGACATCAATGCGGCAGGCAAATCCTTTAGCCAATAACCATAGTTACCTATTGCAATCCGCCACATTTCTTCATCGCGGAAATGATCAGGTATATACCCCATTGCATATTTATATCTTGCAACTGCATCCATGCACAAATCATAAGTTACATAGTCCTGGGGTATATGCTGAAAATACCATGCATCTTTCTTAAATAACGACAAATAAAATTCCGGTGTTTTCAATTCCGGTGGTACAAATTCCAATGCCCGGTAATTATTTTCAAGAGCAATATGGCAAAGCTCTAATGTCCTTAATGGGAACGGGGTAAATTCAATAGCCCTTCCATTAAGCGCAACTGCTTGCAGACATAGTTCATAAGTCTTTAAATCGTCGGGTACATATTCAAGCATCATCCCGTTCAGGCGGACAGCGTCCAGAAAAAAATTATTTGTTTTTAACGATTCATCCATATAAGCCAAAATCAGATCGCAATATGCGTCCGGGTTATCCAAAGCGACAAGAAAATTATCTTTGGTATGGTATTCCTCAGGAACATAATTCCAGGCAACACCGCCATTATCATATTTAATTGCCTCAAGATAAACTTCAGCGGTACGAAAAGACGGCGGTATGTCATTAATAGTGCCGCCGGAATATCTGACAGCCGTTAAAACCAATTCATTTGTTAACAGATGAAAAGGAACTGATTGGACTGCATAACCGGTATTACTGACTGCTTCCATGCACAGTTCATAGGTTTTTACCGATTCCGGCACTCCACTTAAGTTTGAACCGTTTAATTTAATACAACTTAAGCAAAATTCTTTTGTCTTGAAAGTATCGGGAATATGATCAAGGATTGAATAAATCCTGAATTCGTGCATCAGCGCTTCAATGCATAATTCATACGTTTTGTATTTTTCCGGGACTGCCGCAAGTACCCCTGGATTTTTCCGAACGGCTTTACGATAGATTTCCGATGATATTGATTCCGGTAGTTTTATGGGAACAAACAAAGAAAAGGGCTCAAGTTCCAAAAGGTACTTTACATAAAATTCATCTGTTTTAATATCTTGCGGGACATACCGGTATGCATATCCTACCATATCCTTTTTCATTGCCTCAATACAGAGTTCCGGTGTCTTAAGCGCTTCAGGCACATATTGCAAGGAAGAACTGTAATGCTTAACTGCCTCAAGACAAATTTCGGGAGTTCGCAGTTTATACGGTACATATTCAAGGGCGCTACCGTGTTTTTTTACCGCCAGCAGGCAGAGTTGCTCAGTTTTAAACTGGTCGCCAATATCAAAAAGGGATAGTCCGGATTTTTCGATTGCCTTGGCAATAATCTTTTCTGCTCGGTATTCTTCAGGAATGCAGTCAAGCACGCCTTCATTTTCAATTTTATCAACAGCTATTTCGCACATTTGCGCGCTGATATATTCTTTGGGGATATACCTGAATACCTTTGCATTTAGTGCAAATGCTTCTTCACAGAATTCTTTTGTTTTCATGCTTTCAGGAACATATTTAAACAGGACTCCATTCCAATGTTTTTTTATAGCGCTAAGGCAAAGCTCTCTGCTTTTGTAATCCTCGGGAAAAAATTCAAGAGCCATGGCATCCTGCTCAAGCGCCGCATGTAACAATTCCAATGTTTTATGTTTTTCCGGCACATGCTTTAAGGCGTAGCCGTGCTTTTTTACTGCCCAAAGGCATAGTTCGCCGGTTTTTAATGTATCAGGCACATGCTCCAGCGCCCAGCCGGATTCTTTTACTGCGGCTAAGGCTAACTCTTCCGTCATGAATTCATCGGGCACAAATTGCAGTGATGACGAATTATGGGTAACTGCTTCAAAACAGAGTTCTTTGGTAATTAACTCTTGCGGAACATAGGCAAGGGCGCAGTGAACCCCAGGCTTTGAAGTTAGCAGGCTATCCAAATTATTATTTGTTATTGCACGAAGGCATAACTCTGGACTTTTGAAAGTATCGGGAACAAATTTGAGAGCGCTCGCTAATTTTATTACTGCTTCTGTGCATAATTCACGGGTCTTCATTTCATCCGGTACGAACTCAAGCGCCCACCCTATTTCTTTTACTGCTAAAGAGCAGAGTTCCTGAGTTTTAAATATGTTTGGCATAAATTCAAGAGCAACGCCGGACATGCTCACTGCCATTTCGCACAGTTCCCTGGTTTTAAGGCCTTCGTTCACAAACTTAAGCGCACAGGGACTATTGGATACCGCCTGTGTACAAAGTTTGTTATCCTGCATTTCAACAGGAACATATTTAAGGGACCAGCCGCCCCTTCTGACAGCTAGGGAGCATATATCTTTTGTTTTATATTCATCGGGAACAAAAAAGAGAAGAAGCGAATTCATTTCAATGGCAATCCACCAGAATTCAGCGTTCTGAACAAGGGAATCCGCTTCTTTTTTATCCGCAATTTTGCGCCCTTCAATTTCTGCTGTTGCAGTATCGGTAAAACTTGTTTTTTGTCCGTTTAGATTTCTCGACAGGTGTTCAGCTTCATTTACTCCGATTTCCAGCATTATATCGGGGCTAAAAAAACAGGAATATTTACTGCCCTGAACAGTAAAGCAATCATTGCCTTCTGTGCGTATTGCAAAAAATGTGCCGTCTTCGTATTCAAAATATGCTTTCATACAAATGCTCCTTTATTCTCCATTCTCATAGCCATTACTTTCTGACGGATACCATTCCGTAAAATTACCGCTTCTGATTTTTGTATGTCAAGGTTGAAATCCAGCATTGAAAGTATAAGGTCTGTTTCCGGCTCCGAAAAGTTGATTGCCGGCATTGCCATATTCGGGAGTCGCATTACATAGGATTCCATGAGGTAATACCTTTTTTCGCCTCTCGGTACAGGCTGGTCGTCAAATAAAGGAAAGCCAAGATCCTCCAGAGCTTCCAATAGCCTGAATACAGACCTTCGGGAAATATCAAGACCGTGCATAAGCCCCTTGATAGTCGTACCCTGAGGGGAAGCCAGAAGGCTTACGGCTTTAAGAAATTTGACAGAATTGGCAAAAGGATTAGCCATAAGCCAATCCATCAGTGACAAAAAAATAGCCCATATATATAAATAGGGAGTGGAAAGCTAAAACGACAGTTGAAAATGAAGATTTTTTACCAATAATGACATTTTTATGTCATTATTACTTATCATGTGTTTAGTTAAAGCCTGAATCATAAGATAACACGAAAATAAACGAGAATTCAACACCCAAAAGTTAGACGTTTTTACAATATAGGTTTTTCTTTTCCTCAAACCCATGACTTATCTGTTGACATATTACAGAAAAGAAAATTAAAATATAACAAAATATTTTACAAAAAGGAATATTTATGTATAAATGGATGGTTTGCTGGCTATCGTTGATATTGTTTGTAGTTTTTTCAGCGTGTAACCAGTATGATGATGAAAGTGATTTTCTGATTAATTCATTATTTGATAGATCGGTGGTGATTACCAGTTATGAAGGGATAAAAAAGACAGTCCGCATCCCTCCTCAAATACAGGGAATGCCCGTTACTGAGATAGGGTCTGGAGCATTTAGAGGTAAAGAAATAATCAGCGTTACCATACCTAACAGCGTGATTGCAATTAGGTATGAGGCATTTCAGGATAACCAACTTGTCAGTGTGATTATCCCCGACAGTGTGACTGTGATAGGAGAGAGTGCGTTTGCTGGAAATCAACTTACCAGCGTTATCATACCTAACAGCGTGACTGCAATTTGGGATGAGGTATTTCAAGATAATCAACTCGTAAGTGTGATTATCCCTAACAGTGTGACTGAGATAGGAAGCGGTGCATTTAGGAATAACCAGCTTACCAATGTGACCATTGGTAATAATGTTACTGCGATTAGAAGCGGTGCATTTCAGGATAATAAACTCGTCAGTGTGTTAATACCTGACAGCGTTACTGCAATTGGGAATGATGCATTTAGCGGTAATCCTCTAACTAATATTTCTGTTGCTTCAGGTAATACCGCATTTATCGTTAAGGATTACTTTCTCATGAGCAAAGATGAAAAGATACTTGTATTGTATTACGGCAGTGAAGAAAACATTGTAATTCCCGATGGCGTGACTACGATTTTTGGTGAGATATTTTGGAAATACCATTTTTCCATACACGCGCAACAAGTACATATTGCTGGAGAAGACGGTGAAGATGCGGTATATTGGCTAAATGGAGTGCAGACAGTGCTGCCTAAGACAGGAGGTTATGCAAGTGCAAGTGCAATCGCTGTTTTGGGATCAGATATTTACATTATCGGAGGAGATGGTAGTGATGCGGTGTATTGGCTAAATGGAGTACGGACAGTACTGCCTAAGACAGGAGATTATGCAAGGGTAAGTGCAATCGCTGTTTCAGGCTCAAATATTTACATTGTTGGAACAGACTACTATGGAGGAGATGGTAGTGATGCAGTGTATTGGCTGAATGGAGTACGGACAGTATTACCTAATGCTAGAGATAGGGCATGGGCAAATGCAATTGCTATTTTAGGATCAGATATTTACATTGTCGGAGGAGATGACGACGAAGACGGTGGTGATGCTGTGTATTGGCTAAACGGGGTACTGACAGTACTGCCAAAGGCTGGAGATTGGTCAAGGCCAGATGCAAGTGCTATTGCTGTTTCAGGCTCAGATATTTACATTGTTGGATCAGACGTAGAAGGCGATGATCTTGCAGTGTATTGGCTGAATGGAGTACGGACAGTGCTGCCAAAGATGGGATTAAATGCAATAGCAAGTGTAATCGCTATTTCAGGTTCAGATATTTACATTGTAGGAGTAGAAGGTGCTTTATATAGTTGGGTTTCGGTGTATTGGCTGAATGGAGTACGGACAGTATTGCCTAATGCTGGAGATGGGACATTTGCAAGCACACGGGCAATCGCTATTTCAGGATCAGATATTTATTTTGCCGGAAGAGATGGAGGGTGGGGGTATGACGGTAATGCGGTATATTGGCTAAACGGAAGGCGGACAGTATTGCCTAAGGCTGGAGATGAAGCAAGCGCAAATACAATAGTTGTAGTACCTTAAACAAACACCTATAAAAGTTAGACGTTTTTACAATTCAGGAAACACTTTTCCGTATATCCATGACTTGTATCTGCGGGGTTTCAGCCTTGCGGTAACAATCGCGGTCAAAGCTGTATGCCATGTCAACCGTATCCCCCGCTTTGATTTCTGTTTTGGCATATTCTGTGGCATTCCAGAAAATAGCAGGCCATTGATACTTGTCTGTGCCTACGGTTATTTTCAAATGCTTCGGATCGGTTTTACCCAAGACAGCCAAGGCAATGATTTTTAACCCGCCGGATGCAAAAACAAGCGGTTCATTGCCAATACCGTATGGTTCAAAGCGGTCAACGATGGAATAAATGTCAGGCGTAATATAGGCATGGGGGAGTTCGGCGTCTATAGACAAAGGCTCGCTGTCCGCCATATCAATACAGCGGATATAGCCAACTTCAATTTCCAAACGGTCAGTAAACTGCTCCCACAGGGAACGGCGCAAGCTAAAGCCCAAGGCATCGGTATGGCCGCCCCAATTGAGCAGTATATCGTCCGCCGGCTCCAAAAGAAGGCGGATGTCATAGTTGCCGGGGGAACGGATTGAACCTATCGCAATATCTTTGCCAAAATGAACCACCATTACGGGAATGTTGAAACGTTCAATGAGGCGGTTGGCCATGATGCCGGTAACGCCTCTGCTGATGTTCTCCCCTGCGGCAAGAGCCAGTTTCCCATCAAATTGCGATCTGCTTTCGGAAGCGGCTTGTTCAATAACCGGCAATTCCTTTGCGCCAAGCCTTCTGCGTTTTTCGTTCATGGCTTTTATTTCTTTTGCCAGATTAATACGTTTGAGCGGGTCGGTTTCCAGCAGTAAGTTCAACGCTTTGTCGGGGCATCCCATGCGCCCTGCGGCGTTGATTGCAGGGCAGACAAGCCATGCAAGTTCCTTCGCCGTTATCCGCTTTCCTGCCAGTCCCAGGGTTATAAGCAATTCGGACAGGCCGTAACGGGGCTTTTCCATGATTGCCTGTATGCCCCTGCGGACAATAAGCCGGTTTTCATTTACCAGCGGCACAATGTCGGCAACCGTGCCCAATGCGGCAAGCTGGATGTATGCGTTCTCCTTTTGGGGATAATCAGATATACCTTCATTGCCCAAAGCTGTTTGCAAAGCGCACACCAGTTTGAACGCTACCGCACAGCCGCAAAGATCGGGAAACGGGTAAGCCGATTGGGGGAGTTTGGGGTTTACGATAGCGACGGCGTCAGGCAAGGTTTCTTTGGGCGTGTGGTGGTCGGTAATAATGACATCAATGCCTAATCCGTTTGCATGATTTATTTCGTCATGGGCGGTTATTCCGCAATCAACGGTGATAATAAGGTTTCCGCCAGCCGATGCGAAATCGTCAACGGCCTGTACAGAAAGGCCGTAAGACTCGTCCCCTACAGGGATACGCCATGACACCTCAATTCCCAAACCCTGCAAATAACCGGCTAACAAGGCTGTGCCGGTAATGCCGTCCACGTCACGATCTCCGAAAACCAGTATTTTTTCCTGATTTGCTTTTGCTTTCTGTATCCGCTGTATTGCTTTGGCAATATCAGGAAGCAGGAACGGATCGTGAAACAGGCGGTTGTCATCGGTGAGCATATAGCGTACCGCTTCATCATCGGTAAACCCACGGCTGACGAGGATAAAGGCGGTAAGCGGGTCGCATGAATGTTTATTTGCAACGGTTCTCACCAGATTTTTATCGACTTCTTTTTTAGTCCATGCGGTAGTTGTACGGCATATCATGTATTATAAATAGGCAATTTTTGTGTGGAATACATTCGGGTTTAGGTAGATTAAAATTCAAATTATAATGGAATTATACTTCGATAGGGGTACAATTCCGGCCGGATTACGACGGGTTTGCCGTACATTCCAGCCGGATTTGTGTGGATTTAACGCAGGAACGAATACCTGTTTGCCATGAAAAGCGCCCAAGGTTCAAGTTCCCGGTGATCTTCAAAGTTTATCCCCTTGAAGAAACTTTCCGCAGAGACGAGGGAGAAGGAAGAAGGGTCTTTGAGGATATTCGCCCATACTTCGTAGGTTGTGCCGCCCAGATGACGCAATCGTGGGGAAGTTACCGCCAGCAGGTTTTTATTACCGTGCACCGTTATGTGAACTACCTGTACCTTGCTTGCCTTTGGCTTGCCTGTTTTCTTGATTTGGGCTGCCAGCAATGAATGGCGCAATAACTGGTAAAAAGGCTCGTACAGGAAATCGGCAAGGTTAGGCGCGACTTCAAGGTTGACAGGGCTTGAAGGGCTGTTAAAATATTCCTGATAATTCGCCAAACGGTCTGTCCCGTCCGAACGAAAACGTTTGTACGATACCCCGTATGATTCAGAATACTTTATTTCGATAAGGAGCATTACCTTTTTGCCGTTTTGTGATTCGTACATCATCATCGCGTCAATGGAAGTGTTGCCCGCCCCGCGCTGACGGTAACTCCCTATCTTCGGTTCTTCGTTGAGGTAGTTGATGTCCCCTATCCATTCAAAAGCGATGTAGCGGTTGTCCTCGACAGGGAGCATTTGTTTAATGTTTGGAAAGAAAGGGCGCAGGGCATCTGCGAGGGCTTGCGGTTTGTCAATGAACGGGAACAGGAAATTGACGGCGAACACTTGGGAACTGCACAGGTGGTTTGACGGCAACCCCGGCAATGCCGAGCTGTGCCACACGATGTTATGTCGCTTAAAGGTTTCCAAAGCGTCATCTCTGATTTCATGGAAAAGGTTGTACGGGGCGTATTCAATGGGAAGGCAGAACGGGTGCATACTGTTTCTGTATAACCCCTTCTTTCGTGCGCCTCTGGGTAATGTTTTGCTGGTGAGCTTCCAGCTGGTCTGGAGTTTTTTCTCCCCTGTTAAAAAATTCATATTGACCCCCGCTATGCCGATGCTTTTCTGATCACCTTTTCGGTGTAGGCGACCATTTTGGCGATACCGGATCGGTCAGGGGCTCTGAGGGCGTTGTTGAGTATCCAGTTCTTGTGCTTGCCGGTAAAATCTTCGGGATGTTCTTCAAACAAGTCTTCAATGCGCCTGACCAACCTGTCACGCTCTTCCTGAGTTACTTCTGGTTTTTGTTCAGCTTCATCGGACAATGTTTGCTGTGCGGTTTCCGTTACCGGGTAATCATCGGCTAGAGCCTGTTCTGCAAGTGACGGGTTAGACGTTTTTACAATATTACCAACGGTTGGGGGTTGGGGTTCCTGAGCATTGTCATTGTCCGGCAGTTCGGCGGTCTCGTAGGGGAGGCTTCCCAATTCATCGGGGAACGCAAGCCTGAAGCCTTGCGCGATGGCAACTTTCCGCAACTGGAAGCGGGGCTGTTTTGCCCAAAACTGGGTGGGGTTTCCGTCTTTCTTTTTCTGGACGGCTTCTTCCCAATAGACTTCGTGGGTGAAGCTGTGCGACCAGTCTTTGCGGAAAATCTCGACAACGGCTTTCATCTCTTGGCCGCCCCCTTCCAGCCATGCTCTCCAGCCGTCAAGGTTGCCAGTACGCTCCGCCCGTTTCAGGTAGATTTGGTAACCGGTGATGATAGAAACTTTACGGTTTGCGCCCTCGCCGTAGACGGCAATGTGAATCTCGCGTTTGAACGGGTTGAGATCGTTTGCCATTGCGGTCTGGACAAACTGGGTTTGTTCTTCAGCCGAAAGGCTTTTGTCATAACCGTACGCCTTGAGGTATTCAAGGGCGGTTTCTTTCAGGGATTTCTGATCGGGTAACGGCGCATTCTGCGATGCCGTATCCGGTGCCGGAAATTGTGTAATCTTTGACATGTTCTACTCCTATAATTTGGTTAAAAATCATTAGGAGTTATGAACGGTGATATACAGATAACTTAAAAAATCTTGTTACCTTATCGTACTTTGCATTTCATAAAGTCCAGCTATTGCTGTCATGCATTCATCAGGGAAATTTGCTCTAAGATAGGCTGTCTGATATGCAAGATGGACAAATGCTATCGCATAGCCCTTAAGAAATGCCTGTTGCGCTTCATGGGCAAGTATATCAAATATACGGCTGGCTTCTTCCCGTTCAAGCTTTGCACGTAAGCAGAAATCATCTCTTTTGGATTCAATGTCTTGTGTTTCCCTTTTCATCAATTCCCGGCGGAGAGAATCTGCCTGTTCCGCAGAGTATGAGGCAATTTCACAAATGATGAGATTAATGTGTTCCTTGTAAATAATGATGCCATAGGTTTCTTTCAGGATACTTTCCATGCATGGATGGGGATATTGAATAGGTTGTTTTCCTTTTTTGCGGTCGATGTACAAAGGAATACTATCAAGCCGTTCAGGCCGGTAGAGGGCGTATAGGTTAACTAAGTCCATAAAACAATCCGGTTGTGACTGCTTTAGTATTTTTTGCATACCATCAGATTTAAAAAGAAATATATCTTTTGTGTTTCCCTCACAAAATAAATCAAAAGTGTTTTTATCCTGTAAAGAAATATCATAAACGGTAAAACCGGAGAAATGAGATCCTTTTTTATGGATTAACTTTTCGGTTTGATTAATTTCATCTAATTCCCTGAGATCACTGATGTTCAATGTAAATAAACCATGGTTTGCAATTTCATTATCATTATACTGGCTTACAAAGAGATCTGTGTATCTGGAACGGCAAAGCGGTATACAATCCTGCAAGTTTATTTTACTAATTACAATTCCACTATGATGGACATTAGCATCGTAGATTTTACCTTCAAATTTACCGGCAAGTAAAAAAAGTTCAGCGTACCGGGGGTCATTTTTTAATTCCCGCAGTCGAGGCTCTTCTTCAAAAGCCTCTTGTAGGGTTAAACGGGGATTGAACGGTATTAGTTTGATAATTTTTTCAATTTCGTCACTTGAGATGTTTAAAACACGAGCTACATTATTGATAGCTGATCTCACTCCATAAATAATAAAACTGATGATTTGCCCTACGCAATTTGCACCGTACTTTCCAATAACATATTGTATCACCTCGCGTCGGCCGTCTTTGGCAACGTCAATTTCAAAAGCAGGAATGGAAATGCATTCAGGGTTGATAAAGCATTCAAAGAGCAGGCCGTATTTCAGTGGGTCTATGTTGGTTATATTCAGGGCGTAGGCTACAATTGAACTGCTTACTGTCCCCCGTCCCGGTCCAACCGGAATACCGTTTTTTCTCGCCCAATCAACAATGTCTGCAACAATGAGGAAATAATCGGCACAATCCACTTTACCAATTATTTCAAGCTCATATTCCAGCCGTTCTTTTTGAGGGGCAGTTACAACATCAAACCGTTGTTTCATACCATCCAGAGCAAGACAGCGAAGGTATTCCGTTGAAGAAGCAAACTCATTAGGAATATCAAATATAGGCAATTCCGGTTTTTTGTCGTTTAGAACAAAATTGCAGCGTTCGGCTATTTTTACTGTGTTGGCAACAGCATCAGGGTATTCCGGAAACAGACAAGCCATTTCATCCGGGGTTTTGAAATAATATTCATCGTTATCAAGCCGTATTCTATCTTGATCATCAATATATTTTCTTTGAGCAATACATACTAAAACGTCATGGGCAGAAGCATCAGATTTTTCTGTATAACGGATATCATTAGTTACGACTAATGGGATGCCTGTTTCTTTGGATATATTAACAAGCCATGCATTTTTCTCCGTTTGAGAAAATGCAGTATTGCCCTGCAATTCTATAAAAAAATTATCCTTTCCCAATATCTGCTGAAAATGCAAAGCCATATGTTTGGCTGTTTGTTCGTATGGTACAGGTGAAAAATCCGGCATGTGTTCTTCCGTACAATTTGAAAAACCAATGAGCCCTTGGCTATATGTATCCAGAAGCTCATCGTTAATACCGGGTTTATCAGAATACCCGCCGCTATATGAAGATGAAGACAGCTTCATCAGATTTTTGTACCCTTCTTCATTGCTTGCCAGCAAGACGATTTGATAGTTTCTGGGTTTTACATATGTTTCCTTATTAAAAACCGAATAAGAGGTTATTAAAAAATCACAGCCAATAACAGGGTGTATATTTTTTCTCCGGCAGGTTTTAACAAAATCCGGAATTCCAAACATATTCCCTCTGTCGGTGAGCGCAAGATGTTTCATACCCAATGAAGAAGCTTTGGTAACCAATTCAGGTATGGAAGCGGAACTGTGCGATATAGAATGGTCAGAATGGACATACAAGTGGGCAAATTCAGTCATAGGTTCTCCTTGCTCAAATTGCAGAATGATAAGTCGAGAATACACTGTAGCAGTGTCAAAACACGGCACTTAAACAATAACCTAATTACATTATTAAAAATACCCTTCCGCCCTCAGGCTTGCGTAACCGAATTCTGAAAAGATGATGTGGTCAATCACGGTTATCCCAATCAGTTGGCCGGCTTTGCATAACCTTTCAGTAACTTCTTTATCTTCGGTTGACGGTTCGAGGGTACCGGACGGATGGTTGTGGCAGATGATAATCGCGCTGGCCATATCCTGTATCGCCCTGACAAAAACTTCCCTCGGGTGGACCACTGTCTTATTAACCAGCCCGATGCTGGTAATTGAAACCGAGATTGGCTCGTGAGCGCCGTTGAGCGTGATAACTAAAAAGTGTTCTTTCTCCGTTTTCCCGAAATGTTTTACCAGATTGTAGGCTTCTTCCGGTTTTTTGATAGCCCCGGGATCCTTTCTCCGTCTTTCGGATACGGTTTGGAAAAGCATGGCGGCGTTCCCCTATGCCGGCATTTTTTCCGGTTCGCAATTTTCATCATTCTTGGAAAAAGAAGGACGGAACTCTACATGTTCCGCAACAATGATGATTTTAGAACAGGCTTTACCGTCAGCGTCATTCCAGCGTTCCTGTTTCAAACGCCCGACAACACGGACGCCGATGCCTTTGCGCCCTGTATTCAAGCAGTTTTCGGCAAGCTTCGACCATGATTCCACGTTGAAGAAACTGACTTCTTTTTCCATGCCTGTTTCCTTTTTATAGAAACGGTTGCTGGCAATGGTCATGGCGCACAGCGTTGCTCCTTTGGGGGTTGTCCGAGGTTCGGGATCGCGTACCATGTTGCCTTCGATTAAAATTGAATTTAAGTTATTCATGTCATTACTCCTCTGCGTGATTGAATTTGTCTTGATTAATAAGTAGGCAGGGTATTGGTTTTTATTTACTTATCCGGTAATAGCGGTAATTTTTCCTTCAAAAAGGGCTGTAGGAAGTTATATGGGGTGGGGCTATGTGTGTTAAGTTGGCGGGTATATACACTTTAAATGACGGACAGAAGGCAATGCACCAGATACAGTCAACAGGTACACAACTATTGCTTCCTCAAAAGATAATGCTAATGACGGAATGCGAACACGGGAAAATCCGTCTATAAACGATTTCGGTAAATGATAGGTTGCATGGCCGCCGAATGTTTCCCGCTTGACGGTTACAGGGATTTGAAACTCATGTTCTATAGACCGTATCAGGCGGAACACGGATCGGCGGTTTACAGACAGGCAGTTTGCAAGTTCGTTGACGGTTGTCCCGTCCGGGGAAGCCATGCGTTCAATGACGGTAAGCGTCTGGGAAAAGCTCTTGGTAAAAAATGGCTTGTTAGCCGGCATGGTTACAGCATAACTTTGATAAGTGCCAAAACGCGGCACTTCAAAATGTAATTATGCGCATTTTACTATAATTTCTTCTTGGGGCATTGCCTCGTACAGCAGGAATGACAGTTCGGGAAGGCAGTCTTGGAACAGGGTGGAGTATTCTTCCAGCTTGTAATCATAATCAGTTTCAATGCCTTTACAGGCTAACGCCTCGATTAACGCCATATCCTGATCGGAGAACGGGTTTAGGGATCGCTCCTTGTTTGAATTCCATGCGTAGTACCGATACCGTTCTTCCTTGACAGCAAGCCTTCCGTCTTCGTTTACGGTGAAGGTAGGCGGATAGCAGTCGTTATACATGGCGCATACAAGATGGGTATGATAATGTTTTTCCTGCAGTTCCTTGCAAGTATGGCGGTAGAATTCATTGGTATGGATACTGTGAAAGAGTTTCCGTTCTTCCCTGCATGGCTGTGAAACATAGGCCGGATTGCTTTCCCGCTTGAGATCATTGACGGTGATATTTACTTGTTTATCGTCCCTCAGAGATTGGGCAATGAACTCCCGCTTTTTAAAGTTAAGGGTTTTAATCTCATGGGGGGTGCCCCGGTAAACGAATATATCCCCTTTGCGGATAATTATGTCGCTGTCTTTTGCGTACAGAAAGGGAATAGACGTTTTTACAAGTTCCTTTTCTGTAAAGCACTGGTTTTCCTGCAACGATTTTTCCAGCATGACGGCTTTGCGCAGACGGTTTTGATAGGATATTTGCCCTTTGTCTCCGGTGTAGGAAAGAAGCGAACCCCGCAACAGGGAAAGGGACGCAAGGCTGTCTTTGCGTTGTTTCTGACGCGCCTCGGCAAGTTTTTCTTCTTTGACACGTTCCAGTTCTTTGCGGCGTTCGTCCGCTTTGGCGGCATCGCCCCATTCCTCGGTTAACGCCAATAACAGTTCGTCAGCGTCAATGTAGCTTTCATCGCAGGGGTTGAGGAACACATTAGATTTTGTTTTCAGTAACTGGTCTATCCAGTTGGCTTTACGCTGTACCAGAGAAACAGAATAATTATCGATAGTCCCCGCCGAAAGGTAGGTATGGAGTTCCACTTTGTCTTGCGCGTTTCCCTGACGGTCAATGCGCCCGTTCCGTTGAATGAAATCGGACGGTCGGTAGGGAATATCGAAATGATGCAATGCGGCGCTGTTCCCCTGCAAGTTTAACCCTTCACCGATACAGGCAGTTGAACCGATGATTGCCTTGTATGTTCCGCAATTAAACGCACTGACTGCTTGAGAGACTTCCCGTTCGACCATGCTGTCGTTTTTGGTTCCGCCCGATTTTGTGAATCCGTTTACGATGATGATTTCTTCCTGTTTGAAACCTTCATCGCATAACGATTTCTTTATCTTGTCATGTATGTTGAATGATGTATCGCTGGAGAAAACACGGTCGCAGAATATAACTTGTCCGCCGTTGGTGGCAAGGTAATTCTTCCGTGCGTTACCTGCCAGCGTTGCCAGTTTGGGATTGCGCCAGTTTTTCCATGAAGCGGGGTCATGGAGTTCAAGGTCAAGGGATGCGGTACGCATTTGCGAGTAGAACGTAAGGTAGTTCTGTCCGGGGAATAATTCTTTTCTGTCTTCTTTCTCAGTGTTCTTGTACCGTTCCAGTTCGGCGGATATTTTCTGCAATACGCCTGTCTGTTCAGGGTTTGACGATATTACATTGGGGCGGTTATGCGCGTCCGGTTTATCAAAGTTTATTTTCTGAGGGTCGTTCTGGTAGTCGGTGTATTTGAAAAAGATATTTTGCAGGGTCTGTATGTTCTTAAAACCTTTGAGTATTTTCTTTTCGGTCACGGTTCCGTTCTGCCAGTCATAGGCGGTCCCGGTTTCGATGTCGGCAAAGTTTTTGATAAAGCCGTCAATGGTGCTGATGCCGAACCGTTCCAGTTCTTCCGGCGCGATATACATAAGCATATTGAAGTATTCCAACGGCGAATTGGTCAGCGGGGTTGCGGTTAAAAGATAGACGTTTTTACCGTTGTTGGTACGCCTGATATATTCGGCTTTTTTGAACAGCGACATTGCCTTAGCCGATTGGCGGCCATCGTTCAGCCCTGTCTCACGTGACAATGTTGATGAAAAGAGATTTTTGTAGCGATGGGCTTCATCGACAAAGACGGCGTCACAGCCAAAGTCTTCAAAACAAATGGTACGGTTAGTCTTGCCGTTCTCCAGTTTGCGGTTGACGCTTTCTTTCAGGTTTTCGATGTAACGGCCGCTTTTGCCGTTTCCTTTTTCGCCGATATGTTTGCTGATAACCTCATCGGTAATAAGGCGGTCTTGTTTGGGGCTAAGCTGGATTTCCCCTGCCGAGCTTTCCGGCATGAGGATGATGTCATAGGCGCTATTGGCAAGCTGTTGGTAGAGGGCGTAGCGTTTGTCCCTGCTTGAGTAACCTTGCATTTCGGGATCGACAAAGCCGACGGTACGGTTGGGCAATACTTCGTGGAATTCTTTTATCCAGTCTTTTATTTTATTGTTCGGGACTTGAAACCATGCGCGGTTGATTTGGTTTTCCTGTTTCAGGAGAGCGTGGAGGGCAACGCCCATGAGTGTTTTGCCAAAACCTGTCCCCAGTGCGGATATGCCTTTGCCTTCCCTGTAGAGGTGGTGGACGGACTGCCATTGATGGGGTTTGACGGTTTTTGCGTTAGTTAGCCAACCGTCAAGGCAGACCGGATAGGTTTTAACTGGAACGCCTATTTCGTTATTGAAAATGCGGTTGTATTTAGTTTCAAGTTCGTCACGGTATATTTTATGATTGGCAATATAGTTCTTGAAACTGTCGTTGTGTTCGCGGTTAAAGATTTCGGTGTCGTTGTATTTGCTCCGCTGTTTTTGCATATTGAGGTAGTAGACGATTTCGTCCGTAAGCTCGTCCCATTGGCCGTCTTGCGTTTCAAAGTAGTTCCGGGCATTGTGGTCGTAAATTGAATGAACGCCGTTATAGCGTATGCCCCATTTTCCTGATTCGTTTCTGGAGAGGTTTCCAAGATTTAATATGTGGGAACGATCCAGCCCGTCATCATCGGATACCCATGCGTTAATGATTGCTTCGGGTATCCATGAAGAATGCGGGGAGAAGTCGGCATCTTCAATGGGTATCCAGCCGACAGCTTTTTCTAGTTCGCCGATGCCGTACTTCCATTTGTCCAGCTTTGCGGTATCGTTCCCGGTAATAATCAATTCGTTAAGGGCGTCTATCTTGCCCCATGCGTTGCCAGAAATAAAGTCTTCACGGAGTTGCCATGTATAGTGTTCGGATAGGAAGATGTCGGGGTTGCGGTGCATCTCGGCAATAAGATCTTCCGCTTCATCGGGGAAATATTTGCTGACAGTTTCGGTATCGGCGGGAAGCATACGCTGTTGCAGGGACAGTAAGGCTTCAACAGCCCTGTTGTGACCGTTAACGGGAATGCCGTTTGTGTCATACAGATTGGCAAGGGTAAGTATGCCCGATGCCGGATCGGTAAGCGCGTCGTATATGCCGGATACGGAAGGGTGGTTGCGGATAAACCTGCTGACAGGGGGATCGTCTTTTGGGTATTCGCCGTAATGTTCCCTGTATGCGTTGAGCATGGATATAGCCGCTTTCTGTAAGGATGAAACATTCTGCCCTTGGCGCATGTGTTTCCTGACGGATTTTATTTCTTTGGATATTGCAAGTATACGGGTAATGCGTTCGGCAAGCGGAGGGTCGTCAGCGGCTAATATCCAGTGATAGGCGTCTGATAACAGGTAGACGGCGGTATCAACCGTTTTAACGCTTCCTATGGGGAGCGTCTTGCGTTCTACCGCTTCTATCTCGTCCCCTGTTAATGAAAGGGTAGACGTTTTTACAAATTTTTTACTGATTGGTACTGTCTTCCGCAGTTCGTTGTGTATTTCGTCAGGGATTGGCGGTTCGGGGAAAAACGCAAACAGCATTGATTTTAAAGTTTCCGGCGTGACAGAACCTGAGACGGTGTCAGAGTTCCATTGGCCTTTTCCCTCTTCGACTGTGCCCATGATATGCTGTTGATGGTTTGAGAAGTAAGTTCCGTGTATCCAATCTTTTTGGGCATAGCCCGAACTGCCCATATCATCGGCTGAGAACGTTTGTAAACGCTGTTCTATACCTTCGGGGTGCTTTTTGAAAAAGAGAATGTCGGGCTGGACTGACGTATGAGTGTGATCGAATGAATGGTCATTGAGTTTGACAGCGCCCATGAATTGCGCTTTACGGTTAATTGATAATCGCCATCCGGCATTGCTCTTGTTGGCAAGTACGCCGGGGTGGGTGATGAGCGCCATAGTGCCGTCAGGTTTCAGGCTGTCCAGTGTTCTGCTGATGAAATAACGGTCAAGGGATTTTTCATCGGGCATGTCCATGAAGGCCGTTTCGAGGGTGCGTTCCCCGAACGGGATATTACCGATGGCATGGTCAAACTTGCCTGTGGCATTGCCTGAAAGGGAGAATGCTTCATAACTTTTGTGATGGATAACGGCTTCGGGGTGCAGGATGGATGCGATGGTTGCGGTGCGCCCGTCAAGTTCGATGCCGGTATAGGAAACATCTTCGGGGCCGGCAAAGAAGAATACACCGGTTCCGCATGAGGGTTCAAGTATTTTGGTATCTTTATAAATGAGTTTGATGCTGTCAAGTTAACGCCATACAAAGGCGGCTATTGGTGGGCTGGTGTAATAATCATACAGAACGCCTCGTTCATCGGTTGCGGAAAGCCCGCCCCATCCTGAGTAGGAACGGATGGTGTCCAGTTCTGTTGGTGTTAGTTGGTTGCGGGATTTTGCAAGCAGGGTGACGGCTTCCTTGTTCTTCCGCAGACGTTCGGAAGCGGTAAGACGTTTGTTGTAATTGAGCCATGATCCGTAGGGGGCGAATGAGGCAAAGTCATTGTAGAGAACAGCCTGTATGCCTTTGCGTTGCGGTATTGGTACTTTTGGCGGTACAGGGAACGGGATAATCCGTTTATGGGAACTTGTTTTAGGTATAATTGGTACATCAATGAAATCGAAACATAACTGTGTTGCGGCCATGTTTGATAAGTAGGAGGTATGGTTATGTTTGATTATCTAAAAATGGTTTGGATTAATTAATTTTATTCAATTTCCTGTGATTTTTTGATGCTGTTTTTTTAGTATTAAAATAGTATAAATGTTTGTTAACACATGACACTGTTAATATTTCGATAGTCTTGTTTTTCTTTGATGGAATCTGATGCATTTTTCACTTTTATAAAATCTTGTTCTGTGGTTTCTATTTCATCGGTTAGGGCTGATGTGAATTGACTCATTTTAATACTCCTTTAAGGAACTAGCAGTTCCGGTAATTTTCGATCTTTGTGCTTCTCTGGAAGCAGTTTGTTGTATTCATTGATAAGTTTATGGATAGTTAGAAAAGAAGCATGACAGGAATTAAGAGTTGTGGTTATAATCTTGTTTGCGATTTCTTTATCTGGGGGTAAAGTTTGTAAGTCTGCTTTAATTTCAGAGTATATTTTTGAGTAGTTTCTATTGATTGAATTGATCAATGAGGATATCTCACTTACTTCATTTATATCGAAGAAGTTTACTAACTTCTTTTTTCCTTGGCTGTCTGTCTCAATAGTTATCAATATAAATTTGGCAGATATTCTATCAATTTTTATTTGGTATATGTTCAGTTTTTTTAGGGTTGCTTTAAATGGTTTATCTTTTTGTTCTGTAAGAAGTTCCATACTGATAAATATGACAGGGAAATTGGGTTGTGTCAAGACTATGGTTTATTTGGTAACTGAAGTTCAGGTAATTTTGGTCGATTTCTATGTCTTTCTGAGTTTGAAAGAATTTTGTTATATCGATCTATAAGATCTTTAACAGTGAAGTAGGAATTGTACAGGTCATTTAATTCTTTAGTTAAGATTTCTTTAGCGATTTTGTTTTGGGAGGTAAGATTCGATGTATCAGATATTATCTTGTTTACAGGAGTAGTGTAGATGTTGGCTGTTTCTATTAAAGAAGTAAGTGAAGAAACTTCTTGTTTTGTAAAAAAGTTTTGGAGTGAATCGGAGTTCTTTGGGGCTTGGGGTTTAGAGTTGAGAATAAGAAATTCTTTCTTGATCTGCTTTACTTTATCTGCGTATCTTTTTGTTTTTTCGAAGTTTTCAATATTAGCTTTATCTGTAAGGGATGGTTGATATTCTTCTTTAGTAGAAGAGAATACACTGGATGTTAAGATTACGGTTCCTATGTCAAGGATAGTGTCTGCTTGATTAGCTAATGCTATTAAGGCATCAGCTAATAATTCACTGTATTCGGTGTGTTTTTCTTGTTCAAAATCTGTTTCCATTGCTGATAAATATGACAGGGATATTGGGTTGTGTCAATTACCAGTGGCAAGGAATTTCATCAAAGCAGAGAAGTCTTTTGTGAAGTATGATTTAACTGATTTATGAATGTTACATCGATACATGAGTAATAGAAATCCTATTAAGAGGAAAGCAATGTAGAGGCCTGTGAATAAGTAGAATGCTATTGCAAGGTGCTTCATATAGGATTACCTGTTTCTTGCGATGAAGTCCTTTTGATATTTTCATTTATGTCTCCGTGATGAATAATAGGAGTATTGTAGGAAGTTATATAGTTGTTTTGTATTAAGTAAAATTTAAAGGGTTGCGTTCGGTAGTTTCTTCTAACTCAAGTTGAGAGATTGCGTTGTCGTCATAGTGACTTACTGTTAAGATTACTTGATTAAAGTCAGAGGGTTGATATCTTTTTGCAAACCATTTTGTATCTTCTATTCGATGAGCAGCAAGTGCTCGAAATAAATAATTTTCTCCTGAAGGGGATTCACCTGAATTAGTATAGGGGCCTCGGCTGAATATAAAGTAAAAATGAACTCTCCCAACGGTATATTTACAGGCGAATTTTGTGCATTTGGTTCCATCGCTTTGATCTCCAACCCATCCGTCCCAAACTATGTCACACATTTTATCCATAAGGTATTGTGGTACTGAATGATGATCTTTGATTTTTGCCATTGAAAGGAAAGTAACTTTCATACTAATTAATATGACGTGGGGATTTGGTTGTGTCAATAAGTGTTAGTTTCTTTTTCTGAGCCAGCCGGTGACGTTTGTCATGGGCCAAGTGGAGAGACGGGCTTTGGTTCTTTTGCGAGGCCGTCTTGATCAAAGATGATGATCATGTTGGGTTTTAATAAAAGCCACCGACTTGTTTGAAAAGGGAGATTGGTCGATGGCTTTTAGTGATTAGGCGGCGATTTGGGTAATGTCTGGGATTTTTCCGATTTTGAGGGGTTTGATGTAGAGCTTGTCGGGGCCGAGTTCGGCACAGATGCCGGGGATAGGCTCTGTCTGTTTGAGGATGAGGTCTTTGAGGATGGATTTGTTGAGTTCTTTCTTGATGATGACAGCTTCGGGATGCTCGGTTTCGCAGTAGGCAAGGGCAATATCGTTGTCCGTGATTTCCAGGCGGTCGGGGAGCTTGCGTAGCGAGGCTGTGCCGGTGGGCAGACTGAGGGTTTTGGATTTATGGAGTTTGGAGATTTCATCACGGGCATAGGGTTCAAGAAGGAATGTTATGTAGGAGATGGTGTTATTGTCTTGAACGTTTGATGAGGAAAGCCATGCGTCTAGCCTTGCCTTGTATTCATCTGCAAGGGCTTTTCGCTGGGCTATGCGTTCCTCTGCTTCTAGGATAGTGGCAATAGCCCATGATGCCTTTGATGCGTTGTCTACGGTGAACTGCCCTGCCGTTGCGGCATCGGCCTCTGTACCGGGAGAGACAGAGATAGGGAATTGGATAGTGCTGAAGTCAGGAAATAGGATATTGGGCATGGTGGGAAGTGTGTGGGTGGTATCCTCTGTCAGTTGTGCTACGCTGAAAGCGTAGCATTCAGTATTAAGCATAATTGCCTCCTGATAGATATGTTAGTAATTATTAGGAATATGAGATTGAATGATATATTTGTAGGAATATATTTTATTTTTATTATTTTGAATGGAATTAATATATATCTAGAGCAAAGCCTCCCCAACCAGCCGGTGTAAAGAACCGTTGGTTGGGGCTTCTCAGCTTTGTCTCTGTTCGACATCTTGAGGCGCAGGATCGTGGCATCCCCTGCACAAGTCGGATATTTCAGCAATGCCATGCCGTGCGCTCAGCGGCCCGATCTTCACGCCTCCACCGCTTGAACCTTTTGCGCTCACCTTGTCGGTTCGAGACCACCCAATGCCCCAAAACATCCTGAGCCAAAACATTGCGTACCGGACAGAAAAAAACCTTTAAGCCTAAGGACTTAATCTGTGCCGGTTACCAGCCGAATACATGCCGCAGAAAACATGTACACAGAAGAAATCCCTTGGCTTAAAGGTCTTCCACAGTTTCTGCGGTTTTTACCCGGATGGTTAGTCCGTATAAATAAAAGAGGCAATATATTTAGGATACGGGTTTACTCAGTTGTCTCTGACGGTATGCTGCATTTTTCATGCTTGAGGCTTAATTTAAAGCCCAATTTTTCTAAAATGCTGACAGCAGAGTCCAATGATGGTTTTTCATTCCAATAAAAATCCCTGAGATTATCCAACTGTACTGATTCAACATCATCAACTATTTCCGCCATGCCAACTGACCGGCATACATCGCTTAAAGCCGAAAGTAGAACTTATGGATTTCTGGTTTTTATATCAGAATTAATAACCGTTTCAAGAAAGGGTATTACTTGCTCCTTGGTCTCAATAAGGGCAGCCAAGTCCACATCATTGATAGATTTTTGTATAAATTTCTTTCTTTCCATGTCAATTCTCCTGTTTTAGTTTTTTGGGGTGACTGTATTAACAGTCAGACTGTTACATTTAGGATATTTTCCTTATGGACAGTCTGACTGGTTAACACGCTAAGCAGCTTCTTCTGTCGGGATACTGATATTTAAGGATTGAGTATCCTTGAAAATATCAGGGGCAATAACTAAGCTGTTTTGTTCGTCTGATTTGTCATCCGGGATAATTTCGGTGGCTTGTTCAACCTGCGACTTAGAATCCCATATAACGCCGGGGTAAAACGACTTTATATGATCATAACCACCACCCAAAGCCATATTAATGTATTTCAGCCATTCTTGCTCTTTTTCCGATCTGAGACTGATTGTATAAACTAACTTCCCTTCGGCTAGAAATGCATTAAGTTCATCAATGTATGGCTTTGCCAAAAGATAATCCTGCAGGTTTATCGGTTCATCTGCTAAATCGTAAGAATTATTGCGTGCAAATTCACGGAACCTTTTGGCAGACAATATGTTAAGGGCGTCAGCAACTCGCTTGTAATTGAAGTTGTGTTTTTTTATTGCTGTTTCCAGATATGAAAGTTTTTCTAGGAAACCATCAGAGGTAAAATTAACCTTGCCTTTAAGGGATGTAAAGTAGCAAAAGGAATTTGAAATGCGTAAAAGCCATTTAAACCGGGACTCTTCAATGCCAAGTACATTGAGAGCAAGATTTTTGAGGGGCCAACTTGGCCTAATCTCTTGTTGGAAAATGTACTCATACAATTGTTCTGCAAGTTGCGTGTCAAACCTCATTCGGTATATCAAGTAGGCTTGTGCTAACGTCAGTTCAGTCTTATTCTTGTATTTTGTTGCAAAGACATTCCTGATATCATCTGGTGATAACTTTCTAGTAAAGGATTCTAGATTGTGATTGCTTCTCATCAGGCAGCCCGGAACTATTTCTGTCCAGTCTAAATCCAGAATGTTTACGAGCTCTGATCCTTCTTCGTAAAAAAAATCAGAGGCAGGCCGGTACCTATTGTTGGTTTCTTCACGATCCATCTTACTCTTGTATTCTAAGCATCTTTTTACACTTTTAGTGCATGCAAGATCAGAGGTATGTACAAAACCGATAAAATGTCCCAGACGTACTTTTTGACAGATTTTTTTCTTTATCTCGCTGAGTTTGGGAATTTCATTTTTCTTGGGTTTGGACCGAGAACCCTGGGGGTTCTTTTTAGATGGTTTTTCACCTTGCACTTTAGATGGTTTTCCACCATTATACAAAATTAATTCTCGGTTTTGTTCTTCGACGTCCTTCATGTAACTCTCAAAATTCCGGAATGTCATGTTTTGGAAATTGATAAAAACCTCTTTGGTTATTCCTATTTTCCATACAAATTTCATGCGGTAAAGAAATTTTAACTTTGAGTAATTCCGGTAGAGGGATGAAGGAGTCAAAAATGAATCAAGTCCTATTATGTATCTGATTAAGAAACCTGATAATTCACGGATGATTTTACCCGCTTGTATGGCATTGTTTATCGTCTGCCGTGTTACTTTGCATGCACTGGGTAAATCATCCAAGAACATGTTCATGGATTTGTAGCCGTATACTTCCCAGAGTTTATCTTCCTGAATAACGCTAAGCATAACAGCGATTATAAACTCTGATTTACCTAGGAGTTCATCCAATTGTTTGAAAACATCCGTGACATCATTGATATCTTTTGAAAGAACAAGTTTTGCATGGCATTGCTTCAACGTGGTATTGATGAACAAGTCCATGTCCCCATCAATAATTGTGTTGTTTTTAGGGTTAAACGATAAAGTATTGGCGTGTGTATCTTTATCGTCCGATGCTGACGTTTCGGTAGTAGAAACATCTGCCATAGTCGATACGGTATCTACCTTCTCTATTGGCTGATATCCTGTATCGTTCAGTGTATCATCACTGAGATCGTATGTACGAATTGCTTCATCTTCTTGTTCAGTGACAGTTGGCTGCAATTCTGGGGGATCATTAGTAGTAGCAATTTCTGCTATTACTTCCGGTTCGGTCTGAAGACCTTGGTTAGTTGTACTCATACGTACCCTCCATGTAAAGTTTTTCACTGTACAGTGAATTATGGAGTTATTGTTTCAGATTTTTACAGGCAGTATTTGAAAGTTTTACAAGGTTTCAATTATATACTTTTTATGATGTTCCCATATATCTCTAAGTATTTCCCAGTCCAAATATTTCTTGGCTGAGTTTGAGATTTTTCCTATTAGTTGATTAGCAAAAAACGAATCTAATATATCGTAGAATGTTGGTTCTTTAATATTTATCAATGATTGGGTCTTGTTTTTTATTACTGCCAAACCATTAACTACTAATTCTCTATTATTGAAAATAGCAGTTTCAGATATTCCTCCTTTTTTAATATTAAAATTGCTGTAAAATGGTTCCATTGGAATATGGCTTTCTTTCAATAATTTTATCTCCCTACGATCTCCCTCATCAAATTTAATCCAACCTAATTTATCTGCAACTAGAATAAAAGTCATTAATGATTTCATTCTCTTTTCCCATTCAATTTTTTGGGGAAGATTATCTTTTAGATAACCAGATTTAAATCTACTTGCAAACAGTATTGCATTTTCTTCAGTCAGATAACCTTTCTCAGCAAATTTTTTTGCAAGTGGCAAAAGATCCACATTAAAGGAAAAAAGATATTTATATTCTTTTTTTTCTCCAGAAATAGATGCTGATATAGTTGCGATCTGATTTTTAGGCCTTCCCGCTTTATCCCATTCATCAATTTCTGCTCTTGAAAAATCAATCTTCCAGTCATATCGATGATAAGGTATTTTTTCATCTTTTATCCATTGGCGAATTGTTCTTTCGCTTCGATAAAGGTATTTTGCTACATCCTTAACTGACATTCTGTCTTCATTATCGTTTTGTTTAAATCCTACAGTTTCATCATCCTTTTTAGTTGAATTGGATTGGGCATCAAGTGGGAAGGGTTCAGGATTTTTTTCATCATGCCTTATAACATGTGGCTGTGAAACATGTAAATTGTTGGTAGCATCAAACTCTGTAAAAGTAAGTTCATGTATCTGGATTTCTATCTGTTTTTTGATGTTTTCAGCTATTCTGATCTCATCCAAATCAGGCATCTCATCAATGCCCCCATCTCGGTTAAGTAAATAGTTGTGATTGGCGAAAATCAAGTTAATTTTTTCTAGTGCCGAGTAAAGGTGTCCCTTTTTAGTCTCTGAATTATTAACATTGCTGATGATTTCCGTAGTTTTTTGGGCTATTTTTCTTATTTCCGACAGGTCATAAGGCTCAATACCTTTTAATAGATCATCGATTCTTTTTAGTTGATCTTTTCTAATTTTCTTGAAAGCCGTATTGATTTTTTTTGTAGGCCCGGTATTTTTAAAGCTGTCAAAATTAGTTTTATCAAAATTGTTATCCAAACCCCATAACCTCACTGTAATTATAGCATTTTTTGGTGAAATGGGCAATTATTTTCCCTTTTCATCCTTATTTTCCACTACACTTAGAGCTTTCCTGGCCTTTTCAAGGGTTTCGGTAGTTTCATGGTCGTCATACCCCATAAATGCTTGAGTGCTCTTGTGACGTGTTATTTTGGCGGCATTTTCACGACCTATAGTTTCAGAAAGGCGAGTAGCAGCCCCATGTCTACCTGAATGAAGTACCAAGTGCCTTGATTGTTGGCTTCCGGGACGAGGCTGGCGTTCTTCTTTTTTGGCTGTAAAGTCATCTTCAATACCAATAAGAGCAAGCGCCCGATGGAAACCTCGTAAAATTGTTGATTCGGAAACTGGAATATTATGGCTTGTGTTATAGATAACAAAATCATCATCCCTGTCAAAACCCAAGAGTGATGATACTCTTTTCAGTTCTGAAAGAACAGAACATAAGTCATCAGTCATGGGGACAATTCCGCTACTGTCCTGTTTTGGTTTCTTTATACCATCCAGATAAACATAATTTTCAACTACAGCGATACGTTTGTTTATAAAATCTACATTTCGCCACCGTAGTGCTCTGATTTCACCACGGCGCATTGCAGCCAATTCCGATAGAAGCACTATGGCTTTCATCCTGATGTCAATGGGAATGGGGCCTTCGTTCTTTTTCCCATCTTTGAGACGAGGCCGGGGTTTCATTATATCTAAAACCGGAAGATTAATAAGTTGAGCAACTTCATCACGGGACAGAATACCTCGTTTTCGGTGATGTTCCTTAGGTTTTACTATGGCAGATGTTTCAAATGGTTCTTCAATCATGTTCCGTTTTTTTGCCCATGACAACGGTGTTTTTATGGCGGTAAACGCATCAACAACAAGATTGTTGTTTTTTAGGGTTCTTTTTAAATTTTGCATCCACTGTTCTACGCAATACAGTGTAATATCACGGAGGGTTGTTTTTTTGAACAATGGATAAGCCGTGGCATGGTTTCTTACATTCCGAAACTGATCCCTAATGTAGACTTTTGACAAAGGTCTTTCTGCATCAATACGGTCAAGAATATACTCCGATGTACTTGCACTCCAAAACCATGTTAGAAAATCCGCAAATGGCATATTCTTTATATGTTCGGCTTTTTCTAATTTTTCTGAAAAAACTGATGTTTTTACCCGTAAAACCTTATCCAATGGCAACTGGGCCAAGAGCTTTCCGGCAGCTATATTCGCCGATTTCTCATCATTTTCGCCTGTGCTTCGGTCAGCGAGCAGGATTTTACCGTTCTTTTCATAGAACCGGGCATAATAAATCAGACCAGATGGCAGAGACCTTAAATAGAGCTTGAAGGTAAATCGCTCGTTTCCAAGAATCATTTTCCGTGGCATTTCGACACCCCTTATGGCTTTTCGCCGAATTTTAGTTACAGTGTCAAGTTACACTATAATTTCTACAGGGTGTTTGGAAGTTTCACTGAGTTTCAGTAAGTTTCAAAATATGTAAGTCCTTACTACATAAAGACTTAGCTGCGGATTTCCGAAGGAAATACGATGCCACCTCGGAGAATTGAACTCCAGACACGCAGATTTTCAGTCTGCTGCTCTACCAACTGAGCTAAGGTGGCTGATTCATAGCATTACATACAACTATGCAAAAAACCGCAAAAAGTGTCAATAGTCCGGCGGTAATATAATATCGATCATTGTAAACTACGTATGTATTGAAATTTATCGTCTGTTCATGCTACATTTCTATCAATAGTAAGATCATACTGTTTTTGGAGTGTGTTTCGGCCGCCCATTTTGCGGTATGTGTCCATTTTTTCTCATTTTCTGACTGTCTTGTCATAATTGGGTTTTGGGTGAGGTGTGTTTTATACTTATGGCTGAAAATGCTGACGAATCTTTGCATTTTAATTTTGGAGTTTATAAAACAACGGTATCACTACAGTCCGTGCTGCCAAACATTGAGATAATTGCTTGTTTGCTGAATAGCGACCAGCGTAGATTTCTTTTTATATGTGATAATAATACCCGCCGGTTTGCAGAAACTATCAAGGGAAAAGACGAAATTCCTGTCTGCGAGATTAAAAACGGTGAATCTTTCAAAAACTGGCAATCAGTGGAAACGATTTTTAAAAGCGCCGGTAACGCGGGTTTAGGCCGGGACGGGGTTTTTATTGGGGTTGGCGGTGGAGTTGTCACTGATATCAGTGCTTTTGCTGCGTCAATGTATATGCGGGGGTGTTCGCTTGTTTTGGTTCCAACAACCCTGCTTGGCATGGTTGATGCGAGTCTTGGCGGGAAAACCGGTATTAACCTATTTGGTAAAAAAAATCTCGCCGGAACATTTTATCCGGCGCGTTATGTTTTTGCACCGCAGGAATGTTTGGCAAGCCTGTCTCTGTCTGAATGGAAATCAGGCATGGCGGAGCTTATTAAGACAGCCATTCTTGCCGGAGATGGATTTCTGAACGAACTTGCCGCCATAACGGCATCTTTCACGGTTTCACCGGCGCTTGTCGGCTGCATCGGGAGGGCGCTGACGATCAAAGGCGGTATTGTTGAGGAAGATCCCCTTGAAACGGGAAAGCGCCGTATGATTCTCAATCTTGGACACACGTTCGGGCATGCGCTGGAATCTGCCGCAGGACCGGGAAATATTACCCATGGTGAGGCAGTTGCCTGGGGTATTGCCCGTTCCTGCGATTTGGGAATGGTTTTGGATATATGCCCCCCGCAGCGTGCAGAGCGTATACAGACATTGCTGGCTTCATTGGGTTATGAAACCCGCGCTCCCCACCCACTCATTGGTAATATCAATACTTTTATGCAAATACTGAACAGCGATAAAAAAAAGCGCAACGGCGCCCTGAACTTTATTGTTCCGGATGCTCAAAGCGCCCGGCTTGTAACGCTTACATCTGACGATATCGTAAGAAAAATCATTAAGGGTGAGACTGAAAAGTGAACAAACGAATATTATTAGTAATAGTATTGCTGTATACTATTTGCACATGTATTTATTCTCAGGATGAATATTCGCCTGAGGATATATTTGTCATTAATTCATTTGCATTTAATGTAAATGGCATTACCCGCCCATACGCGCTAATTCGTACTGCTGAATTATATACAGGCGAGGAAATAACGGGTTTTTCCGCTCTGGAAGAATATATACAGGATAAAACACAGATTCTGTTAAACGAAAGAATCCTGGAAATCGTCACTATTGATTATACCGTTAGAGAAGTGCAGGAAAACGGTACATATCCCGTTGATTTTGTTGTTAATGTAAAAGACACCTGGAATATAATCGCGATTCCCAGGCCGCAGTACAGTTCCAATACCGGTTTTGAAATAACAATAAAAGCGCGGGATTATAACTTTTTGGGGACAATGCAGTCTCTCAGACTGGATTTGGGTTACAGATATGACCAGCATAACCGCACTTTTTTTAATATTATGCTGGATGTCGATTATCCGTTCAGGCTTTTTGATTTAGACTGGGATTTTAATTTTGATCACCATTTTGATTACCGTCCCAATTTAAGACTGCCTTTGTTCTATAAAAACGTTACCGGTTTGTCTGTGGAACTTCCCGTTAAACTAACTACACTTACAATCGGAATAAATGAATCATTTATTTTAAACGAGACAAATTCCGAGTCTAATATGTTATTATACCCCGAATTAAGTGACATCCAGGACGGGCTTTATATGACCAGCAATCCCTATGTTTCCTGGAGAATACCGACAGGTGTCAATATTGGCAGTAACTGGGAGCTTGTCTATACTCCGAGGATTTCCGCGACTTTTTATCATGAATTTCCCCAATGGCCGCTTGATATTACCAGAAAAGGTCCCTATATGTCTTTCAGCCACAGTCTTGGTTTTGGCCGCATTGATTTTCTGGGAAATTTTCAAAGTGGTTTTGAAGCCGGAATAAGCAATTCATTCACCTATAATTTTACTGAACTAAAAGATCATAATCAATTAAACAGTTACCTGGGAATTACCGGCAAATGGCATATTACATTTGATAATGTTTTTGGAATTTCTTCCCGTCTGATGTCCCGCCACTGGTTTTTGACCCAAAACGGTAATGGCAGTGCAGGGGATGTACTGCGCGGTATACTGGTAAATGATGTTTTCGCCGACTATATGTTATCACTTAATTTGGATATATCCGTAAAAATACTGGAATTCAGGCTGTCAAACCTGTTTCCCAAAACAAACTGGAGAGTGTTAAATTTTGATTTGCATGCTGTACCGTTTTTGGATGCAGCCATCTACAGGAGTCCGTATAACGAAGAAAATTTCAGCGGTACGGATTTTTCGTTTAAAAACATGCTTGTAACATGCGGCATGGAATTAATTGTTTTTCCGGTATTTTTCCGCAGCCTTTTTTTACGCGCTTCGCTTGGGTTAAATTTATCTACGTTAACACATAAGTTTAAAGGATTGGAAAATGGCAAAGAAATGGGAAGATATGAAATTTTTATCGGCACCGAGCTGCATTATTAATGAATAAGTATAAAACTGCCATTATTGGGTGCGGCAGGGTCAGTCCTTTTCATACAGAGGCATTTGCAAAAAACAGTGATACAGCCGTACTGGCAGCAACCTGCGATTCTGTTCCCGAACGCGCGGAAATACAGGCAGCCGGATACCAAAAGCAAATTCCCGGTACAACTGTCCGATGTTATACCGATTATAAAAAAATGCTGTCGGAAATTAAACCTGATATTGTCAGTATTGCTACCGAATCGGGCAAACATCCTGAAATTACCATTGACTGCCTCAATGCCGGCGCACATGTAATTTGCGAAAAACCAATGGCCCTTTCAACATCGGATGCGGATAGAATGATTGCCGCAGCAAAAAACAACGGAAAAAAACTAACCGTTTGTTTTCAAAACCGCTTTAATACGCCGGTAAAAAAGCTGCGTACAGCGGTTGAATGCGGACGCTTGGGCAGGATACTTCACGGCATGGTTCAGGTACGCTGGATACGCAACCCTGACTATTACGCCGAAGCTCCCTGGCGTGGAACATGGGAACAGGACGGCGGAACCCTTATGAACCAATGTATACACGGCATTGATTTACTGCAATGGCTCATGGCTGATGAGCCTGTTCGTATTCAGGCTCAAACCCGCAGATACATCCGTCCTATACAGGCTGAAGACTTTGGCGCCGCAATTGTTGAATTTAAAAACGGTGCAATTGGAATTATTGAAGGAACCGCTTGTGTATATCCTGAAGATCTGAATGAAACATTATCTGTTTTTGGCGAGAAAGGAACGGCCGTTATTGGAGGTATTGCAATTAATGCCATTGAAACCTGGCGCATTGCCGATGCCGAAACTGTTGGCGATACCGAATCCAATGTGCTTAATCAAACCGAAAATACCCCCTCGGTGTACGGATTTGGCCATGCCCCATTGTTCAGGGATTGCATTATGGCTATTGAAGAAAATCGCCAACCCGCCATAACCGGAGAAGAAGGGAGAAAAGCGGTGGAGTTGGTACTTGCAATATATAAATCACAGAAAACCGGAAGAGCCGTTGATCTTCCCTGTGATTTTTCAACAAGGGAAATGGCGGGGTATTTTGATGATTGAGGTGTTAACGATATGGAAAAAATAGCTATTATTGGAACCGGATATGTGGGATCTGTTACCGGCGCATGTCTTGCGGACTTTGGCAATCATGTTATCTGTATTGATACCGATCAGGAAAAAATAGAATCCTTGAAAAAAGGGATAATTCCAATATTCGAATCCGGTTTGGATACTGTAGTCACACGTAACATCGCTGCCGAAAGGCTTTTTTTTACAACAAATCTTACCGATGCGCTAAAAGAATGCAATGTAGTTTTTATTGCGGTAGGAACCCCACCGGCGGATGATGGAAGCGCCGACCTTTCGTATGTGGAAGCGGCAGCCCGGCAAATAGGCTCTCTTATTACCGCTTACACCGTTATTGTAGACAAAAGTACTGTCCCCATAGGCACTGGCCGGAAGGTAGCAGGCTGGGTAAATGAAGAACTGGTAAAACGCGGCCAACAAGTTGATTTTGATGTAGTTTCCAATCCGGAATTTTTACGGGAAGGGTCCGCTGTGTATGATTTTACCCACCCTGACCGGGTTGTCATAGGCAGTGACAGTAAACGGGCAGGAACCATAATGAAAAATGTTTACCGCGCACTTTACCTGAACGAAACGCCTTATATCGAAACAAATCTTGAAACAGCGGAAATGATCAAGTATGCCTCAAATGCTTTTCTTGCGGTAAAAATTACTTTCATTAACGAAATTGCAAACCTGTGCGAAAAAACCGGTGCCGATGCGCAGGATGTCGCCAGAGCCATGGGTAAGGACGGCAGAATCGGTTCCAAATATCTGCACCCCGGCCCCGGGTACGGCGGTTCCTGTTTTCCCAAAGATACAAGAGCCCTTGCAAGGACAGGCAGGGAGATAAACGAAATTCAGCATATTGTGGAAGCGGCAATTGAAGCAAATGAACGTCAAAAAACCCGCGCCGCAATAAAAATCGAATCAGTACTTGGATCGCTTAACGGGAAAACAATTGCCATTCTCGGCCTTGCCTTTAAACCCAACACCGATGACATGAGGGAATCACCGGCATTGGTTATATGCGATTACCTTGCAAAGCGCGGCGCAAATTTGCGCCTTTATGATCCGGCAGCAATGAAGGAAGCCGAATGGCGTTTGGCTGATATAAAAGATTCAATTTATTTTGCAAAAGATGAATATGATGCCATGCAGGGCGCCGATGCCCTGGTAATTACAACAGAATGGAATCAATTCAGAAACATTGACCTCTCCCGTGTAAAACATACACTTAAAACACCGTGTTTTTTTGATCTCAGGAATATTTACAAGCCGGAAAAGGCAAAAGAAGCCGGATTACAGTATTATGGAATAGGCAAGTGATGAAAATACTTGTAACCGGAGCCGCCGGCTTTATCGGTTTACACCTTGCAGAAAAACTTGCCTCAATGGGACATACGATACTCGGCCTTGATAATATTAATGATTATTACGATATAAACCTAAAATATGACAGGCTTCTTCATTCCGGATTCAAGAAAGAAGAAATACAGTACGGGTTGAAAATTAAGAGCCGTTCTCTGTCCTGTTATTATTTTATTAAACTTGATTTAACCGATCAGCAGGGGCTTTTCACCCTCTTTGCCGAAGAAAAGTTTGATTATGTATGCCATCTTGCTGCCCAGGCCGGTGTCCGGTACAGCATTGAAAATCCGCATGCTTACATTGACAGCAATGTTTATGGATTTCTCAATATTCTCGAGGCATGCAGGCTCTTTACTATTCAGCATCTTGTTTTTGCTTCCAGTTCCTCGGTGTACGGTATGAACAAAAAAACACCTTTTTCCGTTACGGACAGAGTCGACCATCCGGTGAGCCTGTATGCGGCAACAAAACGCTCCAATGAACTTATGGCTCATGTATACTCAAGCCTGTTTTCCATTCCCGCTACTGCATTGCGTTTTTTTACCGTGTACGGACCCTGGGGCAGGCCGGATATGGCTTATTATAAATTTGCCCATGCCATTTGTGAAAATAAACCCATTGAAATATACAATAACGGCAATATGCAGCGGGACTTTACGTACATTGATGATATTATTAACGGGGTAATCGCCGCTATTAATCATATTCCGGTTAATAAAGAAGATTCCCCGCCGCTGGCATTTTACAATCTCGGCAATAACAGACCGGTAAAATTAATGGATTTTATTTCAATCCTGGAAAAAGCGCTTGGTAAAAATGCCGAAAAAATATATCTGGAAATGCAGCCAGGCGATGTTAATATTACAATGGCTGATATTGACCATACCCGCCGGGAATTGGGCTGGGATCCCAGGACATCAATAACCGATGGATTACAATTGTTTGCGGAATGGTTTTTTAAATATAACTCTCTATGAAAGTTAATATAGTTATTTCCATAATCGGCAGGCTGTACCGGATGTTATCGGCAAAACACAGGGTGCAAATGATCCTGCTTATTATTTTTTCCATTGGGTTTTCCCTTGTTGAAACACTTGGGATTTCCGCAATAATGCCTTTTATATCCCTTACATCGAATCCCGAGCTACTGGATGCAGGAATTTACAATCAAGTTTACCGGTTTTTGGGATTTCAGCATAAAGAGCGGTTTTTACTTTTCTTTGGTATAGCTATTATTGTTTTTTATGTTTTCCGCGCTTTCTACAGCGTTATACATACTTATTTAAACAACCGTTATTCAATGGCAATTACGAAGGTTTTTTCCAAAAAAATTTTAAATATATTACTTTCAATTCAATATAAGTTGTTTGTTCAAAAAAATTCCGGTAATTTTATTGCGGTAATTAATAACGAATCACGCAATCTGGGAAATCTTTTTGTGCAAATCCTGCAAATGTCTACAGAGTTATTTACCATTTTGCTTATTTATATTGTATTAATTGCCGTAAATTGGCAAATGACGTTAATTCTGACCGGGATACTTATTGTTATGGTATTTATTTTTCTGCAATTTCTTGTCAGTAAAAATAAAATACTCGGATCAAAAACAGTTGAATCAAACAGAAAAACCGTTCGTATTCTTGTCGAAACATTTGGAAACTATAAATATATTAAACTTAAAGGGAATAAAAACGAAATTATAAAAAACTTTGAAAAAGCCATACATGAATATGCAAAATCTCATGTTACAAGTCTAACCCTGAATGCTCTGCCAAAAAGCATTTTGGAAAGTTTTGGATTTTCTATTTTAATAGGTATAATTATATTTATTATAATGCGGTATAATAATGCTGCTATGGTTATTCCGGTTATTTCCATGTATGCTCTTGCATTATACCGGATACTCCCTTCTATACACCGTTTAATAGGTAATATTAATAATATTGCATTTAAACACCGTTCCCTTGATCTTGTTGCCGAAAATTTAAATATGCCTGTTGAAACTGACAGCGCTGAATATATTGATTTCAACAGCACAATCTGTATAAAAAACATTTCATTCAATTACGCTTCAGGGGGAGAAGTTCTCAGTAATATTAACCTCAATATAAACAAGGGAGAAAAAATTGCCTTTACCGGCGAAAGCGGCGGTGGAAAATCTACCCTTATAGATCTGATAATAGGAATACACAGGCCGGTTGCAGGTGATATTCTTATAGATAACATACCTTTATCCGATAAAAACATTCATTCATGGCGAAAACGGATAGGTTATATACCGCAGAACATCTATCTTTTTGACGGAACTGTTGCAGATAATGTCTCTTTTGGATCTGAAAAAAACGAAGAAAAATTAATAACCGCATTAAAAAAAGCAAATATCTGGGATTTCCTTCAAACAAAAGAAGGATTAAACACCAAAGTAGGAGAAGGCGGGATACAGCTTTCCGGCGGTCAGCAGCAGCGAATAGGAATAGCCCGTGCACTGTATGATGATCCTGAAATAATAGTTCTTGACGAAGCTACTTCGTCTCTCGATAACGATACCGAACAAAAAATAATGGATGAAATATATACAGCCAGCACATATAAAACGCTGATCATTATCGCACATCGCCTTTCAACCGTAGATCGATGCGACAGAAAAGTATTAATCGAAAACGGCAGGATTGTTTCCAATGGAAGACATACGGTTGAAAAGGATCTATAAATGACTCAAATAAAAAAGAAACGCCCGATCCTTTTTTTCAATACTGGCAGTCCATAGGAGTTTGTATAAAATGCAAAATCAGGCTGAAAATGGTATATTAACATTATCAATAGGAAAAAAATTTAACAAACAAGCAAAATATTTGGCATATTCTTGTATTTTAAACAGCCCTTCATTACCACGTGCTATAATAACGGATAATACTGAGTATTTTATCGGTATATATGATATAATAATACAATATACCAAAGAAATGGGTGATCCATTTTACGTAAAATTAAAATTACACGAGCATTCTCCCTGGTTTAAAACATTATTTCTTGATTCTGATACGTTGGTATATACAGATTTAAAATTTTTATTTGATTATTTTGGAGAAAATAGTATAGTATGGCGGGGTGGGTGCCGAAAAGAAGGGAAATGGTATTTCAATGAAATGGCAGATGTAATAAAATATTATAATATTCCTTTTATTGGAAAATTTAACAGCGGAATATTCTTATTTAAAAAAGATGAAACCGGAATAAATGTAATGAATTATGCTGCTGAATTACACAAAAATAATGGAGAAGGGGGGATATCCGTCCCTTATTTTCGTCAAAAATATCTTCCGGATGAACCTTTTCTTGGAGTTGCATTTGGAAAGTATGGACAATTACCTGTAAATGATTATGGAAGACTCGGTCGTACTTTAATTAACTCAAAGAAAATTAAACTTGACATAATAAAAGGCATTGCAAATTTCGAAAAAAACGGAAGTCAGATGTTTTGTGCTGCAGTACATTTTAAAGGTAAAGATTATTATTATCCAAAAGAAAAATATAAATTATTTATGCATTATTATAATATACCAGGAAGTACATTAATTGCATTTCCTGTTTTAATATTTTCATTTTGTATATGGTTTATTAAAAAATGTATAAAATATATAAAGAAACGTATTTAATTACTTTAAAATAAATAATAATATTATGAATATATATATAGATAAAATCTATAATAAAAACAAAGGTTCGGAATTAATGCTATATGCGATTCTGCAGGAACTTGAAAGAAAATATCCATATTCAAATGTAATACTCCCTATGCATGGGTTACCCGAAGGAGTTTCATATCTACAGACTACGATGAATTGCAGTCAGCGAAAATTAATGGTTATTGGAAAAATATTTGTAAAAATAAAAGGACCGGTTATTTTGCGCCGAATTTTGGGCATACCGTTTGTTTATGATACAGACAGATATCCGGTAAAAGGGCTCGATTTGATACTTGATGCGGGAGGATATCAATTTTCAGATCAATGGTTAAATTCAAAAATGGATATCAGAATAAAAAATAACTATTATAAAAAATTAAAAAAATACGGAACGAAAATATTGTTTTTACCTCAGGCTTTTGGTCCATTTGAAACGAATAACGGTAAAGAACAAGTTAATTTATTAAAGCATGCAGATGTTTTAATTGCAAGAGATGAAATTTCTTACAATAATCTTCTTAACACCGGTATTGAAAAAGATAAAATACTGCAATATCCTGATTTTACTGCATTGGTAAAAGGAATATTTCCTGAAAAATATGGACATATTAAAAATGGTATTGCCATAATTCCTAACATTAAAATGATTAAAAAAGGATCTGTTTCAAAAAATGTTTATATTGAAATGTTAATAAAAATAATTAATATTTGTAATTCTTCAGGAAAAACAATATTTTTTCTTAATCATGAAGGTGAAAATGACTATAATTTATGTTTGGAAATTAATAATTTGTTAAATGAAAAATTACCAATAGTCAGTGGTTTGAATGCATTGGAAACAAAAGGTCTTATATCTCAGTGTTATTTTGTTTTTTCATCCCGTTTTCATGGTCTTGTAAGTGCCCTGAGTACAGGAGTTCCCTGCATGGCAACGAGCTGGAATCATAAATATAAAATGCTTTTTGATGATTATAGTATGGGGGAAAGTATATTTAATCCTGAAAACACTGATTATTTCTATGATAAATTAGAAAAAATGCTGGAAACCAGTCATAATGAAGAATTAAGAAAACAGTTAATTTCAAAAACTGAAACAATAAAATATAAAAACAGGGAAATGTGGGAAAAAGTTTGGGCTGTATCGGGTAATTTTGAATGATAAGAGACTATTATAATTGTACAGGATGCCGTGCTTGTGAGCAAATATGTAATAATAAAGCTATAATCATGCAAAGTGATATTCTTGGTTTTATGTATCCTGAAAAAGATAAAGAATTATGTATTAATTGTCAAGGATTATGTCTAAAAGTATGTCCTATGTTCAGAGATGATCTTCAAAACAAAATTATTAGTATATATGCTGCAAAAAATTTATGTAAAGAACAAGTAATTAAAAGTTCCAGCGGTGGAATATTTCCTGTATTGGCAATTAATATTCTAAAACAAAATGGAGTAGTTTTTGGCTGTGCATACGATGAAAACATGATGGTTATTCATATAGCTGTGGAAAATGTGAGTGAACTATTCAGATTACAAGGTTCGAAATACGTTCAAAGCAATACTTTAGATACATACAAAAATGCAAAAGAGTATTTAGAACAGAACAGAGAGGTTTTATACAGCGGACTTCCCTGTCAGATAGCCGGTTTGAAAGCGTTTTTGGAAAAAGAATATGATAATTTAATAACTGTTGATTTAATTTGTAAAGGTGTTCCCAGCCCTGGTTTATTTTCAAAATATTTGGAATGGCTGGGAAAAAAAATGGGTGGGAAAATTATTGAATATAATTTCAGATCTAAAGAAAAACATGGTTGGAAACAAGGAAATGAAAAAGTAATTAAGACAAAGACAAAGACAAAGACAATAACTGCTCGGTTTGATAAATATTATTTAGGATTTCAAAGAAATGAAACACTTAGAGAAAGCTGTTATTCCTGTAAGTACGCCTGTAAAGAAAGAACAGGCGATATTACCCTTGGAGACTACTGGGGTATTAAAGAGGAGCATCCTGAATTTTACTCTAATTCCGGAGTTAGTGTTGTATTGATTAATACTAATAAAGGTATTAAGATTTGGGAAAACATCATTGATAAAGTTGATACTGTTGTAAGTAATTTTGACAAGGCATCTAAAAAACTGAATAATCTGAAATATCCAACAAACAGGCCTGTCCAGAGAGACTTTTTTAATATTAATAATTTTTCATTTAAAATATCATTGTTTTATTATTTTAATATAATTATAATAAATCGAATAAAAAAATATATAAAGAAACATTATTATAATAAAGAAATTAAATAATAAGGGGAAATGATTGACAATGATTAAAGAAAAAATTATTGATTTTTATAATAACAAAATGAAATTGCATGAGAAAAATATTTTAAGTTATTTAAGATCTGAATATCTGACAAACTGTGCTGTAAACTCAAAAGAAATGGGCATTCAAACTGAAAAAATCTGTGATTTTGAAGTAATTGTTTCTTTAACAACATATAATGCCAGATTTTATGAAGTTTATCTTGCAATCGAATCCATTATGCAGCAAACATTAAAACCCAATAAAATTATTTTATGGCTGGCAGAGGATCTAAAAATAAATGAAATCCCCATTGTTTTAAAGAATCAGATGAAACGCGGCTTGGAAATTCGATACTGTAAAGATTTGTTATCATACAAAAAATTAATTCCTTCTTTAAAAATATTTCCAAATTCAATAATTATTACAATTGATGATGATCATATGTATTTATATGATTTGATTGAAAATTTTATAAATGAGCATAAAAAAATAAAGAATTAATTTTAGGATCAACTATTCATAGAATAAAACTTAAAAATATTACAGATTTTGAAACATATTCAAATTGGACAAAATTTTATAAATTTTTTGATGTTTCTCCCCTGAATTTTCCTGTAGGTGTTGGAGGAATATTATATCCTCCTGGATGTTTTACAGAAGAGGTTTTTCGGGAAGATGTTTTTATGGATATTTGCAAATCTGCTGATGATATTTGGTTTAAAGCCATGTCATTAATGAATAATACATTTTCAAAAAAAATTATTTCTCATCACATTAGCGGTTATGATTGCATTGGAAACAGAAGAATACAGGGAAATACATTAAGAGACATTAATGAATTTAATGGGATGAATGATAAACAGATAAAAGCAGTATTTAGCAGATATAATTTATATGAAAAATTATCAAAATGAATATACTTCTTGCTACAGAATTATATCCGGAATATGAAAATCAATCCCGAACTAGTATGTCTTACGCTCTCCATGATTTTGCAAAGCAATGGAATAAAGAAAATAATCTTGTTGTATTGAGAATTAATTTAATTACATTAAGAACCATAATATTTTTGAATAAGAATTTATTAAAAATAAATTCTTATTCAATTGATGGAGTAAAAATATTTAACATTAATATATTTAAAATACCAAAAACTGATATTTTTTATGGAAATATATATATAAAAAAATTACTGTGTAAAATTAAATTTTATCCAGATATTATTTTTGCTCATATTTCATCTTCATTTTATACAGCATGTAATTTAACTAAATACTATAAATGCAGATTGGTTTTGGGAATTCATAATTGCGATTTAAAAAACAATAATTACAAGAGAAAATATTTTAAAAAAGCTTTATCTGTTTGTAATAAAATTGCATGCAGATCAAAATCTATAAAAAATAAACTTGCAGGTATGTTCCCATTATATGATCAAAAATATTTTATAGCAAACTCCGGTATTGATGAATCAGATATAGAAAATAATAAATTTTTTGAAAAAAAAATAAAAGATATAGAAAACAAGGATAAATTAATATTTATAACAGTCGCAAATTTAATAAAAAGAAAAAATATTGATATAGTATTACAAACTCTGTCTAAATTTAATAATTATTGTTTTGAATATATAATAATTGGTGATGGACCGGAAAAAGACTATTTAAAAAATGAAAAAGATAGATTAAAATTAAATAAAAATGTAACTTTCCTTGGAAATAAAACAAGAGAAGAGGTTTTATCTTATTTAAAAATATCAGATGTATTTATTCTAGTTTCTGTTCGGGAAACATTTGGTTTGGTGTATCTTGAAGCAATGGCTAAATGTAATATTGTAATTGGTAATAAAAACTGGGGGATAGACGGAATAGTTATTAATGGAAATAATGGATTTCTTGCAGATATAGAAGATCATGAAAGTTTAATATCAATATTAAAAAATATATTTTCAATGTCTTTCGAGGAGAAAAAAAACATTTTAATTGAAACTCAAAAAACAATTCTGGAAAATTCGAGTATTATAGCAGCAAAAAAATATTTAGATTCAATTTATTAGTTTATCTATTTGTATGCACCAAATATCAATACTAACTCCAACATTTAACAGATCTAAATACCTACCACGTATATACGATTGTCTTTGCCAGCAAAGAGATATTGATTTTGAATGGATTATAGTTGATGACGGATCTTCAGATAATACTAATTCTGTTGTCTCTTCATTTAAGAATATATTTCCAATTAAGTATATCTATCAGGAAAACAGAGGACAAACTTCCGCACGAAATACTGGAACTGAAATGGCAAACAGTTTTATCATGGCAAAACTTGATGACGACGATTTACTTTGTCCGGATATTCTCAAAACAGCCTGGAATTATTTTGATGTGAATACAGGTTTATTTGAGAATAACTGCGTATGTTTATCAGGCTTATTTCAGTTTGATAACGGAGATATAGTAGGGGAAAAATTCCATCGAGATTATTACATATCGGATCACATTAGATATAGGCATAACAGGCCGGTTCATGGTGATAAATTTGAATTTTATGTTACAGAATTATTAAAAAAATATCCTTTTCCGGTTTTCCTCGGAGAAAAAAATATAACACCTCTAATTGTTCATGAACGTATTGCCAGAGAACATAAAACATTATATGTAAATCATATTTTTGGAGTAAAATATTTTTATCAAGGAGGATTATCTACACAAACATATTCATATAAATATCCTCTTGGTTCAGAACTATATTATAATGAAGCTTCAATGTTTCCATTTAAAATTAAACTGCGTATAAAACATTCTTCACGTTATATATTTTTTGCAAAATTAAATAAAAAGCGTAAAATATTTTATAATGCAAAAAATAAATGGATATATCCTATTGGTTTAATAAGATATTATATGATAAAATTAAAGATGTTTTTGGAAAAATACTATTTTCCCCGTACTATTATAAGCTACTTTTTTAAAGGCAAGAGGAATAAAAGATTAACTGTTGAATAAAATATTTTTAATGAATTAAAAAATGAACACACCACTATTTTCAGTAGTAATACCCGCATATAACAGAGATGGTATAATTTCAAGAGCAATTGACTCTGTTCTCTTACAAACATTTACCGACTTTGAAATTATTGTTGTTGACGATGGTTCAACTGATGATCTTAAGAGTGTGTGTGAAAAGTATAATACATCAAAGGTAAAATATATATACCAGAGTAAATCCGGTGCAAATCAAGCCAGAAATACAGGTATTAAACATTCCAACGGTCTTTATGTTTCATTTCTTGATAGTGATGATACATGGGAAAATGAATATCTTTTTGAAGTCTGCAATAAATTTTCAAGTGATGACGAACTAGGTCTTGTTTATGTTAATGACAGAAAAATACAGCTTCCGGAGGGAATTAGTTCGGTAAAAAACAATATAAAATTAGAAGGTTTTATATATAAAGAGGTACTTAACAGAGGGAGGCTTGCAACAGGTTCTTGTATTTCGGTTAAACATTCTCTCCTTGAAGAAATTGGAGGATGGGACAATCAATTAGAAGCATGTCAGGATGATGATATTTGCATACGTCTATCGAAAATTACCAAAGTTGGATATGTAAACAAAGTTCTTTGTACTGTATATATTGATAAACAGATCAGCAGAATAAGTTCTTCTAATGTCCGTCGTTCTCATAATAACTTTTTACTGTTAAATAAGTTAATTGACGAAATTATTATAAATTGCGGATATAAAGTTCTTGAAAATAAAATAAAACAGGCTAATATATTATTTTTAAGCGCTAGAGATAAAAATGGATTGGAATTCTGCAATGATCTATTAATAAAGTATTGTAATTTTTCAAAATTTAAAATATTTATTTTTCAGGTAAAATGCAAAACAGGTTATTATTCAAAATATCTGATTAAAAAATTATTATGGAAAAAATAAATTTTTCAATTATAATCCCTCATAAAAATACACCTGATTTATTACATAGATGTCTTGATTCAATCCCACTCAGAGATGATATTCAAATTATAATTGTAGATGATAACAGCGATGAAAACATTGTAAATTTTAAAAAATTTCCTGGGAATGGAAATAATAATGTTGAAATTATATATACTAAAGATGGAAAAGGAGCCGGTTATGCAAGGAATATAGGGGTTTCAAAAGCAATTGGAACGTGGGTTATTTTTGCTGATGCAGACGATTTTTTTAATTATTGCATTAATGAAATACTCACAAATTATATATCATCAGATTCAGATATTATTTTTTTCAAGCATAATTGCATTGATTCTGAATATTATACAAATCAATACAGAGCTATAGAATATAACACATATATAGACAATTGGTTAAATCATCCTGAAAAATATGAGTATTTTTTAAGATATAGAAACAATGTAATATGGTCTAAAATGTTTAAAAGAGAATTAATTCAGAAAAATAACATTTTATTTGATGAAATCCATTATTCAAATGACATGACTTTTGCTTATTTAACGGGTTTTTATGCTAACTCAATATCAGCAGATTGCAGATCGCTATATTGTACAACAATAAGAAAAGGGTCTATAAGATTCGGAAAAAGAACTATCGATAACCAGCTTGATATGTTATATGCTGACGGCAAACGTTACCGTTTTTTATATAAAAATAAAATCCCATTATCGGGCAGAAATTCATTTACCAACACTATAACTAAATTATTTTTTAAAAATAAAAAATATTATACCAAAGCAAAATTAATACTAACAGATCTTGGTTTTTCTTCACATGAAATATTATGGTTATGTTTTTTGCATATTATTTTATATATACCAAAAAAGATTATATTACAAATATTTAAAATATCTATTTACTGTAAAATAATATCAGAATTCAGATCAAGGCAAATTTAAGGATAAACAATGAAAGGCATTATTCTCGCAGGCGGTTCCGGAACAAGACTTTATCCGATTACTAAAGCAGTATCAAAGCAGATTCTCCCGCTCTACGACAAACCAATGATCTATTATCCTCTTTCTGTTTTAATGCTGGCCGGTATCCGTGAGATTCTTATTATTTCAACACCGCGCGACTTACCGGTTTTTAAAGAACTATTCACAGACGGAATCAGGCTTGGAATGAAGTTTGTATATAAAGTCCAGGATAAACCAAGAGGTCTTGCAGATGCATTTATCGTAGGAGAAGATTTTATCGATAATGACTGTTGTGCGCTTGTTTTAGGGGATAATATTTTTTACGGCAGGGGATTTAGTAAGACTCTTAAAAAAACGAAAAATCAAATAACAGAAAACGGAGGCGGCGCAATATTCGGCTATTTTGTTAAAAATCCCAATGCTTATGGAGTTGTAGAATTTAACAAAGATGGCAAGGCATTGTCTGTAGAAGAAAAACCGGTAAAGCCAAAATCTCATTATGCTGTTCCCGGGCTGTATTTTTATGATAATGAAGTTATTCAGATTGCAAAAAATATAAAACCATCAGAAAGGGGAGAATTGGAAATAACTGAAGTAAATAATGTTTATTTAAAAAAAGAGCGCCTTTCTGTTGAAATTCTAGGCAGAGGTATGGCCTGGCTTGATACCGGTACATACGACAGTCTTTTAGATGCGTCAAACTTTATTGCTACAATACAAAAACGCCAGGGAATGTATGTTTCCTGTATCGAAGAAATTGCATACAACAATGGATGGATAGATAAAAATCAGCTTTATCAATTGGCTGCTGAAATTAAAACTGAATACGGAAGCTATTTGCAATACATAGCAGATAATTTTTAATGCCATTTACCTTTTCACAATGCCCTATACAAGGTCTAATTGAAATACAGCCAATGATATTTCCGGACAATCGGGGTTATTTCATTGAATTTTTTTCGCAGCGTGATTTTAAAGCCGCCGGAATAAACGCTTCTTTTGTTCAAGACAATCAATCATGTTCAATAAAAGGCGTGTTACGAGGCCTGCATTTTCAAATTAAAAACCCACAAGGTAAACTTGTCAGAGTTATCGAAGGAGAAGTTTTCGATGTTGCCGTTGACATAAGGAAGTCATCACCCACAAGAGGAAAATGGTATAGCGTTATTCTAAGCGGCGAAAAACAAAACGCTTTATATATCCCCCAGGGGTTTGCACACGGCTTCCTTGTTTTAAGCGAAAAAGCCATTTTTGCATATAAATGCACAAATTATTACTATCCCGATGATCAAGGCGGTATTCTCTGGAATGACTCTACAATCGGTATTGAATGGCCTTGTTTAGGCATGGATTACATTCTTTCAGATAAAGATAAAACATTGCTGCCGTTTGATGAATTTGTGGATTCTGCTTGATTTGGCTCATTGGCTGCAATGGATTGCTCGGACGCGAGATTTTCACGTTTTTTAAAAAATTAAACATTGTATTTTCCGGCACAGATCGTGAAATTGATATTACAGAACCAGTATCCCTGAAAAAATACTGTGAAAATAAACCGGTTAAATGGATTATTAATTGCGCAGCATACACTGCCGTGGACAAAGCTGAAGATGAGATTGAAATATGCAAAAAACTGAATACTTACGGAGCTTCCAATGTAGCATCTTTCGCCAAAAAAATCGGTGCTTCTATCATTCACATTTCTACCGACTATGTTTTTGACGGGAATGGTATTATTTCGGGAGAAACGAATACTTTACGCCCTTACATTGAAGAAGATTTGACTAATCCGTTAGGGATTTACGGTATTTCCAAGCGGGACGGTGAGATTGCAGTACTGGAAAACAATCCACATTCGTTTATTATTCGTACATCCTGGTTATATGGAAAGTATGGCAATAATTTTGTTTCCACAATGATTCGCTTAATGAATGAACGTAATGAAATAAGAGTGGTAAACGATCAGCTGGGAAGTCCAACATGGGCTTTTAATCTGTCAACAGTTATTTTGGATCTTATTGAATCATCAGAAAAAGGCAAAAAAATTCCCTTTGGTATTTATCATTATACGAATGAAGGTAAAATTTCCTGGTATGAATTCTCCGAAGAAATATACAGGCAAGCAAAAGAAATGGGAATTATTAACACAGATTGTTCAATTGTGCCATGTACCAGTGATGAATATCCATCAAAAGCAAAGCGTCCAAAATATTCTGTTTTGGATAAACAAAAGATTAAAACAGTCTTGGGTATTACCATACCTGCCTGGAAAAATAGCTTACGGGATTATTTAAAATGCATCGAACATTAAAAAATATTTTAGTAACCGGAGGTGCAGGTTTTATCGGATGCAATTTTATCCGTTATCTTTTTGAAAAGACAGATGGTTTTCATGGGAGGATCATTAATCTTGATGCTCTTACCTATGCCGGCAACAAAATGAGCCTTTCCGATATAGAATCGAAATATTCATCAACCCGTTATATTTTTATACATGGTGACATCGGAGATCGCGCACTTATTGAATCTCTTTTTAATAAATACAATATTGATTCTGTTGTCCATTTTGCGGCGGAAAGCCATGTAGATCGTTCAATCCTTGGGCCAAAAACATTTATAAAAACAAACATCATGGGAACATTTACTCTGCTTGATGTTGCACGCCATATATGGGGAAACCCCGATGGGCATCAAAGAAAAGATACCCTTTTTCACCATGTCAGCACAGATGAAGTATATGGTTCTTTGGGTGATACCGGTTATTTTTCCGAAACTACCCCCTATGATCCGCGTTCTCCCTATTCTGCAAGTAAAGCAGGAAGCGACCATCTGGTAAGAGCTTATTACCATACATATGGCTTGCCTGTCACACTCTCAAACTGTTCAAATAATTACGGGCCATTTCAGTTCCCGGAAAAAATAATACCCTTAATGATTCTCAATATGCTTGAATGTAAGCCATTACCTGTCTACGGCGACGGGAAAAATATCCGCGATTGGTTATTTGTCGATGATCATACTGCCGCGATATGGCGTATTCTTAATAATGGTAAAACAGGTGAAACGTATACTATTGGCGGTGATAATGAATGGGAAAATATTGAATTAATTAACATGCTCATAGAAATTGTTGCTGATACGGGAAAACTAGATCCCGATACATTAAAATCATCGGTTTTATTCGTCAAAGACCGCCCAGGGCATGATCGCAGGTATGCCATTGATTGCAGTAAAATAAAAAATGATCTGGGTTGGAAGCAATCACTATCTTTTAATGAAGGTCTGAAACGAACTGTTAAATGGTATTTTGATAACCATGATTGGGTAAATACAATCCGCAGCGGGGAATATCGTCAATGGATAGACATAAATTATGGAAAAAGGCCGGAAAATAATGACTAAAGCTCCCATTGTCGGATTTATACGCTATTCATGCCGTGCATCATTTACCCGAAATGATTTTTTTCATCCTAAATATATGGACTATCGTCTTGGTATATTCAAAAAAATTACGCTCAAAAGTTTTCAGGAACAGAGTGACATGGATTTTAACCTCTTACTCTTACATTCTGAAAGCTTACCGCAGAATTATAAAGATATATTCCAAAAAATAGAAGAAGAAAATACTTTTTTACATAATGTTTATATTCCCGATTCGGATCTTGAAGGAAATGATTATATTAATGCGGTTGAAGGCAGTATTAATATAACAAATTTTTCCAATGATATGGCGATAAATTTTAGAATCGATAATGATGATGCAATCCCCGCCGATTATATCGGTAAATTGAAATATTTTTTAAAACCGGAATTTGACGGATTTGTTATTTCATTTCCAAATGTAACAATAATACAACGAAATAAAAATAACAATTTTCTGAGACAGGAAAAATACTTTCCTTCAAATTCTATCGGACTTGCCTATGTTACGAATAAATTACATTATAAAACAATAATGACACTTGGCGATCATGGTAAAATTAACCAAAAAAATCCTATGGTTCTTGTCCCCGGAAGAGGAGGAATTCAAACCATAAACGGAAGAAATGTAATGAATTCACTTTATTTGGGATATGTCAAGTCATTAGAATATGATGCACTAAGCATATATTTAAAGGAAAATGGGTTTTCAGATTTTGATTTTAATTGCCTGAATATATGTAAAAGGAGATTGTTTGTTGATACTGTGATAAAAACAAAAAACTTTATAAAAAGCAGAATAGTAGAAAAAGATTAATCCATGTCGTTTTTGAGTTTTATTGATATTAATTTTATTAATCCTCTTCAGTCAATTCCTTATCAGTGGTATTACTCGGCAAGAAAAAAGTACGATTCATTAAACAAAAATAAGAGAGATCACCATATTGTTGTTTCACTTACCAGTTTTCCGGCCCGGTTTGGATCATTGCATTATGCAATAAAAAGCATTCTGAACCAAAGTATGAAACCAGATGTGATTTTCCTTTGCCTTGCAAGTAATGAAATAAATGATGAATCAGCGCTGCCATCATCAATTCTTGAATTAAAAAAATACGGCCTGCAGATCTATTTTGCTAATGAAAACCTTAAACCCCATAACAAGTATGTTTATGCAATGCAAATATACCCGGATTCATTAATAATCACCGTAGATGATGATAATATGTATGACAAACACTTAATCCATGATCTTTATCATTCATATTTAAATTATCCAAATGCTGTTTCTGCAAGGCGCGTCCATAAAATTATTCGGGGAAAAAATGATATTTTAATGCCATACAGCAAGTGGTTTTATGAATATAAAAAAGAGAGAAAGCCTTCCTTTGACTTACTGGCAACCGGTGTTGGCGGAGTAATTTATCCTAAAGGTATTTTACCTCCTGAAGCATTTGATTTACAAAAAATAAAAACATTATGCCTTAATGCAGATGATATCTGGCTGAAATTTATGGAGTTAAAAAATAACATTCCTGTCGTATGGGTAAAAGGGCGCAGAATTCATCCTTTTAGTATAAAGAAAGCGCAAAAAATTACATTGCAAAAAAACAATTACCATAGAAATATGAATGACAAATATACAGCTGCATTACAGGATTACTATGGTATTAAACTGGCACCTGGAAAAAATGTGAATTAAATGAAATACCTTTATGTATTGGTAAGCACTCACGATGATATATATTATGAGCAATTTATGCTGTCCATTACATCATTAAAGTTTTTTTTACCCGATGCAGAGACAGTTCTTCTTTGTGACACACAAACAAAAAAAAATCTTGTAGGAATACGATCCGAGTACAAAAATCTTGTTTCCAAGGTCATTGCTGTAGATCCGCCTGAATATATGTCTCAGATAGATATTTCAAGATGGGTAAAAACATCAATGCGCAGTCTTATATCCGGAGATTTTCTTTTTATTGACTGCGATACGGTTATTACGGGAGATATTTCTTGTATAGAAAGAATGGATATTTCATTTGCAGCCTGCCTGGATAAGCATTCACTAATCAGCGCTCATGCCAAAAGCAGCAGTATTATCGAAAATGAGAAGAAACTGGGTTCTTCAGCATATATTTCCAACCGTCATTTTAACAGCGGGGTAATTTTTAGTGCAGACACACCGGAAATACATGCTATATTTGATCGCTGGCATGAGTTATGGCTATTGGGCAGAAAAAAAAATATCATCAGAGATCAACCGGCATTTAACATGGCAATTTATGAAAATGAACCATATTTTACCGAACTTGACGGAATATGGAATTGCCAGATAGCATTTAACGGTTTGCCCTATCTTGCAGATTCAATGATAATCCACTATTTTGCTTCAGATTTAAACATGCATGAATCACCGTTTATATTTGCATGTGATGAAATATTTAATAAGATAAAAAGTACAGGAAAAATCCCCAATGAAACATTGGAATTGCTGAAGAATCCAAAAACTGCATTTGTACCTGAATCGAGAATTATAGCAGGTTATGATATGCTTGATGTAATTAACAGCAGTTTGTTTGAGACAATTGCTTTGCTTAAAAAAAAGGCTCCGTATTTATTCAATTACTTAAACAGATTTGGTTATTCAATCAAGAAGATTGTAAAATGTTTTTCTGTAATGAAAAGCAGAAAAAATGACGGCGGAATTAAACATTATTATTAGGGTGTAAAATGAAGATAAGATCGAAAGCGCCATTGCGTCTTGGGCTTGCGGGAGGCGGCACTGATATAGCCAGCTACTACAACCGTTTTGGCGGTTATGTGCTGAATGCTACGGTTAATATGTACACTTACTGTACTATAGAGCCGGATGATACAGGCATTATTGAGTTTAACGCCATTGATATTAACAAAAAAGAAGTTTTTGATTCGGTAGAAAAACTTCCGTTATCAGAAACTCTGTCTCTCCATGCAGGTGTATACAATAGAATTGTTTCTGATTTTATCAAAAAACCGCTTTCTTTTAAAATGACTACCTATTCAGACGCTCCTGCCGGTTCAGGTCTTGGTGCCTCTTCCACCATGGTAGTCGCCATGATCAAGGCATTTGAAGAGTGGTTAAATCTGCCTTTAGGTGAATATGATATTGCCTCTCTGGCTTATAAAATTGAGAGAGAAGATATTGGATTAAGCGGCGGGAAGCAGGATCAATATGCCGCGACATTTGGCGGGTTTAACTTTATGGAATTTTACAGTAACGAACGGATCATTGTAAATCCACTTAGATTGAAGCGCTGGATCAGAAACGAACTTGAAGCATCACTTGTTTTATTATATACCGGTGTTTCCAGAGAAAGCGCGAATATAATTAAAGAACAAATTCTACATACGGAAAAAGGCGATAAAAAAAATATCGAAAGTATGCATGAGCTTAAATGTCAGGCAATATCAATGAAAGAAGCTTTATTAAAAGGTGATTTTGAGGGATTCTCAAACTGCCTGCTTAACGGATGGCTGGCCAAGAAAAATGCCGCTGCTTCAATATCCAACTCATTTCTTGATGAACTATACCGTTACGCAATGGACAATGGTGCAGAATCCGCAAAAATATCAGGTGCAGGCGGCGGCGGTTTTATGATGATATATTGTAATCCGTGCCGAAGGATTTCCCTTATCCGCGCGCTTAATGAAAAACATGGCTTAAATGTTAATTCAAGCATGATTTTAACACCCGGTTTTACCGAAACAGGAACACAGGCATGGACCATTTACGGCAATTAATCGAACGTTATCCGATACTTGAACCGGCAATAAGTGACATTGAAAAAGCTTTTTCCATAATGAAAGAGTCATTTGGCAATGGCGGTAAATTGTTAATAGCCGGTAATGGAGGCAGCGCCGCCGATGCAGAACACATTGCCGGTGAACTGATGAAAACTTTTACGAAGCAAAGAAAACTTCCTGACGCATTTGCTGCGGAGATTGGCAAAGCAGATCCTGAAATTGCCCGGTATCTTATTTCCAGCCTGCAGCCCGGTCTCCCTGCCATAGCCCTTTCCGGGCATGCTTCGCTGAATACCGCCTGCATTAACGACATAGACGGAAATATCACATTTGCCCAGCAGGTTTATGGTTACGGAAAAGAAGGCGATGTGTTCCTTGGAATTTCTACATCGGGAAATTCAAGAAATATTCTGTATGCTTCTGTTGTAGCCAGGGCAAAAAAATTAAAGTTAATCGGACTTACCGGCGCAGACGGAGGAAAACTAAAAAATTTTACCGATGTGTGCATTTGCGTTCCGGAAAAAGAAACATATAAAATTCAGGAGTTGCATTTACCGGTATACCACTTTCTCTGTCTTATGCTTGAAGAACATTTTTTCTGATGAAAACAATAATTATGGCCGGAGGTAAAGGGACCCGTATCGCATCCATAGCCGGCGAAATTCCAAAGTCAATGATCCCTGTCTGCGGCAAACCGATTCTTGAACACCAAATAGACTGCCTTAAAAAAAATAATTTAACTGATATAGTTATCAGCGTTGGCCATCTTAGCGATCAGATTAAAGACTATTTTGGCAATGGCGGTAAATTCGGCTGTAATATTTCCTATTACACCGAAACTGAACCTCTGGGAACTGCTGGGGTTCTTTACAAACTTGAAAATCTATCAGAAGATTTTATTTTATTAAACGGCGATATTATATTTGACATGGATTTTTCACGCATGACATATTTTCATCGCAAAAAAAAAGCGCTTGCTACTCTTGCCGTGCATCCCAATAGCCACCCTTTTGACAGTGCGCTTATTATTACGAATAATGATTATCAAGTTATCGGTTGGATTAACAAGGAAGATGAGCGTACTTATTATAAAAACCTTGTTAATTCCGGTGTTCATATCTTTAATGCGGAAATTATTAAACTTTACCCCCAATCCAAAGAAAAGATCGACCTTGACCGCGATATGCTTAAACAATCAATCAACTCAGGCAGGATATTTGCTTATATCACTCCGGAATACATAAAAGACATGGGAACACCAGATCGTTTATCTCAGGTTTCTTCGGATATTGAAAGAGGTATTGTAAAACAAAAGAGCTTGTCGAATAAACAGAAATGCATTTTTCTCGACAGAGACGGAACAATAAATAAAATCAGGGGTTTTATCACGAAACCGGAAGATTTTGAATTGATTGAAGATGCGGCAGAAGCAGTAAAAAATATTAACCGTTCAGGATTTCTTTCCATTGTTATTACAAACCAGCCTGTTATTGCACGCGGAGAAACAGACATTGATACGCTTGATCTCATTCACATGAAAATGGAAACAGATTTGGGCAGACACGGGGCTTATATCGACGATCTTTTTTACTGCCCTCATCACCCTGAAAAGGGTTTCCCCGGTGAGCGGCCAGAATATAAAATAGACTGTGAATGCAGAAAGCCAAAACCGGGCATGATCATGCAGGCAGCGCAAAAATATAACATAGATCTTTCAAAATCATATATGGTTGGTGACCACATGCGTGATGTAGAATCCGGTATAAATGCCGGATGTACACCTGTTTTTTTAACAAATAACCGGCATAATAAAAACATCGGCAATATCAAAATATTTTCCAGCTTATTGGAATTCACAGAAAGGTGTCTTTAATGAAAGTAGCAATTATACATTACTGGTTGGTAAACATGCGGGGTGGTGAAAAAATGGTTGAAGCGCTGCTTGAGATGTTTCCCGATTCGGATATTTACACACATGTATATAACCCTAAATCGGTTTCTGCCCTTATTAACAGTCATCGTATTTTTACTTCCCGTATTAACAGACTGCCTTTTGCAAAAAAACTCTACCAGTTATATATGCCGCTCATGCCTAAAGCGCTCATGGATTTTAATTTGCAACAATACGATTTGGTTATATCCAGTGAATCGGGACCCGCTAAAGGTGTTGTTCCCAATCCCAATGCCTATTATATCTGTTATTGCCACAGCCCCATGCGTTATTTATGGGATATGTATCACGAATATTTAAGGGAATCCAATCCTTTTGTTACGTTTTTTTTGAAAAGACTGGTACCTTCACTGAGAATTTGGGACATAACTTCCGCCAATTTGGTAGATAGATTTGTTACGAATTCACATTATGTTGCCAAACGGATTCTGCGGGTATACAACCGCGAGGCAGAAGTTGTGTACGGCCCGGCTGAAATTGATAAATTTCTGCAACGGGAAAGAAAACCTGACGATTATTACCTGTTTTTCGGCCAGCTAGCCGGTTACAAACGGGCGGATATTGCCATTGAAGCCTGTATCAGATCCGGCAGAAAATTGGTGGTGGCAGGGGCAGGGGTAAAAGGAAAAAACGTGAGAAAGTTCAAAAAAAACAGCCTGGTGCGTATTACCGGAAGGGTTTCAGATGATGAAGCGGCAGACCTTTTCTCCGGAGCTCGCGCCTTGCTTTTCCCCGGCATTGAAGATATGGGCCTTGTTCCGATAGAGGCAAATGCGGCAGGCTGTCCGGTAATCGCATTTCGGGAAGGCGGTGCGGTAGATACAGTAAAAGAAAATGTTACCGGTATTTTTTTTGATGAGCAAACACCGGAATCCCTCATCGCGGCAATGGATTATTTTGAGCAGAGAGAAGAACAGTTTGCCGATCACAACCGGTTTAAAGACCATGTCCGGCAATTCTCAAAAGCCGCATTTAAAGAACGAATGCAAAAAGTCATAGATGAACGAAAGAGATTGTAAATAAATGAAAAATATGTTTGACGATTGTTTAATACTGGCAGGCGGTTCGGGTACAAGGTTATGGCCGGCAAGCAGTTCCCGTCTGCCTAAACAGTTTTTGCCGGTTTCAGCGAAAGAAAGTTTTTTTTCCATATCAGTAAAACGGGCGCTGGCAGTAATAAAAGATAATGGATCTGTTATAATAATAGCCGGTAAAGCACATATTCCTCATGTAATAAAAAACCTTGCAAAATTCAGCGAAAATGAAAAAAAACGGTTTTTGGTTATTGGCGAACCAACAGCAAAAAACACTGCTCCGGCAATAGCATGTGCGATTCAGTATTCACTTCTGAACGGCGGCAACCGGAATATGATCGTTCTTACCAGCGATCATATCATTAAACCGATAAAGGAATTTAAGGCTGATGCTGCCCGTGCTGCCGGTTCCGCCGGACAGGGAAAATTGGTGGTTTTTGGAATTCCGCCGACTCGTCCCGAAACAGGTTATGGATATATTGAAACAGGGAAGCAGGTATCCGGCATCTGCAATGTTACTGCATTCCATGAAAAACCTGATTTGCAGACTGCAATTAAATATACAGCGAAAAAAAATTTTTTCTGGAATTCAGGTATGTTTGCATTTTCCGCTGAACACATGGCTGAAGAATTCCATTCCCTTGCACCTGATGTGATTGCTCCTTTTATAAAACTTAAATCCCCCATACCTGAGTCATATACTGTTTCGCAGGGTGTAAGAATAATAAATTCATGGCCGGGTTTGGAAAATGCTTATCGAAAAACAAAAAACATCTCTTTTGATTACGCTATTGCTGAAAAATGTACCGGCGCAGCAATGGTTCGAGCCGGGTTTGATTGGATAGATATTGGCAATTGGGATGAATATGCAAAAATTCGCGGAAAAAACGCAGGCCGGGTTTTCAATATTTCGGGGGAATCCTGTTTTGTAGATTCCGATATCCCGGTCGCTTTGGCCGGGGTTGAAGACCTTATTATTGTCATCCGTTCAGGAAGAGACAACAGCCCGGCAGCGGCATTAATAACGAAAAAAGGCAATACTCAAAAAGTAAGAGAAATCGTGGAACATATCAAAAAATCAGGCAAAACCGAACTTCTTTAAATTCTCCCGCCACAAAAAAAAGTAACATTCAGCTTCCTCAATTTGTTTATTACGTATGAACAGCAGTATTTTATTACAGCGTCCGGGAACTATCCGTAAAATCATGCGCAGGAAGTCCTTGATGAAAAAAACCGAATATAATACCCTGTATGACATGACCCTTTCGGAATTTGACATCTGGTACCGTCCCCGGTACCACCGTACCAGCTCTGCTCTTACATCATTAATATTCATTTTTTCCGATATATTGGGTGTAATGGCATCATTCGGGTGGGGTTTTTTTTGGGTAAGAATTTACGGTTTTATCATGGATTACGGCAGTATTAATTTTAAATCATTTGTTACCTATTGGCCTTACCTTCCTGTTTTTATCCTTCTCTTTCAAATTTTAGGTCTATATCCGGGAATCTCGCTGGCCCCTGCTGAGGAATTCAGACGATTTTTTATCGGATCGGCGATGGCGTATGGCGGTATTGTAATGTCCCGGTATATAGAAAACGGCAGATGGGACGGGGTAAATACGGCATTTGCCATCAGCGCAATTTTTTCGGTTGTTATTTTTATTATTATAAGGGGGATATTCCACTGGTTCCTTCATAAAACGAAACTGGGAGGAGTTCCCGCAGTTGTTTACGGCAGCGATACAACCGGTAGGCTTGTCATAGACCGTATACTGGGCAGCCCCAGAGCAGGTTATGTACCCGTTCTTATTCTTGATGACACACCCGGAGGCGATGATAATTATAAAGGCATCCCGATACTGCATGATACCGGCCTCGGTCCGGAAATTGTCAGGCGTTATAATATTAAAATGGCAATAATAGCCATGCCCAAACTGAAAGCGGACGGTCTGGAACAACTGCTCAACAATTCTGTTTCGGCCTTCCGTTACAGTATCCTGATTCCCGATTTTTTTAATGTCACCAATATCTGGATGGCTGTTCGTGATTTTGACGGGATGCTGGGTTTTGTTACCAACCACAGGTTAAAAATGCCATGGAACCTGATTATTAAGCGTTTTATGGATCTTGCTGTTGTCATAATAGGCGGCATCATTCTGCTGCCATTCCTTCTGCTTATGGCCTTTCTTGTCAAAGTTACCTCGCCGGGACCGGTTCTCTACGGACATAAACGTCTTGGAAAAAACGGAAAACCTTTTATCGCATATAAATTCCGTTCAATGGTGCTGGATGCCAACGAACGGCTTCAAAACCTTTTTGAATCAGATCCTGAAATAAAAAATGAATGGGATGAAAACCATAAGTTAAGAAATGATCCAAGGGTAACCGCTATAGGTAAATTCTTACGGCGGACAAGCATTGACGAATTTCCGCAGCTGCTGAATATTCTAAAAGGCGAAATGAGCCTTGTCGGCCCGCGTCCGATTACCGAAGAAGAAGTAGTAAAATACGGAGGAGAATTTAAACGAATTTTTTCGGTAACACCGGGGTTGACCGGATTATGGCAAATATCGGGAAGATCTGAAAAAGATTATTCTTCAAGGGTCTCTTATGACACATATTATTTACAAAGCTGGTCTGTTTGGCTGGATATCTGGATTATGTTTAAGACATTCGGTGCGGTTATCCGCGGCAAAGGAGCTTACTAAATGCGAGTAGTTATTAACATTTTTTTCTTTTTAGTTATTGTATTGCTTCCTCTTTCGGCAGAAGTACGTTCATTTAATCAAATTTTTCCCAATTTGTCACCTGCTATCCGTACTGCTGCTTTCTCAAGCAATGGTTTCAGCAGATCATACGAAAGAGCCGCTCCTTCTGCGCTTATCGGATCCGGGCAGAGTACACTGGGTTCCAATATAGTCATCCCCGACATTTCCAGGCAGCCGTTTCTGGTGGAAACAATTATGGTTATTCCCGGCAGGCAAGACCAGTACACACTCTTGAAAGTTTATAACGCACTGGGACAGGTACGGGGGCTTCAGGGACGGCTCTACCATTCTCATACCCGTAACGATGAAGTACCTTTGTTTGAAGAAGTAACCCGAATAGAAGGCGCCAGAAACACACCGGTTGCCGATCCGCCTCCCGCAGCAAGAATCCCCTCTTCAGAAACAATTCATATGCGGCTGAAAGATGTAAATTTTGGAAATACATTTTACCGCGCGGAGATGGAGATGATTCAGGAAAATCGCGGATTACGCTATACTATGACGAACAACAGAGTCATTACATACTTGCTTATGCCGGTTATAAGGGAAGGTAATTTTACGGCCCAATTATATTTTGAGCCAATCTTGGAAGGAATGTTAATCTACGGACTCGCAGGCGCCGATGTTTCCAATTTTGTCTCATCAAGGATTAGTATGACTTCTGCAATAGACAAACGGCTGGCCGTAATTATCGGCTGGGTTTCTGATGGAATAAGAAGATAGTACTTGACATATATACCGGTTTTTCGATAAATTATCTTAATACCTGCGGCTGTCGTATAATGGTTATTACCCCAGCCTTCCAAGCTGGAGACGTCGGTTCGATTCCGATCAGCCGCTAAGATATTAGGGCATTTAAATGAATTTAATAATGGTTTATCTTAGCGTCTGCCTACGGTCAGCCGCTAACCCTGCTCAAAATGCCCTGAAAACAAGGCCGCTTGCTTGTACCGGATAGGAAGGTGGGCGGGGAAACGAAGCGGCAAAACATTCGCGGGATTCCCTGCTGGAGAAGACGAGCGAGAAAAATTAAAAATTGCATACGGTAAATGCTGCCCGGTGCCCAACGCATGAGGACAACACTCTTTTACACAATCACTGGAATCACGAAGGTAAATAAATACCGGGCAGTGGCTTCGCAAGCAGATTCCCCAGCATGTTTTGACGGTACGGTTACCCGCCCGCCTAACTTGTTGCAGGCAAGCGGTTTTTTCCAGCCCGACAATCAGGGTTTGCGTCTGCTAATTATTGATTCGGTAAATGCCATCAGACTCTGCTACCATCGATTCATGTTTCAGCCTGTCCAGAACACGATATAGTTTATCTTCTGTCACCCCGCTTGCAATTCCCAATTCTTCAAAGTTACTTGGTCCCATTGAAATCAAAGTTCTGATAATTTTTCCTCTTGTCTGCCTGAATGAGCCGATAAACGGGCTTTGTTTTGCATAATGGGCGCTGCGTCTGCCGGGGTTATTTGTTAGTTTCTTCAGAGAAGCGCCATAATCCATCAGGGCATAATGCCATGTCCGGGGATCGTTTCGATCCAGCGCCGCTTCCAAAATCGGGAAAATTTCCGAATCCTTTATATTGTCTCTGTCGGGAAAAAAACAATGTATAATGGTCGAGCGGATATTGGTTTCTATAAATACAGCCGGATAATTGTAGGCAAAACAGGTGATGGCGCCCGCAATGTACGGACCAACGCCCGGAAGCATACGCAAAGACTTTGGGGTATCCGGCACTTTGCCTTTGTTTTCCTGTGCAATAATAACAGCGCTTTTTTTCAGGTTAACACAGCGGCTGTTGTATCCAAGCCCCGACCATGCGCGCAGAGCTTCTTCAAGGGAAGCTTTTGCAAGGGCTTTCGGTGACGGCCATAACGTCATCCATTTTTCCCAATAATGAACAACCCTTTCTGTTTGGGTCTGCTGAAGCATAAATTCGGAAACCATCACCCCCCAGGGAGTGGTATTCCGCCATGGGAATGATCTTCCCGCTTGCCGGTAATGGGAAAGAACAATTTCCCTAAACTCATCGATTTCCATTAATTTAATTTACTTGCCGCATCAATAATTAACCGGGCTATTTCGTCCGGATTCAAATCATCCGTTTCAATAACAAGATTGACAAATTCATATTTCGTATTGTCAATATTATAAATCCGGATATAACGGCTGTTATCTTGACGATCACGTTCGGCTGTAAAAGCCGCAACCGCCTCAATATCTCCGCCTTCCCTTTTCACTATCCTTGCCGCTCTTGTTTCGGCTTTTGCTTTCAGGAAAACTTTAAGGTCCGCTTCTTCCAGCATCCATATAGCCAGACGTGACCCAAGCACACAGCCGCCGCTTTCCCGTGCAAGCTTTATCTGCCTGGTATCAACTTCTTTGTCCCATGAATCGTCATTTGCCGCAAGAGCCAGCACTTCTTTTAAATCGATTCCTCTTTCCTCAGCCAGTGACCGGAACGTAAAATTGATAAACTTCAGTCCCAGGCGTTCTGATACGAGTTTACTGATTGTCGTGTTTCCGCAGCCGCTCATTCCTGATATGGCTATCTTAATATCATTTTTCATATTTAACCTCCTATCACTCAATATTTCTTAGCTGCTCCTTTATATTTTCAAGCGACTCTTTCATTTCCACAACGGCACGACTGACTTCCAGGATTGTACTTTTCGAGCCGATGGTATTAATTTCACGATTGATTTCCTGACAGAGGAAATCAAGTTTTTTCCCGGGCCTGTCGTTTTTTTTCATTTCCGCCCTGAATTCGCCAATGTGAGATGAAAGCCGGGAAATTTCCTCGGAAACAGTATGTTTCATTAAAAGAAAAGCTGTTTCGGCGAGAATACGGTTCTCGTCGATTTCTCCGATTGAAAGTTCTCTGAAACGGGTTTTAATATTTTCTTTAATGGTATTTTCCAAAACAGATACATAACCTGTTATTGTTTGCAGCGCCGATTCTATTTTACCAATAAAATTGAGGATATCTTCTGCGGTATGTTTTCCTTCCCTCAATCGTTCTTCCCGAAAAATATTTAATGTATCAATTATCACAGGCTCTGCTGTATTCCAGTAATCATCCCGTTTCTTTTCAATATTTAATACCCCGTCCATTCCTATTAACACAGACAGGCTGACTGTTTCATCGATTCCCAGATCGGCCGCAAGGTTGTTGATTGCATTCCTGTAAGCGTTAGCTGCATTGGAATTTACCGAAACGATCAGAGGCGTGTTTATTTCCCGGATGCGGATAAATACTTCTACTTTCCCCCTGCCGCATATACCGCTTACCAATTCGCGTATTTTTGGTTCAAAATGAGAAAGGAATGGAGGGGTATTTACATATATATCAAGAAAGCGGCTGTTATACCCTTTGATTTCCACCGAAAAGGAAAAGTCATCGCCTGTCCATTCACGCCAGGCAAAACCTGTCATGCTTATCATGGGGAAACTCCATGGTAATGGGAAAAAAGTTTAACTGCCAAAGGCCAATTATTACCTGCACCCAGGGTAAGAAAAAGATCGCCGCTCCTGAGGATTTTTTTCAACAGTTCAAAGGCATCCATTGGTTCATCAATATAATACAAAGCGTCATTATTTTTGCCTTTATTATGGTTTATTTTTTCGTAAATCGCCATTCCGCTGATTTTTCCCTCAAAGTGTTCCCGCGCAGAAGCATAAATTTTATGCAGAATAAGTATGTCAGCCGGGGCTAAAGAGCCGGCAAAATCATTCAACAGGGCGGCGGTTCTGGTAAATGTATGTGACATAAAGCTTACCACAATCCTGCGTGTTGGGTAAAAACTTTTTAGCCCTTCCAGCGTTGATGTTATTGCCGTTGGATGATGACCGTAATCATCCATGAAGAGAATACCGCCGGCGCTGCCAATTATTTGCGATCGACGCGTGGAACCCCTGAATTCTTCCAGCGCTTTTCCGGCAGCAAGCCGCCGGTGTTTATCCCATTCATGGCCTTCTTGTTTCAGCAGAACCGTGGCAAGGGCAATGGCAGCAGCGGCGTTTAATGCCTGATGGCGGCCGGGAATAAACAGCCGGATATCTTCCGGGAATAAGCCTATGTTGAATACCGCGCATTCGTTTTCAACACGGTAAGAATCAATGTGAAAATCACCGGATGCGGTAAAGCCGTAGGGGATAAGGGTGATATCCCGGTTTTCTTTATTTATTATTCCGGCAACTTCTGCAGCACCGGGATCATCAATACAGTAGAGCAATTCACCGCCGGGGGGTATCAGGCGGCAGTATTCGGCAAAGGCATCACGAATGGATTCGTATGTGGGGAAATAATCCTGATGATCGCTTTCGACAGAGGTCAGCACAACGCGCCTGGGCCGGAAATGCATAAAATGACTGCGGTATTCGCAGGTTTCTGCGATAAAATATTTATTGCCCAGTACAAGCGTCGATTTTCCGTTAAAATTGGAAACCGCGCTGCCAACCAGTATTTGCGCCGGAATTCCCAGGCTCTGTACCAGGCAGCCGCACATGGCAGTGGTAGTAGTTTTTCCGTGAACACCGGCAATGCCGGTTGAATCAAAAACAGAGGAATACATTCCAAGCGCTTTGGGATAGGTCAGCATGGGAATGGATTTCCTGCGGGCTTCGGCAAGTTCAGCATTGCTTTCTGCGTCATAAGCTGCAGAATATATCACCGCATCAATGTCATCACCAACATGTGCCGGATCGAATGTTTCATACCATGAAATACCAAGTTCGCGGAGGATGGTATCTGTATAAAAAACCTCGTCAGTATCGGAACCCGTAACATTTAATCCCATGCCCTGCATCAATTCGGCAAGAGCGCACACCCCTGTCCCCTTAATACCTACACAATAGACAGAAGCGCCGGGCTTTAAATCGGAAAATGATTCCATGTTTATTTTTACATTGAATTCGGTTGTATTGCAAGCGGAGCTATACAAAATTTACATGGTTTGCCGATTTTTGGATCGGTAAAAAAAAGCCCATGTGCCCGGAGTGCAAGAATACCTTCGCATGGATCGCTCCCGTACAACGGATCGTTCAATACCGGATAACCAATCCACGCCAGATGGCAGCGAATCTGATGACGGAATCCGCGTTTGAGACGCAGGGTAAAAATGTATTTATTTTCCGGGATGCCGTCAGGCTTTTCTGCACTGATAATTTCTGAACGGTAATAACCGCCTTTGTCTGATGCTATTTCTCTGCCTTTGCTGTTAAACTCAGTCACTGCACGTACCTGTTTCCTGCCCGGGCCAAAGGGACGGAAGTAACTTTCGATGTGGACCGGGGAACGGGGATCGGGGACCGGTGGCCGATCCCTGATCCCTGAATCATAACATACAGCGCTGTACTCCTTAACAAAATTTCCCGCAGTCTGCTGAGCCAATAAGTTGTCCAGCGAATGTTGATTTTTGGCAAACAGCACAAGGCCATGGGTTTCATAATCAAGACGGTGCAGCAACCCTCCTTCACCTTTCTTTTTTCCGTTAAGCGTCATGACCGGAGGAAAAATAGCAGAATACCAATCAAGAAGAGTATTGCCTTTATCTTCTTTATTCGGAGCGCAATGCATACGGGGAGGCTTGAAGACAACAGCAAAATCATCGGTTTCGGCAACAACACAAGGATTTTTTTCTCTATTCTTCACACAGAGGCACGAAGGCACAGAGGCATGAAGATTATTTTGTTCCGCCATATTCTCCTTCTTTGTGTCTTTGTGCCTCCATGTCTCCGTGTGAGATATTTAGAAAATGAATCATTTCTTTAAACCGCTGCGGTAGGGGGGCCTTAAATGTGCTGGGCTGTGTTTCGCCGGGCAGTGTAATGCCGAGGATTCTTGAATGGAGCATGAGACTGGCATTGGGGAAAAGAGTATCGGTGAACCCGTACAGGGGATCCCCGGTGACAGGATGGCCTATGTAACGCAAGTGAACACGGAGTTGATGCGTCCGCCCTGTCTTTGGCTGCAGAAGGATAAGTGAATGGGTCCGCCATGTTTTAATAACAGAATAACAGGTAAGCGCAGGTCTTCCCCGAGCAGTTACAGTAAAACATTTTCGGTTGCGGGGATCACGCGCTATGCATGTTTCAATCCGGCCTTTTTTTTCTTTTGGAATCCCGTTGATAATTGCAATATATGTTTTTCGTACTTTTCCGGATTTGAATTGACCGGCAAGGAAGGCAAGGGTTTCATCGTCATAAGCGGCAATCATAACACCTGAGGTATCTTTATCAAGCCTGTGTACAATGCCCGGTCGCGAACCGAATGTTCGTAAATCATATGTTTGTAAATATTCGGTTTTAAAATCTTCTGTTTGCGGGAATCCCCTGTTGATCTTCCGGTAATATAAGGCATTGGCAAAAGTTCCCTGCCGATTACCGGCTCCGGGATGCACAACCATTCCCTGAGGTTTATTTATCGCTATAACACGATCATTTTCAAAAATAATATTTAAGGGGATATTTTCCGGGATGATGTTAACAGGTTCCGCTGCATTCCAGATTAGTTCGATCTCATCGCCGTTTTTTACCAGGCGGGAAATTTTAACTTCATTACCATTAATTTTTGACGTTAATTGCCGGGCTTTAATTTGCGAACGAGACAACAACCCCAGCTTTTCGGCTATATAGCGATCAAGACGAAGTTCGGAATAAAGCCCTGCAACAGTCTGGCGATACGTCGGCATCAGGGTGCTGTATCATCCGCATTATCATCATCGTCCGGCTCTTCAGGAGATTCGTCTTCCATCCCCCAGGGAGACTGATTGATGGTAACCGTGCCGGCAGGGAGTACTTCTATTCTTCTTCGTTCCCTGTTCCGCTTAACCCGGATTATAATATGATCGGCTACTGCTACGCCGACTGCTATTCCGGCAGCTAATGCGATTATCTGTCCTGCTTCATCGCTGGTCATCCCATAAGACCCTGTTTGCCCTCCGGTTGATTTTAACGGCCAGGGAGCATATCGCCGCCCTTCATTACTGAAGTCCAGGCCGTTTGCCATCCGCCACCGGTGCATGTCCAATAAAAAAGATGAAACAAACATGGCAAAGGGAAAAGATCCAAAAGCAATTATCTCGCCGCGGCGAAGATCTTTTGCCCATTGAGGCCAATTGATTGCATCAGGATTGGCGGGAGTATTTGCTTGTGCCGGTAACAGAAAAACCGGTACCGAAAGCAGGAGGAACAGTAACGCTGCTTTTTTTCTTCTCAAAACCTTTCTCCAAAAATGGCACTGCCGATGCGCAGCAATGTTGCACCTTCTTCAACGGCGATTTCAAAATCTTCCGTCATTCCCATGGAAAGACACGACCAGTGGCCGGGGAATCTTTTTTCCAGTTCCTGCTGCACCCTGACGAGTTGCCTGAAAGCGGCGCGTACAGGGCCTTCTTCTCTGGTGTTCGGCGCAATAGTCATTAGTCCGCTAATTTTTAACGAAGCTGTACCTAATACTAACTCGGCAGCGCGAAACAACGCATCCATATCACTGAAACCGCTTTTTGAATCCTCTCCCGTGCGGAATTCCAGTAAAACAAACAAGGGGTGATCCGGATTACCGGCATATTTGGCCAGTTCGACAATTAACGCTTCCCTATCCAGGGACTGCACACAGTCAAACAGTACAGCAGCAGCCTTTGCCTTATTACGCTGTAAACTGCCCACCAAGTGCAGTTCCATGCCTTCATACTTTTCCCTGAATCCATCATATTTGACTGCAGCTTCCTGTACCCTGCTTTCCCCAAAACATCGAATTCCGGCATTCCAGGCTGTCTCAACTGCCTCTAAAGGCTGGAGTTTTGTTACCCCCATAAGGGTTATCTCTTCACGCTTCCTTCCCGAACGCAGACAGGCTGCCTGTATACGTTCTTCAATTTTTACGATGTTGGCAGCAATCGACATTGGCTTCAGCATAGCACATTAGGGTGATACATTAAAGGGTTAAAACAGCAATGTATCCCCTTGAAGTATACTTATGCGGGGCCTGTCAGCGGCCAAACGCACCCCTTTCGGGGCACGTTTGCCGCTGACACCCGCCTAATCAAACATATTGAAGAAAAAAGTTGTCTTTTTGTGTGTTTTTGGGTATATTAGAAACATGGATGTTGAGTTACTTAAAGTACTGGCTCCGTATTTTACCTCAATTCATGGTGCAGTAGTCGCTATTGGCATTGCCGTTTATACTAATTCAAGTAAGGCAAAAATCATTCAGGATAAGCTAATTGAGGTAGACCAGGAACTACAAGGATTGAAAAAAAATCATTTTTTCCACTTGGGTGAATATCTAAAAAAACTCAATGCCTTCCTCTTTCGGGGCAAGCTCATGGATGATGTAGAAAAAGTTGGCATGGACTCTCTTGCTGACGGCGTAGCAGGAAATAAATAATCGACGGGCCCCGTACAAGTTTTGAAGTCACACATTGCTGTTTTTTCCGTTGTGCAACGATTATTGAGGGATTGTCTTCCTCTTACCGGTTTTGTGAAAATTTCTTTTGACAAAACGGTAAACATACCATATACTTAAAAAAACGAGGGTTTTATACGTAAATTCTGTGCTTTTTAATGAAAAGGGGGCACATTTTGACTGAAGTATTATCTGTTATTCTTGGCGGGGGAAAGGGTACCCGATTGTTTCCTCTTACCCAAATGCGGGCAAAGCCCGCTGTCCCGTTCGGGGGGAAATTTCGTCTTGTTGATATACCCATATCAAACTGTATCAATGCCAATTTTCGTCAAATTTACATCCTAACCCAATTTAACTCAGCTTCGCTTCATGTACATATTGGGCAAACCTATTTATTTGACACATTTTCCAATGGTTTTGTCGAAATTCTAGCTGCGGAACAGACTTTTGAGCATTCAGGTTGGTTTGAAGGAACAGCCGATGCCGTCCGTAAAAATTTACCTCATTTTAGAAGCCAAAATCCATCGTATTATATAATCCTCTCAGGTGACCAACTGTATCGGATGGATTTGAAGGAATTATTGGAAAAACACATTGATTCAGGAGCCGCTATTACCATCGCCTGTACCCCGGTAGGCAGGGAAGAAGCCAGCGCTCTGGGCATTCTTAAGACTGATTTAGCCAACCGGATAACCGAATTTATGGAAAAACCCGGCCCGATCAAAGACATTTCCGATTACAAAGTTCCTTCTGATTTAAAAACCGAAAAAAAAATAGAAGGTGATTCTTACCTTGGCTCGATGGGTATTTATGTGTTCAATGCCAAAGCAATGGAAGACTGCCTTGCTAACGATCTGACCGATTTTGGTAAAGAAGTAATCCCTCAAGCCATTAACAGCCTTAAAGTCAATGCCTACATATACGACGGTTATTGGGAAGATATTGGAACTATTCGTAATTTTTATGAAACGAACCTGCAACTCACTGCACTAAAGCCCAGATTCGACTTTTATGATGAAAACAGGCCGATTTATACCCACAGGCGCAATCTGCCTCCATCTAAAATTAATTATGGTAATGTGACTCAATCCATAGCTTCCGAAGGCTGTATAATAAGCAACGCAACCATCACTGATTCTATCGTCGGCATCCGTACCATTATTGAAATAGGTTCCAGCCTGAACGGGGCAATCTGCATGGGCGCCGACTATTATGAAACCGAGATCCAAAAAGCACAAAATGCCGAGGAGCGAATTCCCAACACCGGCATAGGACGCGGTTCTATTATTAAGGGAGCAATAATTGACAAAAACGTCCGAATTGGCGAAAACTGCCGAATTGGCGTTGACGAAATACCCCGAACCGACGGTAATTATGGCAATTACTATGTTGTTGACGGGATTATTGTCATTCCCAAAAATACCATCCTGTATCCGGGAACAACTATATAGTTACCTTGACGTTTTTTAAGGTTTTTGACAGGATCAACTAACAACACAGGACCGCTAGCTCAGCTGGTAGAGCAGCAGACTCTTAATCTGCGGGTCGAAGGTTCGATCCCTTCGCGGTTCAAGATAAATTATTTTTTATATTCCAGGAAGGGATCGAACGGTTCAGTCCGCCGAACCGGTGAGGAAAAGGCGCCATGGACGGCGCCGACAGGACTGAACCGCGGCCTGAAAGGAGGCAACACGATGTTGCCGACTGAAAGGCGATCCCTTCGCGGTTCAGGAATTTTTCACACCAGCTTGAATTCTTTTGCTGCTTCGGACAGGGTTTTGTTCCAGTAGGGCCTGATGAGGTACTGGCGGCGGATTTCAAAATCGTCAATGCGGCCGGAGCGGCTTTGCAGCCGTTTGAAGGCAACGCTTACCGCTGTGCTGATGTCCACACGGCTGGCATTTGTTTGCTTCAATATCTGATACCACGCATAATAGTACACAATATCGAAAGGGTCGATTTCCGGAAACTGTCCGCTCCTCAGAACCAGTTGTATTTCACGAAGGCTTTCGGCTCCGGCTGGATTCAGATGACTGCTGGCAAGCGCGTGATAAGCGCGAATCATCCGTTCTTTCATGCTGGTTTGGGAAAAACACAGTAATTCGCACTGGTTAAAACCTGAGCGCCAATCAGGCTGTTCGGTATATAAATGAATTGTTCCGGTGTGGGGAGGGGCCTGGCAGTAGGCTCCGGAAAGTTCCACCGCCTTTTCGTAGTTTCCGGCAAAGTAGAGTGCCTCTATTTCAAAAAGATCGGCATCGTCCCCGCAGTTTTCTGGTTTGGGAACAGATGGATTATCTCCCAGAGTCTTTGTGCGGTATATCCATGCATTGAGCAATCCGTCTTTTTCCCGTGTTTTTGCCCCATCGGGTCTGTCCCGGATATCTTCAAAAATACTCATTGCCTGCATGTAATAACCGGCTTCCAGGGCAACCCTTCCTCCAAGGAAACGGGTACGATCCGCCCATTCAGGACTTCCGTCTTTTAAAAAATGCCGGTGGGCTTTTTCTGCCAGGGTTTCCGCTCTCGATAAATTACCGTACAGTAATTGGACCGTAGCTGTGTAGAATGCGGCTATCCCTATATCGTATGCATTACCGTATTTTGCGGCATTTTCCAGTGCGAATCCAAGATAATTAATCGTCTCACCGGTTCGCCCCTGAATAAGGCTGGTTATGGCAAAAACCCGGTAATAATGAGCAATGATGACATCTTCGTTTCCCCGGCAGAGCATGGTTGCTTCTTTCACTGCCTCCATTGCTGAATCATTGTCTCTTTGCCATAGATGATATAAAGACTGGCAAAAATGTATTTGAGCCTTTAAATAGGGAGAAGTGCTGAAAACGGAGGGAAGCGCACTGAATGCGATGTGGATTTCGTCTTCGCTGCCAAAATGAATTGCCAGCATTGCCTGAGTTATATGCCTGAAAACGGGAGCCCGTTCTTCTCCGGCAATTAATTCCAAAACCCTGCCTCTGCAGGCCTTTTTTAATGCTCCGCTTCCTTCGCAGAACAGTTCATTATGGATCGATTGCAAAATCAGCTTGTCGTCAATTACTTCTGTCCCGCCAAGTCCGGCAATTATTTCCAGAAGGCGGATGCAGGAACTTATTTTATTACGGCGAACCCATGAGATGAGGATACCGAATACCATTGCATTGAGCCGTTCAACACCGTTGCCTAATGCGATCGCCGCATTTTGGATAAAATCCTTATGTGAGGGGCGCGGATCGAGCGGAGTATCAATTATCCTGAGGGCGTATAAAAGTGATATAGCCCGGGAGATAGTCGCGGCGCTTTTTCCGGATTCTTCCAAAAGCTGCGGGATAAGGCCGGGGGGAAAATATCTACCCAACAATGAGCATAAATAACCTGTTTCCCATAGATCATAGGGAATTGTCTGCGGCTGTAGATTTACTAACGCCGGTTCTGCATTGCTGTCTTTAAGTGTCCGGGAAAAAAGCGTTTTCCACTTCCGTAAATCTTCTTTTTCAAGCTCTTCAAAACAAATTCCCAACAGAAAAAAGCCTTCCTGTTCACGCAAAATGTTTATGACAATGTCTAATTCAATTTTAAGAGCATCATTGATATTTTCCAAAATGATGACCGGACGGGTGTTTGCTTTTTGTGCAAGGCTGCCGTATTTTTTTATCAGTGAGTAAAAAAAACTGCGTGTTGTGTTGATCGTAAAATGCGAAGGATCGTTTTTGAATCGTTGCCTGAAAAGGAATTTCCAGATTCCGTTAACATCATCATCGGCATGTATTGGGTACATCCGGTTATCGTAAGAGTCAATAAGGGCGTTTAATCCTGTACTACCGAAACGGATGAACAGGGGCGGAAAGTCATTGTTCGTGACGGAAGATCCGGCAAAATGGCGGTATATATCATCACGTTTACCTTCGAATGACTTCCCCAAAATAAGAATTGACGGGTATTGCGCGGTTTCTTTTTTCATGGATTTTGATTCAAGAAAGGGAAAACCGGATTTTGCCGTAGGGATAAAAATCTTGAACTCTTTTACACGGGAGAAATCCCGCAGGCCATACCTCGTTTTTACATCAGTCCAATTTCCCTGTCCTTCATAAACAAGATATAATTGGAGCGCTTCAGCTGATGTTTTGTCCAGAAAAACACCGCCGCCGATAAATTCACTCGATAATAACCGGCATATAGATAAAATATTGTCAGGGATAACAGTTCCCATTATCAAAGAGTACCCAAAAAGATCTGCTGCAGACTCCTGGGCCATATTAGATAGTTTTTCAATAAACAAGAGCATATCCAGCCAGAATGCAAGGGAGTTTTCTTCAAAAACCGCCTGAACAAGGCTGTCATTGACGGTTATTTTTCCTCCGGCTTCTTTTGTAATTTCGATGATCATATCCTCAAGCTGAGTAAGAAGTTCTTGCCGTATTCTTTGCAGCTGACGCTTATAACGGAGGAAAAAGGCAATTTGTACCATCATCTGTATTATCGGCAGGATAGGCCTGACCACTAAAATCAAAAATTAATACTTTTGTGGTCAGACTTACTTTCTAACCGTCAATATGTTATCATCTGGATGTATTAGGAGGTATTAATGTCATTTCTGGGGCGGTCTTTATTAACCTGGCTAGATTATTCGGCTGAGGAGATATGGTATTTATTGAATTTATCGAAAAAAGTCAAAGCGGAAGGGGTGATTCCGCAGCGTTTTTCCGGTAAAACAATTGCATTGATTTTTGAAAAACGCTCTACACGAACCCGCTGTGCCTTTGAAACAGCTTTTGGTGAGGAAGGCGGGCATCCGGTGTTTCTGTCTACTGCAGACATTCAACTGGGCGCAAAGGAATCGGTCGAAGATACGGCACGGGTGCTGGGCAGGATGTTCAGCGCGATCCAGTTCAGGGGATTTAAACAGGAAACGGTGGAAACACTGGCAAAGTTCTCCGGTGTGCCGGTATACAACGGCCTTACCGACGAATTTCATCCCACCCAGGCGCTGGCAGATATAATGACTCTGGAGGAAAGCTGCGGTGATTCGCGGGGAAAGACTCTGTGTTTTGTGGGTGACGGACGGAACAATGTAGCCCGTTCTCTCATGGTTATCTGCGCCAAACTTGGGGTGCATTTTACGGTTGTCACACCGGAAGAGTTGAACCCCGATGCAGCTCTGTGCGCAAAGTGCGCTCCCCTTGCCGCCGCTTCCGGCGCGCATATCACTATTACTGCCGACACCGTAGCCGTTGCCGGTGCAGATGCCGTCTACACCGATGTCTGGACATCCATGGGAGAAGAAGATAAAAAAGCCGAACGTATACAGCTTTTATCGCCCTACCAGGTTAATCAGGCGTTAATGGACAAGACCGGCCGGCCGGACAGCATCTTCCTCCACTGTCTGCCCGCAGTCAAAGGCGAGGAAGTAACGGCCGGTGTGATTGACGGCCCGCAAAGCCGTGCCTGGGATCAGGCTGAGAACCGCAAACATACGATTAAAGCGATTTTAGCGGCTACATTAGTCGGCGGGCAGTGACCCTGCGTACATACGTATGTACGTATTGACTAAAACCGCCTCTTTTTGTTAAGTTTAGATATTATGGCGGCATAGCTCAGTTGGTAGAGCAAACGGCTCATATCCGTTCGGTCATAGGTTCGAGTCCCATTGCCGCTAATGAAACCATGGAAAAAACGACAACATTAATTCGGGGCGCTTCGTTAATTGATACCTGCAGGAAGGAACTTGCGAAGCGTATTGTAGGGCAGAGCGAGATGATTGACGGACTGCTCACCGCCCTTATTGCCGGCGGACATATACTCCTTGAAGGTGTCCCTGGGCTGGCGAAAACACTGGCGGTAAAAAGTCTTGCACAAATTACCGGTCTGGAATTTAAACGCATACAATTTACCCCGGATCTGCTGCCGGCGGATCTTACCGGAACATTGATATGGGATCAGGCTAAAGGGGATTTTTCTGTGCGGCGGGGGCCGGTTTTTGCCAATGTGATCCTTGCCGATGAAATTAACCGCGCCCCGGCAAAAATGCAATCAGCTCTCCTGGAAGCAATGGAAGAAAAGCAGGTGACCATCGGTGAAACAAGCTACCCCCTGCCGGATCCGTTTTTTGTGCTTGCTACCGAAAACCCCATTGAACACGAGGGAACTTATGCTCTGCCGGAAGCGCAGCTTGACCGCTTCCTGTTAAAATTACTGGTAACATATCCCACACCGGAAGAAGAGCTTACCATTGTCGGACGCAGCTCCCCGCTGGTTGCCGGAAAATTAAACCGGCTTGAGCCGCTGTCGGCGGTTCTTAACGCCGAAGCAATTGCCATGCTGCATAGTGCTGCCGATTTAATCCACCTGGATGATAAAATCACCGAATATATAGTATCAATTGTTACTGCGACACGGCCTGTATCAGGATCGGTAAAAAATCATCCGGTAAAAGCATCCGAAGGTTTTTACCGTTATGTGTCATTCGGCGCTTCCCCCCGCGCATCCATTGCCCTGCACCGCTGCTCCCGTATACTCGCCCTTTTCGCCGGCAGGGAGTTTGTTAACCCGGATGATGTAAAAAAAGCGGCTTACCCGGTACTGCGGCACCGCATTGTGCTTTCCTACGAAGCGGAGGCAGACGGCCTGGATGCCGACGCGGTTATCGCGCGCATACTGTCCCATGTTCCCATACCCTGATGGCTTATGGACACCCATGAACTTTTAAGCAGAATAACCAGGCTTCCCATTGTTGCGGACGGTCTCGCCCATGATATGCTTTCAGGCAATTTCCGTTCGGTTTTTAAAGGACAGGGGCTGGAATTTGATGAAGCCCGGCATTACCAATGGGGTGATGATGCAAAAGCAATAGACTGGAACGCCAGCGCCCGGCTCGGTACTCCTTTTATAAAAATGTACCGGGAAGAACGGGAACTGACTATATTACTCCTCCTTGACACATCTGCTTCCATGTATTGCGGAACCGGGGATATTTGGGGAAAAGGGCAGGGTCTTAAGCCTTTCGAACAGGCGTTGATTGCCGGTGCCCTCATTGCTTTTTCCGCCGAACGCAGCGGGCAGAGGGTAGGGGCTTTATTTTTTGACCGGGAAGTTGATCGGGTATTCCGGCCCCGCAAAGGAAGAAGTAATGTACTGGCTTTTGTTTCGGGAGCTCTTCAATATCATAATCTTAGCCGCTCCGGCGGTTCATCACGCTCTGTCCGCAGCAGCAACCTTCATTCAGCCATCGCAGGCGCGGGGCGGTTATTAAAACGGCGGAGCATGGTTGTGCTTCTCTCCGATTTTCTCAGCATAGGCTGGGAACAGGAACTGAGCGATTTTGGCCGAAAACATGATGTTATTGCCATCAGGGTAAGCGATAACCTGGACACCGATTTACCTGATTTTGGGCTTATCAACATAGAAGACCCTGAAACCGGTATACAGCTTGCCGCTCCCACCGGTTCCGATACATTCCGCAGAACATGGTCAAGATGGCACAAAGACCGTGCTGATGTTTGGCAAAACCTCTGCCGCAGAGCCGGTGTTGCCCATCTTGAACTTCCGGTTACCGCCGACGCGGTAACGGCGCTCACCCGCTTTTTTGGCGGCAGAAGGTAGCTATGATTAAAACCGGTCCCCGGTCCCCGGTCCCCGATCCCCGATCCCTACTCTTACCGCTTATAATCATTACCGCTGGGGTATTTGCTCAAGAAGGGCAAACCGCCTACCGAATGCTTCCTCCTATGGTGTATGTGGGAGATAGGGCACGTCTTGTGGTGCCTTTACCGGATTTTTCAGGGAGCGGTGATATTACATTACCGGCAGCACAGATCCCTTCATCTTCGGATATAGATATACATCGTGTGGCGCTTGAACGGCGGCCTGACAGTTACTATTTAACCATTGAATTTACCGCATTTCGTGCCGGAACCCTGGAATTGCCGCCTATTGTCCTTGCCGGTGAAATTATCAGCGGCCTGGAAATCAACATTATTTCCATCCTTACCGCCGGTGAAACAAGACCGGTACTTTCAGATCCTGCCGGCTCTCTGGCGATTCCGGGTACCGGGTTTTTGGTATACGGAACTTTATGTTTTCTGATGCTTATGCTGCTTTCGGCAATGTGGGGTTTGTTCTGGGGACGTAAATATCTTAAAAAATGGATACATACATGGAAACGCCGGTGGCTTCTCGCTTCAATGGCACGAGTTGAAAAAAATCTGAGAAAAGCTCTTGAAAAAGGTACTGCACACCGGACCATCCTTGATATGTTATCCTATGAATTCCGCAATTTTCTTTCGAATTTTTTCTCGGAAAACTGTCAATCCCTGACAGCAGCCGAATTCAACCGTGCTGTTTTTCTTGAAGATTATTCAATTGAGGACAAAAAATTCCTTGGAACATTTTTTGGCCGCTGCGATTTTACACGTTTTAGCGGTAAAGAAATAACCAGCCATGAAACACAGACAATACTTAGTGAACTGCGGGCTTTTCTCTCGGCTATGTGCAAAGTAAAACGGAGCCCATTATGAATCTGGCAGGTTTTGTTTTTGAACGGCCTTTGATTGCGGCAGCAGCTCTCATTGTCATTCCCCTTGCGCTTGCCTTTGCGAAAAAACGCGGCAGCCCTTTCTCCGCTTTCATCCCATTAGGCCCCCCGGGAGGCGTTCATTTTAAAGCGCCTGTTAATCTGGGAACCATTATTAAAATCCTGCGGATTACGGAATATTGCGGAATACTGCTTCTTTTTGCCGGCGCTGCCGGTCCTGTGATAAAAACATCGGATACAGTCTGGCTGAACCGGGGAGCGGATATACTGTTTGTACTTGATATCAGTCCAAGCATGGCGGCGCTTGACATGGACGGAGGAAGCCGTTTTGACACAGCCTGCAGATTGCTTCTGGATTTCGCTGAACACCGTGCCAACGACAGCATTGGGCTTGTCGCTGTCGGAAGCGATGCGGTTCTCCTTGTGCCGCCGGCCACCGATCGGAACGTGCTTGCGTCGCGGCTGGAAATGCTGCGTATCGGCGAACTGGGGGAAGGAACTGCCCTTGGAATGGGGCTTGCGGTCGCTGCTTATCATCTTGATATGTCGGCAGCGCAGCGAAAGGCAGTTGTTATTATTACCGACGGTGAAAATAATGCCGGTGCGATTCACCCCGAAACCGCAGCTGTCATGGTTGCCGATGCCGGCGCTTCATTGTGGGTAATCGGCATAGGTTCGGGAGGAGAAGTTCCCATAGACTATGTCGATCCCTTTACCCGGATGCGCCGTACCGGATTATTTGATTCCCGCTACAATACGGAGGATCTGCGTAAAATCAGTGAAGCCGGTAACGGAACATGGATATCCGCTCCATCGGCAGATGCCTTTGCGGCAGCATTTAACCGTCTGGATGAACAGGAAATTGTTGTACGCCGTTCAGGGAGTGTCACCCGTTCCCGTCCATGCCATTTTCCTTTTTTGGCTATTGCACTGAGTCTGATTGCGGTTTCCCGTTTTATTAAACGATTTTTCCTGGGGGCATGGTTATGATTTTTGATTTCCCCTGGGTTTTAACCATCATAGCTGTTGTTATTCCCCTAATCATTTTTAATTTTTTCTTTGCGCGCGGCAGACGCATACTCAAAATCCTTCCCAATAACCTAAAGGTACAGCTCGTTGTGTCCCGTTTATGTTTCGGTATTTTTCTTGCTTGTTTAATTATTGCCCTTGCCGGCCCCCGGTGGGGAGTTGGACAAACATCAGGTGAATACCGCCGTGCTCTGGATGTGGTTATTGCCATAGACATATCCCGCAGCATGGATTTGCATGACGGCTTCAACGATGATGTAAACGGCCTATCCCGCCTGGAACGGGGAGTGTCAATCGTCAGGGAAGCGGTTACTGCCTTACCGGGGATGCGTTTTGCCGTTGCCGTCAGCAGGAACCAGGGTGTTATTGCCATTCCGCTGACATGGAACAACGATGTGGTGTTAACATTCCTGGATGTACTGCACGGGTCATCTCTTACCGGCCGGGGAACAAACCTTGAGTCGCTTGTTGATGCGGCGGCAGGCGCTTTCCAAATTTCTTACCCTTCATCGAGAGTTATCCTCCTTGTTTCGGACGGCGAAGCCTTATCCGGATCGCTTAACGCTGCTCTCAGACGCTGCGGTCAGAACGGCATTGCCATTACCGCAATAGCCGTGGGCAGCGATGAGGGTAGTAACATTCCCGGTAACGCAGATATCATCAGCCGCAGAGATACAGACGCCATGCGGATGGCAGCGAGGGAGACCGGTGGGGCCTTCATCGACGGAAACCGCAATAATGCCGGTGAAGCGCTCACTTCCCATTTGCGTTCTCTTGCTTCCGAAGCAAAAACCGGAGAGGGCAGGAATGAAATTAAAGCACGCTGGTTTTTATTTACCATACTGGCTATAATGGCATTTGGCGCATCAAAAGTGAGTTTGTTAAAATGAACAAGATGGTTTCCCGTGTACTTATCTTTATGCCGCTTCTCGTATGCAGTTGTTCAGATATAACAGGCAAGCTTCTGATTATGGAAGCTAATTCCAGAAGTTCGCGGGGGTTATACAACGAGGCAATTTCTTCATACCAGAATGCTTTGGAATATGCTCAGGCGGAACCTTATGCCGAATACGGGCTTGGATTGGTTTATTTTACAATGGGTGAAGACACAGCGGCGCTTGATCGTTTTTCCAATGCGCTGCAAATACTGGAAGATCTTCCGTCCGCTGCGGCCAGAGAACTTAAATTTCGTATTCATTACAATACCGGAGTGGTTTTATTCAGCGAAGGAAATTTTCCGGGAGCAGTGAATTCCTTTCGTGAAGCATTAAAAACAGACGGGAGCAGGGTTGAAGCGAAACGGAACCTGGAACTATGCCTGCAATCACTTACACAAGAGGATACATCCGGCAGCGCCGGAAATGCCATTGAAAGCGAGAGCAAGGATGTCCTATACGATTTTATCCAACAGAGGGAGCTTAGCCAGTGGAGAAACATGGTATGGCCGGACGAAGAAAATATAACAGGTCCGGATTATTAGCATTAAATTTCGGGAAAATATTTTTTTTAATATTTACTCTGTGGTTATTCTCCGCTTTTTTTGCCGTTGCGGAAGAAGATCAAGAGCCGGAAATACTGACAGAGCAGGAATCCCGGACAGGACAGGATGTTGTTATACCTCTGGAAGTCCTGATACAGCATGAACCTGCTGTTCCCGTTGCCGGTTCGGAATGGACGCTTATTCTTCTTGTGTCCCATGGCAGGCCAAACGAGGTTTCCGTTTTGGACCCGTCTTTTTCCGGCGACTTTACTCTGCAGCAGGTAATCAAGGGCCCCCGTTTCAGAACCGATGATGATGATCAGCCCTTCTCAAGCATTCCCGAACCCATTGTTGCAGGAAGACGGACATGGCGGGTAGTAGAATTCGAGCGTTGGACTGCAATAGAGTACCGGTTTATGATGCATAACCCCGGAACTGTCTTTTTTGATTCTTTTACTGTTGTTACTCCTCAGGGCCGGGAAAGAACAACTCCGTTTCGTATTGTTGTACAAAGGCCGTCAAACACGGTGACGACAACAATGCGGCGCTTCCAGCTGAACTGGACAGGAACGCCTGCCGACCTTAGAGTTGGTGAAAGCGCTGAATTCAGGCTGCTTGCCCGGAACTGGTCCGGCTCTTTGCCGGATGCCGGGCGTTTAATGCCCCAGGCGCCGCAAGGGCATATACTGGAGTCTCTTCCTCTTTCCGGCGATGAAAAAAATGCCGGTATCGTATTAAAACTACGTGTTCTCCCAGCAAATCCCGTACCCTTTGTGCTGGAAACATACCGGGTTCCGTATAACGGCACTGAATTCGTAATTCCTCAGCTACGTATACCTGTCAGCCGGGTAGAGGCCGGTCCGGTAGAAAATGCTCCGGACGATCTGCCGGAAATGGAATCCTACAACCCTCCTTTACCGTTCCCTTCGGCGGAAACAGCGATATCTGTTCATACCCGTTTGCATGAAAAATATACTGCAGAATTCGAAGCCGTTTACCGCACGGCATATAATTTTTGGGAAACCGGAAATCGCGCCGGCGCTCTTGCCGCACTTAGGCAGCACGAGCGGGATCACCGTGCCGGCGAACTCTTTGCATCAATACGGCGCGAAGCGGAAAAAACCCTTGGTTTGGACGGAACCAATAATGAGCAAAAGACAAGTTTGCTGCGGAGACTTCTGTGGTTTTTTGGAAGAAGAAACCGGCTGGCTGTACTCAAAGAAACTGATTTTCGTCATATTCCCGACCCGGCAGGTGAAGTGATTGGCCGTTTCAGCGAAGGGCAGCCGGTAGTTGTTTCTCCTGTTAATAAAACACGCAATAAAACCGGACATACAGCTTCAGGCAGACGGGATACCTGGCTGAGGGTCATTACCAACGACTCCGGCAATATTACCGGATGGGTCCCGGAGGAGAGCATTATCATTTATTAAGGAGAGGGTATGAATTTCGGGGATATTCTGGATAAATGGGAAATAAACAATGAGGTGTATGATAAAGATGCGGAAAGCACCGGTAAACAGATCAGCGCACAGGATAAACGCCGCCGCCTGAAAAACAAAAGGCCTGAAGCGGAACTTGATATACACGGACAAACCAGAGATGAAGCGGAACGATCGCTGGAAAAGTTTTTTGCAGAGTCAAGGGAAAAAGGCTTTGAAAAAATTCTCATTATTCACGGCAAGGGGAATCACTCAGAAGGGGAGCCGGTGTTAAAACGTCTCGTCATGGACTTTCTTGAGCGCTGCCCTTTTGCCGGAGAAAGCGGCAAGGGAAAATCATCGGCAGGCGGAGAAGGCGCTACGTGGGTGTTGTTAAAGTAAATAGCAAGTAATAAATCACTAGGGGCGCACGAGGCGCAATCCTATGGCGGTGCTTCTGAAATGCGGGAGGTCTCTGTCCCGGTTTGCGGAACGGGCGATCCGACCCGTATAGCTAAAGGTTCCGCCGCGTAACACGCGGAAAGACCCCGAAGACGCGCCCGTGGGGTTCGTCTGCGCTTCGATCGGATAAGTTCCTTCCAGGTCCCAGCACCATTCCGATACATTCCCGTGCATGTCATACAAACCCCATGTGTTAGGGGCTTTTTTGCCAACCTCATGTGTACGGCTGTCGCTGTTGAAGTTAAACCAGCCGATAGGATTAAGGGCGGTCTCGTTTTCCCAGTTATCGATTCCCAAGTTAAAAGCGGTGGTGGTTCCGGCGCGGCATGCATATTCCCACTGAGCTTCGGTCGGCAAACGGTAGCCGGTAGAACCGGCGGCTATGGTAACAGCGTTCCATGTTGCATTGTCAATTTTTGGCACTGTTCCCCAGTCATCGGGATCGGTACTGCCGCCTACACTATACGCGGGGCTCAGACCTTCCATCATGCTCAACCTATTGGTAAATACCAGTGTATCGTACCAGTTTACAACCTCAACAGGCCGTCTTCTCTGTACCTCTCCTTTTACCGGGTTTGCTAAAAAATGACTGGGGTTTGGGCTAATACCATTAGTATTACCTTCCATCACAATTGCCCATTGTTCCTGTGTTATCTGATACACCCCCATGAAAAATGCACTCAACGTTACCTGCCACTGGGATTCACTATCAGTATCAGGCCGTCCTATTTCATTCGCAGGGCTGCCCATGGTGAATGTTCCGGCAGGTATCCGTACCATTCGGATGGGTAGTGGGTCGTTATCTGTTGGGTCGTCGCCGCACCCTGTCAGCAACAGGCCAAAAGTGAACAATCCGGCAATTAAGATAATTCTCATGGGGAGTATTTTACCGGATTTTTTTGAAGGGAGCAAGAGGCCATCATATCAGTCCTTTTCCAGCAGTCCAGCGGTCGGTTTGACAAAACCATACATCCATGATATGTTTCAAAATATGGATAAAACAATTAAAATAATACATAAATCCGATTTTAGCAATTCCTCTTTTGTTTCAGGAACCAAGGAAGAGCGGATTGCTCTGGTATGGCCATTAACTTACGAAGCGGTTTCTTTAGGGAAAAAACTAGATGCTGAACAGCGATTACAAAGACATATTGTTACAATTATCAGAAAAAAAAGTTAATTTTCTCCTTGTCGGAGCTTATGCCATGGCTGTACACGGTTACCCTCGTTCTACCATGGATATAGACCTATGGATAATGCCTGATCCGATAAATGCAGCTTCAGCGCTTCATGCGCTTAAAGATTTCGGGGCGCCGGTTGGCGGATTAACATTGGAAGACCTGCAAAAAGAAGATTTGATTTTCCAAATCGGTGTTGCTCCCCGGCGGATTGATATTGTTACATCAATTGATGGTATAAAGTTTAATGAAGCCTTTGCCCGCTCAGAAATTATGAACATCGAAGGGATTCCCATTCACGTTCTGTCGATTCCTGACTTGATAATCAATAAAAGAGCGACAGGGAAGACAAAAGATCTGGCAGATGCAGAAACCCTTGAAGAACAAAAAAGGTGACTGTCGCCCTGCGTTGCACTCTGCCATCAGTTTTGGTTGGAATCCCCCCAAGCCCCCAAACAACGGCATTTCTCACTTCTCCTTTCTCACTTTTCACTTGAATTCACCTTGTAACCTTTTCCGGAAAATGGTATTATATTACTGATGAGCCAGAAAAAAGCCCATGTATTAACCAAAATCCAGCCCTTTAGAGCAGAATTAGCCCCAAGCCAAAGTCAATGGCAATCAGGCAATCAGAAAAAACGCCGGAGGTTTCCGTATGGAGACCCACCGGCTTTTTTATAAGCTGTCCTGTAAGGTTGGATAGCAGCCGGCGGGCATTGTACGCAGTAAGGAGGAATACTATGAAAAAGAGTATTTTTATTTTGGTTATGTTTGTGATGGTAGCGGCGGGTGCATTTGCACAGAATTTCAATGTTTCAGATTTCCGGACTCTCGGATATGCTGAAATGTCTGATTTTCTGGAAGCTGGAGCTGATGTTGACTTAATAAGAGAAATATCAACTGAAGGCCTTCCCAGTAGTATTCGTGTAGATAGATTTTTCCGGATTGAGCAAAGCAGAGAAGATAATGAAGATCGTCGTTTGGTAAACTGGGTGATACAGAACAGATTGCCTGCAACGAGTCGTGAAGGTACTCAATACTTTGTTACCGTAGAAAGAAACGTAACTGACTCTTCCGCTGACGGCTGGATATTATATTTCCGGCGAAATAATACGGGAGACTGGAACTATTTTCTATATTATTTTAGTATGGTTGTTCGTTAAAATTTTTGTCACCACTAAAAGTACCTGACACTATTGTTTGTACTGATAAAACGCCGGAGGTTTCCGTATGGAGACCCACCGGCTTTTTTATATGCTGTCCGGCAAAACCGGATAGCAGCCGGCGGGCATTGTACGCAGTAAGGAGTAGAGTATGAAAATTTTGACAGGTTATCGAAAATTCTTAATCGCGGTTTTGTTGATCTTTATCGTGGCAACTGCCGGTTTTTCCTATGATGGCACTATTGTAGGTGGAATGACTGGATCATATAACTATTTGGTTTGGGCGTCTGAACTAAATAATAACATTCCGGTAGTGCGAAATGAAATACGAAGACAATGGCATGACGAAATTCAAATAATAAGTGTTTCCCAAATACGTGATTCAAATCGTGATGCAGAAGTCAACAGAATGATTAGAGATCTTGAAGCATATATTTCTAATAACTACCGAATCGTTAATGAAAATGCTTTTTCACATCAATTTGTAAGAAGCGTTGATGGTAATGAAGTATCCGCATGGATGGTACTCTCACATTATACGGGAATATTTGGGTACGGGGTTTGGAACCACATCATTTATTTCTATACCGTTAGAGCATAGAGATGCCACGCAACGGTGTCAGCACCGCCTGGTTCCGGCACCGTTTGTAACAAAATCACAAAGGTGATGTATATGATAAAAACCATGGTAACTATATTTGCCTCGGTAGTGCCACAGTGACAGTCACTCGAATCCCCTGGTGTCGTTAGGCGCAATTGACACCATATGTGGGGTAGCCGCTATTTTGTTTCCAGCTTTCTTATCTATCAGGGAAAAAAGCTCCCATTGACGGTCCACTGAATAACGGCAGCAATGAATGCTCTTTAAACATGATTAGGCGGGTGTCGGCGGTAAGCGTACCGCGAAGCGGGGCGCTTGGCCGCCGACGGGCCCCGCACAAGGCTTAAGAACATACATTGCTGTTTATACCAGATGTCACTCGAATCCCCTGGTGTCGTTAGGCGCAATGTACGCTGCATGTAGTGTAACCGTCATTGCCGGTAGTGCAGGGTTGCCCGAATTGGATAATGGTCAGACGGAAAACGGCCTTCCGGTTTGTCATGAATTATTTTTGCGTCAATCGCAATCAGGTTTGATGTCGAAAAAAAATAATCTATTTTTCTCCCGGAAGTTGGGTTATGCGGTAAGTAATGATGTATTGTGGCAATGTCTGTTTCATCGGGATGAACAACACGAAAAGAATCAATCAAGGCCATTGGCGGCGTTGTCGTTTTACCGTCTATCGTAACCGTTTGTCCTTTCAGAAAAAGAATCGGTCTGTCTGCTTCATGAGCGTTTAGATCGCCTATTAAAATAGCGGGGCTTGACTGACTCTGCCGTTCGAAGATTCGATTCAGAATCATTTCGGCTTCTTTTTCCTGGACAATTGTTCCCCTGACATGGTCAAAGTGGGTATTATAGACATATACCGTAAAACCGGTACGTTTTCTTTTAGCGCATATTTCATGGAACAGACTGTACGTAACAATGCGGGGATATTGGCTCTGGTCTGTTCCTTCCCATATCGAACCGGGAACATCCGGTGTGTGAGACAGCCAAAATGTGCCTTGCTCGGCGGCATCGGCTTCCCATCGGTCATTGCGGTAAAATAACGGCGTTCCTTCGCCGCTTGCTTCAGATGATCCCCGTGGACGGAACAGAGAGCTATACCCAGGCAGATTATCAGCCATAAATTGGTACTGATTGCGGTCGGCATTCGAAGTAAGAATAACTTCCTGTGCGCCGATGAAGTCATAATTACGTGACTTTACAACCTCCATCATTATATCTCTGCGATATATCCAGGAATTGTCACCGTCACTGGCGTTACTGGTACGGACATTTATGGACAGAACCTCGATCGGTGCCGGATCAATAACAACAGACGGCTCCGAACATGATGCAAATCCAATCATCAACAGACAAATCATGATAATTTTCACAAATTCCCTCATCATTGTTAACTGTTAAATAATTATTTTTGATTGTTAATTATCTTACCGTTCGCGGTATATAATTCTGCCTCGGCTGAGATCGTAGGGGGAAAGAGCGACTCTGACCCGGTCGCCGGGAACAATGCGGATATAATGCTTGCGCATTTTGCCTGAAAGGTGGGCCAATATCAGGTGTCCGTTTTGGTTGTCCAGTTCTACCCTGAACATGGTATTGGGGAGGGCTTCACGGACAATCCCTTCTACCTCTATTGCCTCTTCTTTTGCCACAGATACTCCTTAAACTAATGGTACCGATTACTGACATTTATGTCAAATATTAATTAAATGAAAATTCATATAACCGCTCCAGGATGGCGGTGATTTTTTTATCATACTGAGGATCAGTTGCCCATCTGCCGGTAAGTCCTTGTATGGTTGGGGCTATGCCGCGTGATACAAAACGAAAGCGAGGATTGACCAATTCCTGTTTCAGCGGCTCAATAGAAGAATAAGCTTTAAGATGCTGTATGTGTGCGCGGACACCGGTGCGGGGATCGGGAAAAATCAGGCCCCTTTCCGGCAGACCATCCGGGCCGGGCAGACCGGTTGCGCCAAGACCGGCATAATTATTCATGTCAGGGCTGACCAGATTGCCAAAACGGAGAAAACCGGTTTCCAGGCACATCTGGGCAAAAGCAACATCATGGTTTATCCCTTCAATTTCCGATTCTTCAATATAGTACCCGGAAAGATTTGTAACAAAATCCGTGAAATCACCGGTTTTTTCATGTTCCAGATAGAACTCAAGTAAAAAAGAAGCTAGTTTTTCCTGCGTTACTATCCCTGTCCCGGTAATATCTTCCGGCGGGCCGGGATGCCTGGTTATGACTGCTTCTGTCTCCTGATCTGATGGTTCCGGTTCAGGATGCAAAATAACGGTTTCTTCGGTGGAATCCCGGCTGGGATCCTCTGGTTTTACTTCAGGTATGCCGGCGCACGAAATAATTATCAATGTAAGGCATACAGCAGCAAAAGAAGTAATATTTTTCCACATATTTATATTTATCGGGGTATCCAAAACCAAAATAAAGATGTATACTTGATACATGAAACATATTTTTTCTATTATTGCAATTATTGTTGTGTTCTCCGCAGGCGTTATAAACTGCCAGGCCGGAAGAAATTACGGATCCCTCAATGTAGATACATTTGGTAAAGATGGCAGTTATGCTTTAGGGATGAATATAGGTGAAAGCCTGAAAGCCGATGATATCTACCCCGATATGGACGATTTTATCCAGGGGATAATGGATGTTTTGACAGATTCCGCTACCCGGTTCAGTATGGATGATGCCTACCCGATTTTTCAGGAGGCTTATGACAGATTGCAGTCATCACGCAACTTAATGGCAGCCCAACAGGAACATGATTTCCTTGCAGAAAACAGCACCAGGCCCGGTATAATTATTACAGAGAGCGGGCTTCAATACGAGGTCATCTATGAAGGAACCGGCGAAAGACCAACCATCGAAGACTCGGTATTGGTGAATTATGAAGGGTCTCTTATTGACGGAAATGTATTTGACAGTTCTTCTTTTGGCGATGAAGACGATCCGGTCGAAATCGCCCTTGGAGACTTTTCTCTGCCCGGTATTACAGAAGGTATTCAATTGATGACTATTGGCAGTACGTACCGTTTTTACATTCCGTCAAATTTGGGTTTTGACTCCGATATGATGGGTATGTCGCAATTCCCTCCGCATTCAACATTAATATACAATATTGAACTTGTTGACATTATAAATAGTCAGGATGAATAACGAACCCCTGAAGGGACAAGCTATGAAAAAATACATTATTGTTGTTTGTTTTTTACTTATTACCCTGACTGTTCATGCAAGAGCTATTAGGGAAGAACCTGATCTAACGGGGAGCCAGGCCCGTGAGAGTTACGCCTTGGGAATGGCGGTGGGGGATGACCTGAAACAAGCCGGGCTGATCCTGGATTACGCTGCATTCGCCGACGGGTTAAGAGACGTAATGGAAGACGGCGGAACCAGATTAAATCAAGATGAAGCGTTTGAATTAATTGAGAACGCTTTTGAAAATGCCATGAACAGACAGATGGCAGAATTACGGGATATTGAAATACAGTTTCTGACGGAAAATGCCGCCCGTGAAGGAATAACCGTAACGGAAAGCGGACTGCAATATATGGTGCTGGAAGAAGGATACGGGCCAAAACCAACTATTGATGATACGGTACGGGTACATTACGAGGGCAGGCTTATTGACGGCACGGTTTTTGACAGTTCTTACCAACAGGAACAACCGGAAGAAATACCTTTAAGTTTGGTTATTCCCGGCTGGACAGAAGCTCTGCAGCTCATGAATACCGGCAGTATGTATCAAATATATATCCCGTCATTTCTTGCTTACGGGGAACTTGGGGTGGGGAATATCATTCCGCCCTATTCAACGGTGATTTTCAGGATCGAGCTTTTTGATATAATGGCAAGTGAACAGGAAACAGAATGAAAATAACAGAAAAAAAATCTATTTTCTTTTTATTGCTGCTGGTTGTTTTCACATTTGCCTGTGCGGAAAGAACATCTTACACCAGGAGTAATACTTCGGTATCGGACACCGGGAATGAGCAAACCCCTGAGCAAAATATACCGGAAAATACCGGTTCTCTGATTTTTATTGAAAGTTCTGACGGTACTGACGATGGCGTACAGCGGCTGCTTACTTCAATGCAGGACAAAGGGGTTTATTTTTATCAAACGCAAATCCATCCACTGGGATTGATTGCTTCTGATGACGTGGTGCTGTTGAAAATCAACTGCCAATGGGCTGAACGCGGCGGCACGAACACCGACCTTATCCGCAGCGTCATTCAGGCAATATTGGATCACCCTGTCGGCTTTAATGGGGAAATCATTGTGGCGGATAACGGGCAGGCGCAGTTTGGCAGCGAACGCAGGGGCGGCAGCCTCAGTTGGGCAAGCAATAACGCCGTTGACCGTACGCAGTCTGTAATGCATGTAATCCGTTCATTTCAGGGCAGGCGTGTAACCGGTGTATTGTGGGATGAATTCACTGCGGTTCAGGTATCGGAATTTTCCGGCGGTGACATGAGAGACGGGTTTGTAGTGGAAAACACCGTACGCTCAACGGGCCTGGAAGTCTCATATCCCAAATTCAGCACTGAATTCGGTACCAGGGTCAGCTTTAAGGAAGGGATTTGGGATGCCAATACAAATACTTACGACAGCGAAAAACTTAAAATTATTAATATGCCGGTGCTCAAATCCCATGGTCTTTTTCAGGTTACCGCCGCAGTTAAAAGTTATATGGGTGTACCTTCGGACAGGCTGACAGAGCGGCGTTCCCACAACAGTGTCGGTATGGGCGGAATGGGAACCCTGATGGCCGAAACTCGTTTTCCTGTACTCAATATCCTTGATATGATTTGGATAGGCCCGGATCAAGGGCCGCGCAACACATACAACATGGCAGTACAAATAAACAAAATTGCCGCATCAACAGATCCTGTTGCGCTTGACTATTGGGCAGCCAAACACATACTCATACCCGAAGCCGAAAAATTTCCCGGCGGTCGGGCTCCATCAATGAATCCTGACAGCACTGAACCGGGTACCTTTGGCCGTTGGTTACGCCTGTCGATGAACGAGCTCCATACTGCAGGGATACCGGCAACAATGGATGTGTCTGAAATACAGATTATTGATAATACAGTAACCCCTCATTAACCGTAGCACAACTTTATAAACAGCAATGTAATGCACTCAAGACTTATGCGGGGCCTGTCGGCGACCAAGCGCACCGCTTCGCGGTACGCTTATCGCCGACACCCGCCTAATCATGTTTTGACGGCATTACATTGCTGCCTTTAGTCGGTAGGCCATCAATGGGGGGTGCTTTGCAGATAGGGGGAAGAGTATTTGCTGTGGATAAAGAAAATAATGCCTTTTCTCTACTTACCTATATGTTAAGTAACCCCTAATACGAATACCTTGGAACTAGGCCGTCAGAGAGCGGCGGGGTGGGGCGGTCATGACTTTTGCGACAGCGAAAAAAGGGGTAACCAACCCGACCTTCGCGTCGGCTTGCCCGACCATTAAAATCTATTAACTGGTATCTTAGTGGTCGGGTAAACGCGCGAAGGCGTGTATCCACGGCATGGAGCAAAGGAATGACCGCCCCACCCCGCCGCTCTCTGACGGTTTGTTACCAGGCCGTTACATCAGGGGTTGCGGACGGGACAATACTTTCCAGGACAACAGCCACAAGCCTGCTGCAGCGATGCGAAGCGCAAAAATAATACAAAATGTTGTGCGAAAGCCGTTCAGGTCTCCGCCGAGTGCGTGATAAATGGCAATGCCAATGACCGGCATTATTGCGTTTGACAGACAGATGAGAGTGGCGTATACGGACATGGAAAAACCCCGATGTTCCTTATCCGCCGTGTGCAGCAGGCATTGATATAAATTCAGTGTAATGCTGGCAAATGACAGGTGGGAAACCGTGTGCAATGCCAGAAACGCATACGGTCCTGCAAATGCAGGCAGGCTGACTGCGGCAATCATGGAAAGCGGGCACAAGCTGAGTCCTAAAATGCCGAATGTGAACGGCAATATGACACCATGCCGTTCATTCATGCGGCTCCAGAATTTCAGTGTGGCAAGCTGGGCGGTTGTTGTCCCCACCAGTACCAGCCCGAGCATAATCTCATTCATACCCAGGTAATGGTACTGCCCGATAAAATACAAAGTCCAGTCTATATGCCATGTCATGTGAAAAAACAGGGCAGCGCCGGTAAAAACCGCAAATGGTTTATTGTTAAGCAGGGCTTTTACCGCTTTTTTTATCCCGAATAATGTGATGCGTTTTGGTTCGGCAGGCTGAATTGATTTGAATTTGCGGAAATTGACGGCAGCAAGTATGAGCAGCAGTACTGAACCTGCGTAAAAACCCTGATGTGCAATGATTTTACTGTCCGGTTGCGGGATATTTGTAAGAACGATGCCAATCAGTAAAGGTGTCACAATGCTTACCATGATAGTAACACGTGTACGCTGGGTTAGTACCTGATTACGGCAGGTCACATCAACAACTTCCGGGAAAAATGACTGCCATGCGACATTGAACAATGCCTTTGCGCCGCCTGTCAGCATGAGTGATATAAGAAAAAACAGAATGGAATTACCGGCAGCGAACGGCGACATGCCGCAAAGGAAAATCCCAAGAGCGGCTGTTATTAACGCCGCTATCGCCATGCGCTGTTTGTTATGCAGGCTGTCTGCGAAAAGCCCGCCGGGAATCAGGATAAATAGTATGAGTATTTGCGGCAGAAACTGAACAAGACTAAGCTGAAAGTCCGTTGCTCCCAAACGGGCCGCGAACAAATTATGGGTTTTTGTCGCAATGGCAAGGGCGCTTCCCCACAGCAGTCCGTCTATTGTATAACGGAATGCTGCGGAATTCTTATTTTCAGGTTTTTCGGAAGCGGCCTGTGCCAAACCCTTTAGCCCATGTCATTCATACGTTCCATGGGGGAGACAATTTCAGTGACGCGGACACCGAAGTTTTCATCAATGACCACAACTTCGCCTTTGGCAATGAGTTTATGGTTTACCAGGATGTCAACCGGTTCTCCGGCAAGTTTATCAAGTTCGATTATTGTACCTTCGCCCATAGCGAGAATTTCCTTGATGAGTTTTCTCGTACGGCCAAGTTCAACGGTCATTTCCATGAACACGTCCATGATCAGACCGATGTTGCTCGCTTCCTGCGGATAGCCGTGGGGCATAAGGTTGGGGAACTGTACTGACTGGACATTTGTCTGGCCATACGGCATACTGCCGCCCGTATTCATACCACCCATGTTCATGCCCATATTGGGGTTGGGGTTTCCTTTTTGGGCAGGAGGGCCCGATAAAGCTTTTGCAATGTCTGAAGCAACAGAAGGCCCCAGTACTTCCCATAACGGGAAAACCTTTCCTCCGCCAAGATCAATTTCATAGGAAGCGCCGGTAAAATCGCCAGCAGGCAGGGCAACAACAGCCTTGGGAACATTGCTTGTTTCGGGGGGAGTGGATGCGATGGATTTGTTGCCGGTTTTATCGGTCAGTGCGGTTATCTGGTGGCTGACAAGCTGGGAAAAAACTTCGCTGATGACGGACATGGCCATGTCATCAAGTTCGATATTTTCTTCTTTGTTCATCAGGCTGGCAATAGCTTTGGCGCAATCTTCCGAGATGATGAACATATGGTCGCCGGGAAAACCGGAACTGAAATTCGCTTTTATGACTGTAACTGTTTCGGGGAGCTGTGAAAGAAAAGCATCCCGCCCGTTAACGGTTATTTTTGGTCCTTTCATGCTTACCGTTGTTCCGGTGAGCATGGAAAGGTTCGATGATTGCGAACCGGTGTTTGAAGCGAGGAAAGTTTCCAGTGCTTTACGATCCGCATCGGACAAACCGTTTGCGGCTACAGCGGCGGTGCCGCCTCCGCCGGTATCTACTCCGGAAAGCAATGCGTCAATTTCGGCCTGAGAAAGGGCACTGTCACTCATCATCATTATAATACCTCCCCGTCATTAAGCTCGTCAAACTCATCCTGTTCAATGCTGACAAGCTTTCTGGTTATCTGAACCGCAAGTTTTTTCCCGATTTGACCGGGGCGGCACAGGAATTTTGTTTTATTGCCAATATTCAGTGAATATGGTTCTTCTGTACGGGTATTGTACAGCCGGATCACATCCCCTGCCTGCAGGGAAAGCACATCCCTCACAGGAATGGTTATCTTTCCAATTTCGGCTACTACATTAACATCGACAGAAGCAAGCTTCTCCTTTAGTACATTGAGGTTTTCGGAAGTGGTACTGCGGCGTACCGATGAATACCAGAACTGTGCGGAAAGCTTGCTGATTATCGGCTCGATGGTGAGGTAGGGGATACAAAAATTCATCATCCCTTCTACACCGCCGATTTTTGTCTCAAGTGTTACCAATATTACCATTTCTGTAGGGGGGACAATCTGGGCAAACTGGGGATTGGTATCAATCTGGCCAAGCCGCGGGCGAAGATCTATCACCGTTGACCAGGCTTCGCGCAGGTTTCCCAAAATGCGGACAATAATCCCTTCCATGACCGATGCTTCTATGTCCGTCAGTTCATGCTGGAACTTGTTTCCCTCGCCTTTGCCGCCAAACAGCCTTTCTATGATGGAAAAAGTAATGGCGGGATCGATTTCCAGGATGGCATTACCCTTGAGAGGATCCATGTTAATGACGGCAAGGGTTGTCGGAGTGGGAATTGATCGGATAAACTCCTCGTAGGTAAGCTGATCCACCGACGCGACATGCACGTGCACCATACTTCGCAACTGGGCGGACAGGCTTGTTGTGGTAAGGCGGGCAAATGTATCATGCATTATGGAGACAGTGCGAATTTGCTCTTTTGAAAACTTGTCAGGCCGCTTGAAGTCATAAATTTTTATTTTGCGGCTGTCTGCCGCAGGTTTATAATCTAATGGCTCGGCATCACCTGAGTTTATTGCACTGAGAAGTTGATCTATTTCATCCTGCGACAGAACTTCGGTCATTAGTTGTCCTAAAATAGTACTTCAGCTACATCAAACCTGTCAAAGAGTATGATCCTTACTTTAGCATTGTCAAGGTAGCGGGTATTGAGCTGTTCAAGGATTTCCCGCTTGATTCGTTCTTCATCTTCCAGTTCACTGGCAAATTTTCCGTTAAAAAACCGCCGTATGAAGTCCCTTAGTTCAAACCGCCTTAAATTAAGCTCTGAACCCGTTACCAAATCGTCCCGGTCATATCCAATATTAATATCAACCGTTACTGTGTGCCTGTTGACAGTGTCTCTGGTATTGGCGGTTATCGATCCGACATCTGTATAATAAGAATACGTTGGCCGCCTTCCCAAATAGGGAGAAGAGGGATCCGTTACCGAGGTTTGGGATCTGCCGCTGTTATTCATGATATTAAAGGTTATTATTACGACGGTAACAATAAAAATGAGTGCACCAATGCCAATTGCGGCAAATTTTAATATAGTTGGCAGCAAGGCGGCAAGGCCGCCCCTCTTTTTTGTAGTACTTGCCTCCGGAGACTCGCCATCCTCAAGATCATCATCAATATCTGACATTTAAAAACCTCCACCCAGTAGTTTTACACTATATTATTATTCTAGTATTATAATCGGCAAAATTGAAGTGTTTTTTTAGAAAAAGACACGTCACTTTATCCCTTTTCTTCACTTTTCCTTTTTCCTTGTTATAAATGTGCATCGTCGAGAATGATTATATCGACCCGGCGGTTGTAAGCCCTGCCTTCAGGGGTGTCATTTCCGGCAATGGGGGCAGTGTCGGAGAAGCCGGCAACCTGGAACCGCCGTTCGTCTATGCCAAGATCGGCAAGGTAGTGGAGTACGTTGATTGAACGGGCAGCGGAAAGTTCCCAGTTTGAAATCCACGGACCCGCCGGATCAATGGGGATAGAATCGGTATGCCCTTCTATTCTGAATCTCCTCCCCGCCAGTTCATTCGAACCAAGGTAGCTTCCCAGTCTCAGCATTATATCCCTGGTAGTATCTATGTTAATTACTGCGCTTGCCGGGAGAAAAAAAGCATCTGAGGCAAGCGTAATGACGATACCCCGTTCGTCATGGGTAACACGGACCTGATTTGAGCGGATTTCCGGGCTGAATACACTGACTGCTCTTCGCAGGGCGGTTCCCAATGTACGGCCGACATCCATTGAAGGCAGAGACATGAGTACGGCACCAAGGTCGCCCATACGGCCCGTTGCGGAAAGTGAGGTGCCGCCGGTCATAACACCCATGCCCCCTGTCTGCATGGATGCAGAAATTATATCAAGCTGCTGCTGCGTTACTTCGTCGGGGTTGAAAAAGATGACAAAGAAGCAAAGCATCAATGTTACCATGTCGCCGTAAGTGGTTAGCCATTCTTGCCCAGTTGGTCCCGAAGGTTTTTTCCGTTCTTTTTTAGCCATGACTAGTCCTTGATAAATTCAGCCTCAACGGTTTTTCTTAAAGCCGGAGTAAGGTAGGCCAGCAGTTTTAATGCCAGGATTCGGGTATTCTCTCCTGCCTGGATGGAAAGTACTCCTTCAATTACCATTTCTTTGACATTGCTTTCTGCGCTGTCGTGTTTTGATAACTTGGCGGCAAAGGGGAGCATGGCAAGGTTTGATATCATAGAACCGTAAAGAGTGGTAATGAGGGCCATGGCCATGTTGGGGCCGATAGCCGCTTTATCATCAAGGTTCTGCAACATACCAATAAGCCCCATAACGGTACCCATCATACCAAGACCGGGTGCCAGAGCCGCCCATTGGGTAACAACACCAATTCTTGCTGCATGTCGTCCTTGCATCTGGCTTAATTCCAGATCCATCAGGTCACGGATAACCGCCGCGTCCGTGCCGTCAACGACCAGACGCAGGCCTTTTTTCATAAACTCGTCTTCAAGGTCCTCCAGTTCGTCTTCGAGAGCCAAAAGTCCTTCGCGGCGGGCTTTTTCTGAAAATGCGACTAATCTTTGGATTATAGTTTGTTCGTTATATGCCTGTAGTTTAAATGTCCGCCCAAATATGCTCCAAATTGACAGGGCATCAGGCAAGCTCGATGAAAGCATGAGGGCAAAATAGGAACCGCCGAGAACCAAAACAAATGAGGGAATATCCAAAATTACCGACAGGGGATTCCCGGCTAATACAACTGAGGCAAAACATAAAGCAAAAGCGACGGTTATGCCTAATATACTTCCTATATCCATGCGTTACTCCTGAATAACGAGCGGGCTAATACGCTTGTGGTATGTCTCAATTTTACCTAAAACATCATCCACTTCTTCCCGCACAATATAATGCTTGCCAGACTGCATCACCAGCATGGTATCGGGTTTAACTTCGATACGTTCAATCTGGTAGGGGTTAATAAAATATTCCATGCCGTCCAGCCGGGTTACTTGTATCATACACTAAAATTGCCCGACCACTCAAGAGTGGTCGGGCCTATTATTTTTACCTTTTCAGCGTTAGCAGCTCTTGCAGGAGCTGATCCGCTGTTTGGATGGTCCGTGAATTGGCCTGGAAACCGCGCTGGGTTACGATCATGTCGGTAAACTGATCGGCCATGTCAACATTGGACATTTCCAGAACGCCGGAAACAATCCTGCCTTTATCGGCTTCGCCGGCTGCCCCGATATTGGCAAGCCCGGAGTTGTTTGACTGCCGGAATGTATTGTCACCTGCTTTTTCAAGCCCGCCCTGATTGGCGAATGTCGCTATAGCAACCTGTGCAAGCGGCCTGACACTGCCATTGGTAAATACTCCGGTGACTATACCTGAAGAATCGATCCTGAAGTTTTCAAGATACCCCATGGTCCTGCCGTCCTGCTCAACCGCTTTGGATGAACTCGATTCGGCATACTGGGTTATGGAGCGGGTAAAGCCGCCCACCTGCCCCAGGTTCAGGACAAAATCCTGCCGGGTCAATTCGCCGTCTTCATCGGGATTGGCGGACTGTACATCATAGGCTACACGCATCTGCACAAGGCCGGTGTCAGACATATTGCCGTCACCGTCCATTGCGGACAGCAGGGTGCCATTGTTGGAAAAGTTTACCACGAAGGTAGTAGGACCGCCCACTACCGGAGCTTCCTCGCCAAAACCTACAGAGGTATTGGTGGCTTCTTCATTTTGGGGATCAACGACTACGGTGGCATTCCACGAGTTATTCGTGCCGGGGACCCTGGTGAATTCCACCTGGAGGATGTGTTTTTCGCCAAAACTGTCAAAAATGTCAATTTGAGTCGCCCAGGTGCCTTCGCGTATCTGTAATCCGGTGGCTCCTTCCGGAATTTCCGGAATTCGCTTGTCCAGGTTACAGGCAAAAACCACTTCCGTGGTTGCCCTGGCCGGGTCTTTTGAACCGACGGGAATGGTCAGGTCCTCAACAGGCCGTGAAACATCCAGCAGGGTATAGCCTTCTATTTCCTGGGCCATCCAACCCTGGACTTTCATGCCGTTGGCGGGATTGACGAGCAAACCGTCCTGGTCAACGCTGAAAGCGCCTGCACGGGTATACAACTGGATACCGGCATTGTCCAGCACGAAAAAGCCGTTGCCGTTAATACCAAGGTCGGTACCAATCCCGGTGGACTGGAACGCCCCCTGGATGTGTACGGTGTCGATGCTGGCTACGGACATACCAAGGCCGACTTCTTTGGGGTTCACACCGCCAAGCTCATCGGTGGGGCGTGCCGCACCCTGTAGTTGCTGGTATAAAATATCCTGGAAATTCACCCTGTTTCTTTTAAAGCCGGTGGTGTTGATGTTGGATATGTTATTACCAATGACATCCATTCTGGTCTGGTGGTTTTGCAGTCCGGAAACGCCGGAAAACAATGATCGCATCATAGTTAGTTTCTCCTTCTGTTTTATTCTTCAAAAACTTTACGTACTTGATCCCAGTTGTAATATGTGCCGTTTACCAGCACCTGGGGAATTGCATCTCTGGTTACCGCTTTTACCGTTCCCTGAACAACCTGTTCGCCGTGAACAAGTTCCACGTTCCTGCCTAAGGACTGGGATGCTTCGGTACCGCTGATCATTGATGTCAACCTGGCAAAGTCAGCAGCCATGCCTGTCATCTGTTCCAGTGTGGAAAACTGCGCCATCTGGGCGATGAACTGTTTGTCATCCATTGGTGATGTCGGATCCTGATATGAAAGCTGGGTGATGAGCAATTTGAGGAAATCGTCTTTCCCCAATTCCTGCTGGGGTCTGCGATCCCCGTGAATTCTGTTGTTGAATTCATTGACAAACTGGTTTAGTCTGACTTGTTCTTCGGCGTTCAGCCTGAACGCATTAATTGTTGCAGTATCCATTGATTCTCCTTACGTTAAGCAAGCATATTAACTGCTGTTGTCCCTTGCCGGTAAATGTCAAGGGTCAGCGGTAGTTCCATTTGTTCGGCCGCAGTATCGTAGCGGGAAGCGGCATAATGCCACGGCAGGTTCCGGTTTGCTTCCATTGCCTGCCATTGCTGCTGCGCTTCTCTGCCGTCTGCAGCGAGAGACATTTCCAATTCAGCGCCTTCATACCCCGAATCCCGAAAGGCCTGTTCCAGAGAGGAAATCTCCCGTTCAAAGGCCCGCAGGGCTTCTTCGCTTTCCACGATGATATGTCCCACTATCTTGTTGTCGGACATTTCCAGGTGTATCTTTACATTTCCCAGACTTTCCGGTTTAAGAGCAAGCCTGATGATTCCTTCGTTGGCGTCCCTGAGCAGGACAGAGGCATGGCGGACAATGTCGTTGTTGAAATTCTGGTGCAGTTCCCGCGCCAGCATGTTTTCAAATGCCTGCCCTGACCGGACTTCCCATGTTGTCTGTGCCGACGGTGCATCCTGCCCCTGATTTGGCAGGCGCAGTTCCAGGGTAATTTCCCTGGTTGTTCCGTCGGCGGCTATGCGGGTTTCGGCGCCTGCCTTTGTCTGAAACAACCCCTCTCTCACTGTTTCAGTCTGTAGGTCTGAACTGCGGAAGTCATGCACCTCAAATGAAGCGCGCCGCCTGTCTCTTCCCCGCGTTTCTTCCAGTCTGCTTCGTCCGTCCCTTTCGCCAATGGCGTTTTTGGGGGGCAGATTTTGGTTTTGCGCTTCTGTGCCGTGCAATCCGGTTACAGGAACAGTTTCTGCGGCAGCTTTCCCGGCAGTTTGCTGCGCAATGTGTTTGGAACCCGCAGGGACATCTGCGGCGTTGTTGTGTGCTTTTTCACCGGCGTTATTAAGGTTTTCAGCCGGAGTATCACCGGAACGTGCAACTGCTGTTTGTTTTTCAACCTCGGCTTGTCCGGTAACTTTAGCAGCGTCGGAGGTTTGCAGAGTTTCAGTGTTTGTTGCTTGCCGGCTGTTTTCCGGTGATGTTTTTACCTTGGAAACAAGGTCTTCATTCACCGGAATTTCCGGTTGTTCAGCCTCTGATTGTTCAACGAGGCGGTCAACCGCCGAAAGTATATTTTTCTCCTGCTGCGAAAGTGCCGGCTGGGCGTTTTCCGCAGCTACTACTTCCGGTTCAATTTCGCCGGTTTCCCGGCCTGTTCTGTTTTTTGGAATTACGGCTCCTGCCGTATTTTCATTGATAATTTCCCTGGCATGGATGCCCATTGCATAATCGGCATTTTCAGCGAGCGGGACTTCTTCGGATAGTTCTGCAGTTTCCTCTGTTCCGGTTTTCGCAGTTTCATCCGACTTATCCCGGCCTGTTAAGCCGGCAAGAATCTTTGCAAATGTACTTGGCTCGTTAGTATCGGGCTGCGTATCCTGCACTGATTCCGCTTCACGTTCCTGTACAGGAAGGAAGCTTGGTTGTGCCAGTTCTAATTGGGGGGTTGCTTGAATCACCACCCGGACCTCCTTGCCAAACCGTTGTGAAAACACCTGGTTTGGCTATGATATCTCCGGAAGGTGTCTACAGGCTCTGCGGTCTCCCTGCCATTTTGCGCTGCAGTTCGGCTGCCCTTGCGGCTCCTTCCGGCGTTGCTGCCATAAGCTGGAACCAATAGGGCACTAAAGACGCAGTTCCCTCAGCCTGCGCCATTTCTTCGGTCTTCCGGAGTACATCGATAACGTCCTGATCGTCCATGGCTGACATAATGCCTACCGCTCGCTCCGGTTGCATATTGCCTAGAATCCGGGCGTTGTCTTCGATGTTTCTTTCCCTATTTTCGGCATCTTCACCCTGAGCTCTTAGCGAATCTTCTCTTTCATCGAGCGATTTTTGACGGTCTTCCAGTTCCTGTGCCATTTGTTCTATTTCGCCGAACCGGTTATCCAGGTCGCGCTGGCGGGTATCCATTTCCATGTTGCGCAATTCCATGGCTTCTATCCGTACCGCAAGCCGTTCCGCATCCAGATTGAGGTAGTCCTCCGGTGTGCTTCTGGGCTGGCTGCGCCCTTCACGGCCAAACAGCCGGTACACCGGAGTTAAAACAGTTTTCGCATCGATAAGATTTAAATAATCGAACCACACAATTCCGCCTGCCGCAAGAATTAACACGAGCAGCAAAAGGACAATAATTCTACCTGCCATATAATATCTCCCAAATATTTCCAATAGGTTACTATATTTTCGGTAGAAATGCAATGGTACTGTAATGTAAGCCAAACCCTTATTTACCGGATTGGTAACAAACCGTTTGCCTGCTCGAAACAGGCACGAGGGGCTGGCCGCTGGGCAGGGAAAACATTCTGGAGTTCCCTGCCGTAACAAACGAGGGAGAAAAATTAAAAATTGAATACAGTAAATTTTGCCCGGTGCCCAAAGCATGAGAACACCATTGATTTGCACAATTACTCTAATTATGAAGGATGGCAAATACCGGGCATCGGTTGTGGAGGCAGATTCTACAGGCGTTTTCCCTGCCCAGCGGCCAGCCCCTCGTGACTTCTAGTGGCAGGCAAACGGTTTGGTACCAGGCTGTTTGATGAGGGTTTACGGAGCAAGCCTTACCCTTTACTTTGCAATATGGTATCATCTGGATCTATTGGAGGTTCTAATGTCATTTCTGGGGCGGTCTTTGTTAACCTGGCTGGATTATTCGGCAGAAGATATACGGTATTTGCTGGACTTATCGAAAAAAATCAAAACAGAAAGCAAAAACGGCGTGGTTTCACAGCGGTTTTCCGGCAAAACAATTGCATTGATTTTTGAAAAACGCTCTACACGGACCCGCTGCGCCTTTGAAACGGCTTTTGGCGAGGAAGGCGGGCATCCGGTGTTTCTTTCTACCTCGGACATTCAATTGGGTGCAAAGGAATCGGTCGAAGATACGGCGCGGGTGCTGGGCAGAATGTTCAGCGCGATCCAATACAGGGGGTTTAAGCAGGAAACGGCTGAAAAACTGGCACAGTATTCCGGTGTGCCGGTATACAATGGCCTTAACGACGAATTTCATCCCACCCAGGCGCTGGCAGATATAATGACTCTGGAAGAAAACTACGGTAATTCACGAGGAAAG
>Ga0099364_10000143_pt1 | contig 118485 bp, 72 predicted proteins | sample TergutTh196P3_FD_73070 | JGI IMG/M metagenome (GOLD analysis project Ga0099364, IMG submission 73070) | Microcerotermes parvus P3 segment gut microbial communities from Pointe-Noire, Republic of the Congo - Th196 P3 | ecosystem: Host-associated > Arthropoda: Insects > Digestive system > Gut ...
TGCTTGCGGGCACGATGTTGCAAATTTACTACAATGTGAGGACGAGAATTTACCCACGCTCGCAGTCCGTTCCCCGCTTAGCATTTTTCGCTGAAGATTAGAGGCTTTTCGTGGCAGGGCGTGACCGGTAACACGTAAAGTGCGAATTTTGGTGTCATTGTAAAAAAAGATAGTGTTTTTGGCGGAATTATGTTATCATATACTCGCATTATTAAAAAGGTGGCGTGTGAAATGGCATCTTCCGCCGGAAACTATGTAAATTGTCCTGTCTTGGTATATGATGAGGACGATAACAACATATCCCGCACCACGATTATTGAGTATGATATGAACTCCAAACGGATAACGCTGGAAGAGCCGCAGGTAAGCCTTAAAGACGGGGATACCTGCAGGCTGCTTATCTTGACCGAGCCGTCCCCGCGCGAATATCAGGGCAGGCTCAGGCGGGATATATGGGGTGAGCATTTTGCGCTGTTTAAAGGCCAGGCGAGGGAAGGCCGGCAAGCTGCGAGGCATAAGGTTAATCTGGTGGCTTTTATAGAAAACATGGTTTGCGATGGGAAGGCGTACCCGCTGCATAATCCGGTTCCCATAAAGCTGATCAATATCAGCGTAGGCGGAATGAGGTTCCGCGCTCCTGCGAATACGCTCACAAACGGTGATAGATTCCAGACAAGCGTAGTGCTAAAAGGAGAAAAGAAACTGCTAATTGCCGAAGTCGTCAACCATAACGAGGATGGCGATAACTCAGAATACGGCTGCCGTTTTCTGATAGCTAAGTAAGGAGCTGAGTACTTTTGGACGACAAATCTTTGAAACCAATATCGATTGAGCTTCTGTTCGGCGGTATGACCGTGCGGGACGATATATACGATGCTGATTATAAACAGATGCTTGTCAAGGGCGGGACTGCGCTTACCGCCAACACAATTAAGTCTATCCGGAGGCTTAACGCTGACCGTGAAACCATTTATGTTTCACCCTATGTGTACAGAGAGCTGGTAGGGGAGACACTGCCATGCGAGGTGGTAAACCGTGAGAAGCTGGAAGAGAAGACCGGGTATGCCGAGGTAAAGAGCAAGACGTTCGAGCTTCTTACGGAAATGTCGCAAAAGGAGACTATCCAGCAGGAGAAGCTGTGTACCGTCGCCGACGAGCTTTCGGAGCGGTTGGAGATAGCGGAGCCTTCGGCGATAACAATGCTTATCAACGCCCTCGCGCCCGTCGATGAATACCTGCAGCGGCATTGCGTAAACCTCGGGCTGCTCAATGGGCTGTTCGGCAGATGGATGGGGATGTCAAAAAAAGCGGTTGATAATCTGGTGCTTATAGGGTTGCTGCATGACTGCGGGAAAGCCATGCTGCCGGCTGCGGTTCTGAGCGCGCCGCGCAGACTGTCTGCTGTAGAGTACGAAGTTGTAAAGATGCACCCGGTTTACACATATAATCTGCTCACGGAGTTTTCCGAATCCGTGCGGCATCCGGCGAGCAGCCACCATGAGAGGATGGACGGTACAGGTTACCCCAACAAACTCGCACACGCGAAGATACCTCGGGAAGCGCGCATTACGGCTATAACGGATGTGTATGACGCGGTGGTTTCGCAGCGTGCGTATAAGACCCCGCGCAGCCCGTTCAGCGTTATGGCCATGCTCAATGAACTTAGCGGCACTGAGCTTGATGCGGAGCTGGTGGGCATATTCAATACGAACATGGCGCAGCAGCTTATCGGCAAACCGGTTGCAATGTCTGACGGTACGTTCGGCGTCGTGCGCTCATGCGACCCCAAGGATATTGAGCACCCGACGGTCGAGATAGCGGGCATAATGGTAAAAAGCAGTAAGAACCTATACTGTACGTCGATGTATACGGAGGATTAACGGACAATGGTAGATAAAGAGAAGATTATTGCTTCTGTCAGGATGTTTCTTGAGGCTATCGGCGAAGACCCCGGGCGTGAAGGGCTAATCGAGACACCCGATAGGATTGCGCGTATGTGCGAGGATATGTACGGCGGGATGCATGAAAGCCCGGTGGAGCATCTGAGCAAGCTCTTTTCAGCTCCTGACAGTGAGCTGGTCATTGAGAAAGATATTGTGTTTTACTCGATGTGCGAGCATCATCTGCTGCCGTTCTTCGGGAAAGTACACATAGCGTACATTCCGAGCCGCGTTGTAGCCGGCCTTAGCAAACTCTCGCGCACTGTCGAGGTTTTTGCGCGCAGGCTGCAGATTCAAGAGCAGATGACCGTGCAGATAGCTGATGCGGTCGACTGGCATTTAGTGCCGTTTGGCGTCATGGTCGTTGTCGAGGCAGAGCATACATGCCTGACAATGAGAGGCGTAAAAAAGCCAGGCGTAAAGACAGTCACGATTGCAACCAGAGGCCTGTTCACTGATGACCTCAACCGCCAGAAGATGGTTTTGGAGTTGATTAGGAGTTAAGCACCGCTAAAACTGTCACACTGAGCGCAGCTCATAGACGGTATTATATAAAGATTCTTCGCTTCGCTCTTAAATGACAAAACGGGTATTTTGGAGGAACTCAATAAGGAATTAGGAACCGGAATGACAATTGGAAACCGCGAGTTCGATACGGATAAAAAGTGTTACATTATGGGGATTCTTAATGTGACTCCTGATTCTTTTTCCGACGGAGGGCGATGGCCGGGGGTAGAAGATGCGGTGCGCCACGCTGAGGCTATGGTAAAAGACGGAGCGGATATCATCGATGTCGGCGGCGAGTCGACAAGGCCCGGGCATATCGGCGTGTCGGCGCAAGAGGAGATAGACAGGGCTGTGCCTGTTGTGGAGGCGCTGTGCGGATGTTTCGACATACCGATTTCCATAGACACATATAAAAGCACTGTCGCGGATGCGGCGCTGCACGCCGGGGCGGTTCTGGTCAATGATATTTGGGGGCTGAAAAGAGACCCCGCGATGGCAGGGCTCATATCACGCAGCGGAGCGGTATGCTGCCTTATGCATAACAAAGAATCCGCGGATTATGCGCATTTCATGCCTGAGCTGCTGTCGGATCTGCGGCAGTCTTTGAGCATCGCGAGGGATGCGGGGATTTCGGCGGACAAGATAATCCTCGACCCGGGGGTCGGGTTTGGCAAAACACATGAGATGAACCTCGAAGCGATAAACCGGCTTGATTTAATCGCGGAACTGGGATACCCCGTGCTGCTGGGAGCCTCACGGAAAAGCGTTATCGGGATTGCGCTCGATTTACCTGTGACAGAGCGCGTGGAAGGCACGGTTGCAACTGCGGTAATCGCCATGATGCGCGGGTGCTCGTTCGTCAGGGTGCATGATGTAAAAGAGACAAAAAGGGCGATAAAAATGACGGAAGCGGTTCTTTGGAGTTAAGAGTTGAGAGTTGAGAGTTGAGAGTTGAGAGTTGAGAGTTGAGAGTTGAGAATTGAGAGTTGAGAATTGAGAGTTGAGAATTAGGACGGAGAACGGATTTGGGTTGTGGGTAAGGCTATCTTAGTACCTTAATGACTAATTAAGTAAATAAAGAACAGCAAAATCAAATCCGTCTGCGGAGCAGACACAACAACTCTCAACTGTCAACTCTCAACTGTCAACTCTCAACTGTCAACTCTCAACTGTCAACTGCGGCTTGTCCGCATTAGTATTATTAAAGGGGGGTGTTTGGTGTGGATGTTATCAATATTAAGAATCTGGCTGTCTATGGCAAGCATGGGGTGCTTGAGGCGGAGAAGCAATACCGGCAGAGGTTTGATGTATCCGCTTCGCTGTATCTGGATTTGCGGTGCGCGGGTAAGGCAGATGATCTCAATGAAACTGTTGATTATGCCGAGGTCTGCCTTGCTATCAAGAGTTTCATCGAGGATAACAGTTTTGATTTGATAGAGACTGTAGCCGAAGGGCTTGCAGAAAAACTGCTCATTGAAAACCCTGGTATGCAAAGGGTATGGCTGGAGGTGAGCAAGCCTGAGGCCAGAATCAATGCTGAGTTTGAAACAGTTTCGGTTGAGGTTGAGAGAGGGCGCCACACAGCGTATATCGCGCTCGGGACGAACATGGGGGACAGGGAGGCATACCTCGGGCTGGCGCTGGAGGAGATTGAGAACGCTCATGGCTGCAGTGTTGTGAGTGTGTCGAGCTTTATCAACACCACTCCTTACGGGGTCGTGGAGCAAGATGATTTCTTAAATGCTTGCGCCGAGGTAGAGACGCTGCTGACGCCGCATGAGCTGCTGTCTCTTCTGCAGGAGATAGAGAACAAAGCCGGGCGCGAGCGCAGCGTGAAGTGGGGGCCGAGGACGCTTGATCTTGATATACTGCTTTATGATGATGATATTATTTCGGATAGCGTGCTGCGGGTGCCTCATCCGGAAATGCATAAAAGAGGTTTTGTGCTTTTGTCGCTGTGTGAAATCGCACCGTATAAGATACATCCGGTTTTAATGAAGACTGCCGAGGACTTACTAGACTCGCTGGGAGATAAAAGTTAGGAGTGGGTTCGGTGGATATTGGCGGAACGCTTGATTTTATTCACAGCGTTAAATGGCGCGGGAGGAAACCGGGGCTTGGCCGTACGCGTGAGCTTCTGGAAGCGCTTGGAAATCCCGACAAATCCTTGAAATTCGTCCATATAGCAGGGACGAATGGCAAAGGTTCGACGGCGGCCTGCATTGAATCTGTTTTGAGGCAGGCAGGGTACAGGACCGGCCTGTTTATATCGCCCTATGTCCTGCGCTTCAATGAGCGCATACAGGCCTGCGGTGAGCATATTACGGACGATGAAATCGTGCGCATGGCTGAAATAATGCGCCCGTATGCAGAAGTGATGGAGGACACTCCTACAGAGTTTGAACTCATTACTGCGCTTGCCATGCAGTTCTTCAAGTATAAGCAATGCGATATCGTGGTGCTGGAGGTGGGCATGGGCGGCGAGCTTGATTCCACAAATGTGATTGACACACCGGAGGCTGCGGTCATAACTGCAATCGGTTTTGACCATGTGAAGGAGCTTGGCCCGGCTATTGAAGACATTGCAATGGCAAAAGCCGGGATCATCAAAGGCGGCGATGTGGTAATTTACGGCGGCTCGCCTGAGGTTGAGGCTGTATTTCAGAGTGTTTCGCAAGAGCGGGGGGCAAAACTGCACAAAGCAGATTTCATGCGTATTGCAGACGAGAGGTTTTCGCTGGGAGGCGTCAGTTTTTCATTTGAGCCTTATGGAGATATAACCCTGCCGCTTGCGGGTACTTACCAGCCGAAGAATGCCGCGGTCGCGATTACCGCGCTGGAGGTTTTGCGCGCTAAGGGCTATTGTATAAAGGATGAGCATATCAAAAACGGGCTCGGCGGGGTTTATTGGCCGGGCAGATTCGAGGTACTGGGAAGCAAGCCTGTTTTTATTTTGGACGGATCGCACAACCCGCAAGGCGCGGAGGCAACGGCAGAGAGCCTGCAATGCCATTTCCGCGATAAAAAGCTCGTATTTATCATAGGAGTAATGGCGGATAAGGATATAGATGCAATAGTTAGGCATATAGCTCCGCTTGCCGAGGCGTTTATCGCCGTGCGCCCCGATAACCCGCGCGCGATGGATGAGCAGTCGCTTGCGAACAGGCTCGAGCGATACGGCGCCCCGGTCATTGCTTGCGGTTCGGTTGATGCCGGCGTGGCGGAGGCGATAAAAATAGCAGGGGAAGACGGCGCGGTGTGCGCGCTCGGTTCGCTCTTTATCTCAGGCGATGTGCGCGAAGCATATGCCGGGTATACGAAAAAGCATAGTAGTACCTCTAAAAACTGTCGCACTGAGAGCAGCGAAGGGTCTTAAACGGTATTAATGCAATGATTCTTCACTTCGCTCAGAATTACGAAACAAGGTTTTCTGAGGGATCCTAATGTAATTACCACTGCGGTTATTGAGTATTAAATGACGAAAGGAATGGGTTTTATTATGCGGAAGGTATCAAGATTATTAGTGGCGTTCCTGCTGGTTCTGGCTTTGATGGGGGCGAATGTGCCTGCGCTGCATACGGCGGCGGGTGCTGATGCGCCGGTATCTGCCGGCTTGCAAAGCACCTCATACTCACTGGTGGCGAATTTTACCCCTGAGCGCGCGTATAACAATAGGTTCAGCGACATACGCAGCACAGATTGGTACTACGAACCTATTAAATTGTCATATGAACTCGGCTTGCTTGACGGGCTATCAAGAACAGAGTTCGGGCCAAATCAAGCCGTGACAATGGCGCAGCTTGCCTCGATTGCCTCAAAGCTTCACAGCATATACAATACAGGCGAGGCTGATTTTACCATGGGCAATCCTTGGTATCAGGTGTTTTTGGATTATGCGCACAGTAATGGCTTTGCGGTGCGGCTGCCGTCAGGTATGAGTTCATATGACCGCCCGGCTTCGCGCAAGGAAGTTGCGGAGGTTTTGGCTAAGACCTTGCCGGCTTATGTAATTTCCCCTATTAATGTAATCGAGGCGGGCACGATACCTGATGTCGGGATGAACCATCCTAATGCAAACGCAATTTACGCGTTATACCGGGCCGGGATACTGACGGGCAAAGATCGCGCCGGTTCATTTCACCCGGACGACGCTATAAAGCGCTCGGAGCTTGCGGCGATTGTTGCGCGCATGGTAAATCCGTCCACGAGAGGCTTACAGACCCTCATCAACCGCAATGCCGCCACATACACAGCGGTACAGATTGCCGCAAGATGCGCGCCTGCGGTGTTTTCGCTAAAGGTATATGTGAGGCTGACCGGTTATTATGCCGATTATCTTAGCAGCTTGACAGGCGAGGAGTATGATGAGGCGCTTGAAAGCATTGGCAGGGAGTCAGCGGGTTATGGTATTGAGGTAATTGACGGGACTGCTTACGAGTATGGCATAGCGAGCGGAATCTTTTTAACAAGCGATGGTCTTGCCGTAACTAATTATCATGTAATACAGGACGTTCACCACGCCATTGCCATAACAACCGACGGCAGGGAACACCAGCTTGAAGGCGTGTTTTCGGTTGATAAGGACAATGATCTGGCGATAATCAAGGTCAGCGGATCGGGGTTTAGGACGCTGGAGCTGGGAGATTCAGGCAGACTGAGGCAGGGGGAGGATATTTACGCCATCGGAAGCCCGCTGGGGCTTGCAAACACATTCACATCCGGCGTGGTATCGAATGTTAACCGTGTGCTGGACGGACAGACCTTGATACAGTTTTCGGCGCCTATTACGTTCGGGAGCAGCGGAGGAGCGCTGATCAACAGCAAAGGGCAGATAGTGGGAATTACCACATCCGGTTATACGGGAACCGGTATGAATTTTGCTGTGCCAATCAGATATGCAGCCGGCATGGACCGCACATCGCTTACGCCCGTTACGCTTAATCAGTCCGCGCCGATTTATCCCAGATGCGAGAGGATAATTGATTTCGGGGCATATACGGGTGCTTTGCTTTTGGATGTTACATTCAACACAGAGCATGGAGGTTCGTTTGTCTACGAATATGACCGCAGGAGCTTCGTAAATGAGGAAGCTTTTGGCAGATCTCTTAATGCCTATGTGGCGGCGCTCTTACAAAACGGCATGATTGAAGAAGAGGATGAAGAAATCGAAGGCAGGGTATTTTTAAGCCCGCAAGGTGCAGGCAATATAGAGGCTTTGATACTGACTGTGAGCGATGATAAGGTTACGGTCATCGTCTGGACTGAACCGGAGGTTTATGAAGAAGATGAGAGGGTCTTGGATCTGGGATGGTTCTTGGGTATACCGCTGTACAACACAGAGCCGGCCGGTAACCGCACCCGATACACCTATGATGCGGAGGAGGAGTATTATTACATTTCCAACGCTATGGAAGTGATTGAAGAGCTTTACATCCCGGTTCTGGAGGAAGCCGGCTTCACGCTAAGGTCGCAAACTGAGTATTCCGCGCCCGACGTGGCTTACGGGGAACTCTATACGCTCGCGGACAGTCAAGGCAAGACGATCGAAATCAGGGTATATTACGATGAGAATAATTACTGGTGGCTGTATATTTCACTTACGATATAGCTAAGGGTGACGAAGTACAGGTAAATTCAACAGGGGGTGCGACAGACATGCATAGGAACTTCAGCGAGCTTTTTAAGGGGATCGATGCCGGCAAGCCTAAGACAATAGCGGTAGCCGCCGCTCATGATGCGCATACGCTGGAGGCGGTATACGCAGCAGCGGAAAGATTCCCCATACGCTATGTGCTGGTCGGGGACAGGGAGCGGATTACAGCGATTTCATCCGAAATGGGGCATGCACCAAATCCCGATGATATAGTCGACGGGGGAGACAACGCCGACTGCGCCCGCAAAGCTGTCGGATTGGTGCGCGAGGGCAGGGGGGATGTGCTGATGAAAGGGATTCTCGAAACCGGGGTCCTGCTCAGCGCGGTGCTCGACCGGGAATCCGGCATACGCGATGCCGATACCCTGTCGCATGCCGCGGTGCTTGAAGTCCCCGCCTACCATAAGCTGATAACCGTTACCGACGGCGGGATGGTTCCAAACCCTACGCCGGAGCAAAAAGCCTCAATTGTGCGCAATGCTGTATCGTTTTGCCTGAGCCTGGGCTGCGTGACGCCAAAGGTCGCGGCGTTATGCGCAAGCGAAACGCTAAGCGGCAAAATACAGGAGACTGTTGACGCGGCGGGCTTGCAGTCCATGTGCGCAAAGGGGGAACTGGGGGATTGCCTTTTGGAAGGGCCGATTTCATTTGATATTGCCATAAGCAGGGAAGCGGCGGCGGTCAAAGGGCATAGGAGCGAGGTCAGCGGGGATGCCGATATCATGCTGGTGCCGAATATTACCGCAGGCAATGCATTAATTAAAAGCGCTATCTACTGGGGAGGGGGAAAAATGGCGGGCTGCATAATAGGGGCGAAGGCACCGATTGTCCTTGTCTCCAGAGGCGCTTCGGCGGAAGAAAAGCTGTATTCAATAATGTTATGTATGAAAGGTTCATGAGCAATGGATATGATGTATCTGATTCTGGCGATAAACCCCGGTTCGACTTCGACAAAAATCGCATTATATGAAAATGAAAATGAACTGTTCAAAGAGAGCATCGGCCATCCGCATGGCGATATGGAAAAGTTCGCCGGGCTGCTTGACCAGATACCGATGCGTCTGGCCTTGGTTCTGGATGCATTGGAAATACACGGCTATAAGCCCCGGGATTTAAGCTGCGTGATGGGCAGGGGGGGGATGTTCCCGCCGATGAAAACGGGCGGGTACAAGGTCAACCGCAGGATGCTGGATATGATTCTGAACGAGGAAATACCCAGCCATGCATCCAACCTCGGCGCCGTTCTGGCAAGCAAGGTGGCGGAGCTGGCGGGCGTGGACTCGTATATTTATGATGGTGTGTCGGCCAATGAGTTTCCGCCGGTTGCGAAAATAACGGGCATGAAAGAGGTCGAGAGAAAAAGTTTCTGCCATGTGCTCAACAGCAGGGCTGTAGGTATGAAATATGCGCAGAGCCTCGGAAAACGTTATGAGGATATGAATCTGATCGTAGCGCATTTGGGCGGCGGTATTACAATGGGCGCGCATCAGCGTGGCAGTATCGTGGAATCGCTCTCGGACGACAACGGGCCGTTCGCGCCTGAGCGCGCAGGAAGCGTGCCGCTGCTGGATGTGATCAAGTTATGCTACAGCGGTCTGTATACCGAAAGCGAAATGATAAAAAAGGTGCGGGGGATGGGCGGTTTGCGCGATTTGCTCGGCACATCGGACGGGCGCGAGATCGGTAAAATGGTAAATGCGGGGGATAAGTATGCAAAGTTGGTCATGGAGGCTCAGGCATACCAAATAGCCAAGGGCATCGCCTTGGTCTCACCGCCCCTCATGGGCGATATTGATGCGATTATACTTACAGGCGGGCTGGCGCATGATAGGGTAGTTATCGAGAATGTCCGCAAGTATGTCTCGCACATGGCATCGGATTTTGTTGTAATGCCCGGCGAACTCGAAATGGAAGCGCTGGCGCTTGGCGGCCTCCGGATCCTCCGGGGAGAAGAAAAAACGCATGAGTTTTAGGCGTATCAGTATTATCCCGGCTTAATCAGTGAAGGCTTGGGCCCAGTATATTCGACCGTTTACGTCTATTGCTACCCCTACGCCGAGATGACCAAAGCCGCCGGTCAGGATGTTTTCCCTGTGGCCGGGGGAGTTCATCCATGCGGTTACGACCTCTTCCGGCGTGCGCTGGCCTGCGGCAAGGTTTTCGCCCGCCAGTCTGTAACGGACACCGGCTTCGTCAAAGGCGGTGAAGCAGCTGCGGCCATCAGGCCGTGTGTGCGACCAGTATGCAATGGCTTCGGCTGCGCGAACTTGCGCCGCGATGGTCAGCGAGCTCATCCGAGCGAGCGCCGGAAGACCGGCGTTGGCCCGCTCAATGTTCGTCAGACGGAATACCTCATCGGCAAATGCAGAAATATCCAGAACATTCACGGTATGCCTGGCAGTCACTCCGTTGGAAGCGGTGACCGTGAAGGTCACCTGACCGCCGGCAGTGCAGGTAAAGGAGGTCTCGCCGTCCAGCTCCGCGCCTCCGCTTACGCTCACTGTAAAGGCTTGGTTCGAGGCATCCTGCGGGCTGAGCTGCACTGTCAGCCGGCCTCGTTCGCCGACGGTATAGCTGCGTTTGTCAGTGCTTAAATTGATGCTTGTGACCGGTATCGAAACCGTGACATTAACACTTGCGCTCACGCCGCCGACCGCGCATTCTATCACAGCGGTGCCGCCGCCTACTGCCATTATAACGCCTGATGAGCTGACCGTTGCGACACGTTCGTCGCTTGATGTGAAACGCATATTTCGGTCAGTGGCATCTTCCGGCATAATAACGGGGGATAATTCATAGCTCTGGCCGGGAGCGAGCGAGATGGGCTCTGTGCTTAAGGATACTGTCTCAACAGGCACGATGACAGCAATGTTCACCCGCGCTGTTACGCCGTTTGACGCTATCGCGGTAATCTCCGCAATGCCGCCGCCTATGGCTAGCAAGCCCTCGGGCATCTGTTGTAAAACGGATTCATCGCTTACTCTTAGAGTGTAGGTTTGGTCGGTTGCGTACGATGGCTGAAAGAGGATCCGGGGGGTTATTAACGCGCCTTTGACAACTTGGGTGCTGTCGAGGTTTATGCTCACGCTGAGCACTTCGACAGTTGTTTGCGGCGGGAGTGCGGATAGACCGCCTGATACTCCGGGGCCTGCGGGATCTGCGGAACCTGCGGGGTCTCCGGGGTCTCCGAGGTCTCCGGGGTCTGCGGGACCTCCGGGTTCTACGGGGCCTCCGAGACCTGCGGGGCCGTTAGAGCCGGAATCCGGGCTCTCGGGTGTGTCTGCTGCCATAGGAAGCCCGTCGTCCCCTGTGGAGTGATGGTTTAATACCTCGCTGGGAGGGAACAAATCGGCCAAGCCGGGGCCTGCCGGGACATGGGGCTGGCATGACGAAATGCCGAACAGCATAATAAAAGCCAGGGCTATTGAGGCTATTTTATATAGAGGTGAGTGTGCTCTCATATTGTTTTTCGGCGGGAGTTTTCCGCGCCGGCTCTCCTTTGTCAGTTTTATATCCGCATTATATCATATTTTTTTATGTAATTAAAGAGAATATTTTTGAAACAAATCAGAAACAGCTTGACGGCAGGGGGGAAAACCGTTATTATTTCATAGTAACAGGGATTTGCGAATAAGAAAGGGGCTTATTATGAATATACCAATCATTATCCACACATCGGATCAGGCGCAGAAGTTAAATAGAATAGCCGAAAGATACCAATATGATATTTGGGTGCAGGGGAAATCCGGGCAGGCTGATGCGAAGTCTATGCTTGGGTTGATGCTCCTTACGATTGAAAACAGGGTCAATCTTGTTGTAAAAGACGGAATCGATACGAGGGCTTTGGAAAAAGACATCGCCGAGTTCATAGCCAAAGAGCATCTGGACGATTAATACTCATAAGCAAAAGACCGCTTAGCTTAGGCGGTCTTTTGTTTTCGCGTACATATCAGGGCGGCGCTCACGCGTCCGGGCGAGCGACTGCTCACGGCGCCATTTGCCAATGTTCTCATGGTGGCCGGAGAGCAGGACAGCCGGGACTTGCCTGTCACGCCAGACCTCCGGGCGGGTGTACTGTGGGTGCTCGAGCAAGCCGTCCCAGTGGCTCTCGTCGGTGAAACATTCCTCATCAGGCAAAACACCCGGCACCAGACGGCAAACGGCATCGGCGACTGCCATAGCGGGTATCTCGCCGCCTGTCAGCACGAAATCGCCGATGGAGAGTTCCTCGTCGACACATTCTTCGATAAACCGCTCGTCAATACCCTCATAGCGCCCGCAGACGATTATCAGCCGCTTATGCTCTTGCTGAAGGCGGCGCGCGTCAGCCTGCTTAAATGTTTTTCCGCATGGGGACATGAATATGGTATGGATGCGGTATCCTGCCCCGTCGCAGATATGCTTCCAGCAGGCGTATAAGGGCTGGGCCATCATCACGCAGCCCCGGCCTCCGCCGTATGGGTAGTCGTCTACCTGTTTTTGCTTGTTCGTCGTGTAGTCGCGGATCTGGTGGCACTCCACACGGATGAACCCGCGCTCCTGACCGCGCCCGAGAATACTCTCGCAAAGCATATCCCCGACTATATCCGGGAACAAAGTCATAATGTCAATTCTCATGAATACCTCGAAACTCAGAAACAGCTATCCTCACCGGTTCAGGGTGCATCCGAAACTTACATCCCTTCTATAAGGTGAAACTTGATGTAGCCGCCGGTTATGCTTATTTCTTCCACAAAATCAGGAACCGCCGGTATCAGCACTTCACGCTCCCCGCTGATTACATATACATTATGCGCGGGCAGCGTCAGGACATCGGAGACAATGCCGAACTCCTCGCCTGTTTGCGCATTGAGCGAGCGCAGACCGATGAGGTCGGCGATGAAGTGGCGGCCTTCCTCCAGCTTCACTTCGTCCCTGCGGATGCTGACGGTCTTGTTCTTTAGCTTGATTGCGCTGTCGATATCGGAAACGCCGTCAAGAGCCGCGATAATGCAGCCTTTGTGGACTCGAGCTGATATTATTTTTACCCGGGCTTCGTCAATGTAGAGCGAATCGAAGGCTGCCAGAAACTCAGGGGTATCCGCCCAAGGCTGGATTTTCACCTCGCCGCGGACCCCATGAGTATTGACAATTTTTCCCGCTTGTATGAGCTGGTTATCCATTTAGTCCATTATGTCTACGCTGATGCGCTTGCCCTGCCGCTGGGCGACGGAGCGCATCAGGGAGCGGATTTCCTTTGCTATGCGGCCCTGACGGCCAATGACCTTGCCCATGTCGGACTGGTTGACGCGCAGCTCGTAGACTGTTTCGGTTTCCGTTTCGCGTTCCGTGACATTCACCTCGTCAGGGTAATCAACGAGGTTTTGCGCTATATAAAGCAGCAGTTCTTTCATCTCGGCACCTCATTTATATTGCGCCGGCTTTTTTCAGCAGGGCTCTTGCCGTATCGGTCGGCTGTGCGCCGTTTTTGATCCAGTATTGCGCGCGCTCCGCATCAACTGTTATTGCCGCCGGCGATGCTAGGGGGTCGTACGTTCCGATTTCTTCGATGCTCCTGCCATCGCGCGGCGCCCTGGAGTCCGCTACGACAATCCTGTAAAATGGAGCTTTTTTCGCACCCATCCTGCGAAGTCTGATCTTAACCATGTGTTTTTCCTCCGTTTATATTTGTTTTAAGCATTATGCATTAAGCATTGTGCATTACCGCTACCGTTTGCCTTTTTTGCCTTTGTTCTTCTTGCCGGGCTTGCCCGGTTTGCCGGGTTTTCCTAATTTGCCGCCGCCCATGAATGACGGCATCCGGCCTTTGCTCATCTGTTTGGTCATCGACTGCATCATGTCAAACTGCTTAAGCAGGCGGTTGATTTCCACCACGGCCGTGCCGCTGCCTGCGGCTATGCGCTTTTTGCGGTTGCTGTTGAGGACATCCGGGTTGTCGCGCTCATGCTGCGTCATGGATAGGATGATGGCCTCTGTTTTAGCAATGGCGTTTTCGTCTACGGAAGCGCCCGCAAGGGCTTTTGCATCTACTCCCGGCATCATCCCGACTATATCTGACAGATTGCCCATTGATTTAAGCTGGGTCAGCTGATCGTAGTAATCTGTGAGGGTGAACTTGTTTGCCAGCAGCTTATCGGCCATTTCCTGCGCTTTCTTCTCGTCGAAAGCCTGTTCGGCTTTCTCGATGAGGGTCAGCATATCTCCCATGCCGAGTATGCGCGAGGCCATCCGTTCGGGGTGAAATGGCTCTATCTGGTCGAGTTTTTCGCCTACGCCTGTGAACTTGATCGGCTTGCCTGTGACAGCCCTGACCGAGAGAGCAGCGCCGCCTCTGGCATCGCCGTCGAGCTTGGTGAGTATGACACCGTCAATGCCGACAGCTTCGTTGAAGGAACTCGCGGCGTTTACCGCATCCTGGCCTGTCATGGCATCAACGACAAGGAGTATTTCGGTTGGGTTTACCGCGGCTTTGATGGCCTTCAGCTCGCCAATCAGAGCATCGTCTATGTGCAGGCGGCCGGCGGTGTCGAGAAAGACGATGTCATTGCCATGCTTGTTTGCGTGGGCAATGGCGGCTTTCGCAATATCCACGGGGTTTTTCGTACCCATCTCGAAAACGGGGACCTGGAGCTGGCTGCCGACTGTTTGCAGTTGGAGTATGGCGGCGGGGCGGTAGATGTCGCAGGCGACTAGCAGGGGGCGTTTGCTGTGATGCTTGCGCATATATGCCGCGAGCTTCGCGCCGTTTGTGGTTTTGCCGGAGCCTTGAAGCCCTATGAGCATGATGACGGTAGGAGGCTTTGAGGAAATGGTTAGTTTCTCGTTGGCTGTGCCCATAAGGGCGCAGAGCTCCTCGTTGACTATTTTTATGACCATCTGGCCGGGGCTAAGGCTTTCGAGCACGTTGGCCCCGAGCGAGCGTTCGCTGACAGTTTTGACAAAGTCGCGCACGACCTTGTACCCGACGTCAGCCTCAAGCAAAGCCAGCCGCACTTCGCGCATGGCTTCTCTTATGTCGGCTTCCTTCAGCCGGCCTCTGCCGCTCAGTTTCTTGAAAACGGCATTCAGTTTTTCGGATAAACTCTCAAATGCCATAGCAAACCTCGGGAGTATCTTAACAATCTGAAGTTTTAGTACCTTAATGACTATTTAAGCAAATAAAAAACATCAAAATCAAATCCGTCTGCGGAGCAGACAAAACAACTCTCAACTGTCAATTCTCAACTGTCAACTGCGGCTTGTCCGCATTAGTAATACAATGCACTTGCAAACGCTGCGTTAGGGTTAGGAATCAGGAAACAGGAATGTCATAGGGGGAAGTTTTCTAAGATTTGGGTCAGTTCTTGGGTTAGGGTTGCGGTTTTAGAGTTTGATAGCTGTTCAAGGCGGCGAGTGAGATCTTTCGCTTGTTCCAGTTCCGTGCGGGCGTTGCGCCATCTTGCGACGATGTTTGTTTTGCTTTCGATCTCTACGAGTGTTTTTTCCGCTCTTGTTATGATATCATATACGCCTTGGCGCGAAATGCCTGTTCGTTCGGCAATTTCGGACAGGGATAGATCTTCGTTATGGTATAGGTCGAAGTAGTCGCGCTGCTTTGCTGTGAGCAAATCCCCGAAGAAGTCATAGAGCATAGTAATGGTGAATTTATCGTCATACATATATCAGTTGCCCGCCGGTCTGTAAAGTCGTTGTACTTGACACCTTGGCAATGTTACAATAAATCTGATTGAATGTCAAGTAAAATTTGTTAATTGAAAAAGAAATGTCACCGGTCACGGGTTATGTAGTTTGCACCGTGCCTTACGCTCGGACAGCTATTTCTGTGCCCCTTGTCGTTTAGAGGCGACATCGTGTCGCCACTAAACGAACGCTCCACCGTCCATGGTTACGCTCTGCGGGGCACATAAACAGCTATCCTCACCGGCATTGATGATTTTCGCGTGACCGGTAACAAAGAAAAACCCTTGCAGTCATATCTCTGTAAGGGTTTTTTTGGAGCTGGTGGCCAGAATCGAACTGGCAACCTGCGCATTACAAGTGCGCTGCTCTACCATTGAGCCACACCAGCAAACACGGATTCGTAAATGAACTATGCCATGATAACAAACGCCGCCGCATTTGTCAATAAAAAACTATTGGCACAGAAATGTCACTCGTCATGTGTTATTTCGAAAGAATCCGGGTTGTATACGCTGAAGTGGTTCCAGAGTATCCACTCGTCGAACCCCGCGTCGTAAACCGCTTGAATCTGCGCCGCAACCTCAAGCGGGGTATATGGTATGAAAAACCCTTCGCCCAGATATGAAGCTGTGAACTCCTGGAGATACGGTCTGATAATCGCGTGTTCGCCATCTTCGGGCAGATGTCTGCTGAGCGCTGCGAGGATATTGTATACGACATCGTACGGCTCTAAATCAGGGGCTTCGAATAGCACCCCGTTGATATACTGGCCGGTTCCGTTCTGCCTCTTGTTGGCGAAATGGGAAGGGTAGATCATTGGGCTGATGGCATCCGCGCTGTGCAGAAGCAGACCGAGGTCCTGACCGATGACCTCCGCATCGCGGTTGCTTATGGCGATAATGCCGAAGACATCTGCAGATAGCCTGACACCCTCGGATGCAAGTATACCGCGCATGTATTCCACAAACTCATTGATAACCTCAGCCCTTGACATCTCATCTGCGGCCTCGCCATAATCTATATCCGATAATCTTCCGTCTGTCGGGAAACGCACATAATCAAGCTGAATTTCCTCGAAGCCGACCCGCACCGCCTCCAGCGAAGCGGCGGCGATATGTTCCCATGCATCCCTGTTATACGGGTTGAGCCAGGTGAATCCGGTGCCGTCCACCCAGGGCTCGCCTGTGATATTGGTAATTGCGAGCTGCGGATATCTCGAGCTCCAGAAAGGGTCTCTGAAGCAGACAATCCGCGCAATCGTGTATATGCCGTGGCTTTTCAGCCGTGTCAAGGTTTCTTCGATATCGGGTATAATATACATTGCTGCTTCGGAAATGCTTTGTGTATCGGTAAGGAAGGTGATGCGCCCGTGGTCATCTTTCACGTCTATTACAAGCGTGTTTACTTCGGTTGTTTCGCATAGTTCGATGTACTCCGCTATCCGGTCTTCGCGTGCGGCGTACCAGGCTGCGACATGCAGACCCTTCACTTTCACGGCCGGCGGCCATGCTACAGTATCTTCGGGTGTTTCTTCGATGAGCGCGACAGAGGGTGAGGGGGTTTCCGGGGGAGGTATGTAGACTACGGGGGGTTGCTCGGCCTCCGGTTCCGGTTCCGCTTCTGTAGCCGGATCCAAGCTGTCCCCGCCTATCCGAAATACAAACAGCCAGACGCATACGGCAAGGAAACACAGCGCGAAAGCAGGTGAAGGCCACCGCCGTGACTTGCGCCTGCTGCTGTCTTGACGGATACGCCTGCTGCCGGTAACGTCCATGCGTTTGTTTCCGCCCTTGCCTGTGCGTTTGCGTATTCTGCTGATAATGCTCCTAAACAGCGGTAACACCTCAACTCTTGAGTTCTATGCGTTCAACTTGATTTTGGTTAGTATACCGCTAAATCATATGATTGTACAGTAAATTATTGTGGCAAAACCTTAAATTTTGTGATATTATCATGTGCTGTAAGCGTTGAACATGCCATGAGTGCGGAGGTAGGAGAGGGATATGTGCGGGATAATTGGGTATATTGGCAATGAGGATTCGGTTCCGATTATTATAGAGGGATTGAAGAAACTTGAATATAGGGGCTACGATTCAGCCGGCATAGCCGTGTACGGCGAAACGGGGTTTCGCATCGTTAAGCAGCAGGGCAGGCTGGCGGCGCTTGAGTCGCGGCTTGCGGGGGAGCCGGCAGAGGGGACGATGGGGATCGGGCATACGCGCTGGGCCACGCATGGGGAGCCGTCGGATATCAACTCGCACCCGCACTTAGGCGGGCAAAACAAGATCGCGGTCGTCCACAACGGTATTATCGAAAATTATAAGCAGCTCAAAGAGCGGTTGGAAAGAAAGAATGTCAGCTTCGCTTCACAGACCGACAGCGAGGTTGTGGCGCAGCTTGCGGAGCATTATCATAACGGAGATATTATAGAAACGGTGATAAAAGTGGTGAGCCGGCTGGAGGGCTCGTACGCGCTGGGGATCATGTGCCTTGACAACCCGGATATGCTCATAGCCGTGAAGAAGGACAATCCCTTGATTGTCGGCATATCGGACGGCGGGAACTTCATCGCTTCCGATGTCCCGGCTATTTTGAAGCATACCGATAAGGTGTTTTATCTCAACGATAATGAGATAGCCGTTCTGAAGAAGGATTCCGTCAGTTTCTTCACGTTCGACAAAGAGCCGGTTGCGAAAGAGCCGGAAACCATCACATGGAGCCTTGACAGCGCGGAAAAAGGCGGCTATCCGCATTTCATGCTCAAGGAAATCATGGAGCAGCCGAAGGTACTGCGGGATACGTTTTTATCTGCTGTGAATGATGGGAGCAACAAAGAAGCCATCGACAGCATTGACATCAGCAGCTTCAATAAAATTGTGATAACCGCCTGCGGTTCGGCGTATAACGCGGGATTTGTCTCGAAATATGTCTTTGAGCGTTTGTGCAGGCTTTCGGTCGAGGTCGAGCTGGCCAGCGAGTTCCGGTACAAGGATGCTGTCATAGACGGGCGGACGCTTGTGATTCTTATCAGCCAGTCGGGTGAGACTGCCGACACGATAGCCGCCATGCGTGAAGCGAAGTCGAAAGGCGCTGTCACCTTGGCAATCGTGAACGTCGTGGGCAGTACGGTCGCAAAGGAAGCCGACTACTGCATATACACTGCCGCCGGGCCCGAGATTGCTGTAGCCACTACAAAGGCGTTTTCCGCGCAGCTTGTGCTGCTGTATATGCTGGCAGTGCGGTTTGCCGTAAAGCTCGGAGCGATACCGGCGGATGCGGAGCAGGGGTATATTGCGGGGATTTCGTCGCTGCCCGACAAGGCGGCAAATATTCTGGAGCAGGTGGATTCCATTCAAAAATACGCTTCCTCGTGCGTAGGCTATAAGAGCATCTTTTTCATCGGCAGGAATATTGACTATGCCATCGCTCTGGAGGGTTCGCTAAAGCTGAAAGAGATTTCGTACATCCATTCCGAGGCTTATGCGGGCGGAGAGCTGAAGCATGGGACAATCTCGCTTGTCGAGGAGAACACGCTTGTGGTGGCGATTTCAAACTGCGGGCGTTTGCACGGGAAGATAATGAGCAATGTGGAGCAGGTGATCAGCAGGGGTGCAAAGGTGCTTCTTATCGGCAATGTGATGCCTCTAAGCAGGGAAGCCAAGCAAGGTAAGCAAGGGGACGGTTCTTCTGCTTTGGATGATAGGCTTTCATATATTACGCTGCCCGGGTGCGAGGAGCTGTTTTCGCCTTCGCTTTCGGTCGTTGCTTTGCAGATGTTCAGCTACTATGTTGCCGCGAACAAGGGGCTTGATATTGATAAGCCGCGCAATCTGGCTAAGAGCGTCACGGTAGAGTGAGTTGAGAGTTGAGAGTTGAGAGAGGAGAGTTGTGGGTGGATATAGGGGGAGGATGTCCAGGGCAATCGCTTACGAAATCATAAAAAACTGACTGCCGGTGAGGATGGGTGTTTTTGTGCCCCGTAAGCGCAACCATGGATGGTGGAGCGGTCGCGAATTGGCGCATGGAGGCGCCATTGAGCGATAGGGGCACAGAAATACCCGTCCGAGCGCAAGGCACGGTATAGTTTTCGTTTCGTAAGCGCTTGCCATGTAGGATGTCTTGTTTTTGTTGACATGTTATGATTTAAGTTGATATAATCGTTAATCATGAGTGATTTGCTGTTTGGAGGTCAGGAATTGAAACTTTGTACTGAGTGTGGCAATCCGGTGGAGTCTACGGTGGAGTTCTGCCCTGATTGCGGAGCCAGCTGTAAGGGCAGCCGTCTCGACCGTATTAGGATGCGGGATGATTACGGCGGCAGGGCTGCTGCTGATAGCTATAATGCGAGGCCTCGCGTGCAGGAATCAGATGATTGGGAGATGCCGGCGCGGGAGCAGCCTATGCGGGAAGAACGGTATACCAAGCAGCAAACGCAGGCGGAGTTCGATTGGGAAAAGTCGGAGCGCGATGCTTACGGCGTAGATAAGCCTGTTCGCAGGAACTATGAGGAAAGGGCATTGCCTGACGATGATTATGGTTGGGAGAGGCCTGCTCGCAGGAGCTATGAGGAAAGGGCATTGCCTGACGATGATTATAGCAGGGGGAGGCCTGCCCGCAGGAGTTATGAGGAAAGACCGCAGCAGAGCGATGACTATAATTGGGATAGGCCTGTTCGTAAGAGTTACGATGAGAGGCCGCAGCAGAGCGATGACTATGATTGGGAGCGGCCTGCCCGCAGGAGTTACGAGGAAAGACCGCAGCAGAGCGACGATTATGATTGGGAGAGACCTGCCCGCAGGAGTTACGATGTGAGGCCGCAGCAGAGCGATGATTATGGCCGGGATAGACCCGCCCGCAGGAGCTACGGGGAGAGGCCTCAAACACAGGATGATTACGGCTGGGATGATGAAGACCGCAACAGTCAGGCAGCGGAAAAGGAAGAAGATAGGCCTCTGACGCATGAGGAGGAACTGGCTATAATCAACAGTTTTATGCCATCAGTGCCTTACGGGCAGCAGTCTGCGGCATCGCAGTATCCGATGTCGCAATCCCGTATGCCCCAATATCAAATGCAGCAGCCGGATATGAACCAGACATATGAAAACCCGAAATATATGAACATGGGTGGCTGGTTGTTATTTTTTACTATAGGCAATATGCTCATTGCATTGAATAATGTCAGGACGGCATTGGATACTATTCGGGGCGACTTGGAGTTATTGAACAATCCTGAGTTTCTGTTCTACTTTGGCGATGTATGGAGAAATGCGCTTATAATAGAGATGGTTGGCACTGTTGTAGTTATGGCGGCAGTGGTTTTTCAGCTTATTGCAGTTGTGCAGGTATTTACGCGTAATAAGCTGTTTTTGCTGTTTGAGCAGATTACATACTTTACGATTATATTATCGGCGATTATCATGTTTATTTCATTAGGGACTATAGGCGTTGGCGAGTTTTCCGAGGAAATGCCCGAAATGATTGGCGGTCTTATCGGCAATGTCGTAGGTTTGCTGCTGCATACGCAGTACTACTGCAAATCAGAACGCGTGCGTGTTTATATGAGGAGCAGCGAGTATATGGACAAAGCGATTTTTGCGTTCAGGTAAGGGGATTCCGGGGTGTAAAACTTAACGCGAAAGAGCCGCAGCCGACAGTTGCAAGAGCAGGGGTTAATAATACCCGAATCCGAGAACGTCAAACTTAACACGAAAGAGCCGCAGCCGGTAGTTGCTGCGGCTTTTCTACAGACGAAAATAGAAGTGCGCTTATAAACCCGTCATCTGTCAACGTATTAATCGGCGGTCCCTTAATGCAGGTTCAGGCGGTTTTTCAGCATATAACGGGTTATGAGGTAGAATATTGCGGCGGTTGCGAACAACAGCATTATTATAGCCCAAATATAGGACTGAGCTATCTGGAAGCCGCTGTGGGTTTCAAAGCTAGCATCAAAAACCCCGCCTAAAATAAAAGCTGTGAATATACCCGCGCCAACCCAGGAAATGATCTGCATAACTGTGGTAATCAAAATGAATGCACCGAACGAAAATATCCCCCGGTGCTTATTTACGAGCATACCAAGCGACAAACAGGCGTAAAGCAGCAATGCTGATGCCAGCAGCGATAGAGTGACGATAATTATATACTCAATTAAATAAATAATGCTATGTAATGTATTATTTATAATAACTTGCCCAAAAAATGAGAATAAACCGAGTATTATCAAGAGCGTATTCTCCCATAATAGTATTGAGATGGAAATCTGCACCACAAAGAAACTCAACACAGCCCAAGCCCCTGCAACAAGCAGCTTGCTAAGGATAATAAAGTCAATTTTCACCGGCAGCGTCAGCATAAGATAACCCTCGTTAGATAGAAGGTTCTTGTTGAAACGCTGGATAGTGATGATTAGCGTGACTACGAATATGGAGAAAATCAGCAATACGCTAATAAACCAAAATATACCTGCGGAAAAAGTAAGGTCCAGGTAGTTGAGGAGCCTGTTGAAGAAAGAGATAATTATAAGCGCGCCGTAAATAGGCAAGAAGAGGCGGCATGTTGCCTTGAACTCATATTTTATCAATTTACCTAACATCTGAACACCTCCCTGAAGTGCGCATCAACCGTCATGCTATACTCTTTACGCAGAGCTTCAGCCGATGTATTTAACACAACTTCGCCCTGTTTGAGAAAAATTACATCATCAAGCACTTGTTCTATATCGTAGATGAGATGAGTCGAAATGATTATCGTTGCCTCACGGTTGTAGTTTCTGATTATTGTATTGAGAATATAGTCGCGCGCCGCAGGGTCAACCCCGCCTATTGGCTCGTCGAGCAGATACAGCTTCGCGTCGCGTGACATGACTAATAAAAGCTGAACCTTCTCCTTTGTGCCTTTCGAGAGCGATTTCAGCGACTGAGATGGGTCAATGTTCAAAATTTTGAGCAGTTCGTTTACTTTGACTATGTTAAGGTCGGCGTAAAAATCATAGAAGAATGTTAAAATGTCCGATACCTTCATCCAGTCATTCAGATACGGCACTTCCGGCAGATATGATACTATTGCCTTTGTTTTAGGGCCCGGGGTCATGCCGTTTATCATGACACAGCCTAATGACGGTGTGAGCAGGCCGTTGCAGATTTTGATAAGCGTGCTTTTGCCGCTGCCGTTCGGCCCGAGCAGACCGACAATGCGCCCCGGCTCAATGCTTAGGTTCACATTACGCAACGCAGGCCTCACGCCGTACTGCTTGCTCAGCCCTATACACTCCAGTATTGCCATATATGATTATCCCCCTTTCGTTCTAGCGTTGCACAGCGGTACAATATCACGATTGTTTTTTGCTGTCAAGGATTTGGGCGGTTTATGGGAATTGATACAATTTATTCCTTGCGCCGAAAGGGCGGATATGGTACAATGCATGTTGGAAATCCTGACAAAAGACGGTTGCCTGGCATCCTGCGGAAGCGGAATGGAGGCGAGCATGCAGCCCCGTGGGAAATACGCAACGAAGGGAGGTCGGTATGCTAGCACTAGCTTTGTTATCGTGCATTTGCACAGCAATATCAACAGTCATTGCGATTGTTACGTTTGTGCGTTCGTTCGAGAAAAAGAAGTGAGCCGTCTGTCACAGAGACGGCTCACTGTTGCGTTGAGGCTGTAAGCCCCGATGTACACTGACACCTAACCTGCGGCAACCGTCTGGGTTTCCGCTTTGTTATTGTAGCATACTTTACTATCACTGTCAAGTTCGCATTTTTACGCATTTTACGGTATTTTTCCAGTGATTTTTCTTACGTTTCTTACGTTTTTCCCGCTTTTCTCAACTAGGTTAAAAGCCTGAAATGTATGCATATTCACGCCGAAAAGCAACATGTATAGTTACCTTATAAAAAAATTCATGTAAAATTAATAAACTGCTTGTAATGTGGAAAAATTTATGTTATTGTATAACCGTTAGGCCATAAACGAGGCCGCAGCGGCCGTGAGGTACTGCAATACCATCACGGCGAATGCAGGGTACAGGTTAAAGCACTCGCCTACATCCATGGAAAAACCACCGCTACGACGTAAACAGTATACTTGTTTTTACAAGTTTTTTCAAGCTGATTTTGCTGATGTAATGGTTGGCGTTCTGTGACAGTTTGCTGAAATTTTTTCAGATGCGTAGGTAAGGCTATAATGCTCCTGCGCGTCTTTTAGTTATGGCCTGCCTGAAGCCCGGCGGGTGCGGTTTACGCTTGATGAGGCATCAGCCCGCCGGGAAATTTTGGAAGGCAGGGAAGAGGGGGTCTTTTGGGAATTTAGGTTGGGAGATAGGAGTTAGGAATTGAGTACCTCTATTTACTGTCATTCTGAACGAAGTGAAGAATCTTGTTGCACTATAAAACATTGAAATATTAAGATTCTTCGGTCGCGATGCTCCCTCAGAATGACAATCACGGTAGGTTTTAGAGGGATTCAATTAGGAATCCGGAGTGCCTGTGCTGCTTTAGATGGACCGCTTGACCACATTGTGCGTTAACAGTGAGGCTGAAAAACGCCGTAAATGCGTGCATTGCGCTTGGCGGGGAGGAACCACAACCTCAGAATAAAAGAGGCGAAATAATTATTTTGAGGAGCGGAAAAATGGTTAAAACCAAATATATACTGATAAAAAAAACAAGGCGTGTGACAGCCTTGGCAATTGCGTTGTGCATAGTTGCATCGGTTTTGCCGATATCGGCACTGGCAGTTTATGAGGATGGTATATTTCCGGGAAACATAAGTATGGCTGACAATTTACCAACAGTCTCAATAGTAAGTCCGGGACAACCAGCGGAACGCGGAGAGGTTGTAGCGGTGCGCGTAAGGATTGATAACAATCCGGGTTTGGCAGGATTGGCCCTGGATATCGGTTATGATGCCGATGCCCTGGAACTCGAAAGCCGTACCAGTGTTACGCGGGTTCGTGAGGGATTGGATGAATTGCTGTTCACGGGTTTAAGCGATGCTACATTTAGGAACAACCCGTTTAGAGTCTCGTGGTTTGGTGCAGAGAACGATTATACAAACGGTGCGATTCTAAACATATTGTTTAAAGTTAAAGACAATGCCATTGCGGGTGATTATACCATCACCGTTAAATATGACCCTGCTAACACAGGAGATCAGGATAGGCTGCCTGTTGTATTACAGGAAGTAAATGGCACAATCACAATCAACCCCGCGCCGACATACACAACGAGCGTGACGATACCGGCGGTGAACGGGAACGCCCCGGCTGCAGCGGTGAGCAACCCTGCGGCGGTGACGGAAGGAACCTTGGTGGAGCTTCCGGCGGTAACCGCAAACGCGGGGTTCCGGTTCATAAACTGGGAAGTGACCTCGGGGGGCGTGAGCATAACGAACGCGCAATCGGCGGCAGGCGCGAGCTTCGTAATGGGCAACCAGGACGTGGCCGTAAACGCCAACTTCGGGGCAGCAGCACTGACGTTTAGCGGCCAGACACTGCCGGCAGGTACGGTAGGCGCTGCATACAATGCAAGCGTAACGCCGCCCGAAGGCGGCAGCGGGTCGTATACTTACTCAGCATCGGTACCCGCAGGACTGTCCATGTCCGCAGACGGCACAATATCCGGCGTGCCGACAGCAGCAGTGAACGGGCAATCGTTCACGGTGACAGCGACCGACACGATAACCGGCGCAACAGCGGGAGCGACATACACAATCACAATCAACCCCGCGCCGACATACACAACGAGCGTGACGATACCGGCGGTGAACGGGAACGCCCCGGCTGCAGCAGTGAGCAACCCTGCAGCGGTGACGGAAGGGACAGTGGTGGAACTTCCGGCGGTAACCGCAAACGCGGGATTCCGGTTCATAAACTGGGAAGTGACCTCGGGGGGCGTGAGCATAACGAACGCGCAGTCGGCGGCAGGCGCGAGCTTCGTAATGGGCAACCAGGACGTGGCCGTAAACGCCAACTTCGGGGCAGCAGCGCTGACGTTTAGCGGCCGGACACTGCCGGCAGGGACGGTAGGCGCCGCATACAATGCAAACGTAACGCCGCCCGAAGGCGGCAGCGGGTCGTATACTTACTCAGCATCGGTACCCGCAGGGCTTGCGATGTCCGCAAGTGGCACGATATCCGGCGTGCCGACAGCAGCAGTGAGCGGGCAAACGTTCACGGTGACAGCGACCGACACGATAACCGGCGCGACAGCAGAGGCGACATACATAATCACAATTAACCCCGCGCCGACATACACAACGAGCGTGACGATACCGACAGTGAACGGGAACGCCCCGGCTGCAGCGGTGAGCAACCCTGCGGCGGTGACTGAAGGAACCTTGGTGGAGCTTCCGGCGGTAACCGCAAACGCGGGGTTCCGGTTCATAAACTGGGAAGTGACCTCAGGGGGCGTGAGCATAACAAACGCGCAATCGGCGGCAGGCGCGAGCTTCGTAATGGGCAACCAGGACGTGGCTGTAAACGCCAACTTCGGGGCAGCAGCGCTGACGTTTAGCAGCCGGACACTGCCGGCAGGGACGGTAGGCGCCGCATACAATGCAAGCGTAACGCCGCCCGAAGGCGGCAGCGGGTCGTATACTTACTCAGCATCGGTACCCGCAGGGCTTGCGATGTCCGCAAGTGGCACGATATCCGGCGTGCCGACAGCAGCAGTGAGCGGGCAATCGTTCACGGTGACAGCGACCGACACGATAACCGGCGCGACAGCAGAGGCGACATACATAATTACAATCAACCCCGCGCCGCTGACCGGGACTGTGACAATCAACAATATAAACCCAAGAATAGGGGACTTGTTGACAGGTTCGCTGGCAGACGGCAATAACAGCGGCACGCTTAGTTATATTTGGAAAGCGGATGGGGAAACGGTCGGCACCGCTGCAAACTATACGGTAGCAATAGGGGCACTCGGAAAGAGAATAACGCTGGAAATCAGCTCGAGCATTGAAACGGGCACCTTGAATAGCGGCGAGACGTCGCCGGTGCTAAAAAGGGCAGCACCGCCGGCACCGGGGACACCAATACTCGCATCAAGGACTCAAGACAGCGTAACGTTAACAGCAACAGCGGGATACGAGTATTCAAAAGACACTCTGCTCTGGCAGGCAAGTAACGTGTTTACAGGCTTGAGTCCCGATACGGAATACAGCTTCTACCAGAGGGTAGCCGAGACAGCCGATACCGAAGCATCGGCATCGAGCGAGCGGCTGCTGGTGACGACACTTACACCGGTAATTACGAATACCGTGACATTTGACCCGGATAACGGAGTATCAGCCCCTTGGACAGTAGCTGTCAATGAAGGTGAGAAAGTCGCGGAACCCAATAAACCGATAAGAACGGGGTACACGTTTATTGCATGGTATCTTGAAAATGATGAGTTCGATTTCAACACGATAATCACAGGCAGCATCACGCTTATAGCAAAATGGGAAAGAATACCCGTAACCACGCTGAGAATTGCCGACAGGAGCGGCCAACAGTGCGCTGCGATGGTTGCCGTGTCAAGAAACAGTTCCCATCAGTTTGGCATAGTCGATGTTGACGGAAGCAGTTTCACCAATTTAACTTGGTCAGTCAACAATACAAACCTTGCTGCAGTAACTGCTGATGGCTTAGTGACCATCAAAGGCATAGCCGGCAACGTAACGCTCACTGTCAGGGACAGCAGCGGCCTTACCCACAGCATCATCATAAGAATCACATAACCGGAAAGGGGGCTGTCGCACTAACTAGCTGCGACAGCCCCCTTTAATGCAATTCATAATCATTACTAATAATTAAGGGGAATTAACTATGAGAAAGGCCATAAATAAGCTATCCGGAATATCAAAACGCATTGTATCATTAATCCTTGTGTTATTGTTGATATCGTCGCTGCCGCTGTCAGCATTTGCAGAAATACAAAGCAGCATTAATAATGCAAATAGGTTTGTGGGTTCACAAATGCACGCAAACACGCAAAATCAAGGTCAGCGGTTTATTGTTGACGACAATGGGTTTATTAAATACTATGTGGACAGAAGCACAGGCGGATATTACATTTTACCTTCTTCTTTACCTCTGGATGAAACAAAAGAGCCTTCTTTTGGCAGCCTTAGGATTGATGGAATGGATTATGTTTTTGGCGGCAATTATCCTAATTCGGAGTTTGTTTTGCCGCCTGTTCTTAATCACGGCGGGACATGCCAAGCAGTGTGGCGTATAGACAATGTATTTGTTACCCAGATTATTAATATCATTAAGAATGATTTAACGGAAAACTCGTATGCTGTTTACATAAGATATGAAATAGAGAGTGCGTATGAGGGAGTAGAACTGGACGTGGATTTTGAAGGGCGGGTCTTAATTGATTCAATCTTCGGTTTAGACGACAGCTTATCGATTTCGCTTTCAGATGATGCGGGAACAACAATTTCGAACGAAACTACGCTCACAGTAATGGAATTACCGGTGTTTTATGAAGCGAATGACAATAGTACAACACCGTTTCGCACATATGGATTGATTAACCATGAATCGGTAACAAAACCTGAGAAAGTAACATTCGCTCATTTTAATAACGCAGTAGGCACGGTGTATGATTATATTGCGGATGGCGATGTTGATTTCACGAGCGGTAATAATAAATTCGGTGCTGCTGATTCCGCAGTGCTGCTCTATTTCAAAGGTGTAGATACATTTGAGGGCGGGCAAAAATATTTTTCGACAATATACGGATTTGAGGGCATAAAACTGTCTCAGTTAAATGCTTTTTCTCAAGTGCCCGATACTCAAACAACTATGTCTTCGGACCATGAGTTATCCATGATGTACCCGGAAGGCATCGTATCCGCCGGCAGTGAGCATGGGCTGCTTGTGCACCCTGATGGCAGCTTATGGGTGTGGGGAAATAATGATTACGGACAGCTTGGATATGGAGCGGATGATGAAGCAATCGAAAGAGGATATGAGCCTGTTTATATAATGGAAGGCATCACTAAGGTATCGGCAGGAGACTGGCATTCATTGGCAATAGACAGCAATAAGGGGTTATGGACTTGGGGAAACAATGAATTCGGTCAGTTAGGGGACGGGACAACAGTTAACAAAAATGAGCCGGTAAAAATAATGGATGACGTTATTGACGCCTCTGCGGGTGACGGCTTTACATTGGCCATAGATAGTAACGGCAATCTTTGGGCATGGGGCCGCAACAGCTCGGGGCAGCTTGGCGATGGCACGACAGTGGATAAGGCTTTACCTGTAATGATAATGACAGGCGTGAAGAGCGTGTCAGCAGGGGGCAGTCATGCACTGGCAATTGATAATACGGACGGGCTGTGGGCTTGGGGAGCGAACGATTCAGGGCAGGTTGGTGATAATAGCACGATAGACAAGCAGAACCCCGTGAAGGTGAAAGATGGGATATGCAATGTTTCTGCCGGCGGCAGACATACGCTGGCGGTTGATATAGAAGGCTTCCTGTGGGTTTGGGGAAATAATGATTACGGTCAGTTAGGGGATAACACAACGGAAAGAAAGCTGACACCTGCTAACGTGGTTCACTGGGACACATTCACCAATATTATCGCAGCGGGAGCCGACCACTCGCTGGCAATGGACGAGCATCGCGTATACGCATGGGGCAGGAATGATTACGGACAGCTTGGCGATGGCACAACCGCAAACAAGAATTATCCGGAAGAAGTGCTTTTTTCGTATACTACCAAAGATGTGTTTGCATTATCTGCAGGAAAATCGTTTTCCGCAGGCGTAACGGATGCACACTATATGGATGGCAACAGTTTGGAATGCTGGGGGACAAACAGCAGCGGTCAGCTCGGAACTGCGATAGAAGGGGAGTTTATGACAGTGCCGAATTATGCCGCACATTATATTGAATCTGCTACGATAACAATCATCCCAAACGACGATGGTTTTGGCATCGACATTTTTTCCGGCGATACAGTAGGTATCGGACAACATATTCAAATTTCGGTACAGCAGTATTTAGAGTATATGCCAGATGCAGGTTATAAGGTTATAAACGGCGTGGGGATAAGAAGCCTTAGTAAAGATGTACCATTTGCTACCGCTTATGGTGCGGCATCTCTTTATGTGGAATTTATTTTACCATATGGAGATGTTTATTTTGAGCTTGATATTGTGGATGGGAAAGTTATAGAACTAACACCTGACTTGCAATTGAACATTGATGAGGGTTATTTTGGTGTATCATTCTTCGATGAATATGCAAACTCAAACTACAGGGCATACGCACCCGGGCATGAAGTAACATTGCACCTGACTCAATACAGCAACATGATTCCGGAGAACGTCAGCATTATCGGCAAAAACACGTCCCGCAGCCATGCTTTAAACGAAATCGACAGATATGACTGGGGCAACTACATCATGTATGTGTACACATTCATAATGCCTGACGAAGATGTAATATTGTTTATGGACACAAGGGATGACCCGGCGCATAAGTTCAATATATTCGCATCCGCGCCGGCGGGCAGGGGTACGATAATGCTTTCCGGGGATTCCATGGAACAGGGTTTCGACGGGAGTCAAAGAATGCCTGCCGGTGGAGTCGTAACGATAAGAATTGTTGGCGCGGATCATGTGCATAGCGACTTCCATGGAATATTTGTGAGAAACTGCTTTAACGGTACAGATTACGCCGTAACAACGATAGCTCATGGGGAACAATACTCCTTTGTAATGCCAAGGGCGGATGTTGATGTAGTATTGGATATGCGCCAGAAACCGATATACCCGATATCCTCAGATTCGGATGGATTAGAGGCGCAAATCGAATTTAGCAACATCAGAAGCGGGGCGCACGCCGTGGGAAGCCTTTCGGGGTATGAAGGGGATAGGATTGCATTTAGCGTGACAAACAGGGATGTCACTAAAATATTCGCATCCGTAAAGCTGCTTGATGCCAGTAATAACGCAGTGCTGTATACATTTAACGTAGATGATGCATATGCGGACATTTTCACGGGCGAATTTTCAATGCCCGGCGGCGGAGTTATATTGCTTGTCGAGGCGATCGATGCGCCGATGATTCCGGTTGAAGTAGATGACTCTTTGCCAACCGGCACAGTGATAAACCCGCTGTCCGGTCATGTTGCATTCGGGTCAAGCGTGAGCTTCGACTTCACCACAACAGATGGCAGATACCTGATTTACCGACCCAAGCTTTGGGTGTATGACAGCAATGGCGACCTATTATATGCAGAACCCTACCAGGATGATAGAAGCCTTACGGCAGGTCAGGTGGTCTCCTTTGCATCCGAACCCATACGCAGGACAGGCGGGGTAGCTGCCAGGATAGTTCTGGGCGTGTATGGGCAGTCATTTGAATACCATAAGGAACTGGTCTCGATAAGGCCAAATTCGGAAAGAGCTGAGTTGTTCACGGAAATCATTGCTACAGGGCGCAATATGCTTGAGAGCGACATGGGGGAAATCTATATCGGCGTTTCACCGGATTCGATGCGCCTTGCGGTTGCGACATCATTTAGCATTGATACAATAAAGCTTGCGATCCCCGTGGATATGATGCCGGTAGATGACGACGTAACGTATTATGTCAGAATCAATGATGTTGTAAAGTCATGCATTGTGACGGTCACAAGGGAGCTGAGAAAATCGCCGTTCGGTATGCTAGCGGTCGTTTCAGACAGTGCGAACAGGCATAGTATAATAGTAGGCGACAGCGAGTCGGAGCTGATGAACTTGAAAGGGAGCGACAGGATCATACTGAGCATGATCGGTTCAGTTAAGCTCAATCAAGACGATGATGCATGGGAATTTGCCGAAGGCAATGTGCTGATTAATAATTTTGTTACCTACTCTACAGCGGAGGACAATCCGCTGCGGGTGCGCCAGACCGATGGCAGCAACCCGCAAGAAGTGTTCGGGGTTAAGATAGATGCGACGAAAGGCACTATGTCAGTACCGGGAAACACATTTGTCAAAGGCGAAGAGATTGAGATAAATTTACGACATGGCGTAAGATACATAGACACATGGGCGAAAAACACATCCGGAAACCTTATTAATATGGGGCATGAGAATATTGTGGTGGAGTATACAAATCTGGATATAGGATTGGCGGTTGTTACAGCCGGGTTTGTGCTTGACCTGAGCGATGCTATATTGCTCAATAACTCCATTGTGTTCGGGGGCAGCGCCTACCTGGGCATTGGGGCTACCGATGATATCAGCTTCGATTTCGATAAGCTGGACCTTGATTGGTTGAGCAAATGGGTAAGCGTGGAGGTAGACAGGGCACTGTACGCACCGAACAATGCAGGCGGCAGCTATGTGTTTCAGGGATTTGAGACAAGGGGCAATGCTAAGGTTCCGACCAATTTTATCCCCGGTTTTCCGATTAAATCGGAGGTCGAGTTATATATAAACACATTCGACAATGTTTTTGAGTTTGGCACGAAAATAAAGTTCCCCGCGCTTGCCGATACGGAGTTTGATGCGATGGTTAAGCTCGTGATGATGTCAAACGGGAAGTTCGCAGTCGACGCGTTCCGAGTCATCGTGGGCGGTGAATGGTTCCAGGTACCGGTGTTCCCACCCTTTGCGACACTCAGGGGGATCGGCGCGGGGGCCAGCGGGCTGGCGAATCACGCCAACCCCGGCGCAGTGAACCCGTTCCGGGTCGACCTGTACGCTATAATGGAGCTTGTGAAGCTATTTGAGCTAAACCCGATAAGAATGTCAATCGGGGCAAGCGAAATCTCGTTTGAGGCGAAGGCATTTATGAAAATCGGGCCTGTCACGCTGGATATCATGAACCGGTTTGAGGGCGGAATCTATATACTGAATAATGGGATAAGGTTCAATGTCAGCTTGGATGCGGTCTTTGTGAAAGGCTTTGATGTAATCAATGGCGGAGGCCACGCCAACCTGGAGTTCGTTAATGGCAGATTCAGCTTCAGCGGATCGCTTTTCGTCAGAATCCAAGTACCTCAAATCCAAGTGCTCTCCATATGGATACCGCCATATTTTGTTATAACTAAATGGCATATATTTCCGTGGAAAATACAGGGATACTGGGTGCCTGCACGCTGGGAACCGATATACATTGGACCGTTTACACTGCTTCAGATGAACGCGAACATAAGCGACACAGCGGTTTCGGCATTTTTCAGCGTTATAGGGTATGGGCTACGGGCTGATTATGTATATGGAGGGACACCATCAGTCAGACCGCAAACGAGTGACGGCATCAGCACACTGGAAACAGTTGAATACCTTATCGACGATGATGGGGTCTATGTTGGCTATGTCAGTTACGGATCCAACCTTTCAATAGCTGCTGTACCAAGGGTACGGGGCGGAAATTCATTGATGTCAGGAAACCCACAAAACTTAGAGGATTGGATTGAAATAAGAAAAGTTGTATATGAAGGTGGCATAGACCCAGATGACGGGGAGTATTACCCGGGGTTCGAGTACGAGGACTGGGGCAGACACTATATCACGTTCCCGGGTGATATCGGGAGCCACACGGACGATTATGCTCTGATGATAACAGCCTCAAGCAATGACATCAGGGTAACAGACCCCAACGGCAACCCGTTTGTACTCAGGTATGCGGCGGATGTAAGCGGCGACGGGGTAACGGAGGATGATTTGAATGCGGCCGGTGTAAATGCGGTTGTAATATCAAATGGGTCGGACGGACCCGGTCAAGGCGGTTTTGGGAACAGACCCGGTAATACAGGAAGGAACGACTTGAATGATGACGAACCCGTCACCATAATGGTCAGATTGCCGAAACAGCAAGGGGAGTGGCTTGTGGAATCAACCATGGCCTTTGCAAGCACGATTATCAGGGTTGCCCCGCTCCCGGAAATAGATGAAGCGGGTTTTGACGGGGATAACAAGATATCATGGAGCGTAAATAACCTCGATACCGAGGAAAATGTTTATATTCTTGAAGTACGTTTGTCCACTAACGACGGGGCGGATAAAGCGAACGCCTGCCCGGGTGTGCTGATTGATGAAATAATACTCGATGGCAATGTGATAAACGGTTCGGCTTCGGGGGTCTATACGCTTGATATGGATCGAATCAAGGACTTTGACAGCTGGGCGTATTACCCGCGCCTTGTGCTGCTTGCAATTTCCAGAGATGAGTTCACAAGGAACGATGACTCAATAACCGATGAGACGACCATGATGCCAAAGCACTCCCGTTATGCCGAAACGCCGCTTATGCATACGAACGTCAATGAGCCGGCTCATGTCGCGCTGGTAACGATATCCCCTGACGGAGGGGGAACGCTAAGGGCACAGTGGACTGCCGCCGATGGAAAGGCTGATGGGTATTTGCTAAGGGTTTTAGGCATGAACGGGAACCCGGTACTGATGGAAGTGGAGGTTTTTGACGAGAACGGCATCGTTTCAGGAACTGAACTGACACCAATTTCATATGACATCCCAAGCGAACTAGGGGAAAATGGGAACTTCTCCATTGTGCTTGGCGGGATAGAACCGGGGGGGACATATCAGATAGAATTAATCCCATATGCGAACGTAGATACTGTCATAGATGGTGAGGAATTTACCAATACATTCAGAGGAATCCGCACATTATCCAATATGTCAGAGCTGCCATTGCCCAATTTCCCTGTGATAAACACCGCTTTGCCGGGTTCGGGGATATATGCTGACGGAGTTGGTAACAGGGTTGTTTATGTGAACAGCGACTTTTCGTTCGGGTTATCATCCAATCAACCGTGCCGGTTCACCGTTGTGCAAAACGACGAGGTTATCTATAAGTCGGCAGGGTTTGAGGAATCAGCGCTAATCAGGGTGTCAGTCTCGGCGGCGGCCTCGGCCTCGGCGATCCAGATAACAGCAGTCAACCAAACCGGGGATGCTACATTTTCAAACTTCATTACTTATTTTGACGATATCGCACCCGTGTTGTTTATTATTACGGACGATGGCACAGGCATTCTCAGCGACCAGCAGGGAGGGTATGTCATACGAGGATACTCCGAACCGGGAGCGATTATTACCGATGACCTTGGCAATACAGCACTAGCAGATGAGAACGGGGAGTTCAGCCTTGCAGGGACGTTGCTTTTCGCTGCGGAGGATACACTTAGAAGTATAACGGCATCCGATGCTGCCGGCAATCACGAGACTGCCGATATTATTATTAAAAGCATTTACGGTTACCTGGAACTGTTGGAAACGATTGAAACCATACCGTCAGGAACAGTAAGGCTTCTTGTTGGCGAAGGATTTATCATCGATGCTAAGGGAGTCCTTACAGATAGCAGGATAATTGATTTGCCTCCGAACGGTGTAACATACGGCATTATCAGCGGTAGCGGGGTTATCTCAATCAACGATCAAACAGGCAGGATAACCGCAGAAACCGCAGGGGAGGCAACGCTCGAGGTTTCTCTGACATACCAAGGAAACACAGTTCGCTCGCATACGGTAAGGATAATCGTGACTCACGATATTCCGGTCACTGTCCTATACGGGGATGCGGATGAAGACAACACGGTGACGTTGTTTGATGCGATATTGGTCGCACAGCATGTCAACGACTGGCCGGTGAGAATACATGAGACAGCCGCCGATGTGGATGGCGATGGCGCGGTGACGTTGTTCGATGCAATACTGATCGCGCAGTATGTCAACGGATGGTTTGACAGATTCCCCGTCGAAATGATAGGCAGCGCACCGCAAGGGTTTGGCAGCCACGGTCATGCGCGGATAAGCGAAAGCTACGCTATAACGGGAACGTCAAATGCCGCAGCAGGTGAAAAACCAAGGATTACGCTGCTTAGTCCGGATGAAGCAATAAAACCAGGGGATATTGTGAGCTTGCAAGTGAGGCTGGATAATAATCCGGGGCTTGCCGGTCTGGCTTTGAACATAGGATATGACCCTGATGTTTTTGAGCCGGTAAGCCAAAGCAGCATCACTAGGGTCCGGGACGGTTTGAGCAATCTGCTGTTTACAGGGCATAATACCGTATCGAATCGGAACGGACAACTGCGAGTGTCATGGTTTGGCGCGGAAGAAGACAGCAGCGACGGCTTGCTGCTGGAAATCCAGCTTAGAGTCAAAGATACCGCAAACACGGGAACATATGAGATTTCTGTTTCGTATGACCAGGCGAACGCCATAGATCAGACAGGAGGTCGAATCGAGCTCCGGTGCATCAATGGAAGCATCAGTGTCGCATCCGCTGATACCGACAACCCCGGAGCGGGCATAGGCGGCGGAAGCGTGTTTATTCCGACGGCTGTCGAAATAGCGGACAAAACCCCGCCGCTTGCCGAGTTTGTCTCATTCGCGGACGAGCTTTACAAGCGGGGTTTGTTCCAAGGATACAGAATTGGCTCAGACGGCAACCCGGTGTTTGGCCTTGAGGATCCGCTGACCCGCATCCAAGCGCTAATCCTGACAATCAGGCTGCTTGGGTTGGAAGAAGAAGCGCTGGCATTCGAAGGCGTCAATCCATTCGGCGACGTGCCAAAATATGCCGAGCCATATACGGCATTTGCGTACGCTAACGGCATAACGAATGGCGTCAGACCGAATAGATTCGAGCCGGACCGCCCGATCACAGCGCAGGAGTTCACGGCATTCCTGCTGCGGGTGCTCGGTTACAGTGACAAGGCGGGCATGGACTTCGAGTATAGGGATACGCTGAAGAAGGCTGTCGAAGTGTCGCTCTACAACGTGGAAACGCTTGGCGGACTGAGCGAAGGCGTGTTCCTGCGCGATTATGCTGTGACAGCAATGGTACACGCGCTGCTTACGAATGTTAAGGACGATGAAGATGTCATGCTTATTGACACGCTTGTTGACAGTGGCGCTATCACAAGGGAACAAGCCGATGCGTTCATAGCTGCTGTAACAGTGCAGATTGACAGGAAACCAAAAGGATAGCTTTACATCGCGATGAAGCGAAAACGGGGCAGTATTCGGTTAATACCGGACACTGCCCCTTAATTATCTTTATAATAAAATTACTAACGGCCGAAACGCTGTTTTGATTCATCAACCCACACTAAATCCCAGCATCCTTATAGCCCGCATCAGCTTTTCCCTTTTTACCGTGCATGTGTTTGTACAATTGCTCGTAAATGTCATATGCTATGTCTTTTTCCTCAATGGAAATCAGCTCGTTGCCATAAAACGCTTTGCAGAAAGATGAGGTTATCGGCTCGATATCCAAGCCGTATTTATCATGTATGGCTTGCGTAAGCTCCGCCGAGGACACGTTGCGCAGGCCTAGCTTTTTCCGCGCCAGCTTCAGGATGTGGAAGTATATCAGAAGAATCCCCTTGCGCCCGCTGGTTCTGGTCGCTTTGAACCTGAAGAAAAACTCAACAATAATATGGATGTATAGAAAATACCCGCCGACACCTGCCAGTATCAGCACGCTGAGGGTGGTGAATATCGCGAATGAATTTACAACCAGCGTATTAATCAAGCCGTTGTCATCGGGTATGCCGATATCCGGGGCCGGCACGGTCGGGTCAAAAACCACCCAGCCGTAAAAAGGCATATAGACCTGCACGAAAGCATGGGAATCCCTCCCGCGGATTTCATAATAGCCTAAATCGTTCACCTCCGTCGAAGTGAAACCTTCGACATACCGCGCATTAAGCCCCGCAATCCGCGCCATGATTGTCATAGCGGTGGCGAAATGCCCGCAGGTGCCGGTGCGGCTTTCGAATATGAAATGCTCAATATTCCTGTTAGCATCAATAAAGCTGTTATCCGTATCGTACTCGAACCCGCCATCTAAGAAGTAACGCTCGATAGCCTCGGCCTTTTCGTAGTCGCTGTCCATGCCCGCCGTGATTTCCGTGACAAGCATCCTGATTCTTGGGGTCTGGTAGCTGTCTGAAGCGGCTTTGATATTCCGGGCGTTTATGTAATCAGCCCTTAAGCTTGTGACAGCGGCATAAAACTCCGGGTTGTCGATATAATCATTAAAAGCATAATCGAGGAGATTGTAAAACAGCTCATCATAATCGTTTACAGGCTGGCGGGAAAGGCGCTGGAAATGGCGGTTATCGCGGAAGCTGTCCCTGTAATATGTGATGGTATATGGGTTGTAGATACGGCCCCTGTACGCGACGGATATCATGCCCAACGGGTTGCGCATATGGGTTATTTCGCCGAAAAACTGTGAATAGATGCTTTCAAGCTGCAAGATGTCAAAAGCAAAAGCCCGGGGGGGCGCCAGTAAATATGTTGTTGAGAGCAAATCCACGGGTATGATTGTCGCTGTCCGCACTTGCTCGATATCCCTTAGATTGCCGATTATATCCCTGTTGTTCAGCGGCGCCATATGCCGGGCATTGGTCATATCTATATTGCGGATGGAACTGAAAAGTATATCATAGTTTAATGCCTTTGCGGCTCCTTCCCAATATGTGGTGCCGGCATTTAGCGCATGGTCCCAGTCGAATTCCCATTGTGTTCCGTTAAAAGTGGTAAACACCTGACGGATGAAATAAAGCTGCTCGTCTGCCTCGACCATAAAAAGGACTTCGTCGTTGCTCCTGTCAAAGCCCGCTGTTCCCGAGTACCTATGCAATCCGGTTAAACCCAAGCGGCTTAAGCCTGAGCTCTCGGAATCATTCCCGGCGTTGCTGCCGCCGCCCCAGCCCGTCGGGCGGGCGTTTTCAGGCAGCTTCACTGTGAATGTGAGGGCGGTAAGCAGGCACAGCGCGGCAATCGGTATAAATATGTACCTGAGATTCACGCGTATATTCGTATTTTTCAGCTCCGTCTTGCCCATGGTCAGCAGCAGAGCGAAGTAGAGCCCGATCGCGGTTAGGGTGTATAGGGCAGGCACATCTATGTAACGCGTGAAGTTAAGCCCGAAGGGGATTAGCATGATAATGAAGAGGAATAAGGCGCGGTACACTACGGCGGTAAAATAGAACACCGCGCAGGCAGTCAGGAAACAGCAGACCATGAACATGGCCGAGAAATACAGGAAGTAGTCTAAAGTTGAAAAATTATAGTATAGCCAGTCGAAGAATGAAATATCGTAGCTGCTTAGAAAAACTAGCCAGAAGGCCCACAAAAGCACGAGCGAGAAGACAAGCAGGAAGCGCAGGCGCTGTTTTTTGCCGTAGCAGTATTCACAGAAACGGTAAACTGCGTATGTGCATAAAAGCACAGGCAGTATCAGAACTGCCGAAACATAAGCAGTATACGAATGAAGTATGATAAGCGCGATTGCTGCGCCAAACAGTATGGCAATATACTTCTGCATGAAACGCTCCTGTAGGAATTAGGAATTTGGGGTCAGGGTGTGGAAGTTGTAGGTTTCGTCTACTATCCATGCGTTGGGTATGCTGTTTGAGGGGAACTCGGAGCAGATAATGTTTATTGTGGCGTTTTTGCCTTCTGCTCTTGCTATTTCTGCTTGGAGCGCGCTATCTAACGCGGGTGTAAAGATGGCTATTGTGCTGCCTTCTGCTGCTGCATCTTCAGGGATGCGCTGCGCGGCTAAGTTGTCAAAAACATAATGTGATAAAGATTGCCGCAGCTCCATGATCTGGTTGATATTCTCTATCGTTTGCGCTTGCCATGCGTTGTTGAGATAATAATAAACCTTGCAGGCTATCTCCAACCTGACCATCGAGTTTATCATAGCCAGTACAGCCTCAACGATCCGTTCCTCAAGCAGCGCCGCATCCTTCAGCCATTCCTCCGACGCGCCTTGGCGCAGGCCGCACCGGTCGAGGACGATGACGGGGACAGGGGGCGTCAGAAACTCGTTTTCCCTAATCATGTATTTATCAAGCCGCGCCGAGAGTTTCCAGTTGATGAGTTTGAGCGGGTCGCCGGGTATATATGGGCGGTGCTCATAACCGGGCTGTGACATGAAACTGTGCTTCATGCTCTGCCCGTCTTCTTTTTCGTCGCTTACCATTTTGTTGCAGATATAGGCGAGGTAGTCGTTGCTCTGCGATTCGGGAACCGTAGGGCGTATGCTGACCTTGCCCGCAAGCGTTTCCCGGTTTCCGGTAAATATGATTTTGAACAGGCCAAGATAATCATATACCGCGATTTCGCTGACTCCGAGCGAGGCTGTGCCCCAGATTTCCGCTTTGTAGTTTTTCGTGATTATGCCTGAGCGTTTATTCGATAGGGATATCAGGTGTTGGGCATTCTCGGTGTCTGCAAGCAGCCATTCATTGTGGAATTTGACGTATAAAAAGCCTATAGGCAGCCAACCGCTGCTTTCTGCTCTCAGTGTGAGATGTACGTCCTCGCCTTTGTTGACGGTGTTTTGGGTGAACGATATGCCAGCCGATATGCTGGTTGCCGCGATAAATGCCGCTGCGGTTGAGGCGATTAGGGCAAGCATCATAGCTACCACGAATGCGAGGCTGAACTGCCTTTCGTAGTAGTATAAAAAAATAATCGTTATCACGGCGATTAACAGGTATATTGCTGTCCGGCCGCCGTTTATTATGATTTTCGCGCCTGTCATCTTGTTCATGATTGACATTATATGATAAATAATGGTATTATTCAAGATAAGAAAATAATAGGTATGGTTTAATTAATGAAAAGCAAAATGGAGAACTTCGTGTTAAACGACACGGTAAACAATTTGGCTGATAATATAGAGAAGATAATCATCGGGAAAAGGGACTGTATCCTCAAGGTTATCGCGGCTATGCTTTGCGGCGGGCATGTGCTGCTGGAGGATGTGCCGGGGGTCGGGAAGACGCGGCTTGTGGCAGCGCTTGCCAGCTCCGTAAACGGTAAATTCAACCGCATTCAGATGACGCCTGATGTCATGCCGTCCGATGTGATTGGCTATACGATGATCAATCCTGAGACGAAGCGATTCGAGTACCGCGAGGGGGCTGCGATGTGCAATTTCCTGCTTGCCGACGAGATCAACCGAGCGTCGCCCAAGGTTCAGTCGAGTTTGCTTGAGATTATGGACGAGAAGCAGATCAGCCTGGATTCCAATACATATGTGCTGCCGAAGCCTTTCATGACGCTTGCTACGCAGAACCCTGTCGAGACATACGGCACATACCATCTGCCGGAGGCGCAGATGGATAGGTTTCTGATCCGGATTTCGCTGGGTTATCTCGCGCCCCGCGATGAGATGAGCCTTATGGATTCCACGCATCATAACGAAAAAGTGAACCTGAAGCCTGTGCTCTCCACGCGGCACATAGAGGATTTGCAGGAGGAAGTGAAGGGCATCTATACCCACGCGATGGTGAAGGAATATATCATGGATATAGTGAGCGCGACGAGGGATAACGAGAATATCAAGCTGGGGATAAGCCCGCGCGGGACCTTGGGGCTCAATATGATGGCAAAAGCGATGGCGCTGATGCTGGGGCGTGAGTATATTGTCCCTGACGATGTTATCAGCATGGCGCCTTGCGTGCTGGCGCACAGACTGATTCTGTCGCCGAACAGAAGCGAAGCGTATGCCACGCAGGAAATGGCAATCAGGGAGATTATCAGAACCACTCCGTTGCCCGAGACGAGGGGAGGGGGGTAACTTAGCGACTTGATATGTGAGCATTAGACAGGGATGTTTTGGTCGCTAAGTTAAGTTGAGAGTTGAGAGTTGAGAGTTGAGAGTTGAGAGTTGAGAGTTGAGAGTTGAGAATTGAGAATGGGTGCTTTGGGTTGCGGGCAAGGTTCACCTTAGAATCGAGCTTTTGATTAGGGCTTGTTTTAGCGGTGTGCTTAGTGCTACCGCTATTATTATTTTAATTATGTCGGTGGGGAGAAATTGCATCATTATGATAAATGAGGCGTGCAGGCTTGTTGATGTCATTATGCTGTACATCAGGATTCCGCCGGCATAGTTGACTGCCGTGCCTATAGCAATCCACAGTGACAGCCGGAGCCGGCTGTCTTTTTGCATCCCGATGCCCGCAGCCAGTGCAAGCAGGGGAAAGGTCAGGATAAACCCGCCGGTCGGGCCGATGACGATTCCGATGCCGCCTGTGAACAGCGCGAAAACCGGCGCCCCGACAGCGCCGAGCAGCACATAGAGTACTGCAGACAGCGTGCCGTTTCTGATGCCGAGAACTGCTCCGGCAAGCATAATCGCGAATGTCTGGAGTGTCAGCGGCACGGCGCCGACCGGCATAGGTATGCTGATTTGCGCGCAGACTGCTATTATGGCCGTAAATATGCTGATGTAGCACAGATCGCGTATGGATAGTTTCGTAACACTCATTTACCGTACCTCGATTAGTCAGTATCTAAGCAATTATACATGAAAAATTATTAATGTCAACTAAAATATGCTGACGAGTAGACAATTATGCGCTGACCGATAACACTGTAACCTAAAGCATAATTGAGATTGCTTCTTCTGCGCAGCAGATACATATATGGGGTTCGTCTGAACATATTGCGAAGACTTAAAACCATATGGATTGAATATCAATAAAATATTATCGAAATTCAATAAAAAGATATTGCAATTCGATAAAGAGTGTGATATGCTCGTAGAGACAATGCGCCCCGTTGTATCGAAATCATGTTATTTAGGAGGATATTATATGTGGACTGAAAGACAATCGCTTGTTTTGAGCAAATGCTTCGTAATCTGGTTTATGGCAATACTCGCATCATGCGCTGTTTATGCGCCCTGGGCTATCAACGGGAGATACTTCGTGCTTGCGCAAGCGGAAAGGGCATATTTCCTCGCCACTGTATACACTGGCGTTATACCCGCTGCGGTGTTGCTTGTGCTCTTGCTCAATCTACTGCGGAGGATATCCGCCGGCAAGGTGTTCGTAAAGGAGAACACTGATTGCCTCCGTCATATCTCATGGTGCTGCTTTGCAGGCGCAGCCATCGGCATTGCATCGGCATTTTACTGGTTCCCGTGGCTGGCCGTCGGCATCGCGGCAGGCTTTATGGGGCTTATCGTGCGTGTAGTGAAAAATGTAGTAGCCGAAGCAGTATCCCTTCAGGATGATGCCGACTACACGATATAGGGGGTGCATTATGCCGATTGTAGTAAACTTGGATGTAATGATGGCAAAACGCAGGATATCATCAGGCGAGCTTGCCGAGAAAATCGATCTGACGCAGGCAAATCTGTCGATTCTGAAGACAGGCAAAGCCAGAGCCATCAGGTTCTCTACCCTGGAAGCAATCTGCAAAGCCCTGCAATGCCAGCCGGGTGATATTTTGGAATACGAGCAATCATTTGAAAACTAGTATTTCGAAAATGGAATACTAGTGATTACGGAAGATAAAACTCAGATATTGACAGGAGAAATGAAGAATGAATATAGACAATACTGCAAGCGAAAACAATGCCGCTTCTGCCGTCTTGCCGTCCGCGCCCGCGTCGGCTACGCCCACGCCCACACCCGATGTAGGCGCGCCCGCGCCAAGTGCCCCCACACCCACGCCAGATGTGCCCGAACGCACGCCAGCTTCGTCCACACACGCGCCCACATACGCGCCCACACTCAAACCGGCACACCCGCAATACGCATATGCCGGGTATGCATACAAACCGTATGAGATGCCTGAAAACCTGTTCAAGCCGCGGGCTGTGGATTTCATATTCGCGCTGACAGCGTTTGCGCTGGGTTATTTATTCGCGCAATTTGTGCTCTTTACTTGGAAAGGCTGGGGAGTAACCGTCTTTTCGGCAAGCTACATATTTATCTCCACAGCATACCTGATCAAAAAAGATGCATTCGCAATGAGCGGAGCCTCATTGTTCTGGATGGCCGCCACGTTGCTTACAGGTGCATCATACGCGTTATGGGAAAACGCGGGGCTGGCTGTCGTGAGGTCATTTTTCCTATTTTTCTCCGCGGTGTACTATATCATAACCGCATCCGGAAACGCCGTTATGAGAAAGACGAGCAATTACCTGATTCTTGATGCTATAAACGCTGTGATAATTCTCCCATTTCGAAACTTCGCCAACCAGTATGTGAGCTTCGCCGTGCTGAAAAGAGAAGAGAAAAGCCTGAAAAAGGCCATCCCGGTACTCATCGGCATACTCACAGCAATCCTGCTGGCTGCTGTCATCATCCCTCTGCTCGTCCGCGCAGACAGCGGCGGCTTTAGAGTAATCACAAATTTCTTTCTCGATTACTTCACAGTTCATCCTGAAATAATCACCGAAGCCGTGATTTACGGCATCTTTGCCATACCCGTCGCAGCGTATATGTATGGGCTTATCTCCGGCGCGGCGTATAAAAAAGGAACAGAAATACTTAAACCCTGCTCCGACAAGGACGCGCTCTCGAACCTGCGTTTTATTCAATCGGCGACGGTGTTTATCGCACTGGGCGCGGTATGTATCCTGTATATTGTGTTCATATTAAGCCAGATACCATATATCTTCTCGGCGTTCACAGGTAGCAGGCCGGCCGGGTGGCTTATTTATTCCGAGTATGCGCGTCAGGGATTCTTTGAGTTATGCGGTATCGCTGCTATAAATCTGGGAATCATAACGGTTGCAAACATGACTTGCAAAAAGCACCGCAAGGATTCCAAGCTGCTAAAGCTATTCAATATATCGTTTGCCGTAATCACACTGGTGCTTATCGCGGCGGCATTTAGTAAAATGGCGTTGTACATACACGCCTACGGCCTCACCATACCCCGCTTGCTTCCCTGTGTATTCATGGTGTTCATGGCTGTTGTGTTTATCGCGCTGATTGCGCTGCAGAAATGGGATTTTTCGATAGTGCGCCTCGCGCTCGTCTCAGGCTCGGTTATGCTGTGCGTCCTATTTCTCGTCAACCCCGATGCGCTTGTTGTCCGCTATAACACAGATAGGTATATGAGCGGCACACTGTCCGAGTATGACCCCGAAATACTGCACCGCTCCGGGTTCGCCGGGGTCATCCCAGCAATCGAGGTGTACGAATCAACGCCGGACGAGCAATTAAGACAAGAAATATCCAAGTATTTCTACAGCCTAATCACCTCATCGCAAAAACGTGACACAAACGAGCAAAGCTCAGAATCGCGCCAAGCGATAAGTGCACTGAAACGCAGCAGTGATTAATGGTAGGGTGATGGCGCAATCGTGAACACGCCTCAAACCACCGCCTTTTGCCGCTTTTCGAGGCAGAGGACGATGGTTATCATGCCATCTTCGCTTCTGCAGCGTATATCCGTATTTCGAGATTATCTGTTTTTCGCTCAAGATGAGTAATGCGTTTCTCGTTATCAAGTCCTCTTTCAGTTGCGCTGACCACACCATCAAGCGCAGCTTGGATTCTGGGACACTCTATTAGCTCTAGTTTTAGTACCGATTCTTTTATAACCCTCAGGTCTTCCTTCATTTCAATAAAATCAGCCTGCATCGATTTTTGCCCTTGCTCCAGCGAAGTTTGCCTTTGTTCCAGAGCCTTTTGCCCCTGCTCCAGCGAAGTATGCCTCTGTTCCAGCGAAGCTTGCCTTTGCTCCAGAGCCTTTTGCCCCTGCTCCAGCGAAGTTTGCCTCTGTTCCAGCGAAGCTTGCCTTTGCTCCAGAGCCTTTTGCCCCTGCTCCAGCGAAGTTTGCCTTTGTTCCAGCGAAGCTTGCCTTTGCTCCAGAGCCTTTTGTCCTTGCTCCAGCGAAGCTTGCCCTTTCAGCAGATCTTTAATATCGGCTCGCATCGCTTCTTGCCCTTCTTTTAGATCTGATATATCAGTCTGCATTTGGCCAAGAATTTCGAGAATTTTTTCTTCGTTGTTCATTTTATTGCCCCTCCAACAGTTGAATTATTTATAGCGACATGCTCATTGTAAAGCCTGTAGGCAAAAGCAGAAACATGTTCATTCCGGGATGCGTAATTTACAGTATACATTGAAGAAACGGGTTTGTAAATAATCGTTTGTTTCTACATTTTGAGGTATTTGCTTCATTACAGGGTGTAAAAATATACTAATAAATCAGATTAATCAATGCTTTACTAAAGTTTCGCGTATCATCAGATTAGTAAAAAATTTTATATAAAAAGTTTCCAAATCCCGCATAGGCAAGATTTGGAAACTTTGCTTATTTCGCTCGTAACACTTAGCTATTCAGATAATCAAAGAGGACAAGCGCAGCGGCGCCTCGATTCATTTCCGGGGTCAGGATGTACGCGCCTTCGGTAGTGTAGTTCTCGCCCAGAGCCCTTAGAGTACGGTTTATGAACGCATCCAACTCCCACTGGCTTAGAATCCTGTCGGGTGAGAAGCGTGTCGGCGAAGTGCCCTGCGTGATACCCAGCATCCTTGCTTTCGCCAGATAGTTGCGGTTCCAGTCTGCTGTCGCGTCGCGGAAGTTCACGACACCTGAAAGATTGTCGCTCTCCCTCGGCTCAAGCCCATACGCCCTCATCAGCATAACAAGCAGCATCGCGCGTGTCATGCCAGATTCAGGATTGTAATTATTCCCAAGACCCATGCCTGTTGTTATGCCGCGCGCAGCCAAGAACGTCACCGCGTCGTAATATATAGAATCCGCCCCGATGTCCCTAAATGATATTTGGTTATACGAGATTACGAACATCGAGAAATGGTTCGTCGTGAACACTACCACGCCTTTCACGGAATCGAACCTTCCGCGCATCAGTGTCAGCGTTCCGTCGTCGGCAAGGTAATGCACGAGGATTGCGTTGGGGTTCTCGCCTACGCCCAGCTCATACGGTATCTCTATCTTTGCCCTGCCGAGGCCGAACTCCGTGACCTGCGTGTTGCCGACCATCACGGTGAAGTCAAAGACAGGTCTGTCGCCGACCAGTTCCCTGTGCGCATCGGAAAGCTCCTCTACGTCCACGATGTTCGCGCTAATCGTGACCGGTTCGCCATCTTCCCCCGCGATATTTCCGAGAGCGGTGTTGTCGAACGCTATTGCTGCAATCGGCGTATCAATCACTATATCAGCGCCCGTTTCTATGATGGCATCAAAGAGGTTTGCAGGGATGGTCACGTCCACCGTAGTTACGTCCTCGAGATCCACGTCATCCGGCAGCGACACGGCGATTGTGATAACCGCGTTCTCCATATCACCGGCCTGCTCTATGGCATCGGCCAGATCATCCTCGCTGACCTCCACGGTGGCCGTGCCGCTCTCAAGGTCTATATCGCCGATGACTTCGACGGGGTCGGGGTCGGGTTCAGGCTCAGGTTCTGTTGCGGCGGGGGGTGGGTCGGTGTCGCCGCCTGAACCGCCTGTTACTATGTATATCCCTTCAGCGATGCTGCTTATCTCCCCGTCCTCCACGGCGACGGCGCGGACTGTGTGTGTCCCCGGGGTTCTGATGTGAAGATTGTTACCTGTGAACAGCTCGGTGTCCCCGACCGCGGTCGCAGCCTTGCTGCTAGAGTTTATATCGACTATCGGGGTCAGCGCTGCGCCGATGGTGAAGAATATCTCCACGCCCGACCCTGGGCTATGATCCCGGAAGTTTATATTCACATTGTTGTTATAAGTTCCGGGTCCGGGCGAGAATGACGGGGGCTTTATGTGGTTTTCGGGCAGCATATGCAGCAACCCGTATCTGCCGTTATGCCAGAACCAAGCAACCCCTTCGCGGAACGGCTGCGCATACTGGTACTGTGGTGTGACGACTTCATTTCCGTCTTTGTCGATGTAGCCCCATAAGTCATTTTGCCATCTGGCAGGGAGCAGTCCCTCGGAGTATGTGTTCACCACCTGAAAGCGAGTGCTGTCCGGTATTGTAAACGTAGGCGTGAGAGGACCTGATGCTCCGTTGAGATTGTACACGAGATACTCCCAAGGTCCGCCTGACGGATCTCGTTTTACCACAGTTGCATATTCATACAAGTCCGAAGCTCCCGGTTCGTAGTAGTAGCGATCTGTATTTGGGTCATTATGCCCGAAATAAACCCAGTGAAGACCGTCTACAGGAGTCACTGCTTGTCCATTCGTGTGAATGATACCGCTTGCAAATGGTAAATCCTGATACGAGGTGACACCCACCCGAGCAAGTCCATTCTTATTAAAATTGCGCGCCCCTGGCCATCCCATGTCAGCCGGTCCTATCCGCGTGAACGTGCCGGTACCGGTATTATACCTGTAGAAGAACTCCTGATTGTTCCTGCCCACTTTCACTATTCCATTGTTCTGCCCGGTAAACTCTACGCCACCACCCCAACGGTCAATCCAGTCGGCTTCCTCCAGAACAGGGGTAAGAGTGCTGCCAGTATAACTGTATATGTTATGCTTTGAAACAGCACCCTCATCTTCATGCATGTTAAACAGAAATGTTCCGGCACTCCCATACACATAACTATTATGGCCATATCCTTCGGTATGGGGTATTAGCACAGTTCCATCATTGCGTACAACTCCTATCTGCCTAGGTCTGCCGGGAACTCTTTCATTGCCGAAGAAGAAGAGGTCGCTATTGCCAGCTCTCCAGATGAAGTCGTACTCCGCCGGGAGTATAGTTGTGACGTTGCCGCCGCTGACTCTGATCAGGCCACGCTTTTCGCTGTTGCCTGAAACCTTACTGACCTCAATGTATCCCCCGCTGTTTATTTCGCCCGTATGCACACCGGAGTATTCTTTTTGTAGTATCACACTCCCCGGTGTACCTATCGACGTGTTTGACCAGTTGAACAGGCCTATTGTCTCATATCTGCTTGTACCAACCGGACGGTCGCCGAAAATCGCCACGCCATGTGCGCGGTCGTGCCCAAATTCATCAACAAAATCGTGCTCAGCAGGCAGCCTGATATTTCCTTGTGTGTTTATTATTCCCTGTTTATGTCCAATCGTAACTACTGCAAAGCCATTCCTGAACGGGGAAAAAGAGTTTTCTTTCCAGTCTATGCCTATGACTATGCCTTCATTGTTTATTTCGTGTGCGACATTTTTCAGAGCATTGTCATACCCGGGAGTATCGCTAAGAAATGAAATATTCCCATCGCTATAATTAATGTAATCCCAGTAAGCATCTTTATTATTATTCCACTTAGCAGCCGCCGCCCAGCCGTCAGATATCTGTCCATAAACAGAAATATGATTATCGAGATTTTCTACTATATAAACTACGTTTCCTTGTGTGTTTATTAAAGTTAGATAGCTGCGATGCTCGTTCCCGTACCATATCCAAGCAAGCCCGGTACCGGTTTCCGAGAATGTGTTTATATGCTGTATCTCTGCCGATGCCCATGCTGTTTTTTCAGGTTCATCCCAACTATCAAAATCGCTCGGTGTTACAGTAATTTGCAAGGGTACGCCGCTTGGGTTGATGTACAAGAGCTTGCCGTCTTTTTCAACAGCGGCTAATCCGTTAGCAAACGGATTAGCTTGGTCATATTCCAACGGGATTACGAGGCCGCCGGTCGTATTAATATACCCCCACTTCCCATTGCTCACAACAGGGGTCAAGCCGCTTTGGAAATTCTCAATATCAACACCTTCATCATATGAGCCTACTATGCTATCTGAACTGATGTTGTACACATCGTGTTTCCCGGTCTGACTGTTTTGACATGTCATCAAGTTAGCGGTTATGGTAATCCAACCATAAATAGGGGCGAGAATTTCTCTTCCGTCTTTGTTAATGATCCCCCTGCGATCCTGACCGCCCAACACCACAGCGTGTGTTCCATCCCGAAGCCAAGAATCGATGTGATAATATTGATCCGAAACCTCTACTCCGGTGGTGTAATTTAGCAACACCCAATTGTCAACTGCTCCACCCGTGCGGCGGGCGCGTATAAGGTTTGAGTTTCCATCAAACTCGTCGAGTTCAGCATACCAGCGGTCTTTTGTAATAAGAGTCCCGTAATTACCGTCAATCAAGCGTTTCTGCCCGCCATTGCGTTCAATCACCCGCACCGGATTCGGGTTGCCGTCCAACCAACCGTGGTCTGAGTAATCATCAAACCACACAACATTACCCCCCGTGTCCAGCAGCGTATAGTTGCCGTCCTTGTCGATGAATGTCCGCATACCGTCGCGGCCTACGACAGCAAGACCCGGGTACTGATCGCCGAAGTTGCCGGCCCAGTCGAAGTCCCACATCGCCGCTTTGTACACGCCAACCTGCATACCGGGGACATAAGCGGCGGTAGCTTCCGGCGCAGCGTTAAGCGGCAGCGGCACAAGTGCCAATGTCATTACGAGCGCGAGTGCGAATGATAAAATTTTCTTCATGGTAAACCTACTTTCAAATCTTCGGGGCATAGCCCCTGATAATTGGTAGGCCATCATAAAAGACACGCAGGCAGGGCATCAATTGCCTGAGCAAGCTGCCGGTGCAGCCTACTTTGCCTACGCGTCAAAAACACACTATTCATAGTATGCACATCAACCCTGCCGGGCATACGGCAAAATCAGCTTGAAAAATAGCTTCTAAAAAGTTATACTGATAGTGTCGTAGCGGCGGAGTTTTCCGTGTTCGTAGGCTTGGAGTTTGACTGTCTCCCTACTTACGCCGTGATGTGCTCGCAACACGTCACGGTCGCTGCGGCCCTTTATATGGCCTAACCCAAGAGCGTTTAACCAACGCTCCCTGCATAAAATAACACAATACACCCAGTTTTGCAATATGTTTGTGGAAATATTATGAAAATTTTCCATAGCGATGCGCTTATCCGTCACCAAAACGCGCGGACAGCAGCGGGGTTATTATGATGGCGGGAGTTTTGCCCAAGGCTCATTATATTCCATTTCAAAGATGGAACGCAAGAACTGTTCCTGCGTTCCATCTGCACTCCGCGCTGTTCCGGATTCAGAGGTCCAAACTATCATCATTCAGCAGAAAGCTCAGTATGCCGATTGTCATAATGCCATCTTCGTTCCTTCGTGCTTTGATATTCTCACGGACTATAATGATTTTCTTGAAAGAGTCGCCAATACATAGCATCGGCCTTTCTTCCTGTCTCACCTTATCCGGATCGATTATAGAAAAAGCAGACTGGATGTAGTGCTTCCGGCTTCCTTTTGATGCAATAAAATCGACTTCAAGCTGACGCTTGCTGCGTTTACCGTCGCCGTTTGAAGCATAGTGCACCACGGCACCCACATCAACATTATATCCACGGATACGCAGCTCATTGTATATTATGTTCTCCATAATACGGTTTTCTTCCACCTGCCTGAAGTTCAGCCTCGCATTACGAAGTCCCAAATCTTCAAAATAATACTTTGCAGGCGAACCAATATACCTTTTCCCCTTAATATCAAATCGAACAGACTTGCTGATCAAGAAAGCATCAACCAGATAGCTTATGTAGTTATTCAAGGTTTTTTCGCTGATTGGTTTATTCTTGACGCTTTTAAATGTTCTTGCGAGCTTTGAGGGGCTCGTAAGCGATCCAATCGCGGACGACAAAACATTAACCAACTCGTCCAACTCATGTTTGTTCCTAATCCTGTGCCGGTCAACTATGTCGGAAAGGTAGACCTTTTGGAACAAATTATTCAGATATTCAACTTTTTCCTCCGTAGTTTTCATAGATAAAATTAATGGCAATCCCCCGTAGTTGATAAAGTCGTCCCATGCTTCTTCATCAGTACCCTCGTAAACTGAGGTGTATTCACGGAAGCTCAAAGGATGCACGCGGATTTCGTCTCCGCGCCCCCGGAACTCAGTAATAACGTCAGAAGATAGAAACCGGGAGTTACTGCCGGTTACATAAACATCCGCATTCCTGATATGGAGAAAGCTATTGAGCACATCCTCAAATTCATTAAGCAACTGCACCTCGTCAAGTATGATATAGTATGTCTGATTGTCCTCTATTCGTTCTTTGACGTACTCTAGCATATTGTCAGGATCTCGAAGGTTCTTGTTACTGCGGTCGTCCAGAGCAATTTCGATGATATGAGACTCGGGAACACCGCTTCTGAGCAAGTGGTCATGGAACAAGTTAAACAGCAAATACGTTTTACCGCACCGGCGAACACCGGTGATTACTTTAATCAACCCGTTCCTTTCCTTGCTGATTAGCTTGTTTAGATAGCCATCACGCTTAATAATCATATATACCGCACCTCTCTATTACGGGATATGGTGATTTGGCACCTTATTCCGTAATAGATTATACACTATATCCCTGCCAATGTAAACAGGATGTTTCATTCTCTGACGAAGAACGTTCAAAACAGCGCATAATATGGTGTATTTTTGCAGAGATAATCAGCAAAATTACACCATATTATTGTTGACAAACTAAGCACCTAATGATATCCTATATCTAACGCGCTCTGCGGAGCGCAATTGAGAATTGAGAGTTGAGAATGGAGAATTAGGTTACGAGGTTTCTACTATAGTTTACATAATCTATATTTTATTACTAAAACAAAGATTAATACGCCATCATCTCAGAACCGTTCCCCGTCCTAATTCTCAATTCTCCTTTCTCAATTCTCAATTGTAACTTAGTGACAGTATTTTTCTTGTTTTTTGCTTGCGTTTTCAATCACTAAGTTACTAAACAGGAGGGATGGCTATGCAGAGATTGCTAATGACAAAGCTCATTAATTGGAAAGAAAACCCCGGGAAAAAGCCGCTCATCTTGCAGGGCATCCGGCAATGCGGGAAAACATACCTTGCTAGGGAGTTCGGCGAACTGCATTATGAGGATGTTTTCTACTGTAAGTTTGATGAAGACAAGAATCTAGCGGACTTTTTCGAGCAAAACCTAGACCCGCATCGGATTATTAAAGATATGTCCATATTTCGCGGCAAAGACATCAAACCGCATACAACGCTGATTATTTTTGATGAAATACAGTCATGTGGCAAAGCTCTTACCTCATTAAAATATTTTTGCGAAGATGCCCCCGGGTATCATATCATAGCGGCGGGTTCGCTCATTGGCGTAGCAATCCCCAAGGGAACGTCATTTCCGGTTGGGAAAGTCGAATTCTTAACGTTGTTCCCTATGAACTTCTACGAGTTCTTGTTAGCGCAAAACCCCATGCTGGCGGAGCATCTGAAAGAAAGCCCTATCGGGGCCGACACATGGCGCTCATTCCGTATGCAGCTTGAGGAATACTACCGGGATTACCAGATCGTCGGAGGTATGCCCGAAGTAGTCCAGAGCTGGATTGACATGAAAAGCATTGAAAATGTAGATAAGCTCCAGATGCAGATCATAATGAGCTACGAGAACGATTTCGCCAAGTACGCACCAATCTCGTGTTTTCCTAAACTGTCAGCAATCTGGAACGCAGTACCCAGCCAGCTTGCAAAGGAAAACCGCAAGTTCATTTTTAGCCAAGTCAGGAAAAGCTGGCGAGCGAAGGATTTGGAGGATGCCTTGGAATGGCTAATCCGGGCCGGGCTCGTTTACAAGGTTGAAAACATAGAAAAGCCTTATTTCCCCCTTTCGGCATATGCCAATCATACGCATTTCAAGCTGTACCTATCCGACATCGGCATACTGCGCCGCCTAGCTAACCTGCCGGCTTCCGTGCTTATGGATAAGTCCGATAATTACAGGGAGTTCAAGGGCGCTATGGCGGAAAACTTTGTCTGCTGCGAGTTGAAAAGGCTTTACGAAGAAAATGTATATTACTGGACAGCGGATGGTTCGGGCAGGGCAGAGGTGGATTTCATCGTACAGGACGATGCTGACATCATACCAATTGAGGTCAAAGCCGGCTCCGCGGCCCGCGCTCGTTCGCTTGCTCAATACTGCAATAAATACAACCCAAGGAAATCCGTCCTTACATCGCTGGATTATGACAAGAGCCATGTGCTGCCATTATATGCCTTTTGGCATTTCAAGAAATGGGTACGCAGCATATAGAGTGCTTCTATTTTGCTGACTTCGTCGTCCCCCTGACAATCAGCTCCGGGAGCGTTATATAGCTTTGCACATGCAGCGCGGGGTTCCGTATGTTCTTTAGAAGCTGGGATGCCACATGCTCGCCGAGGTCGAAGAAGTCTATGTTCACCACTGTAAGAGGCGGGTTCATCGCCTGCGAGAAGGGATAGTCGTCGAATGTTATGAGCTGCACATCCTCCGGGAGACTTAATCCGGCATCCTGGACTGCTCTCATAACCCCCACCGCAAACGTATTGCCCGCGCATATGATGCCATTGGGCGGGTCTTTTTGCGCAAACATTTTTTGCGCGGCTGAGTAGCTATCCTCAATAGTGGAATCTGTGTAGATAATCTCGCTTTGGCGCATTGCCGCGCCAATCTCATCCAATGCCGCCTCAACGCCTTTTAGGCGGCTGTTGCTTATTCCGTCTTCGCGGCTGCCGCCGAAGAAGGCTATATGCTGCGCGCCGCACTCCAGCAAGTGGCGGGCGGCAATACTGCCTGCAAGGACATTATTCGTGTCCATCCAGCATACCTCGCTTTCAAAGTCAGGCTTGCCTATGGCAATATGAGGAAATCTGTTCAAACTTAGCATCGATCCAACGCTGCGGCTGAATGCCGAGCCGTGGACGATGCATCCATCATAGCCACCGGCCGACATGACCGCTTTGACTGTGTCGTCCGCCTCCTCGCCGTAGGACACCCCCGCCAGCGTTAGGGTGTGGCCTTTTCGTGTCAGAACGCTGTTTACGCCGTTTAGGAACTCATACATGTGGGGATTGATATACGCATCCCCCTTCTCAAACATCGCATATAAAAAGGCAATGCCCCGGGTAGAGCGCCTCTTGAAGCTGGCGGCCCGCACATTGGGCGTGAAGTCCATACGCTTCATAACCTCCCGTACCTTGATTGCAGTAGGCTCGGAAATCTCGTGAGAATCATGTATCACCTTGCTTACTGTGGAAAACGAGACACCCGCTTCACGCGCCACATCCTTAATTGTTACCCCCATGACCATCCTCCTTATACGAAAACTATACTATTATCATTACCGATAATACTACAACGTTTTCGTAAATTTGTCAATAGAAATTTGAAAAATCTATTGACATTTGTATTGATTGCTATATAATGATGATATTACCGAAACGAAAATAGCGAAATCTACTCTATGAAAAGAAGATAATAATCCGCAACATTACGAAAATTAACGAAAACCCCGAGAGGCGTACCGGTTAACTTAAAAAGATATAATTATAAATTATGCATTATGAATTATGCATTAAATATTATACGAGGGGGATTTCACATGAAAAGGACACTATCCATATGCCTCATCTGCGTGTTGCTGATAGGCTCGCTGACTGCCTGCGACAACGGAGGCTCACCGGCATCAAATACCAACGGAGGCGGCGCATCAAACGGTTATACCGTGCCGGACGACATCAGCGGCGACCTGCTTTTCTGGTCGGACAGCGAAGACTTTGCCAATGCAATCATCGCGGCCTTCAACGTTAAGTACCCCAACGTTACTATTCGCTGGGAAGAGGGCAGTCTTGACACCTATGCTAAGATATCCTTAGACGGCCCGGCTGGTACGGGGCCCGACGTTTTCAGCATAGGGCAAGACCAAGTAGGAATCCTTATTGACGATAGGATTTTAGAGCCGTTCCCCGCAGGCTTGCAAGCCGAAGTCGAGGATGCGATTCTTTCATCCGCAATCTCATCTGTAGCATCCGGCGGCAGGATTTACGGCGTGCCGTACTCTGTCCAGAGTGTCTGCCTATTCTATAACAAGGATTTAGTGGACGCCCCGCCGCAGACGATGGAAGAAATCATAGAATTCTCCCGTGGCTACAACGACCCGTCCATCGGTAAATTTGCCATGAGATGGTCGCTGGATGCTTATCATAATTATGGTTTCCTGTCTGCTTTCGGCTACAGGATATTCGGCGGTAACATGGAAGACTACAAAAACCCCGGGTTTGACACACCCGAACTGGCTCAAGGACTTTCATATTACGCATCCCTGCGTTCAATTTTCGATTTGGGCTTCGACGATGCCGACTGGGGTTCTACGGTTGCTGCCTTTCAAATGGGCGAGGTGCCGTTTATAATCACCGGCCCGTGGACGATACCGGGTGCGGTGGAGAATGGTTTGAACTTCGGCACAGCTAAGCTCCCGACAGTGAACGGCGTACAGCCTCTGGCGTTCTCAAACAACACAATAATCGGCGTTTCCAGCTACTCAAAGAATTTTGACGCCGCCTTTGCTTTCGCTGAGTTTGTAGCATCGGAGGAGTTTGCCTCCCTGACATACAACGTCTATGGCGCGATCCCCACATTGAAAGACCTCTCGGGCATCGAGGGCTTCGCCGACGATGAGGTATTCCTCGGCATGGCGGCACAAGCCCCATACACCGAAATCGTGCCCGGCATTCCGGAAATTGTCGCATATTGGTCGGCAATGGCTGATTTAGTAGCCTTCGTCTGGGACAGCCAGCTAACGGTTGACGAAGCCCAGCAAAAAGCGATGGAATCCTACGAACTGCTGCTTAACGTCGCCGGAAAATCGATGTACGATTAGGGAGTTGAGAGTTGAAAGAGGAGAGTTGAAAGAGGAGAGTTGAGAGTTGAGAGTTGAGAGTTGAGAGTTGAGAGTTGAGAGTTGGCTTTCGCTGAAACATGTTTTGTCATTCTGAGCGAAGCGAAGAATCGTTATTTAATACCGTTTAAGACCCTTCGCTACGCTCAGGGTGACAGTTTTTAGAGGTACTTAATTGGGAATTGATAGTTGGGAATTGAGGGGACAGGATGAAAATTGTTGTTGCGCTTTGTTCGGCTGTCGTATGGGGCAGCGGTCAGTTAATAAATAAACAATGGCTAAAAGGGCTCATTTTCTTCTTTATGCAATGTATCTTGTTCTTTGTCGAGCTGACCAGCGGAACGCTTGATGTCATAACCGGCGCTGTAGAGCCTGCCTTTCGCAACTGCGGGTATTTCATAAAAGGGCTCTGGGGACTCTTCACATTGGGAGATATCCTCAGAGAGAGCTCGGCAACGCTGGTTTTCGACCACTCTATCATGCTTCTCATCGGCGGGCTTATCTCGACAGTTATTTTGCTTATCTTCGCGCTGATCTGGCTGTGGAATATTACGGATGCCTACCGCGCAAGGCGGATAATGGAGCAAGGCAAGAAGATGAGCAGCATCGCCTATTTCAAAAGCCTGTGGAAAAGCTCATTTGAATATATAATGATAACCCCCGGCGCGATCCTGGTGCTGTTCATCTGCGTCGTGCCGGTGCTTTTCTCTATCCTTATCGCATTTACAAACTACAACAGCAGCGCGATACCGCCCGGAACTCTCGTTGACTGGGTCGGCTTTAAAACCTTCGGCGATATTATCAGGATTCCCATCTGGGGCTCCACGTTTACAAGGGTTCTCTCATGGACGGTAATATGGGCATTTTTGGCGACATTTACAGCCTTTGTCTTCGGGATGCTCCAAGCCGTCTTAATAAATGCCAAAGGTATCCGCTTCAAGCCTGCATGGCGCGGGGTATTTATCCTGCCATGGGCTGTGCCTGTTTTGGTTTCGCTGCTCCTTTTCAAGCAGTTGTTCCATACCGAAGGCGTGTTTAACCAGATGTTGCTGGACGTAGGCTTCATCACAGCGCCTATTCCGTTTCTCAACGACACAAACTGGGCTAGGACAGTGCTAATCCTTGTAAATATGTGGCTGCATTTCCCGTTTTTCATGACACTTATATCAGCAGCTATGACATCCATATCGCCCGAGCTGCATGAGGCTGTGGAGATTGACGGCGGCAATGCCTGGCATAAATTTAAGAACATCTCGCTGCCGACAATAATGACCGCCACAGCGCCTATGGTCGTTATGAACATGACATCCAACTTCAATAACTTCGGCGGCGTCTACTTCCTTACGGGCGGCGGGCCGCGTGACCCCAGTATGCAAATGGCGGGCACAACCGATATATTGATATCATGGATCTTCAAGCTCACGCTCGAACACCGCATGTATAACATCGCATCGGCAATCTCCATATTGATTTTCATAGTAATCGCAACCATAAGCGCTTTCAACCTAATGAGAACGCGCTCATTTAAGGAAGACTAGGGGGTTGAGTATTATGAGCAAAAACAGATTAGCCAAAACTAAAACTATCTTACTGCGGTCGCTAATCTACATTGAACTGGGTATTGTCGCCATAATCGTCCTGTACCCGATCTTGTGGATAGTGAGCACATCGGTGGATTCCGTAAACAACCTTGCGCGGACGAGCCTGATCCCGCAGGGCTTCACATTCGATAACTTCATCCGCCTGATGCGCGAAACAGACTTTCTCGCCTGGTATAGAAACAGCGCATACATTGCGGTTTTGACTACGTTTTTCTCAGTATTGATAAACACCCTTACAGCCTTTATATTCGCCCGATTTAAGTTCAAAGGCAAGAAAGCCGCCCTGCTCTCCGTTATGATTTTGCAAATCTTCCCGAGCTTTATGGGAATGACAGCTATATTTATGATTGCGCTCAACTTCGGAATGCTCGATAACCTAAATATGCTCATCATCATATATGTAGCAAACTCTATACCGTTTAATGTCTGGCTTATAAAAGGGCATCTCCAGAACCTTCCGCGCTCCATTGACGAAGCGGCGTATATCGACGGAGCGACGAAGCTCCAGGTCTTTGCGAAAATCCTGCTGCCATTATCGGGCCCCATGATTTCATTTATCGCCCTCACCTCATTTATTACGCCGTGGATGGACTATATGCTGCCCCGGTTCTTAATCCGCAGCTCGGAGAATCAAACGGTTGCCATCGGTCTTTTCCTTATGTCAGACACAAGAAGTCCGAATTATGATATAACGGCATTTTGCGCCGGAGCGATTATGATCGCGCTGCCATTTGCGATATTATACATGGTCTGCCAGAAATTCCTCATAACCGGCCTGGCTGCCGGCGCAAACAAAGGGGAGTAGGTAACTTAGCGACCCGAAATGTTGCAAATTAACAGGTTCTTTCTGTCGCTAAGTTACAATTGAGAATTGAGAAAGGAGAATTGAGAATTAGGACGGGGGAACGGGCTTGGGCTCTTGGCGGTACTCTCTTAATAATTAGTATTCAAATACGTCTGCGAAGCAGACACAGCAATTCTCCATTCTCAATTATCAATTCTCAATTCCATTTGGGGTGTTTATGCATTACAAAGAGTATCTTTATACTGCGGTGGTGTGCTTTGGGAGGGTTATCGATTTTTTCGGACTGGCTGCCGGTATTCGGCTTAGGTATGTGATTGTCCATTTTTTAGTTATCGTATCCTTGCTGTTCATCCCGATTTTCGCCTTGGTAGTCAGAACCCAGCCGGATCAGCTATATGAGAGGATGTTTTCCCAAAGCTTCGAGGATGCCCGCGTAGAATACCGCGATTCGGAGGAATTTGCGGCTGAGAAGATAGACACCGGGCAGCCGGGGATTTATGTGTTCAATGATTATATAGCGTACGCCGATTCAAATATAGTCCTGGCCGCGCCGGGCGAGCTGTTCGCACTCGACGACATCTCGCTGGAGTTTGGGGAAATCTTCAGCATGATTGCGATGTACAACATGTATCTCACGCAGTTCATGCTACCCGTTCTAATGATTGCCTTAGCGGTTCTGCTGATTTTGCATCTGTTCTTTTGCTTACTGTCAGCGCTTTTCCTTTGGGCATTGCGCCTTACATCCAAGCCTTTCAGCTTCGGTAAAATAATAAAGATTTCGATTATGAGCGCGTTCCCCGCTGCGCTGATTAGCGTAATTTTCGGGTTAATGCTTCCGGCTGTGCATATAATATTATTCCAGATGCTCACCCTGCTGACGCTGCTTTTGATATCGAAAAAGCACGATAAAATAGAAAAGGAAATGGTGAAAGAAAATGATCCATCGTGAAGCCGTTTTACATATACCGCTCTCCCAGTACGCTTATGCGCCGGGCGAAGCGCAGCTAACCATCCGCCTGCGGGCCGCACGCGGCAATCTGACCTCATGCACGCTCTGCTACGGCAACCGTTATTATGACAGCAACCCCATCAAAATGACCAAAGCCCCTATGTCTGTGGCGGCGTATGACGAGCTTTTTGATTACTTTGAAATAACCCTTGCGCCGGGTTTCCGCCGCGTATGCTACTGCTTCGCTCTGTGCTCATCCGATGAATCGCTTATATACAGTGCGGATATGTTCCTGCCCGGATTGGGTTCCGACCGGGACAGATTATACCAATACCCATTTATGCGCCGCGAGGAAATCAGCGACGTCCCGGCTTGGTTCAAGGAAGCGGTTGTATATAACATCTTCCCGGATAGTTTTGCCAGCGGCGAGGGTGTGCTTGCAGGCGGCAGGCGGAGCATACCGCTCGACGGCGGCAGCCTTAGCAAATCCAAGCTCGGCGGCACGCTGCGCGGCATTACCGCAAATCTCGGGTATATAAAAGACTTAGGCTTCAACTGCATTTATCTCAACCCTATTTTCACAGCGGGCGAATACCATAAATACGACCTCATCGACTATTTCCACATAGACCCCTGTTTCGGCACCGACGAGGACTTCGCCGAATTAGTGGACACAGCCCACGCAATGGGGATGCGTGTGATTATTGACGGTGTGTTCAACCACTGCGGCTACCGCTTTTTCGCCTTTGAGGATGTAATAAAAAACGGCAAGGACTCAAAATACGCGGACTGGTTCTACGAGCTGGAGTTCCCTGTGAGCATACCGGAAAAAGGCGAGCGGCCAAGCTATACTTGCTTTGCCTATGAGCCCAAGATGCCAAAGCTCAACACCTCAAACCCTGCGGCGCGGGAGTATTTCATGGAGGTGTGCCGCCACTGGATACGCAGCTACCATATAGACGGCTGGCGGCTTGACGTCGCTAACGAGGTTGACCGCGAGTTCTGGCGTTTCTTCCGGCGCGCAGCCAAGGCGGAGAACCCCGAGTGCGTCCTGATTGCCGAGATATGGGAAAGCTCCGAGAGCTGGCTGAGAGGCGATATGTTCGACTCAACAATGAACTACAGCTTCCGCGAATCCTGCAGGGATTTCATTGCGCAGGGATTGATCGACGCGGCAGCGTTCAATACGCATGTTACGAATATGCTCATGCGCTATCCTGCCGGCATTGTTTCCGGGCAGCTTAATCTCCTGGACAGCCATGATGTGAGCCGCTTCCTCAGTCTGTGCGGCGAAGACGAATCCCGTTACAAGCTTGCGGTATTGCTGCTCGCAGTTTTCCCGGGCGTTCCCAGCGTGTTCTACGGCAATGAGCTTGGGGTCACCGGGCTGAAGGATCAGGACTATCGCAAAGCCATGCCGTGGGACAGCAGGAACGATAACCTTACGGAGTTTTATGCAAATGCGCTGAAGCTGCGCCGCAACCCTGCCGTAATCCATGGCGGCTTCGAGGTATTGCGCGCAAATCCCGGCGACGGGGTATATGCGTTCAAGCGGGAATATAAGGCTCACAGCATCACTGTTTTCCTTAACGCCGGAAAAACACCCGCAACGCTTGACGGCCTGGAATGTCCGCCGCCGCCCCCGGTAATGGAGTATGGGTTGGGGCAGGACAGTATCGGTAGCTTCGGTTACGCTGTTTGGCAAAAAGGGGAAAATAATGTATAATGCATAATGCATAATGCATTATGCATAATTGGGACGAAATATCGAGTCCGGCTTCAAATTTAAGCACAACCGCAAATCATGCGGATAAAATGAGTAACTCGTAGTAATAACCAAATCTGCCCGCGAAGCGGATGCAATAATTATGAATTGCGGTCGAAGACCGCCGTGGAGGTTTATTATGCAAATTAGTTTAGACAGATTTCCCGGGGGGAGGCGCAAGGCTCTTACGATGAGCTATGACGACGGCGTGCATGACGACATAAGGCTGATCGAGATTTTCAACAAGCATGGAATCAAGGGGACATTTCACCTCAATGCAGGATTGTTCGGAAAAAAAGACTGGTCGAGGCTTACGGAAGAGGAGGTTAGGAAAACTTATAAAGGCCACGAAATATCCGCTCACGGATTCACGCACCAGGCCTTGGCATCTACTCCCGCCGAAGGGATCATAGCGGAGGTTATGCGCGACAGGGAAAAACTCGAGGATATTACAGGAGCGCCCATACGCGGGATGTCGTATGCTTTCGGCTCGACAAGCCCCGAGGTCGTGAAGATGCTGCATATGCTCGGGATAGAATACTGCCGCGTTGTTCCAACCACAGGCGGTTTCGGGCTCCCGGAGGATTTTCTGCTGTGGAAGGGCACATGCCACCATAACGACGGCCTGCTTGAACACGCGGATAAGTTTATTTCACGCGACATGCATCAGCTAATGTATGTCTGGGGGCACAGCTACGAGTTTAGCGGGGATAACAATTGGAATCTTATGGAGGAGTTTTGCGCAAAGGTTGGCGGTCGCGACGATATATGGTACGCCACGAATATCGAGATATGCGACTATATCAAAGCTGCGCGCGGGCTGAAATTCACCGCGAAGCAGGATACGGCTCTCAATCAATCGGCAACAGATGTATGGATTTCCGTTGACGGCAGCCCCGTCGAAATTAAAGGCGGAGAACTGGTTACCTTAGCGACTTTAAACGTAAAATAGAACAGAAGGTGAAAAACGTGAAATATCAAGCAATTCAAGACAAAATGCAAAAAATGCTCACCGATATAACAGCCGGCGGGCGTGATATCGGTATGCAGCTTGCTGTGTATCATAAAGGCGAGCTTATCATAAACGCATGGGCAGGCATTTCCGATGTGAGTACGAAGACTCGCGTGACAGAGCATACATTGTTCCCTGCGTTTTCCGTAACAAAGGGCATCGCGGCGACTATGCTCCATATACTGGCAGACAAAGGCAAGCTGGATTATGAGCAGAGAGTATGCGAGATATGGCCGGAGTTTGCAAAAAACGGAAAGGAAAACATCCTCATCAGGCATGCCCTCGACCATACGGCGGGCATACCGAATTTGCCGATGGACATCGCAGCCGCGCAGCTAAACGACTGGGATGGCATGTGCGGCTTTATCGAGGATATGAAACCTCTCTGGCCTACAGGCGAGCGGCAGGAATACCATGCGATTACCTACGGATGGATTGTCGGGCGAATCATAGAGCTTGCAAGCGGGATGCCCTTTGCCGATTTCTTAAAACAGGAAGTATGCGATCCATTGGGCATAAACCATATGTTTATAGGCATCACGCCGGAAACTATGACCGCACATTCCATAGCGACGCTTTATGAACACGGGTTTGATAAAAACAACCTAAACACAAACGGCATCATCACCATACCCGGCTGCTGTATGCCGATGTGCGGCTGGATCAATCAGCCCGCCTCGGTGCAGGCCTGTATCCCCGCAGTCAATGGCTTATTTAACGCACATTCCCTTGCCCGCCACTATGCAGCTCTGCTGCCCGGCGGCGTTGACGGGGTATCTTTGCTGTCAGAGGATACGCTAAAGAAAGCGACTGCGGCATCGTCGGTTGAAGTAAGGCCCGACGGCACGAGCACATTCGGCTTAGGGTACGCTGTAGGCGGCTACGACGGCAACCACAGCGTGTTCGGCCATGGCGGCTACGGCGGCTCCAACGCGCTGGCTAACAAAGACACAGGCATGGTATTTGCAATCACAAAAAACCAGTTCCACATGGAAAGCGCGGAAATGGAAATATACAACACTGTACAGGAACTGCTGAGATAACCGCAGCCGCCCGGGTGCAAGGCACAGCAGGATGGTAAGACATTCAATTCTTAATTGCGCTCCACAGAGCGTTAGACAACCAGCATACTAAGTGTCCCTACAGTAATCATGGCAAGACCTGCCACAGACCATTTGCTTAATTTCTCGCGCAGTATGAAAAAGCTGAACATTATCGTAATAAGAATGCTTAGCTTATCTATAGGCACAACAACGCTGACGGGGCCGTCTTGCAGAGCACGGTAAAAACATAGCCAGGAAAGCCCCGTAGCAATACCGGATAATGCAATAAAGACCCGGCTCCGCTTGTCGATATCCTTGATATCGCGGTGCTTCCCGCTGATAAAAACAATAACCCAAGCCATAACCAGCACAACCATCGTGCGTATAGCAGTGCCGAGGTTGGCCTCCACATCCGCAATGCCGATTTTTGCCAGAATCGCTGTCAGGCTGGCAAAGACCGCCGATAAGATAGCATAAAATAACCAAGAGCCGGAGAAGCCATTGAATTTCTCCGGCTTGTTTGATTTTCGCTCAATCATTAGATATGTGCCCGCGCCAATCAAAATCACAGCCGCAGCCTTTACCCATGTCAAACTCTCGCTGAGAAAAATGACAGACAAAACAATAGTGAGAACTGTACTGGATTTATCTACAGGCACTACTTTACTGACATCGCCGAGTTTAAGCGCACGGAAGTAACACAACCAGGAACCGCCCGTAGCCAACCCGGACAAAACCAGAAACACCAGACTTTTTGCGCTGATGCCGGTTATACTGCTTTGGGAGCCCGCAGCGAAAACCACAAGCCACGCAAAAACTGCGACAACAACCGTCCTAAGCGCTGTTGCTAAGTTGGAGTCTGTATGTTTTATGCCAATTTTCGCTAATATTGACGTAACACCGGCAAAAAAGGCAGCGGAAAACGCATAAACAACCCACATAAGCACCTCGTTGGGAATATATGAAACACCAGACAAAACACATCTGTGATTAAGCTGTAAATTAAACCCATAACCGGCTGAAATTATTGACTATAGTTAGCATATGTGATATAATCGGGGTAGGAGCGTGGCAGACAAAAGGAGCTGATTATACTAATGATAAACTCAGTTTTGAATAGCGCGGATACAGCGCAGTATGCAAAGCAGCTCAACTCTGTGCGCGGCATGGCATCAGAAGAAACGAGTGAGGCTGCGCAAAAAGCGCCCGAACCAATCACCGCAGACCGCAGTACAAAAAGAAGCGAACCATTGCGCACCCCTGACGGCGACGTGCTGGACCTCGACTGGAACCGTGTGCGCCGGTTCGTGCAGCGCTTCAAGTGGCGGACAGAACCGCCGCGCATCTTGCAAAACGTAGAAAACTATAGAAAAAGCAGCGAACCTGCCAGCCCTTTTTTCAGCAGGGACGGCGACCGTGTAGATTTGAACTTCGGAAAACCGGACTTCAACAAGAATGTCATATACGGAAAAGAAGACATAAGCAAAACCGACCCAATCGAACCGAAAGGCAGCTGCGGCACTTGCGAAAGCCGCAGATATGTTGATAGATCGGACGACTCCTCTGTAAGCTATCAAACCCCGACAAAGCTAAACCCGCAGACAGCAGCAACAGCAGTGGCTGCGCATGAAAGAGAGCATGTGTTCAACGAACGCGCCAGAGCCGACAGAGAAGGACGCGAAATCGTCAGCCAGACCGTAACAATTAAATACGCCATATGCCCTGAGTGCAATACAATGTACCCTTCCGGCGGAACAACCCGCACACAGTCAACAAAAACCGACTGCGCAGACCAAGGCGGACCGGCAGATGAGAATGAAGCTGCCGAAGCTTAATCGCTATATCTCCCGCCCGGCTATGGATACACCCTTGACACACACAGTAAGAGGCCCTTTGTAATTATTATACTGCGCCTGCTCAACAGACAAATACATATCGCCATGCACATTCTTTATATTCCCGGAAACAGAGCCGCCTGTTACCGGGACTGTTCCCTTGCCGTCGAAGTAGAAACCCAGGCGTATCTCGCTGGCGAAATCACCGGTTATGGAATCCGTATGAAAACCGGAGAAAGAAATTAGCTCCAAGTAAGGCTCCGCCTTCATTTCCTCTATAGACTTCGTACCGCCGGTCACGATATAGCTGCCGATGTCGCCAGTCGGAGGTATGTCAAGGTAGCTTGAGAATCGCATGTCACCCCAATACCGTTTCAAAACGCCGTCTTTGATAAGCTCAACGGGCTTCAGCGGGAAGCCGTCGCTGTCATACGGTTTTGCTTTCGTTGCGCCTTTCATGCCCGGTTCGAGAGTCACGCTTATCTTGTCGCCCGCAGCATCGCCCTGCAAAGCATCCCCGGCTTTGAATGTCGATATCCCGGTATACACACTTGAGGCGTTTGCGTTTGAGTAATAATAACTGAAAAAATCTTTCAAACACTCGCCCGTCAGCAGCACGTTCATGTCTTTGACAGCAGGGGTCATCTGTGCCAGCGGCTTTTTCGAGGCAACCTCGAAGAGCCTCGCGATGCGCTCGCTAAGCAGCTTGGCATCGAAATCCGCCATGGCGCAGCCTTCCATTATCTCAATCTCGCTGCCTTCCTTCCAGTTTACGGCAGTTTCCATATCTGTGTAATATACGGTGTAGGAGCGGTCAATGCCGTTAGAATTGAGGATCCGCACATCCCTTCTCGCGATGAAAAACTCGCTGTAGCTGAGATAACCCTTGTCAAAACGGTCCTCGGCATAAACAGCCGCTATAAGTTTTTCCAGAGCTGAGTATAAATCGACGCTGCCATCGGCATTGCCGCGCAAGGCCGCAGACTCTTCCTCTGCCCCTGCCCCTGCCTTATCATCAACCTCAGTCCCTGCTACAGACCCCGTACCCGTTCCTGTCCCTGTCCCCGCATCAGCATCAGCTTCTGTCCCCGCCCCGCTGGCGGCCTCAACCAGTGGGTAATACTCATTCTTCACGAACCCCGCCGCATACAGGGATTCTTCGATAGCCTCATTAATTTGGGCGCGTGACATCCCCGGATGAATCTCTGTTACAGACGAACCTCTGTATTTCTTCCCGTCTTCCGAGAACACCTTGTATACCGTCAGGAATGTATGCGTGACATCAACGCTCCTGTTCATCTCCAGCTGCTTCTTCACGAAATAGCTCTCAATGCGCGAAGTTTTCTCCTCTGTTATCTTATACTCCAGCCCTTCGTAATCCGCAATCGCGGCTAACAGTTCATTGATCATCAGCCTAGCCTCGCTTTCGTTTTTATGTACGGCCCCCCGGCGGAGACCTTGACCCATTCCTTGTACCCCTTGCCGCAGCCGCCGCTGCCTTCAAGCCCGAAGTCGCCGGATACCATGCTTATGTCGCTGAGCAGCGTAGGCACATACCCGGTCATTATGACCGGCGCGACAATTTTGCCGGTCAGCTTGCCGTCTATAATCTCCTCAGCCGACTCGAACATGACCTGTATGCCCCAGTCTTTTGGGTCTTCCATGCCGCTTGAGGCATGTTGGATGAAATAACCATGCTTTACGGAGGCGATCATTTCCTCCGGGGTATGCGTCCCCGCGCTGAAAAAGGTGTTTGTCATGCGGGTATACGCCTTGCGCTCGAATGACTCGCGTTTCCCGTTGCCCGTGGGCTCCGTCCCCAGCTTCAGCGCAGAGAGCAAATCGGAAATACCCGCCTTTAGCGTGCCGTTTTCAATAATAACCGTATCAGCGCCCAAGGTTCCCTCATCGTCAAACAGATATGACGAAACATGCTCTGCCGCAGCAGCCCCGTCATGCATTGTCACAATAGGCGATGCTACCTTTTTATCAAGGTACTCCACAGCCTTTGCGCGGTTTTTCACGAACATATCCATCTCCACACCATGCCCGAAGGCTTCGTGTGCGATGATACCAACCGCATCAGGAGAGCATACGACCTCATACTCGCCCGGGGGCATGGGTGAAGCATCAAGGAGCTTGCAGGCGTTGCTGACGACGTCATGCAGACCTGATTCCATTTCATCAAGAATCTCAAGCCCTTTAAGCCCGGAGTACGGCTTATATGAGTTTTTCGTGACATCGCCGCGCCTTACCACGGCGACAAGATACGCCTCCGACCAGATATAGCTCTGCTCCAGGTCTTTCTTATCCGACAAGAACAGTTTGGACACATGGGTCGTTGTGAGAGGCGTGATGAAGTCCACCAGCAGTTCGGAATAGGTATGGGCTTTTTCGTTAAGCGCTCTGAGTTTGGCGATTATCTCGCCGGACGTCATGGCATCCAAGGGTTTGGCTGCATCCCCCGCAAAACTTTTTACCATTTCTTCCTCGGCTATCAAAGGATAGCTGATGATATCCCCCGTCACCATTGCCGCAGCCCGGGCGCTGTCGCTAATTCTGCCGGCAAGCGCGGTTACCCCGTTTTCCGATATGTCGTTAAACGAGTGCTCATAATAACGCCCATCCTTGTAAACTCTGACTACAAAGCCCCGTTCAGCCCAGTTGCCATCCGCTGCATATGTCGACTTATCCCTGACACTGAAGGTTTTGCATTTCACATCAGTCCCAAGAACAGACGCATAATCAAACTCCTCCCTGAGCTTTGTTATCAGCGATAATAATACAGGCTTCTTCAAGCATAAAAATTCAGACATATCCGCTTTCAAATCCATTACCCCCCAAGAATTTTTAGTATGCAAACAATAACACCGCAAACCCATATTGTCAAGTCCTGCATGGGCCGGGTATTGTAGTATCCATATAATTGTTGTATAATGTTATAATTATCACAAAGGATAGCGATGCTATGAATGATTATGATTTTGATAAGCAGTATCCGCAGGAGGATGAACCGAGGTTTATGTCCCGGTCAATGAGAGCAGCGCTTGAAGCCGCAGAACGCAGCAGGGAGCAGGAAAACCGGGAGGGCATGAGCGTCGGCTTCGACAATGGCTTCGATGGCGGCTTTGATGACGAAAGAAGAGACGGAAACGATAGATTCGACAGAAGCGAGAGAAGCGGCAGAACAGACAGAAGCGAGAGAAACGACAGAAGCGAGAGAAACGAGAGAAACGACAGAAACGACGGATTCTACAGAAGCGACGGTGAAGATTCCGGAGAAAAAGCCGGGAAGACCCGAAAGAAAGGGAAAAGCTGGTTCATCAAGAGCATATTGGGTCTTGTTTTGCCGCTGTTACTCATCGCAGCAGCGGTTATGCTCGCCTTTACATTCCTGCTTGATGTATACGAAGTGCAGAGAAGCAGCATGGACCCTGCGCTAAATGATGGTGAAATAGTTCTCTTCCACAGGAGCGGGAGCATAGAGCGCGGGGACATAGTTGCTTTCAAGCACGATGATATGATATTAATAAAACGCGTTATAGCGGTCGGCGGGGACACAGTCAGCATATCGGAAAGCGGCGAAGTAACGCTAAACGGCAGCCCGCTGGCAGAAGATTATACCGGAGAGCATATAGGCAGCAGCAACAGCAGTAAACAAGCCGTAATCCATGAACATCAGGTACCCGACGGTCACTTCTTCGTAATGGGCGACCGGCGCATAACCTCGATAGACAGCCGCCACGAGGAAATAGGCACAATCCCCCAAGACATGATAACAGGAAAATTGCTCCTGCGCATATGGCCGATTTGGTAATTTGGAATTAGAAATGAGAAATGTTTTATCGTGAAAAACCGGTTGTTTACTATTGCTATAGCGCTTGTTTTTATTGCGGGGCTCTCGGTGCTGCTGTATCCGGCAGTCAGCGAGTACTTCAACGCCCGCAACCAGTCCAGGGCGGTCGCATCCTACCATGAGGAAGTGGCGCGGATGGACAATGCCGAAATAGCAAGGCATTTCGAGCTTGCCCGGGCGTATAACGGAATGATTGCCGAAAACAGCAGGCGCTTTCTGCCGTTTACGGAAAGCGAGCATGACGAGTACATCCGCCTGCTGAATATCGCATCGGGCGGGGTTATTGGCACGCTTGAAATCGAGCTGATTGGTGTCAATCTGCCTATTTTCCACGGCACGAACGAAAATGTCCTCCAAATCGGCATCGGTCACATGGAGGGGTCGTCACTGCCGGTCGGCGGGCCGGGGACACACTCGGTGATAACAGGCCACCGTGGCCTGCCATCCTCCGTGCTGCTGACGAATCTGGATCAACTGGTGATTGGCGATACTTTCGTGCTGCGGATTCTCAATGAGACTTACACATACTGGGTCGATCAAATCCTTGCAATGGTCGAGCCGGATGACCTCACCTCGCTCGAAATCCTCCCCGGCATGGACTATGTAACGCTTGTGACCTGCACCCCGTACGGCGTAAACAGCCACCGTATGTTGGTGCGCGGGTACCGCATTGAAAACTACGAAGAAGAAGTGATAGTGCGCCCGGTCATACGCCCGGAGGCCCGGCAGATAGAAAGCACACAGATACTGCTGGCTGTGATGGTCCCCGCGATGGTGATACTGTTCGCGGTGCAGCTGATAAGGTTTATGAAGAAAACGTGAGGCAGTAGCCGGACCGCAACGTGCCGCCTGCACCGTACAAACGGTCAATATAGTTTGAACCGCGCCTTGCGCCCAGACAGGGTACTCGTCACGGGAAAAATATAGTCTGTACCGTGCCTTGCGCTCTGCAGGGCACATAAATAGCCGCCCTCACCGGCAGTAGCAATATCCCCTATCCCATGACCAATAACCATACCGTTCACGATTGGGTCAGCCCGCAGACCGATAGGCTGAACGCGAATTATTACGCCCTTATGTACATCACAAATAGTAAACAAAAGCCCGACAACCGCCGCCGCAAGACACAAAATACGTCACATAAAGTAACCGTACACAAAAAATTCACAAAAAAGTGTGCCAAAACTATTGACATTTTGCGCGAAATGTGTCATAGTTATGACGGAAATGTTAAAAAATTCTACATTTGCAACATTAAAAGGGTTACTGAAATGGCGAAAATTACAAATGATGCAAAACAGAATAGAGACGGCGAAAAGCGTAACAACAGGCGCATCTATATTATGCGTGCAACGCTTGTCGCAGCAGGGTTTGTCGTTGTTTTAGCGATGATGTCGCTCCTCATGACACTAGGTATAACAACGGACACAGACCAGCTATGCATGTGGTATGATTTGGACGGAGGTCACAATCACGACGAAACGTGTTTTAATGAGTTAATATGTGTAACCGACGACACTTTGACAGTTTTACATACGCACAGCGACGAGTGTTATGAAAACGCCGGACTGACACTGTCGCCTGAGTTTATAAGCTCTCACTTAGCGCTTTGCGGCAAGCTGGAACACGCGCATGACGACGGCTGCCTCGGAGGCGGCGTTCTGCTGTCAGGGTGCGGCGAAGAAGTGAACTGCGGAACAGATAGCTGCTGCGTAGAGGACTGCGAGGGTGACGGCTGCGAGCATGAGGGAGGCTGCCGCATTTACAGCGAACCCTCGGAAGACAATTGCATCAGCGAGGAGCATAACCATAGCGTTGAGTGCTACAGCCTGGCGGCGCAGGTACTCGAATGTGACATAGAATACGACATCGTCCACGCCCATACGGATGAATGTTACATAACACATACAGATATCGTCTGCGGCATCGCCGTTCACGAATGTGATGCGAACTGCCAGCCGCCGGTGACGATGTTCATGCCATTTTCCCCCATATCGCGCAACATAACAAACCGCTGGGACCTGAACAATTTCACATCCGGCGTTGTTATCAAGGATGCCGACGGCAATCAAATCACAGGCGGCACGCTCATAGCAGGGGAGAACTATACATTAGAAATATCGTTCCGCGAGAGACCGAACCTACAGTTCCAGTACGACAGCGACGGCCCGGGCGGCGTGCTGCGTTACCAACTGCCTGAGTTTGTCAGCGTAGAACCCGTGCAAAACGGCGAGATACGCGGCCCGCAGCCTGTGAGGGCACAGCTCGGCAGATACAACATAGAATCCGGAGGCTTGATTACCGCCCGCTTCGACAATGTGAACGTAAACGGCGTGCCCACGGCTATGAACTTCATCGACATCTACCACAACGCCGAGTTCACGATGGTTTTCTCTGCGGTGTTTGAAGCCACCGGCGGGAGCAGGCAGTTCCACTTCGGCAACAACATAACAATCAACATCGACGTCATCGACGGCGGCGTAGCCGTTATAACGAAGGCCGCTGATAACTTCAACCCGGAGACCCGGACGGTTGACTACACGGTGACGATTACCGCGCGCCACGGCGATATCCGCATATTGCAGATCAGCGACCTGGCGGTCAGGCTGTCGGGGGACCCCGCGAACCTATGGCCGGGCGGCGGCAACCACGGATATCAGAATATTTCGCTTGCCGCAGCGGACTGGCAGTTTGCTTTGGATGGGCAGATATACCGCTTCACGCCAAGAAACGGCCATATCCTGCTGCCAAAGGACGAAACAATAACCATCACCTACAGGCTGAGCCTCAGCGAGTATATCCAGCGCGTGTTCGGCACAGGTGACTACGATTTCACGGTCCGCAACACCGTAACAGTCGAATACCTCGACCATAACGATGAAGCCGGAACAAGGGAAGCCAGCGCGAACGTCAGGGCGTACCGCACGCTGATAAGGAAGTCGGCGAGGGTAGCCGGGTCGGGCATCATATGGACGATCAACGCCGGGGACGGAAGCACAGTCCTCAACGGCGCGCAGCTTCAGGACGTTATATCGCTGCCGGACGTACCCGGCGCGGTCATTGCGGAATACCTGAATCTCACCGGCGCGACATACCAGATCACGCTCAGGGGCAGAAACGGCCAGGTGCTTGCGACAGCGGGCGCGGCGACAGCAACGGCAAACGGCTTTAATTACACCATCCCGGACAGCCCCGCCAACATATATTATGTGGATATAGTTTATACGACTGCCGTTGTGCATGACCTTACGCAAACGGGCTCTACGATATTCCGCAATACAGCAACGCTGCTCGGCGTGCCGGCAATTGCCGAGGCAAGATGGTGGTGGGGGCAAATCCCAAGGCCGCTCCCGACGATTGACCACGAGGTCTCGATACTACCCGACGAAGGCGTACTCCGCTACACGGTGACATTCTTCGTGCCGTGGGGATGGCAGTACCAGAACCTGAGCATCGACAAGCAACTGACGTATGTGCATGGAATCCACTTCAATTCCACCCAGTTCTCCACGCTGTACTACACCGACAACCTTCAGATAGTCAGCGTAAACGAAAGCGCGCCTACGCAGGAGGTCTTGGATACGCTGAACCTTAGAATCAGCCCGTTCTGGCGGTTGATCTTCGGGCATGGCATACATGACGCGAACACATCAAACTGGCCGTACGCCACCGACACAACAGTGGTATTCACCTATGACCTGTCTATGAGCAATCTGGTGTCCAGCTCGATAAACTGGCCCGGAGGCATGACAATCGAGCGCTGGCTGAAAGGGGAGAACCCCAGCCCGACGGAGACATACAGGCAGACGCATGAGCGCAGCGTGATAACAAGGACGACGATATTTGAGGGCAACAGCCGCATTTCCGACGGCTACGACGACCCACTCTCGCTGACCGACTGCCGCGCTATGGCAAGATGGCCGATATTCAAGGAAGGCCCGTTTAACCACGCCAACGCACAGCTCGACAGGCGCCTCCCGCCCTATGAGTTCCGTGATAACGGTGATATACATATCAATTACAGCGTACAGATCGGGTTCAGGTGGAACGACAACAACACAAACCATGTCAGCGTGACAGGACTGGCTCAGCCGAGGCCGTATCTGGCAAACATGCTCTTCAGACCCGGCCAGCCGGCAATGTTCGAGGACACCTTCGACCCGAGGCTGCAATACATACCCGGCACATTCCGCGTATCGGTCCTGACCCGCAACGGAAACGCATTGGCCAATACCGCGCTCTATACGGCAACCCCAACGATAAGCGGCGGCAAGATGACGGTTGACCTGAGAAACATAAGCCAGCTCGACCTTACAAGCCTCGACCATGCGATGCTCCTGATAGAATACACAATGAGGATGCCTTCCTCCGGCTATGCGAAAAACCCGGACGGCACGCTTGCCGAGGATCTGATATTCAACAACACCGCAGGAATCCGGGGGACACGCGACACCGGCCTCAGGGCTGTCAGCGTGAGCGCAGGCAGCATAACAACAGCGCACAACACGGCATCGGCAGGCCTGTTCACCAGCGACCATGAGGTCATAATACGCCGCGTGCCGGTAGTTGACAAGACGGTTTCGGTCAGCGGGAACCTGGCGACATTCGAGATAGCGCTCAACCCCGACGGTATAGAACTCGCCGAAGGCAACAACCTGATCGTCAGCGACACGATGAGCAACATACTGAGCGTGTTTCTCGACAGCCTGCGCGTATTCACATCCAAAACAGGCGACGTTTACGGAAGCGAGAGGATAATGACGCTGATGCCGGATGTTGACCCGGATGCGCTTTGGACATACGCGATGACAGGCGAGAACGAGTTCACCATGGTACTGCCCGACGAAACGCCGCTCTGGATAGTCTATGATGCGATGGTGAGAGGCGGCGCGACGGGGACATTCGCGGCAAACAACTTCGTTGAGGTTTCCGGCTCGTACTTCTTCCGTTGGGGCGGGACACTGCGGGTGGATAACGTCACGGCGGCAGCCAACGTGAGCAGGGGAACATTCCATCTTTACAAGCATGATGCCAGGGATGCCCGTCTTGACGGAGCCGAGTTCGCGCTCTATGTGAGCGACGATGTGGATATATCAACATACCCCGCTATACACACAACGCCGCCGTCGACGCTGGCTGACGGAACAACGCAGGTGACTCTGCCAAGGACTTTCTCGGTAGACGGCGTGACGTTCCACTATGTGGATGCGAGCTTCTATTCCAATAACGGAATCGGCAGCAATGATGCGAAAACCATCGTAACGGACTCGGGGCTTGCAACGTTTGACAACCCGCTGTTCGGAGCGGTGAACCCGGACACGATCTTCGCATTCGTGGAACTCAAAGCCCCCGGCGGGTATGCGATGCCCGCGAGACTCCCCGGCGACGGAGTGATACTGACGGTACCCGACGAGCTGATGAGCGTGACCTTTGTGTCATATACGTTGCGGGCGGGTCTGCATGAGATAGGCGGCAGGCCGGTAAACCAGGTTTCCGACTTCGCCAGAATAGAGAACCTCCCCCTGCCGTTCGACCCGGAAGACGCGCTAATCACAGCTCTGAAGGAAATCAGGGAAATCAGAGGCGGGGCGCTGCCTGAAGGGCTCGAAGTGCCGAGGTTCACATACAGCCTGTATGAGCTGAGCGCGGATGGGTACCCGCTGTTCGACCTGATACCCGGAGGGCTTGCAGGAGGCTTGAAAGCAGATGCAAACGGTATTCCGCTGATTAATCTCAGAGGCTATTACACAATAGAATTCCCCGCGATCACGCAAATCGAGAACCCCGGTACATACTACTTCATCCTCACCGAGGACCCGTACGCAGCCGGAGCCGACCCCGACGAATGGGTTTTCAGCCAGGAAACATTCCTCGCCGTAGCGAACATTTTTGAGCGGGACAGGGTACTCGTCTGCGAGATAGAGTACTACCGCTACGATGAAGCCCTGACCCCGGCGGAGCATATAGAAAACGGCATACGCGTCGAAGGTGATGTCATATTCATAAACCACTATATTGAGAACGACGAGGACCGCGAGGTCATCTGGGTACCGGTGGAGATAGACAAGCAGTGGCACGGCAATGTGAGCGGCTTGGATGCGGATGGCATGTTCGTTCTCAGGCGCATAGACGATGCCGACGGCACCGCAGGCGCGGAGTACCCGTCCAGATACGAGGGCGCGATCGAGAGGCATATGCTTCTGGTCCCGCTGGGCGACTACAGGCTCTTCGAGGTCAGCCCCGACGGATATATGCCCGCCCCTATGATGCCGGGTGACGACGAATGGACCCCGATCCCCGGCAGCCCCATAAAGTGGGAATATAAGTACACGCTGCGTGTAATGCGCCTCCCCGGAACTGATATTGACGTAATAATGCTCATTGACGAAAACGATGATGTCATAGACCAATGGAACCAGGGCGCGGGCAGCATTGAAGTGCTGAACATCCCCGCTGTAGACCAAAAACTGCCAAGCACAGGCGGTGCCGGCACATGGATGCACATAAGCGTAGGAATCGCGCTCATAGCCATATCAATGATACTGGCCGCAGTGGTGAAACGTGGAAAAAGTCATTAATGCCTCGGTTTGAGGTTGATGAGATAGAAAATAAAATTACTATATTGGAGGATCACAACAATGAAACGGAAAATTATTGCAGTAGCGGTCACAGTCCTGATGCTTGCGGCGCTCGCCGTGCCAATGGCGCAAGCAGCAATCACAACCATCACAGTCACAGGCGCAACCGAAGGAAACCCATTTCGCGCATACCGTATTTATGACATGAACATTGATGCCGCAAACAACAAAAGCTATGCGATTACCGGGAAATTCGAGGCCTTTGAAAACCAGTTCCCCGGCGCGCAGGCAAACCCCAATGCCCTCAGGGATTACCTCATTGATTTCTCGGAAAACAAAGACGAGCTGGTAATCATCGGCGACACGCACTACCCGGAAATAGTGGACACGGTCGTTCGACCACTTTTGAGGTTCATAGGAAATACCCCGCCAGTAGCACAAGATTTCACGGAACTCGCCAATGCAGACGGAATGGCTGTTTTTGCCGGAATGCCGACGGGATATTACCTGATTGTCGGCGAAGGGATTGCGTTCCTGACCAACAACCATGAGAGCCGCGTGGTAAAAGTAGAGGAAAAACTGGACATTCCGACGATAGAGAAGGAAATTACCGGAGGCGAGACCCCTGTCACGGCGACCAAGAATATCGGCGACAAGGTTGACTACGCCGTAAAGCTCAAGGTTCCGGATTACTCCACATTCGACGCATACCAGTTCATCGTGCGTGACACCATGAGCGCAGGGCTGACATTCAACAATGATATCATTGTAAAAGTAGGCGGAGCAGAGACAAGCGCCTTCACATTATCCCAAGCGCCCGCGCCGTACACATTTGTGTTGTCATTCAACAATATAATGCTCTTTGACATAGGCGATGCTATAGAGATAACATACTCTGCCATTCTCAACGAAAACGCCATCCCCGGAGAAGCGGAAACAAACGAAGCGCAGCTCAGGTACAGCAACAACCCGTTCGGCGATGGTTTGGGAGAGACTATTACGATCACAACCAAGGTCTACACGTTCGAGCTGGAAGTATTCAAGTACACAGGCAATCCGGCGCAGATACCGCTTGCGGGAGCACAGTTCGAGCTGAGAAGGCTGGCCGCCGACGGCACCGCTGTCAATGTGGTGGCTGATGATGTAGTCACCGGCGACGGCAACTACAGGGTAGCAAAAACGGGCGAGGCAGGCTTTGCGGCGATGATTTCCCCGGCAAACGGAACCATCAACATCCGGGGGCTCGACGAAGGCACATACTATCTCGTTGAGACGGATGCACCGTCAGGATACAACGCGATAGCCCCGATAAAAATAGTGATTACCCACCTCGGAGACGGCGCGGCCGCGATAACGGTTGACGATGAACCCGGCGCAAGCCCGCGCCTCGGCGTAGTCCGTGTCGGCGTGGAAAACAACCAAGGCATCCTATTCCCCGGAACAGGCGGCATCGGCCAGACAATCTTTATAATCGTAGGCCTCCTCCTGATGGCCGGAGCCATGATACTGCTGATATCCCGCAAAAAAGCGAAACAAAAATAAATTCAATGCAGGTTGCGGGTTGTGCAGTTTGCACCGTGCCTTGCGCTCGGACGGACAAGAATTTCTATCTATTTTATAACAATCCGCAAGCTACAAACCTGTTGCCCCCACAACCAAATCCGTTCTTCCATTCTAATTATGCATTGTCCGAAAGAGGTGATCATTGATGTCGTATAAGCGTAGTAAGCAAATCTTAATAACCATATCCGTCGTGCTTTGCCTTGCTGTGTCTATGACAGGCTTATACGCCGGCGCATCTCTTGAGGGCAGGGGGCAGCTGACGGTCAAGATACTATATGGTAACGAAGCGGTCAGCGGAATGTACGTCAACCTCCACCGCATAGCAGCGGTAAAACATGAAGCGGAAGAGCGGGTTTTCGAGCCGCTAATGCCGGAGTTTGCAAGCGCGGCGCCGAACTGGGACGGCACTTTAGACGAACTGACGGCAAACCAGGTAAACGAACTGGCGATGCTCTTCGCCGCCCATGCGGTTAACAGCGGCATACCCGCGCAAGCAAGCGGCGTCACAGGCGAAAACGGCACAGTCGCCTTCACCCGGCTGGACACAGGCCTGTACTTAGTAACGCAAGGCAATAAAACCACGGCGAGCCACTTCTTCGCGCCCGCGATAGTGGCGATAGTGAACGAAGGCGAAGCCATAGAGCTGCGTACCAAAACCGAAGCGCCGCCCACGCCTACGCAACCGCCCTCAACGCCGCCGCCAACGACATCACCGCCGCCCGATATCCTGCCGACAGGCCCGCCCGACGATGACATTGACCCGCCTTATATCCCCGGGGACAACTTCCCCTATGACGATATAGATGACCCCCGGATACCGTTAGACCCATTCCCGGACGGCGACCTCCCGCAAACCGGGATCACGAACAGAAACACGATTATAGCAATTCTTATCTCGCTGGGAATTACACTGATAATCTGCGGTATGCTGTACCAAAAGCGGATAAGACGGATGACAGCCGAAAACTGACGAAGTATGTGAACAAAAGAAAAGCCAAGACACCCTGCTTACCACACAAGGCAAGCAGGGTGTTTCTCTTGATTTATTAATAAAAAATTCAAAATTTATCTTGCATTTGAGAAAAAGTGTGGTATACTCATTAAAATTTGTGTGAAAAGATTACAGAATAAATAACAATAAGTGGCAAATAAGTGGCAAAACAAATGATGTTTGTAGCAAAAACGAAAAACAACGCTGTAAATATCTCAAAATGTCACAATAATGTCACATGAAGCGAAAAAAACGGCAAAAAAGCATAAAATTGAACCAAAACCATTGACAAGACGAGAAAGCGTGATATAATTATTGCTAAAGTGTGAATACAAAGACGTTTTCTAACTTTTTTACTCAGATAAGCAATGAAAAACCTGACAGAAAGGAGCGTGCAGGGCAGAAAAGGAGCGCAAACGGAGAACCACAACTCCAAAATAAAAGCAGGCTGAAAAACGCCAAATCATAATTCCAAGGAATTATCCTTTGGCGGCGGAGAACCTCAATTCCAGAACAAAAGAGGCCGTCTAACCACGTTGAACGTAATCAACGCGGCTGAAAAACGCCAAGAGCGGTAGTTCCTTTTTGCGCGCTTGGCGGCGGAGAACCACAACTCCAGAATAAAAGCAGGCACAATTTATTTTAGGAGGAACCACACATGTTAAAAGGTAAAAGATTTACCAAATCAATGGCAATCCTACTGGCGCTGGTCATGCTGATCGGCGTACTGCCGGGTGCTGTGCTGGCAGACTTCGATGTCCTAGATATCGAAGATCAAACTGTTTTCGGGCTTGAACTTAATTCAGACGAAGCAGAAGTTACGGATGACGGTGACTATAGCTTCAATAATGTAGTCATCGGCAACAGCATCAGAGACAGCGCACAGATGAGAAACTCGAAAGAAGAGTTGGATTATGTCGAAGCCGTAGCGGAAATGCTGACCCGTAAAGAAGGTCTGCAGGTCGAAGGCAATCCCAGCGACACAGCATATGTGTATGTCTGGCTTCAAAGCATGCCCGAGGCACTTGAACGTGTATACGAACGCGAAGGCATGAGAAATTCACGTTACGAGAACGTACGCGGACGCGGCGAACGCGCCCGTTCGGACATTCGCAGAAGCTCAAGGGTTAACATCACCCACGAATTCTCCGGCTTGTTCAGCGGATTTGCTTTGGAAGCGACTATTGCCGATCTGGAAGCAATCGCTTCGATGGAAGGCGTATACGCCGTTACACCGATGGAATACCTCTACAGAATGGATGTCAACGAGTATATCCCCGATCCGGACTACACGACCGTAGGTAACGCGGGTGCCCGTGAAATCATGGAAATCGCAGACCTTCATGCTGCGGGCATCGACGGAAGAGATGTCAAGGTCGGCGTCATCGATGACGGCGTAGACCGCACGCACCCGGACCTCGTAGGTGCTTATGTAGCGGGCTGGAACTTCACCCGCAGTGACGGCAACACCACCCCCGGCTCAAGCACGGGCATGGGCAGCAACACACACGGTACCCACGTTGCCGGCACAATCGCGTCTCAGGGCCTCACATCCCTCGGCGTAGCCCCGGGCGTACAGCTCTACAACGGTCAGGTCTTTGGAGCAGGCGGCACCGGTGCAACTGCTGCTAACATTCAAACTGCGCTTGAAGTGTTCGCAGGGATAAACACCAACCATGCATCCATAACACAAGGCGGGCTAGGCAAAGTCGATGTAGTTAATATGTCTCTTGGCAACGATGCGCACACGGTTTACGCAGCCGACCATTTCACAAGAAACAATGCCGTAGTAGCCGGTCTGATTGTCGTTAACTCTGCCGGCAACAACGCATACCCGCAAGCTAACACTACCCAACGCAACAACTATACGCTCGGATCCGGAGCCGTTGCTCTCCCGATTTCCGTCGCGGCGGCTCAGCACGGCGGCAACAAAATCCTTGCTTACGCCCCGACTGTAGTCAGCGAACGCGGAACCGGGACATTCAACTTCTTCTGCGAGAACGGAGACTCCGCCACATCCGGCGTTTTCCGCGACGGCTCTTTCGGCAGCTTAGAACCCCGCAGCGTAGCGTTCACCCCGGCATCCGCCGATATTGCGTGGGGTCCGTATCCGGGTTCACCGTTTACAATTAACCCACTAGTTTACCACGAAGGCTTAGGATACGAAGTTTTCAACGCTAGCGCCCACATCGTACCAGCCCCGGGTCAAGGCAGCGAGATGGATGAAGGCGGAATGAGAGCCCTGCAGGCGATGACCCCGGGTTCGCTCGCAGGTAAGATTCTCGTTGTATACCGCGGCCAGAACTTCCTGGATTATAAGGGTCAGGCACTGCGCCTCGGCGCCGGTGGCTTGCTGATCATCAACCGCGACGAAGCCATTATAGGCAACCTCAATATCGGTTCTGAAACAAGCGCAAGAGATCTTCTGATATTCAGCGCGCCTGCTAGCGTCAAACAGATTATGTATGATCTGTCACAAGATGGCGCAACCTTGTACCTCAACCCAGGTCCGCTGCTTGATGCCAAGCATCCGTTAGAGCCGGCTGACTTCAGCTCCATCGGCCCGACAAACGAGCCCGGCCATATTAAGCCCGACATCACAGCCCCCGGCTGGTCTATCCTTTCAACGATGACTTTGGGCGGATTGACCGAAATGAGCGGCACATCTATGTCCGGTCCGTGGGTTGCAGGCGTTGCAGCCCTTGTGAAGCAAGCATACCCCGATGCGACCCCGGCAGAGGTGAAAGCCCGCATCATGAACACGGCAGACCCCGACATCATCAAACCTCTCAAAGGGCGCCTTTCGGTAGGCAATGGCATGTATTTCAACCCTGCTGGCACACAGTCATCCGTATTCGAGCAAGGTTCAGGTTTCGTCAATCCTAAGCGTGCGGTCGGTTTCGGTGATTACGGCGATGTGTACATCACCGTGGCGCATGACCAGATCCCCACCGGCCAGGGTACCGCGAGTAATCCAACCTTATTTACGTCAGCCGAGATGGCAAGCTTCAGCTTCGGCCAGAGCAATGCGGATTCTGTAACCCGTAAGCTGACAGCAACCGTATTCGGCGGAGAAATTGAGGAAATCAAGATCCGCTACAACCAAGACACACGCTACTCAAACAAGAACCTCGATTTATCTGTTGTGGCAAAATTTGAGATTACAGACGACGACACATTCGACCTCTGGCTTGAAGTAGGCGCAAACGCAACCTTCAACGCCAGGGTAGGCGGCAACCTATATGAAGGACTTGTTATTGTCACAGTAGATAGTGAAGACTTCGTTCTTCCGTGGGCAACACGCGTTATGCCGGCTGTGGGGCAGTTTTACGGGTTCGTCGGATTGTCTCAAAGGACAATTATTTCCTCATCCAACTCAAACACTGTCAAATCAGCCGCAACCGCAAACGCAGCAACGACAATAGGCCGCGATGCCAGCAGGAGCACATTCTACTACTACTGGCTGGGCACTATTCCGACCAATATCCAAGTAGTACTGCTAGATCCGGATGATCCTGAAACAGTTTTATACAATGTCGGCACAATTGCTCAACCTGCCGTAGCCGACAGAGTAGGCACAGGTATACTGAATTACTCCAGCCACTTATTTAACAGGACGGCTACAAGAAGGAATCCTGACGGCACTACGACCGCGAATGCTGTTATAGCAGATGGCGCGTACCTTATCGGGTCTATCGTAGGCGGCACATTATACGCTTACTTAGACGTAGGTGTCGTATACACAAGCGGCACTGGGGATATGGCAGTGCAACTGACGTTCGATACAGACGAAACCGGCAGGATAGCAGTTTCAGGCAATCCTGATGTTACCACAGCCAAAGTCAGCGGGCGTATCTACAGCCCGGCGATAGCCTTAGCGCAAGAGTACGGGTTCGTATATTCCGACCCGAGCGACGTTCTATACGAGCAATACTTTTATGAAATAGATCAGAGCTTCAACATGTTGGCATGGAACGCTACTGCGGATATGTGGATATCTCAGGCCGGCGAAGTAACCAACTTCTACATTCCGCCCGGCGCGACCAGTATAAACGACCTATGGATTTGCGATGCGGACGGATTCTTCTCACTTGATGTCCCGGTTTCGCAGATTACCAAAGACGGCGGATGGGTGTTTGCTAACGGCACTAACCGTACGGTCGTAGGCGTAGAAAGCGTATTCTGGCATCATGGGCGGTCATCGGGTATTAACCTGATTATCATCAATATTCCGGCTGAGGACGGCTGGAACCTCGTAGGCGCCAACAAATCACCGGGTGTTGCGAACCTCCAGTTCGGTCATGTCCAGAAAACAGTCACCTTCGACAGCGCGGGCGGCAGCGCAGTAGCCCCAATGATAGTCGATGACTGGAAAACCATGACACCTCCGGCACCACCGACACTTTACGGATATTCATTCGCAGGCTGGACACTGGACGATGAGCTGTTTGACTTCGAGAACACCCTTATCATCGAAGACATCACCCTCGTAGCGACTTGGGAAATCGTCCCCATCTCCTGGCTGAGAATCGGGCAGCCCGTAGAGAACAGCGATCCGGTCTTAGCAGCTCCGATGATTCAGATCGGGCGCAACGGTTCCATTGACCTCCTGGCGATAGTCGGCGAAGGCACGCTGCCCATCGGCATCGTATGGACAGTCAACAACCCGAACCTCGCATCTATCGAGTTTGACGAAGACGGCAATGCTGTCAAGGTATTCACCAAAGCAGCGTCCGGCAACGTGACGGTAACAGCCAGAGCCCCCAGCGGCGTAACCCACAGCATAATACTTAGAGTAGTCTAATTACTGTACTGTAGGTACTGCATATGAACAGTGAAGCCGTGCCGGGAAATTCATAACCGGCACGGCTTCGCAAAAATACAACTTCAGCCACAGCGCGGAGAACCCCAACTCCATAACAAAAGAGGCGATATTAAATCTATTAGGGGGAACCTCAGATGAAAAAAGGCAAAGTATTTACCAAATCATTGGCATACATATTAGCGCTTGTTATGCTCCTTGGCGTTCTGCCAGGTGCGGCGTTTGCCGACAGCGACCCGGAGATTGCCGCAGCGGAACTTGACAGCGCAAGCTATTCAGACCGCGCAGCAGGAGCAATCGACATAAGCGACAAAGTCGTGTTTAACCAAGATATTGACCTCACAGCTTACGCCGGAAGCGTGAATCTCGGAAGCATAAAAGACAGTCCTTCCGCAAAAACACCGGCTGAGCACATCGACTATGTAAAGTCAGTGGCGGAATCGCTGACAGTACAGGAAGGCATGACCTTTGACGGCTTGGATTACGAGGAAAAATACGTCTTCGTATGGCTGCAGAGTATGCCCGATGCGCTGGAGGAGGTTTACCGGCGCGAAGGTATGCGCAACTCCCGCTACGAAACCGTGCGTGAAAACGGCCGCAGGGCGCGCGGGAACATCCGCAGCCGCCAGAGGGTGAACATCACACACGAGTACAACTATGTATTCAGCGGCTTTGCGCTTCAAGCTACCGTATCCGAATTAGAAGCGATAGCAGCAATGGACGGTGTTTACGCCATCACCGAGATGGAGTATTTCTACCGCGACAACGCGTATATCCCGGATCCTGACTACACGACCCCCGGCAATGTAGGCGCCCGCATACTCATGGAGATTGCAGACCTGCACGCAGCCGGCATCGACGGCAGCGGTGTAAAAGTCGCTATTATCGATGATGGCATAGACCGCACCCACCCGGATCTGGCCGGCGCATACAAAGGCGGCTGGAACTTTACCCGCAGCGACGGCAATGTTGACATCATGGGCACCAACACCCACGGCACCCACGTTGCGGGCACGGTCGCTTCGCAGGGTGTGACGTCCCTCGGCGTAGCCCCGGGTGTGGAGCTCTGGAACGGCCAGGTGTTCGCGGCCAACGGCACAAGCGCTAGTGATGCGAATACAACCGCAGCCATAGAGAATTTCTCGCAAGGTAACGCAGCAAGGGGACTGCCGAAGGTGGACATCATCAATATGTCGATGGGCAACAACACCAACACAGTCTACCAGACCAGCCACTACGTAAGGAACAACGCGGTTGTGGCAGGCGTGCTGATCGTAAACTCCGCAGGAAACAACGCATACCCGACGAACAATACGACTTTCCGCAACAACTACTCGCTCGGTTCCGGCGGCGTGTCGCTGCCGTTGACGGTGGCAGCCGCGCAGTACGGCGGAGACCCGATCATGACCTACCAGCCGGTAGTGCAAAGCACACTAGGGACCGGAACACTGAGCTTTTATGTCGAGAACGGCGATGCCGCGACTGCAACGGGCATATTCCGCAACGGTTCATTCGGAAGCCTTGAGGCACGCCAGGTACGCTTTACCCCCGCAGCAGCTGATGTCGCATACGGTCCGTACCCCGGCTCGCCATTCACAGTCAATCCGCTGGTGTTTGAGGAAGGCTTAGGTTATGAGCTGTATTACGCCAGCCCGAACAACACGCCGACACCGGGCGGGACGACAGGAAGCGATATGACAGATGCAGAAATGAGAGCGTTGCAAGCTCTTCCGAACGGTTCGCTCAGCGGGAAGATACTCGTTGTCAACCGAGGGCTGAACTTCCTGGATTATAAAGGCCAGGCGCTGCGCCTTGGCGCGGGCGGTCTCATCGTCGTCAACCGCGACGAATCCGTAATCGGAAACCTGAACATCGGCTCTGAGACCAGCGCAAGGGATCTGCTTATTTTCAGCGCGCCTGCCAGTTTTAAGCAGACATTGTTTGATTTAATCCAGGGCGGTACGGTCACAGCGTACCTCAATCCCGGCTCGCTCAGCTACGAAGACCATGCTATGGAGCCGGCTGACTTCAGCTCCATCGGCCCGACCAACGAGCCCGGCCACATCAAGCCGGACATCACTGCCCCCGGTTTCTCGATTCTCTCCACGCAGAGCACCGGCGCAGGCGGCGGCCTTACCTCGATGGGCGGCACTTCCATGTCCAGCCCTTGGGTGGCAGGCGTCGCAGCCCTTGTGAAGCAGGTATACCCCAATGCCACACCGGCAGAAATCAAGGCCCGCTTGATGAACACGGCAGACCCCGACCTTATCAAGCCCCTCAGCGCACGTCTGGCGGTCGGCAATGGTTATTACTTCGACCCCGCAGGCACGGAAACATCCGTATTTGAGCATGGTTCCGGTTTCGTCAACCCGAAACGTGCGGTCAGCTTCGGCGATTACGGCAATGTGTTCATCACAGTGGCCAACACCCAGATCCCGACAGGGCAGACCAGCAGGGCCAACTTTGCAAGCGCGGATATGGCCAGCTTCAGCTTCGGTGCGAGCCAGCTAGGCACCTCGACCCGCAAACTGACCGCTACCGTAAACGGTGGGGAAGTAACCAAAATCGCGGTCCGCTACAATCACGACACGCGTTATTCCAACAAGAACCTCGATTTCGCCGTCCAGGCAAAGTACGAGATTCACGAATCGGGTACGGGCTTCGATGTGTGGCTGGAAATCTCCGACAGCGCGAATGTCAGCAGCAGCAGGGGCGGAAACCTTTACGAGGGTTATATAATTGCAACCGTGGGCGGCGAAGACTTCGTGCTCCCATGGGCGACCCGCGTGGGTGCCAACGCAGCGCTGTTCGGGGAGTTCATAGCTTTCTCCCAGAGATCGATCATATCCACATCCACCAGCACATCGGTACGCTCCGCAGGTACGGCTCCCGCAGCATCCACAGCCGGGCGCACGTCAAATGAGTCCACCATGTGGCTGTACTGGGTGGGTACAATACCGGCCAACGTGGATGTATTCCTAGCCGATCCGCAGACCGGGGAGCTGAAATATTATGTAGCAACGGTAAACGTCGCCGGGACATTCAACGACGGCGACACTGTGCGCAGTGTACTGCGTATGTTTACCCGCACAGCAGGTCTGATAAACGAGGATTTGACCGTTACCGCAAACCAGGTGGTGGCAGACGGAGCCTATACTGTCGTATCGATTATGGGCGACGAGGTGTTCGGATACTCGGATATGGGCATCGTCTATACAAGCGGCACGGGCGACATGGCGGTGCAGCTGAGCTTTGACCGCGACGACAGAGGCAGAATCCCGGTCAGCGGTGACCCCGGCGTACTGACGGCAAACGTCACCGGGCGGCTTTACAGCCCGGCAATGAACCTTGCCAGCGAGAACGAGTTTATCTGGACCGATATGGACGATATACTTGACGGTTACTACTTCCCCATGGATCAGAGCTACAACATGCTGGCATTCGCAAGCACCAGCGATATTTTCATAACCTCAGCAGGAGCCGTGACCGGGTTCTACAGACCTCCCGGGGTGCCGGCAAGCGGCAATGTGACCAATCTCGCGCTTATGTACCCATGCGATGCCGACGGTTACTTCTCGCTGAATATCCCGATAACCCAAGCAAACAAAAACAGCGGATGGGTATTTGCCAGCGGCACAAACCGCAGCATTGTGGGGATCGAAGGCGTGTACTGGTTCCACGGCGCAAGGTCCGGCGGCAGCAACGCGGCCTGGAACTTGATCGGCGCCAATAAGTCTGCGGCAACGGTCGATCTCCAGTATGGATTCATACAGCGCACAGTCACATTCGACAGCGCCGGAGGCAGCGCGGTAGCCCCGGCAGTAATCAATGACTGGGCAGCGGTAGCGGAACCCGCAGCCCCGACACGCTACGGGTACACTTTCGCAGGCTGGTTCTTAGATGACGAGGCTTATGATTTCGCCGCCTTAGTCAAAGAAGACATAACCCTCGTAGCCGCTTGGGATATCGTACCCATCTCCTCACTGAGAATCGGGCAGCTCGTGAACGGCGATCCGGTCTTAGCAGCTCCGATGATACAGATCGGGCGCAACGGTTCCATTGACCTTCTTGCGATAGTCGGCGAAGGCACGCTGCCCATCGGCATCGTATGGACTGTCAACAACCCGAACCTCGCATCCATCGAGTTTGACGAAGACGGCAATGCTGTCAAGGTATTCACCAAAGCAGCCGCCGGCAACGTGACGGTAACAGCCAGAGCCCCCAGCGGCGTAACCCACAGCATAATTCTCAGAATAATATAATCTATCAGGAGTTTCGCATAACTCAATAAACAGACAGTGCCGGCGCGAGCAATCGCCCGGCACTGTTTTTAACGGGACCCGGCTAGACACGGAAACATCACTTCAAGACGTTGGATAGCGAAAAAACGGTCAAAAATGTCACAAATATGTCACAAAAAGCCTAAATGGACATAGAAAATTAAAAAAGTGTGAATAAAACCTTGACAATTACCATAGTAATATGGAATAATAATAACGATTAAACAAAAATCGCGTATTTTCTGTAAGCAAAACAAGCAAACCATTATGAAACGGAAGGAGGACCGCAGGGAAACAGGCAAAACGCTTAACCGCATTGTGCGTAAACAACGCGGCTGAAAAAGCCAATGACACACTCCTAGCTTTTGGCGTCGGGAACCACAACCCGAGAATAAAAGAGGCACATATTTTAACTAGGAGGAACTCAGATGAAAAAGGGCAAACTTTTCACAAAATCCATAGCAATCTTACTGGCGATGGTCATGCTGTTCGGCGTAATAGCAGCGGCGGCATTGCCGGAAGATGAAGCTGATTTCTTAGCGGAAGATTTCATAGACCTCGACTTCTCAGGCAAAGGCGCTGATGCGTTTGACCTGAGCGACAGGACATACTTCGCTGACGATCTTGATTTGTCAGCCTATTCAAGCGCGGATAAAAACTTCGGTTTCATCAGGGATACCGTATCGGCAAGCGGAACATCGCTTGAAACTATCGAGTATGTAGAATCGGTAGCGGAAGCAATGACAGAGCCCGAAGGCATTATCGGCGTCGACGGCGATGATGACGAAGTAGTATATGTGTTCGTATGGCTGCAGGAGCTCCCGCAGGCGCTTGAGCGCGTATACCGCAGCGAAGGCCGCCGCAACTCCCGCTACGAATCAGCCAGGAGAGACGGCGCATCAGCCCGCAGCACCATCAGAAACCGCAACGGCGGGCGCGGCAGGTCGTCTGTCAACATCACCCATGAGTATAAAGAAGTATTCAGCGGCTTCGCACTTGAAGCAACCGTTGCGGAGCTCCGCGAGATGGCAGAATTAGACGGCGTATACGCCATCACCGAGATGTACTACTATGAGCTCCATGAAGATACGCAATACATATTAGACCCGACATACGCACTCCCCGGCAACGCGCCGGCGCGTGAACTCTGGCGCATCAGCGAGATACACGCAGCCGGAATAACGGGCGAGGGTGTCAAGGTAGGTATTATTGACTCCGGCATAGACCCGACCCATCCCGACCTCGTTGATGTATTCAGAAGCGGCTGGGTATATGTCAGCGGTCTGCCCACCAGCAATACAAACAACATGTCCCGCCCGGACGGCAGCCACGGCACGCATGTAGCCGGTACGGTAGCATCCACAGGCAAAAGCACGTCCCTGGGCATGGCCCCCGGCGTTGATCTGTACGCATTGCAGGTATTCGGCGGCAATAACGGCGGCGCGGGCGCTGTGGTTATGGAAGCCGTAGAAGATGCTTCCCAGGGTAATCCCGCAAGAGGCATCCCGAAGCTCGATGTTATCAACATGTCACTCGGCGTAGCCATGAACAGCCCATCTGCCGAAGCCAACAACACGGCTTATGAAGCAGGCCAGTTTGCGCGCAACAATGCAGTCGTAGCGGGCACGGTCGTTGTAGCATCAGCCGGCAACAACGCCAACTATGACGGCTCGGCCACCTATGCCGTGCAGCGCAACCCGTACACAACCACCTCGGGCGGCGCATCCCTCCCCATAAGCGTTGCTGCCGCGCAGGTAGGCGGAAACCTCATTATGTCGTATAGCCCTGTCGTATCCAGCGAGCTTGGCGAGGGCGACCTCAACTTCTATGTTGAGAACTTCGACGCGGCTATCGCCGGAGTGTTCCGCGACGGTTCCTTCGGAAGCCAGGAGCAGCGCATAGTGCCTTACGGGCCGATATCTCCGCCGGAAAGTGTTTTCACGCATCCGCTTGTGAACTATGTCATCGACCCGTTGGAGTTTATACCCGGCAAAGGCTATGAGATTTACTACGCTTGCGCCAACAACGTGCCGACTCCGGGCGGCAACAACGGCAGCGATATGACGCTTGCCGAAATTACAGCCCTTAACGCCCTCCCCGCAGGTTCGCTGAAAGGCAAGATTCTGGCTGTGAACCGCGGACAGGCCTTCTTTGAATACAAAGTTCAGGCGCTCCGCCTCGGCGCGGCCGGGCTGATCGTTATAAACCGCGACGAAGCCATCATCGGCAACCTGAATATCGGCGGCGAGACAAGCGCGAAAGACCTGCTTATCTTCAGCGCGCCCGCTAGCTTTAAGAAAACATTATACGACCTGGTAGCCGGCAACACGCAGACAGCATACCTCGACCCCGGCACGCTCAATCTGCTGCCTCATGCAACAGAGCCAACCGATTTTAGCTCCATAGGCCCGGTTCGCGAGACGGCGGAGATTAAGCCGGACGTCATAGCCCCCGGTTTCCAGATCCTTTCCACCTTAATCAACGGCGGATACGGTCTGATGGGCGGCACATCCATGTCCTCCCCGGCCGTGGCAGGCGTCGCAGCGCTGCTGCTGCAGAAGTTCCCGAATGCAACCCCTGCTGAAATCAAGGCTCGCCTTATGAACACTGCAGACCCGTTTTTCCTCTCACCGCACAGCATCAATAAAAACGTCCGCGCAAACAGCCCGTACTTCGTAAGACCCGAAGGCACGCAGGTATCTGTGTTCGAGCAGGGCGCGGGATTTGTCGACGCATGGCGCGCGATAATGGAAACCACTGTCTACATAACCGTAGAGAACGAGGTTCCCACAAACAACCCGAACCGCGAAACCCAGATAGCGCAGAAAGCCAGCCTGAGCTTCGGCAACCAGGAAGCCGGAACAACGACCGACAAGCTGACAGGAACCGTGCACGGCGGCGTAGCAACGGCGGTTGAGGTAATCTACCGCAACGACACCCGCTTCTCGCAAAACAGCACGGGCAATCTGGTAGTGAATGTCGAGAACAAAGGCGCGACCTTCGATGTATGGCTCGTAATAGACGAGGAAGCCGTATCCACACCGCTCGCGGGTAACCTATATGAAGGCTACATCAAAGTAACGGTAGGCGAAGACGAGTTCCTGCTCCCGTGGGGCGTGCGCGTAGGCGAACCAACGCCTCCGCCTCCTGAGTTCGGAGAATACCTCGGTTTCTCGCAGAGGTCGATACTCTCAACATCCACCAGTAACCAAGTGCGTTCCTCCGCGCAGGAAACATCAGGCAACACAGCAGGCCGCAGCTCCAGCCGCAGCACATTCTGGCTCGTCTGGCAAGGAATCATGCCGTCTGGCATCGATGTTTTCCTCATGGACCCCGACACGTTTGACCTGAAATACTACATCACTACGATAAACGCAGCCGGCATTGACAACCCGGGTTCCGCGGTTTACCAGGTCGGGCAGATGTTCAACCGCACTGCGGGCCGTATCAACGCTGACGGCACCATCACCGCCAACCAAGTGATAGCGGACGGCGCATACGTCGTAGTCTCAGGCATAGGCGACATGCTTTACGGCTACCTTGACATGGGTATTGTCTACACAAGCGGCACCGGCGAGATGGCTGTGCAGCTCACGTTCGACACCGACGACAGAGGCAGGATTGCCGTCAGCGGCGATGCCGCAGTGGGCACCGCAGCAGTCAGCGGCAGGATTTACAGCCCCGCGATGGCCCTTGCCGAAGAGTACGGGTTCATCTGGACCGACAGGGACGATATCCTCGACGATATGTTCTTCCTGATGGATCAAAGCACGAACATGCTTGCATGGGCCGGCACGGGAGATATGTTTATAACCTCCGGCGGACAAGTGGCCGGCTACTACCTGCCCCCGGGCGCAACAGCCATATCACACCTATGGGTATGCGATGAGGACGGTTACTTCACGCTCAACATCCCGGTATCGCAGGTAAACAAAGACGGCGGATGGGTGTTCGCCAACGGCACAAACCGCAGCATCGTAGGCGTAGAAGGCGTATACTGGACCCACGGCCTGACAAGCGGGAACGCAGCAGCGTGGAACCTGATCGGCGCCAACAAATCCGCAGCGGTAGCGAATCTGCAGTTCGGAATCGTCCTCACCGTGAGCTTTGACAGCGCAGGCGGCAGCGGTGTAGACCCCATCGTAATTTATGAAAGAGCAGCCATAGCCCCGCCGGCTGAACCGACACTATACGGCTACACCTTCGCCGGCTGGTATCTGGGCGAAGAAGCATTCGATTTCTCCACCGTAATCACCCAGAACATCACGCTTACGGCAAAATGGATACTCAACCCCATCACATCTCTGAGAATCGGTCTGGCTGTTGAGGGCGGAGAACCAACCCTTGCGGCGCCGATGATACAGATCGGGCGCAACGCTTCCCTCGACTTAGAAGCGATAATCGGAGAGGGATCGCTCCCCGTCGGTATCGTATGGACTGTAAATAACGCAAACCTCGCAACCATAGAGTTCGGCGACGACGGTACCGCAAAGGTCTTAACCAAAGGCCAGCCGGGCAACGTAACAGTAACCGCAAGAGCCCCCAGCGGCGTAACCCACAGCATTATACTCAGAGTTCTGTAAACCATTCCCAAGCATCAAAGAGAGAGCGTATATAAAGCAGAGGCGGCTCCTGAGTTCGGTCAAAAGACCCAACCCGGAGCCGCCTCCGCATTATGCCCCGGTCAATCGTTTGAAAACAAAAATGTTGACTGCCGGTGAGGATGGCTGTTTATGTGCCCCGCAGAGCGCATACATGGATGTTGGAGCGTTCGCGAATTGGCGCATGGATGCGCCATTGAGCGACAAGGGGCACAGAAACAGCCGTCCGAACGCAAGGCACGGTATACTGTCCCGGTTTCGTTAGCGATTGCCCCGATGCCTCCGCATTTCATATTGACAATCAGCGTGGATTGATATATCATTCCCACAGCCGAAACGCAACAACGAAGGAAACACAGAGCAATGCTGACGATCTTCAAACGCTTCAACATGAAAGACTGGCTGGCCGTATGCCTGAGCCTTGGCTTCGTCATCGCGCAAGTATGGCTAGACCTGCGCGTGCCTGACTATATGGCGGAAATCACCCGCCTTGTGACGATGCCGGGCGGAACCATCAGGGAGATAATGAACGAAGGCGCGATGATGCTCCTGCTGACGCTCGGAAGCGTAGGAACATCCGTGATAGTCGGCTACATCGCATCGAGGCTCGGCGCGAGCTACTCGCAACGGCTGCGGCGGGACGTATTCTACCGCGTCCAGTCATTCTCCATGGAAGAAATGAACGAACTCACGACAGCCAGCCTCATAACACGCACGACGAACGACATCACCCAGATACAAATGATAGTCGCAATGGGACTGCAGGTCGCGATACGGGCGCCGATAATGGCCGCGTGGGCAATAGGCAAGATGTCCGTGAGGAACTGGGAATGGACAGCGTTCACAGGCGGGCTTGTCGCCGTTGTGGTTATAATGATCGTAACGCTCATGGTATACGCGCTGCCGAGGTTCCGCCGCATACAGACACTGACCGACAGCCTAAACCGCGTCACGAGGGAGAACCTCACAGGCATCCGCGTAGTCAGGGCATATAACGCCGAGGAATTTCAGGAATCGAAGTTCAAGGAAGCAAACGACGACTTCACGGCGAACAACCTATCGGTAAACCGCGCGATGCAGATCATGAACCCCGTGATGCGGCTGGTCATGTCCGGGCTGTCGCTCGGGATATTCTGGATCGGTGCTCATCTGATAAACGCGGCGGAATTATGGGACAGAGGCGGCATCTTCGCGGACATGGTAGTGTTCTCGCAATACGCGATGCATGTAATAATGTCATTTATGATGCTCACGATGATATTCGTAATGCTCCCGCGCGTAATGGTATCGGTAAAACGAGTAAACGAAGTATTAGAAAAACAGCCAACCATAAAAGACGGCCAAATAAGCACCCCCCAAAAAAGCACCGCAACAGAAAACGACAGCACGCAAAACCAATCAAGCAATTCCGAAAACATCGAACCAAACCAAACACCCCCCAACTCTCAACCCTCCACTCTCCACTCTCCTCTCTCCACTCTCAACTCTCCACTCCCCACACCGGGCGAGGTCGAGTTCATTGGCGTAAGCTTTAAGTACCCTGATGCGGAGGATTATGTATTGCGGGATATCAGCTTCAAAGCCGGGGCAGGGGAGACAGTCGCGTTCATCGGCTCCACAGGCAGCGGTAAGTCCACGCTCATCAACCTCGTCCCGCGCTTTTTCGACGTCACGGAAGGCAGGGTGCTGGTTGACGGCATTGATGTCAGGGAATATAAACTGGAAACACTGCGCAGCAAGCTGGGGTATGTATCGCAGAGGGCTGTGCTATTCATGGGTACGGTCGCCTCAAATATCGCCTTCGGCGACAACGGCAAGCCGCCGCCGGACGATGACGATCTCAGACATGCGGCGCAAGTCGCACAGGCAGCCGGGTTTATAGAGGACATGGAAGACGGGTATGGGGCGCAGATAGCCCAGGGCGGCACGAATGTCTCAGGCGGCCAGAAGCAGCGCATAGCCATCGCCCGCGCGGTATGCAGGCAGCCGGAGATATACATATTCGACGATTCCTTCTCAGCGCTCGACTACAAAACAGACAGGGAGCTCCGCGCAGCCCTCCGCAGCGAGACAGGCAGCGCGACGAGCCTGATTGTCGCCCAGCGCATAGGCACAATCCGCGATGCCGACCGGATAATAGTCCTCGACGAAGGCGAGATAGCAGGCATAGGCAAACACGACGACTTAATGCAAACCTGCCCCGTCTACCAAGAAATAGCATACTCACAACTATCGGAAGAAGAACTTACGCGTTCCGCCGTCACGCCAAAGTAAAAAGAGATTGAATATCCTTACGCGTTATGGTATCATTTGGTGGATAAAGAGTAAAATATTCTTTCGATTATGAATTGCGGAAAGTCCGCAGCAGGGGTGTTAACTATGGAAAGTTTCACACGGATAAGCCATGACATAAATGTAATGGGCGGTAAAGCATGTATTGAAGGAACGCGTATTACTGTTGGTATGATTCTCATGCAAATCAGCGAGGGAACTTCTATCACTGATTTGCTGGCAGAATATCCGCATCTGACAGAGGAAGACATAGCAGAGGCTCTTCGTTATGCCGCGTGGGCTGTCGGTATCAAGGAGGAGTTGGTAATACCCGCATGAAAGTTTTACTTGATATGAACATCCCGTTGGGGTATGCAGAGCTTTTAGCGGAAAATGGCATAGAGTCACTACGTTGGTCTGATGTCGGAGCCCCTGATGCTGAGGATACTGAAATAATGGCTTATGCCCGGAATAATGACTACATAGTTCTGACATATGATTTAGATTTCAGCACTATTTTATCTATAACACATGATCTGAAACCCAGTGTGGCTCAAATACGGGCATCAGTTTTATATGCACAGCGAGCTGTGGAGTTGATAGCATCCGCGTTGCTTCGTCATGAAATTGATTTGAAGAACGGGGCTATTTTATCTATTGACTTAAATAAAGCCAGGATTCGTTTGCTGCCCTTGTAATTACATTATTCAATACCCGGTATCCCGCACCGGAGTATAAAAGCCGGAAGAAGAATCAGGAATGGATAATTACTATGTCCGCAGGGGAAATCATTTCCCCGGAGGACACCATTGCCCGCCGAGCGGCCGCGTTTGCAGTGCAAACGCGAGGGGGGTATCGAATTGCGAAGCGATTCGTATCTAGGGGGGACGAAGTCCCACCTGGAAGGGAGCAGTATGAGCCAGAGAAATCAGTATGAGGTCGGGCAGGAGAAGCATAAGGCCCCGAAAACTCTCGGGCCGCCGCAGATGGGGGCGGGGGAGAAGCCGAAAGACTTCAAAAAATCGCTGTCTAAGCTGACAAGATACGCGCGCCGGTATATGCCGGCTTTGATAGCTGCGGTAATATGCTCCGCGGCGGGAACCGCGACAGCGCTCTATTCGCCGGATGTACTGCTGAACATAACCGATGTGATAACTGAAGGCATTACGTCGGAAATAGACTTAGCGCAAATATCGGAGCTTGCAATTACGCTCATAATCGTAATAGCGGCAGGCGCGGCGCTGATATACGCGCAGGGGATGATAGTAACAGTCGCAGCGCAGAGATTCGCGCAGAATCTCAGAAAAGACATTTCGCAGAAAATCAACAAACTGCCGCTGAAATACTTCGACACCACAACATACGGCGACATACTCAGCCGCGTCACGAACGATGTGGACACAATAGCGACAGCGATGAACCAGATAGCGAGCAACCTTGTAGTCTCCGTGACGTTTCTGCTGGGCTCGCTCCTGCTTATGCTTCTGACCAATCCGCTGATGGCATCGGCAGCGGTAGCGGCGACCATCGCAGGCTTCGCGCTGATGCGGGTAATCATGGGCAAATCGCGGAAACACTTCTCCCGCAACCAGAAAACACTCGGGCAGCTCAACGGGCATATAGAAGAAATGTATGCCGGGCACACCGTCGTCAGGGCATACAACGGCGAACGCGCCGCATGTGAGACATTCGACGAAATAAACGCAAAGCTGTATGACAGCAACTGGAAATCGCAGTTCATATCCGGGCTGATGATGCCGCTCATGCACTTCATCGGCAGTTTCGGCTACATAGCGGTATGCGTAACCGGTGCCGTGCTGGTGATGAACGGGCATATATCGTTCGGCGTAATTGTGGCCTTTATGCTGTACATCAGGTTTTTCACACAGCCGCTCGGCGGGATCGCGCAGTCAATGACGGCGGTGCAGTCGGCGGCGGCGGCGGCAGAGCGGGTTTTCGAGTTCCTCGAAGAAACGGAAATGCCGGATGAAAGCGGCGTGACAGAGGTTCTTACAGACGTGAGCGGCGACGTAGAGTTTGAAAATGTCGTTTTCGGCTACGATGAAGAAAAGACGATTATTAAAGGGTTCACGAACGTAATAAGCAAAGGGCAGAAAGCAGCAATCGTAGGACCCACCGGGGCCGGCAAGACAACGATAGTCAACCTTCTAATGCGTTTTTATGATATTCAGAGCGGGGAGATAAGGATCGACGGTATGCCCATATCGAAACTCAGGCGAGGGAACATCCATGCCTTATTCGGGATGGTATTGCAGGACACATGGCTATTCGAGGGCACGATACGCGAGAATGTCATATACAATATGGAGAATGTCACCGACGAGGAAGTAAAAAATGCCTGCAAGGCGGTCGGGCTGCATCATTTTATAAAGACATTGCCGAAAGGATATGATACAATACTGGGCGACAATGTGAATCTGTCAGCCGGGCAGAAGCAGTTGCTGACTATCGCAAGGGCAATGATAGAAAACGCGCCGCTTCTGATACTAGACGAAGCGACAAGCTCAGTGGATACCCGCACGGAGGTTTTAGTACAGCGGGCGATGCACAAACTGACCGAAGGCAGAACGTCTTTCGTGATAGCCCACAGGCTCTCAACGATCCGCAACGCCGATGTGATACTGGTGATGCGCGACGGCGACATAGCAGAAACCGGAAGCCACGATTCGCTGATAGCCCGAAAAGGCTACTACGCCGAACTATACAACAGCCAGTTTGAGAGAGTTGAGAGTTGAGAGAGGAGAGAGGAGAGAGGAGAGTTGGGCGCTTACAGATAATTTCTGCAATTGCAATATAGGAGCCTTTGAAAAAAATTAAATCCGTCCGCAGAGCGGACACAACAATTCTCAATTTTCAATTGCGGCTTGTCCGCGTAAGGGGGTTAATATGAAAAATTACGGAAACAAGGCGAAAGATTTGAAAATCTGTTATATCGGCGGGGGGTCCAGGGGGTGGGCTTGGAGCTTGATGAGCGACCTTGCCTTGCAGGATACCATTTCCGGGACAGTTGCGCTCTACGATATTGACAGGGAAGCAGCGGAGGCAAACGAGGTTATCGGCAACCGTATCTCTGCTATGCCGGAAGCGAAAAGCATGTGGAAATACGAAGCAGTACATGACATAGGGGCAGCGCTGCGTGGCGCTGACTTTGTCATTATCTCCATCATGCCTGCGGATTTTGAGGAAATGGCATCCGATGTACATGCCCCGGAGAAATACGGCATATATCAGTCCGTCGGAGACACAACCGGCCCCGGCGGGCTCTTCCGCGCACTGCGGACGATACCGATGTATGTAGTGATTGCAGAGGCAATAAAAGAATTTGCCCCCGATGCATGGGTGATAAACTACACGAACCCCATGGCGCTGTGCATGGCAACGCTATATGAAGTATTCCCGGGGATAAAAGCATTCGGTTGCTGCCACGAGGTCTTCGGAACTCAAAAGCTGTTCGCCCGAACGGCTGAAGAAATGCTCGGTATTGAGAATGTAAGCCGTGAGGATATTAACATCAACGTCCTCGGGATAAACCATTTCACATGGATAGACAGAGCCTCGCTGCGCGGCACCGACCTGATGCCCGTATACAAGGATTTTGCCCGCAAGCATAGCGTAATGCAGGGTGAAGGCGGCGGAGCGGGAAAAGCAGCAGAAGCCGGCATAGAAATCGAAGAAGGCAACCTCAATGCGTTCTTCAAATGCCGCAATCTCGTCAAGTTCGATCTGCTGCAGAGATTCGGCATAGCAGCGGCGGCAGGCGACCGGCATCTGGCGGAGTTCGTGCCGTGGTATCTGGAAGGAAGGGACACATGCGAAAAATGGGGCTTCGCGCTGACCCCTGTATCATGGCGGGTCGAGGCTCGCAAGATGCGGATCGAGAAAAGCCGCCAATACGCAAGCGGCGAGCTGCCTGTTGAGCTTAGAACCTCGGGCGAGGACGGGGTGAAACAGATGGTTGCGCTTTTAGGGCTTGGCGATATCATCACGAATGTGAACATGCCGAACATAGGCCAGATGTCAGGCCTGCGCCACGGGGCAATTGTAGAGACAAACGCTGTATTTAGGAAGAACGAAGCCCGCCCGGTCATGGCAGGCGCGCTCCCCGCAGCGGTAAACCTGCTGATATTACGCCACACGGATGTCCACGCCGCCGTACTAAAAGCCGCGCTGGAAAAAGACAAAGACCTGGCTTTTTGGGCGTTTACCCAAGACCCCCTGACAACCAAACTGACTCTAAACGACGCAACCGCGCTATTTGAGGAGATGCTGGAGAATACCAAGAGCTACTTACCGTTCTAGGAGCAAGTCAATATAAATTTAGGCAATTGTGAAAGTCAGGGTGTTCATGCCCCCTTCACGCATGAAGGGGGTGGCTCCGCAGGGCCGGGGGTTGCCCTCCAGCGCTGGCTTTCGGGCACAACCCCCGCCGTCTGCGGACGGCACCCCCTTCGTGCGTGAAGGGGGCAGAGTTGAGAAGAATCTTTAGTTTCCAGAGTTCGATACCCGTTTTTTTACTAACATTTTTGGGCTTCACAGTCGACTATAGAATTATAATTTTGGAGGAGTTACAATGATTAGAAAAGCAGGGATTATGTATCTCAACAAGGACAGCTACGCGGAGTATGAGAAGCGGCATGATGAGCTATGGCCGGAAATGGCGGCGGAGCTGAAAAACCACGGTGCGCACAACTACTCAATATTCCTCGATGAGGAAACAGGAAAACTCTTCGCATACCTCGAAATAGAAAGCGAAGAGAAATGGGCAGGGATGTCAAAAACAGCCATATGCGCCAAATGGTGGGCGTACATGGCCGACATAATGAAAACAAACCCCGACAACAGCCCCGTATACGAAGACCTGAAAAGCGTGTTTTATTTTGAATAAAGCATCCACGGACCGCCTCAATGCACAAGGCAATCGCAAGATAGCATTTTGCACAGAAGTTTTGACGATATCCGTAGGGGACGGGCAAGCCAATCCCCTACGATGGATTTGTGTATGTTGACGACAAATGCGTTTTTATGCGATTGCCCTACTCAATGCAGCTCACGTTTCCTTTTTTCCACCGCATCAGCACGTTTTAACACCTCAGCGGCAATTGCGTTGCTCCGGGCTTCATCAATCACAGGGGAGCATGAAAATATCTCCGTTATCTCCCCGTCAATGCCTATTAGAGCATCGGCTTGATACCAGCTTAAATCCGAAACGAGCATCAATTGCTCATCGTGGCTTTGGCGAAACGGCTGGCATTTTCTCTGCCCGCCGACAACAAGCGAATTATGCCACAGCGATGTGCCGCTGTCGAAAATCGGCGAAAAACCGGCCCACTCAAGCGTATCGGCGTTTCTAATAAAACCGAAATTGTTGAAATGCCTATCTTCGTTTGCGATAATATAATCCAACGTGAGCATTTTATCAATGTCAAGCGAAGCGCCGGCGATACCGAGCGAATCACAGCAGCGTAGGAAATGCGTATAATCCGAGTCGGAATCTGCAATTACGCGCGAATGGAACACTTTCCACGCGGAAACAAGTTCCGTCTCTACGGAGAGGAAATTATCACAAACGCAAAACGGCTCTCCCCCGTCAAACATCAGCTCATATGGGATGTGCGCAATGCCGAGCCGCCTCATGATCGCGCTTGCAATGACCTCGTTGTACGTTTCCTGCCGCCACGGTTCGCTGCCCCCCTTGACGAGTTTGCGCTTGCCGCCCCGGATAACCCACTTCTTTTTTAACCATCCTTCGGACGTATTATCAGGCGACATCAGGACAATTCGCTTGCTGTCCGCCGGTTCGCGCCCGAACAGCATTTCTCCCACATCGCGCGAAAAATCGTTCTCAAAAAAATTAACATCAGACCAATTCAGCGCAGACCCTGTCGGGCGAAGCCAATAGTGGTCGGAAAGACAGAGCGCGTAGCATTTGAGAATCAGGAACTCTGTGGACTCCCTGCCCAGACGCATATACAAATCCCGTATTCCGGCGCGGCTCGCAGGGATGCTTCGGCCTCTAAGCCAGTCGTTAAGCTCGTCAAGAGCTATGCCGCCTTTAAGCGACTGAACTCCGAGCGGAACGCGCGCCGCATCGTTGACCGTGCCGACAGCGACGATGGCAACGGCAGATTCGTTAATTTCAACGTCCGCAACCGGGGCGTTCTTATGCATTATCGTGTAGTTCAAACCGATGCCCCCACATCACCATCACCATCACTATCACTATCCGCGACCGCAACCTCGCCCTCATAATCATCCGCAACCGCAACCGCAGCCTCACGACCATCACCAACCGCAACCGCAACTGTGACCACATCACCAACCGCAGCCTCACCAGTCTCACCATCCGCAACCGCAACCACATCCGCAACCGTAGCCTCGCCCGCACCCTCAACCTCGCCCTCACCATCATCATCATGCGGGTCGCTGCCTATGATATATTTCTTGATTGACGGGTATGCGCAGAGAACGGTTATCAGGTTAAGCAGCGAGGGGTAGAGCAGTATTATTACGAAGAAGCTCGTTGGGTTGAAAACATAGCCGAGCGCCAGCAGAACGGCGCAGATAACTGTTGCCAGAATATACCTGAAAAACGACAGCGGGATCAGCAAAAAGGCATTCTTAATGATAGCCCCCAGCGGAAGGTCAATCAGCGCAATCATCGGAAAGAGCGAATAGCCGAAAAACACCAGCGTGGCTGCGCAAGCCAGGGACACCGGGAACATCAGCCACACCATGTCGTCAGAGCCGAGGAACTGCCGGTAATACATTACTGCCGTTACGGCAAGGGCTATACCCGCAAGGTAGAAAAACCCGGCAACCGTCGCCTTGACAAACTCCCTGCGGAACGTCTGCCAAAAATTAGTCCACAGGAAATACGGCTCATCGCGCACCATAGTTACGGTAATGCGGGTCATCGCGCAGTACGCCGCGGGTATCGTCACAATAGGGATGCAGAACGCATAGAACAGGAAGTTCACTTTTATCAAAGCGAAAAACTCCCTGAAAATAATCTGAAAGAACAACCGCAGCCCCTTAGCGGGCGGCGCATCTTTCTTGATGCCCGGCCCCGGCTTACTGCTAAAAAACAACCCCATGAACATACCCCCAAGTTACTATATCGCCCGACCTGTATCTTTGTCGAAGATGCAAACCCCGTCACCGTACACAGCCAGCTCTACGGCTTCGCCGGTTTTTACGTTGGCGCTTATTGTAATGCAGGCCACAAAGTCTGTATCACCGCATGTGACGGCAACATTCTTCTTCGGGCCGAGCAAATCAATCGACGAAGCAGTGCCGCTTAAAACGCCGGCATAAGAATCATCCGCAACCATGCTTCTAAGGAACATATTATCAGGGCGGATACCCAAGATGATATCCTTATCAATATACTCCGCGAGGCTGCCTCTCACCCTGCTGTCAGGGATTGCAACAGGATGCCCGGCGAACACCGCATGATAGACGGCATTCCCGTCTGCCGACTGACCTTTCCTGACAACCGCCGGCAACAGATTCATCCTTGATGAACCGATGAACTCGGCAACGAATGTCGTAGCGGGATGGTTATAAAGGTTCGAGGGAGTATCAATCTGGTGTATGCAGCCGTTCTCCATCACAGCGATGCGGTCGCCGATCGCCATAGCCTCAGTCTGGTCATGCGTGACATAGACGAAAACAGCTTTGAGGTGCTGATGCAGCCTGATGATCTCCTGCCGCAGCTCGGAACGCTGCTTCAAATCAAGATTAGACAAAGGCTCGTCAAGCAGAAAAGCCACCGGCTTACGCACCATCGCCCGCCCCAGAGCAACACGCTGACGCTGACCGCCGGAGAGCATCTTCGGTTTGCGGTTTAGCAGATACTCAATATCAAGAATCTTCGCGGCCTCCATTACCCTGTCTTTAATCTCGCGTTTAGATATCCATTGAGTCACCAACGCGAAAGAAATGTTCTTGAAAACTGTCATATGAGGGTAAAGCGCGTAATTCTGGAACACCATTGCCACATTCCGGCTCTTTGGCGAAATATCATTAGCCGGCTTGCCGTTTATAAACAGCTCGCCTTTCGTGATATCCTCAAGCCCCGCAATCACCCTCAGCAGCGTGGACTTCCCGCACCCTGACGGCCCAACCAGCACAATAAATTCGCCATCCTCGATCTCAATGCTCAAATCCCGGACAGCTTCCACAATTTCAATTTTACCCTTGTCAATGTCCTTTGGCCTGGCTTTGATATTATCAAAATGCCTGCCCTTTCCTTTTTCTTTTACAACATAATCCTTACAAACATTCCTAAGTTCAATAACCGGCATATCGGCTCCTTAATATAATAGCGGGATTTTTTTGTACAGTATACTTGACACACCAACCTATGTCAAGCAACGAGTTATGTAAATAGCCGTCCGAGCGCAAGGCACGGTATAGACTATAACTGCGTGACCAGTAACGCACGGTCCAGACTCGATATCCCTATGAAGTGTAACATAAGCGCTGCTACTATAACTAACAGATATAAAAACTCTTGAAATGCAAAAATGGATATGATATAGTGACTTGAGGCGTGTTCACGATTGCGCCATCACCCTAAGCAGAAAGGACTGAAGGACTATCAAGCAGACAGACGGAGGATTCACGCTGCCGGGTGAGGCAGGATATGAAACGCTGACGCTCGAACTGGCAAAACGCTGGGGCGCAGACGCGATACGAGACAGCGACGGCACTACGCTGTCCGATGAAATAATGACATCAGGGTATGACATATACTCGACAATCTGCCCCGTGCGCGAACATAACGAATGGATAAGAGCCAACAGCAATGCCCGCCAGCAGACATTCCTATGCACCGCGCCGAAAACAGCGGAAAGCACGCAGCTTACGATCCGCGTGATAGAAGGATTCTTCGAAGGCCAGTTCCAGATAAACGACACCCCGGAAGCAATGGCATACTGGCAGGTATACGACAGAACAGCCGACACGCCCCTCCCCGCAGGGAAATGGAGCTACAACCCCGGGACCGGCGCAGTAGAAATACAAGCAACCCCGTGGCACCAATACACAATCAGCTTCCTCGCATGGCGCGTATGGGAAGAAATATCCATGTACAACCATGTGACCAATAACTGGGACAAAGAACGCCTGATGCAGCTCAACCCATACAACCCGCAGGCACAGGAATATTTGAAAAAATATATGGCGGAGTGGTGCGAAGCCCGCCCGCGCACAAAGGTCGTCCGCTTCACATCCCTGTTTTACAACTTCGCGTGGATATGGGGCGCAAACGAACGCAACCGCAACATATTCACAGACTGGGGGAGCTATGACTTCACAGTCTGCCCCGAAGCGCTTGACGATTTCGCCAAAGAATACGGCTACCCCCTATGCGCGGAGGACTTCGTGCGCAAAGGCAAATACAACGCCACGCACCGCGTACCCGACAGGAAAAAACTGGACTGGATGGAGTTTTGCGGAAAATTCGTACGCCGTGCGGCGCGGGAGCTCATAGATATCGTCCATGAAGCAGGGAAGCTGGCATATGTGTTTTATGACGACAACTGGCTGGGTATGGAGCCGTATAACGGTCATTTCAGCGAGTTTAATTTCGACGGCCTGATAAAATGCGTATTCTCCGGCTACGAAGCCCGCCTGTGCGCAGGCGTGCCTGTCGGGACTCACGAAATACGCTTCCACCCATATCTCTTCCCCGTAGGGCTCGGCGGCGCACCCACATTTTCACCCGGGGGCAAGCCGGGAGAGGATGCCATCGGATACTGGATGAACGTGCGGCGCGCCCTGCTCCGCAGCAAAATCGAACGCTGCGGGCTAGGCGGCTACCTTCATCTAACGAAGGAATACCCGGATTTCGTAGAAGCAATGGACAGCATCCTAAAAGAATTTCACGCCATAGCGAAGCTCCACGACAGCGGCCCGCCGCAGGCACTGAAGCCACGCATCGCCGTGCTGCACGCATGGGGCAAGCTTCGGTCATGGACGCTCTCCGGCCATTTTCACGAAACACACAGGCATACCCTTATACATCTGCTCGAAAGCCTCTCAGGCCTGCCATTCGATGTAGAGTTTTTATCGTTTGAGGACATAGCCGGCGGCGTGCCGGAAGGGATAGATATAATCATCAACGCCGGCGAAGCGGGAGATGCATGGAGCGGCGGCGCCGCGTGGGGCGAAACGGCAATTGTTGACAGCCTCACCGCATGGGTATATAACGGCGGCGTTTTCATGGGCTTTGGCGAGCCGTCGGCATTAGCGGGCGGGCATAGGTTCTTACGCATGGCGCATATACTGGGTGTGGATATAGACGATGGCGAGTACGCATGTCACGGAAGCTGGAGCTTTACCCTTGAGCCCGAAGCAGACCTTCTCCCCGAAGAAACCCGGATTATCGCGAAAGAAAATGTAATACTGACAGACAGCTCTACCCGTGTGCTGGCGCAGCAAGACGGTGTACCGACCGTCACCGCGAATAAAACAGGCAAGGGTATGGGCTTGTACTGCGCCGGATTCAGCCACGGACCGGGCAGCACGAGGCTGCTGCAAAACCTCATCCTCTTCGCCGTCGGAAGCAGCATGATACCGGAATGTGTAACAGACAACCCGCTTGTCGAATGTGCCTACTACCCCGCCGCCGGAAAACTGGCCTTCATAAACAACAGCCCAACCCCCGAGACCGCCTCATGCACCGTAAATCAAAAGACCCGCACAGTGGAGCTGAAAGCCCATGAAATGAAAATCGAGGAAGTATAAACTATACCGTCTGCGGTCACAGGATATCTCTACTGCCGGTGAGGATAGCTGTTTATGTGCCCCGCAGAGCGTAACCAAGGATGGTGGAGCGCTCGTTCAGTGGCGACACGATGTCGCCTCTGAACGACAAGGGGTACAGAAATAGCTGTCCGAGCGCAAGGCACGGTACAGACTAAAACACCCGATACCAAAAACGCAAAACGAGAAAGCGGGCAAAGAAACAGACATCTAAACGCAAGGCACGGCACAGACCATAACACCCGATACCAAAAATGCAGAAATGAGAAAATAGTCATGAGAAAATCGCACAAACGATTGATTGAATACCGCGTGTACAGCCTGCCGGACACCTTCCCGATAATGGTGCTGGGCGGCGACCACTGGCAGATATCCGACGTCAAAAGCGATAAACTGCATTTCCACAACTGCCTGGAGGTCGGGCTGTGCCACACGGACAGCGGCACTATCGAATTTGAAGACAAACCGATTCCATTCAAAGCCGGCGACGTCACAGTCGTATCGCGGAACATACTGCATACATCATACTCATCACCGGGCGAGAAAAGCCTGTGGACATATCTGTTCATGGAACCCGAACGGCTGATACCGCCATACTTGCGGCAGTCGCTCGAGAAAGCGGAAATGCTGGCGGAAATCGAGCAGAACATATGCAACGTCTTTTCCAGCGCGGAGTACCCGCAGATACACTTCTATGCGGAAATGATCGCAAAGAACCTGCAGAACGCGCCGCTGAACTACCAAACATGCGTACGCTCGCTGTGCGTATCATTTATGATAGAGCTGATGCGCATCTATCTCAATAACTCGGCATCCGAAAAAGACAGGAGCATAGAGAACATCCTTGTAATCGCCCCCGCGCTCGACTATGTGCAGGAAAATTACAGCCAGCAGTTCAAAATTGACAGACTGGCCGACGCGTGCAATATGAGCTTCACCCACTTCAGACGCATATTCGGGGAGATAATGCACTGCGCCCCGCTTGAATTTCTGCACCGTACGCGCATTTTACACGCCCGCAGCCTGCTCCTCAGCACGAACATGTCCGTTTTGGAAGTAAGCGAGCGGGTGGGGTATGTATCCATATCAGGCTTCAACCGCCATTTCCTGAGGGAGACAGGCCAGTGCCCGACGGAATGGCGGCGCAGCAACCTCTCCGTGCGTAAGCAGAATGTAATGAAATTCAACGGCTGGACCGAACCGGAAAAGCTATAACACGGAATGGACAAAACTGCATAATCATTGCTAAATTTTAGTTAGATATTTTTAATAAATTCATATATTATTTTACAAGATTATTACATTATATTGAGCATATTGCTAACCATACAGGAGGCGTCTGCCAATGGGTCAAATTGCTCCGAATACCGAAAGACTGCCCGCGAGGCCGGGGTTGCTGCACAGGATTAAAGTTTCTTTGAGACTGCACTGGCAGCTATACGTCATGCTTATCATCCCCTTATGTTTCGTCATATTCTTCCACTACATGGTATATCCTAATCTACGCATCGCCTTTATGAACTACCGCCCTGCCCAAAGATGGGACAGCCCCTGGGTCGGGTTTGAGACGTTCAAAAGGGTCTTTGAGGATGTGGATTTCTTCCGCGCCCTTCGCAACACCCTGATGATCAACATCATCGACGTCTTTGTCCAGTTCCCCATGCCGATTATTCTGGCCCTGCTGCTCAACGAGCTGCGCCTCAGGAAGTTCAAACGCGTCTCGCAGACCATCCTCTATATGCCGCACTTCCTGTCAGCCGTCATACTCGCCTCGGTTGCGTATGCCCTGTTCCGCCCGACGAGCGGGCTTGTCAACGTGCTTCTGACTAACTGGGGTGTGATTGACACAGGCATACATTTCCTGACAGATGCGGTGAACTGGGTCTTCACATACCTCTCCATCAATATATGGCAGAACATGGGCTGGGGCACGATTATCTACCTTGCGGCAATGACATCCATAGACCCCGGGCTGTATGAGGCAGCCACAGTGGACGGTGCCGGCCGCTTCAAGCAGCTTTGGCACATCACACTGCCGGGCATCAAACCGACCATCGTTATTTTGCTAATCATGCGCCTCGGTCATATCCTCGGCGGGACGTTCGACAGACTCAATGCCTTCGGAAATACCGCTGTCCGCGAGTATCAATACCAACTGCCGATATACATATACGAGAAAGGCCTGATGGCCGGCCGCTTCTCGATGGCCGCCGCAGTAGGACTGTTCCAGACGTTGGTAGCCCTGTTCATGGTGCTTATGGCAGACCGCATAGCCAAAGCCCTAGGCGAAGACGGCCTGATATAGTGTTTAGTTATTAGTAATTTCATAACATAACAGACCGCGTTAGTCATAAGTTCGTAATGTGTACGTCCGGAAAGCAGACATAAAATTCTCAATTCTCAATTCTCAATTCTCAATTACGGTCGAAGACCGTCACAGGGGGGCTTGCTTATGAGTGAGTTAATAAACAAAAAAGGCGGTCGCTTGGCCGTCAATAGAGTGACAGCGACCGATATCGTTATCATGATTATTCTTTCCGCATTATGCCTGACATGCATACTGCCGTTTATCCATATCCTAGCCAAAAGCCTTTCGTCCAGCCGCGCCGTGCTTAGTAAGGAAGTTACCCTTTGGCCAATCGAGTTCAATCTTGACTCCGTAAACCTCATTTTCCGCAGCCCCCGATTCATCGGGCAGTTCAGATACACCGTGGTGCTTACGCTCGCCACCACCGTTATCAGCGTAATAGTCACATCCCTTGCCGCCTATCCGCTGTCCAAGCGCTATCTGCCGGGCCGTTTTGCCATAACAATGATAATGATGTTCACAATTTACTTCTCCGCCGGCCTGATTCCCACCTATGTGTACTTCGCCGACATGGGGCTTTTGAACACACCGTGGGTGCTGATACTGCCGGGGGCATTTTCGGCTTTCAATATGCTCATAATCCGGACGTTCTTCATGAACGCCGTGCCAAAAGAACTTGAGGAGTCCGCGCGCATTGACGGCGCATCTCATTTCAGGATATTCGCGCAGATATGGGTTCCGCTCAGCCTACCCGTTTTTGCGACTATTTCGCTGTGGGTGGCTGTCTGGCGCTGGAATACCTACAGCGACTCCCTATGGTTCACGACCGACCGCAACCTGCACACCCTGCAGCTTGTGCTATACAACATGGTCCTTTCCGCCAGACCCAGCGAATCCGTCGAAGCGCTTGAGGGTGTTGTCGTCAATTCCCCCGAAGCCCTCCAGAGCGCTGCAATCATGTTCACAACCATCCCCATTTTATTAGTCTACCCCTTCCTGCAAAGATTCTTCGTAAAGGGCGTGACTCTGGGGTCCGTAAAAGGCTAAAACAGTATATAGCGCCTTTGGCGTTTATATAAACAACATTTTTAGGAGGAAAAGAAATGAAGAAGCGTATCTTACTTACCCTGCTCGCATCCATTATGCTGTTGACCGGCGTAATGGCATGCGACGACCAACCGGTGGATCCGGTTCCCCCCGTAAACACAGGCGACACGTCCCCGAGCCCCAGCCCCACCGGCGACACACCCGTAATCCCGCCGGTAGACCCTGCGCTCCCCTATGCGGGATTCAACCCACTGGACTATGGCATGGAGCCATTTAGCAGCCCTGTGACCCTCACAATCGGTATGTTCGACCGCGCCCGCGACGATGTTCCGGACGTTTCGGACAACTACTACACCAGATGGATCAACGAGCATTTCGGCGCGAACCTGAATGTAAACGTTGAGTACATCCCCATCAACCGCGCAGACACAATGACATCATACAACCTGCTCCTCGCGGCCAACACCCCGCCCACCATCTTCATGGAATATGACTGGCCGAAAGTCAGTGAGTGGGCAGGAACCGGCGCCCTGCAATCGTTCGACCTCCAGGAATTCGTTAATATCGCACCGACATGGTATCAGCATGCCGGCGGCAACCTCCAGTTCGACATGTTCAAAATGAACGGCGAGCACTTCCTGGCTCCCGCACTGCGCCCCTATTGGAACACCAACTACACTTGGGTGACATTCTACCGCAAAGACTGGTACAGAGAAGCCGGCCTTGAGCTCTTCACCACATGGGAAGAGTATGCAGACGCTCTCGAAAGGTTCATGGAACTCGGACTGTCCAACGGCAACCCGCTGCTCCCGACAGAGCCTTTCACAGCTAACTTCCAGTTCTACGGCGACAGCAGCTGGCCCCGCGACGAGCAAGAGTGGGTCATGTACTCCGACGTCAACGTAGCCAGCCTCCCCGCCCCGGGCGCGAAGAACGTTCTCAAGAAAATGAATAACCTTTACAACAGAGGCCTCATCAGCGACGAGTTCGATCTCGACATCGAAGGCGCCGGCAGCGCAGCACAGCGCATCACCGACTTCATCAACGGCGAATCATACACATACTCAGCTTACATCAATGCCGCAATGCCCGACCTTGAGGCATTCTACGCAAATAACCCCAATGCCGAGCTGGGCGTCATCTATAACAACTCAGTGTTTACCCCCTGGACAGACAGCTGGGGCTACCACACCGTCCCGCAGGGCCGCGCCACCAACCCCGCCGGCTTCTTCGTAGGCTTCTCCAGCCGTGCAACGGCCGATGAGCTGAAAGCCGCGTGGCTGTACATGGAATGGATGGCACAGAAAGACGTTCTCGAGTTCATGCAGTGGGGTACCGAAGGCATCACCTACACCCAGAACGCTGACGGCTCACGCGACATGATCAGCTGGGAAGACCAGGGCGAGATGTGGATGGGCTTCTCCAACAACAAAGACTACTGGGCAGTCGTCGAGGAAGTCCGCCTGTTCGGAACAATCGAAGACACCATCGCAGCACTGACCCCGAAGAACATCCCGCAAGACTTTACACAAGAACTCATTGACAACTACTACTATCAAGCAGCGGCAGCGGAAGCCGGATTATTCTACTGCGACCCGTTCTTCTCAGTAGATATCCCATCGGTCATGGAATATGCCGGTTCGCTGACCCCGATGTTCCAAGAGTTCGCCACCGATCTCGTAAAATGCGATCCCAGTGAATTCGACGCAAAGTACGATGACTATGTCGCACGCTACAAAGCCGCAGGGTTCCAGCAGATCATGGACGAGCGCCTCGCCGCATACAACGCCGGCAATACAACATTGCTGCCGGATATCCCTGCCGGACGCGCACCGTTCACACCTTATAACCACACGTCAGTCGTTCCGCGCCTGTATACCATAGCGGCGACCTCAGGGCGGTAACATACACGGTATCCGCCACAAAAGACCGGTTGGCGCATCCAATCGCAAAACACCGGGATAATTGAAACACGAAGCCCTCTCACATAGTGGGAGGGCTTCTGTGGAAAGGAAAGAACAATATTATGATACAACTGGATTTCGTTCGTGACGACGTACTAAACGCGATAGACAGAGTAGTAAAAAAGACCGTACGGATGGACCTTGACTGGGGCTGGCCGGGCGGTGTTGCTTTCTATGGGGTTTCAGCAGCCCTCACCTATACGAAAAACGAGGAATACTTAGACCTGCTCAAAAACCATGTAGACGAGCACATACGGCTGGGCTTGCCGCCGTGGAATGTCAACGCCTGCGCTATGGGGCACTGCCTTATCACGCTCTACGATATAACAGGCGACGAGAAGTATTTTGATTTAGCAAAATCTAAAATAGACTATCTCCAAAACGAAGCCCTGCGTTTCGCGGACAACGTACTACAGCATACAGTGTCCCCGAATAATGACTTCCCCGAGCAGGCATGGGCGGATACGCTCTTCATGGCGGCGTATTTCATGCTGCGCATGGGCGTCAAGCTGAGCGACAAAAGTCTCATTGACGATGCGCTCAACCAATACTACTGGCACATCCACTACCTACAGGACCGCAAGACCGGCCTGTGGTATCACGGTTACAATCACATCAACAAAGACCATATGTCGGGCATGTTCTGGGCAAGGGCAAACGCCTGGGCGGCATACACAATGAGCCGCGTAGGCCGTGTTTTGCCGGAGCCTTATCTGTACCCGCAGTTTATGGATATCATATGCTCCCTGCGCGACCAGATTTCGGGACTTAAGCCGCTCCAGACCGAAAACGGCCTCTGGCGCACGGTCCTAGACGATAATGAGTCATCATATGAAGAACTCTCCGCTTGCTGCGGCATAGCGGCGGCCATGCTGTATAACCGCAACCCTCTGCATACTGATTATGTAAACAAAGCGTATGCAGGCATTATGAGTAACATTGACGACAGCGGGAGCCTGCTGAACGTTTCCGGCGGAACGGCAGTGATGCGCGACATCCAGGGATACCGCGACATATCCAGAAACTGGACCCAAGGCTGGGGTCAGGGCCTCGCACTTGCGTTCCTGATAAGCGTGCTGACAGGCAATGAATTTCAGATTTCCTAAGCGGAGACATAGCAGCCGGTTTTCAATCGAGATGCCATATAAAAATACGGTTTTCAATCGAGTTACCATATAAAGGCCTTGTTTTGGCATCATAAAAAACCTATTTTATCATTATAAAACCATGTATTGTCATTCTGAGCGAAGCGAAGAATCTTTATGACTAAACCATTAAGACCCTTCGCTATGCTCAGGGTGACGGATGTAGAGAGACCTAATTATCGGTTGACTATAATACGAAATTCTTACATTTTATAGCCTCATTTGTCCGATATTTCGCCAATTTGTCACATCAATGTCACATATAGCAAAAAACAAGACGAAATTTATATTAAATGTAGCTAGCCTATTGACAAAAGCACTATAAGTGTGCAATAATTGTTTCGTAATTGTGAATTGCACCTCTGCGCATTTACAAGTCACAATTAGCGCTTTGGTAAATACCATATTAATAAGCTGCGGCGCATACTAGTTGTCTAACCGACATGCCGCGCGTTCATAGAAAGGAGGGGATGTATTCTCAGATTTGTGGCTGCTATGCTTTTTTATGCTAGGCAGCTGCGGGGCGTTGGAGGATTTACAAGCAGCGGATAGCCGCAATACCGGTATCCGCAAAGCGATATAAATTCACGCAGGAGGAGGAGCATCTCCTCGGGGTTTACCCAAAAAAGGCCGCTTAACCAAGTTGTGCGAAAACAACGAGGCTGAAAAACGCCAGCTTTTTACTGGCGGCGAGGAACCACAACCTCAGAACCTAAAACATTGCATGGCCGCACAAGACCGCGCATCAGCGGAATGTAATCGCAGAGCAGTCCGGCTCGCCAGGGAAATGGAAACGCAAAGCCTTTTCCGGTTCATTGGCAAAAGGATAAAATATATATAAAACACCGAAAGGAGTGTTGCCCAAAAAACGCTTAACCGCGCTGTGCGAAACAACGCGGCTGAAAACGGGGAACCACAACCCCAGAACAAAAGAGGCGAATAACATGGTATCCAATGAGCGAATCCCTTTATCGTTGTAATGCCTGTTTCCGCCCCATTGCCACTTTCCATACGCGGAAACATACGGCACTATACTGATATTCATGATTTATTCATTGGCTGCCTTAAGACCTAAAATCGAAAGGAGCAACTCAAATATGCGTAAAAATTACAGAAAAATCATATCCCTCGCCCTCGCATTGGTCATGTTATCCTCTTTGCTCGTGCTCCCTCCCGCCACCGTAAGCGCGTCGGGCAACTGGGACAAAGTCCTGCTATTACCAATCGCAAAATTCGACGTAAACGGCCAGACTCTGGACCGAGGCGTCCTTTCTGCCGTAGCGGCCAACGGCGTGTTCATTAGCTGGCGCTTCTTCCCCGAGGAAGCAACAGGCTATAACGCCACAGGCTTAGTCGGCAACAACTTCGCTATCTATAAAAACGGCGTAAAAATCGCCGACGTGACCAACAGCACCAACTATCTGGACGCAAGCGGCACAGTTGCTGACGAGTACATCATCGTTACAGTCAGCCAAGCAGGCGCGCAGATCAGCAGGACTGAGGTCTTCAATCCCGCCCCGAGGATCACCACAGGCATCTCTGCCGGAGCCGCAACGGCTGGCGCATTTACCATCCCGGTGCAGCGCCCGGCAACCGGCCGTGTCCCGAACAATCTGACAGGCGGCACGACAAACGCGTCTGCTTACAACATGGATCAGATCGCTGTCAACTTTGCCCCCGACGGTTCCCCGATTTTCATGGTTAAGTGGGAATCAGGCTCACCGGACGTTATCTCCCAGGGCTTCCAGGCCCCGGTCATCTGGGATGCCTACACCCTCGAAGGCAAATTGCTGTGGAGGCTCGACCTCGGAAATAACTTCCGCGCCGGCCAGCACTACGGCATAGCTATGGCAGGCAACTTCGACGGCGGCGAAGGCTTCCAGGTCATGCTCAAGACTGCCCCCGGCAGCCGCGTGATGGAAGTCGTCGACGGCGTGCTGACGGGCAACTTCAGCTACATCGGTCAGGACTTCCTGGGCGAGAACCCGCTTAAGCTGACCCGCGTAACCCGTTGGGACGGCACCAGGAACTGGCAGCCCACCGACGACTACAGGAACTTCGACGGACAAACTGCCAACGGCACAAGGCTTAGCCCGAATACAATCGTGTCCTTCATGTCCGACTTCTTCTACTACTGGCAGACTCATCCTGAGGTAACGAGCGCGCTTCATGGCGCGAACCTCGAGATTGACGAATTTGCCAACAGGAAATGCTCAAAAGAAGGCTGCGAAGGCCACGGCTGGTGGATGTACCCGCCGCAGGTCATGCTGGGCATGTACCCTGCCAACTACCCTGAGAGGGAATCCGGCGCAACTGCTACCGCAGGCAAGCACTGGAATTCTTATCTCACAAATCTCGCAAACACCGCCAACACCAACGTCGGTCAATGGAATCAAACACGCTGGCAGCTCTTGAAAGATCTGCCGACGAATCCCTGCGATTTCAAAGACGTTGAGATCACACGCGAAATAGCTGATGCTCTTGCGCTCTTCTGGCGCGTGGTTTCCCGCGACACCAACGGCGGCGACAGATACACAGGCAGCGGCCATGTCATGGACGGCGCTGAGTTCTACACAGTTATCGACGGCTTGACGGGCGTTGAGCTCGACACCATCGAATACGCGGTTCCCAGAGGCACATTCCGCGCGGACGGCTCGTATGTCCCCGACATCGGACTGCTCTGGAACGACTTCACGACCAACCAACCCGAACCGCACAACCGCGTATACCGCCACAATGGCGGCGTTGCGTACCTCGACGGCTACGACAAGAACCTCAGTGTCGTAGAGCAGCGCGGCTACTACTCCCGCACGACAGTCACACGCTACGACTGGGACGGCGAGAAGCTGACATCCAATACATTCATCGACTCCGGATTTGAGGTTCTCCCGAACCCATTTGCCAACGGCGTAGGCAACAGAGGCGGCATGGTAGCGCACAGCAATACCCACGGAGGCCCGGGCCGCAAGGAAGTTACATTCAACCCGGCCAGCCCGAGAGACGAGCTGAGACCCGCCGGCCTGTCAGGCCCCGAGCTTCTCAGATGGCTCCAGCTCAACGGCTCGATTACCTGCCAGGGCAACCACTCAATGGCAATCTACAACCTCGGCATACCCGGCCATGAGGACAGGGATCAGGTCCTCTTCGGCCAGGCTGCTTATGGCGTGGACGACAACGGCAAGGGTGTGGTGCACTGGGTCGGCTACGAAGCCAGATGGCAGGGCAACACCGTAAATAAGAACTATAACGCAATAGAGAAACTCGGTCATGGCGACTCCGGTTTCATAAACTACTTCCATCCCAGCCAGGAATTCCCGCAGGTCTGGACATGCCTCGAGGGCGGATGGTGGGATGCTGTGCTGCTTAACGCCAGAACCGGCGAAGTAATGCACACAGACGGTCAAGGAACCGCAACAACCTGGGGTGGCCAACGCGACAACGGACGCGCAGGAGCAGGCTTCTGGCGCAGCATCCCCGGCGAGTCCGGCTGGCAGCTCCGCACGAGGGCGGCAAACAGCTCGCCGCGCGGGACGAATGCGGAAAACGGCCTCCGCCAATGGGACGGCGTGCGTTCATCGCAGCAGTCTCTTGCCCCGGGTCAGGACTTCCAGATCTTCTGGAGGCCGAACCTTGTAACTTCTCCTGTGAACAACAGCATATCCACAATCAACGCAGCAGGGTCGAGCTTCGGTACCGGCAACCCCGGCGGCCTCGGCACGACAGGCAACCGTGTCTGCGGCGGCTCGAAGAACCGTCCGGGCTATGTCGGTAACGTTCTCGGCGACTACCGCGAGCAGCTCGTGCTTGGAGCGAGCGATGCCTCCAGCATCCGCATCTACTTCAACACCGAGATTTCCACAAACAAACTCGCGGCGTTCAGAACCGACACCACATACATCAACAACCTCGAGCGCCAGAAGTCATGCTACGGCCAGCCACTTTCACTCGGCTTCTACTACGGCGGAGACATGAACTTCGGCATATACTACAACACAATCAAAAAGTCCGTGGCTTCGGTCGCTATGCCGCAAAACGTGCTCTACACGCCTGTTACTTCAGACAGCGTGACGATTTCATGGGATGCAGTCGATGGCGCGCTCGGCTACAACATCTACCGCCGCGACTCCAAGACAGCAGAACTGACAAAGCTCGTGACAACTGGCGGCGTAAGCTACGTTGACCTCGACGTCGTGCGCGGCACGGATTATTGGTACGCTGTGAGCGCGTATAATGTCATCGGAGAAGAATCCCCGCTGACGAAGGAAGCGTTCATCATGCTCGCTAACAGCGATGCGATAGAACTCAACAGATTCAACCCGACGACCAGCGCGGGCTTCGCAATCAACGGCAGCCGCATCCGCTTGGGCGACCTGACGGGCGACGGCCGCACGGAGATACTGATGTGCAACATCTCCAACCAAGGCAACTACACAACAAACAGCTCGGTCATGTACCTCTTGGCAGCTTACAACCTCGAAGGCGAGCTGCTGTGGGAGTTCACCCTTGACCCGAACTGGAACGGCAGGCCTTCCGGGGTCACCGGATCCTCTGCTGACGAACCCGTGCAGATAGTGGACATCGACGGCGACGGCACTAACGAAGTCATCGCGATGATGCACCCGCAGGCCAACAGGGGCACGAACTACGCGGGCGCAGTATTCGTAGTGCTCGACGGCGCAACAGGCACGATAAAGAAAGATGCAGCCGGGAACGACATGAGGCTGCCGCTGGCAAACCTCGCGGTACCCGGAATGACACAGGCAAATATCAACCAACTGACAGACTGCCTCGTTACTGCAGACCTCGAAGGCCGCGGCGCGAACAACCACCTGATAGTGAAACGCCGCTACAACGACACGACAGCTATAGAGATGCTCGACGAAAACGGCTTATTCGTGATGCGGCCGCTGTGGCGCGACATCGAAGGCAGGAGCGGCCAGAGCCAGGGCGGCCACTACCCGCTGGCTGTAGACCTCAACGGCGACGGCAAGGATGAAATCATCAGCAACTACTCCGTGTTCTTCGGCGCCGCACCCGATCCGGGCAACGCCAACCTCCGCAAGACCCCGACATGGTCTGTCCCGAACTATGTCGTCGACAAAGACGGCAACCCCGTGTACAGGCCCGGGACGACGACGCAGCTTAGAGCCACGGATCACGTTGACACGATTCAAGTCGGCGACGTTATCGGCGATGGCGGCGTGTACGTAGTATTCGGCGGCGGCGGCGCGGGTATCTCGACGTTCTGCTACACATGGGACGGCAAGTTCGTCTGGGGCAACTTCGGCGCTAACGAACCGCAGTCGCTGAATCTCGGCGCGTTCCGCACCGATGCGGCGGGCATGCTCGCATACGGCCTTGACAGGCGCGTGCGCGACAGGGACACCCACGCATACGACGGCATGTTCCTCATCGGCGACACAGGCGAAACACTGTACCTCGAGGATAACAACTACGGCGGGTTCGGCACGATAGTCATCCGCGTGGACAACTGGAACGGCGACTACATGCCGCTGTGCCTGAGCCTGTTCCGCAACGGTAACTGGCTGCAGACCGCTACCACAGTAAGCGGGCGCGCCAACCAACTGCTCGTTCCGGTACTGGACGGCCAGCCGGTATGGGTAGATCCGGGCGCAGACGGCAGAGGCTACACGGATGCATCACTACAAGGCATCAACGGTCCGATGACTAACGCGCAAGCCCGTGCGAACCCCGAAGAGCTGATACTGACCGACCCCTGCGGCGTGGCAGGCTGCATAGGCCATGCGACACCGGTACCGGGAACAGGAAGAGCGCAAACAGCGGTGGCCCGCGGCCAGGGCAGAGGCCTCAACCCGCATCTGCAGATCAACCCGACGCTGTACGACGGCTACACCAACCCGTTGTTCGAAGTCGCCGACAATGACGGAATGCGCTTCATGGCGATGGATATGGCAGGCGACTCCCGCACCGAGCTGGTCGGGTTCAACGACGCAGGCCTCATCATCATCTACTACAACAACTCGCACGGCGATGTCGGTCTTGCCAAGGATGCCGACGATGCCGACACGGACGGTCTGAGCAAAGCAGACAAGCTGGCTCTGATGCGCAGCGGCCTCACCGGAGAACCCAAGCAGCAGACGTACTTCATGGCCAACTACTCACGCTACCCGACCGACCGCACATTCACGGATATAGAAGGCCGCGCACCGGCAAGGGCACAGGCGTTCAACAGGCAGGAGTTCTCGGTGTATATCTCCTGGACCCCGATGATCGGCGCCGATACCTACACGCTCTACCGCGACGATGTAGTAGTCTACAACGGTCCGATAGTGCAGGGCGTGCTCGACACAGACTATGACACCCATGTGAGGACAGAGTACACCGTAGTCGCTCACGCCGGCGGCAAAGACTCAATGGCATCCCTGCCGCTGGTCCTCGAAGCCGAAGAGTGCGTGATCACATTCGTGACAGGCACCGACGACGTGGAAGCTCCGGATACTCAAGTGCTGTGGGCGGGCGAGTTTGCGACAGTCCCGAGCCCGCTTACCCGCGAAGGTTACTACTTCCTCGGATGGTACGAAGGCGACGTGCGCTTCGACTTCAACGCGCCGGTGCGTAGGAACTACACCTTGGAAGCCAAGTGGGATCCGGTTGGCGACATAGTTAACCCCAACCCGACCAAGCGCGAGATCCAAATCCAATACATCCCGTACGGCGGAGTCGAATTCATAGATGCGACGCCGATGGTTTCCGGAATGCGCAACACGACACTGCAGTTCGGCTTCCGCACAATTACGCCGGGATACGAGATATACGACACCGACGTCATCTGGACGATCCAGAACACGAACCTCGCAACGGTTGACGCTAACGGCCTTGTCACAATCAATGGACAAGCCGGAATGGTCACACTAAATGCCAGAGACACGCAAACCAACATACTCCATGTAATCGTAATCAGAGTAACCTAAACAGGCCCGGCGGGGGGGGGGGGGGGGGGTTTTGGCCCCCCCCCCCCCCCCCCACAAAAAACCACCACCCCCCCCCCCCCCCCAACAAAAACATTAAATTTTACTTTATTATTATTTATT